>Ga0073934_10002819_pt1 | contig 34290 bp, 31 predicted proteins | sample LarsenN4metaG_FD_76834 | JGI IMG/M metagenome (GOLD analysis project Ga0073934, IMG submission 76834) | Hot spring sediment bacterial and archeal communities from British Columbia, Canada, to study Microbial Dark Matter (Phase II) - Larsen... ...
CCGAAGCCGGGCGCCTTGACCGCCACCGAGCGGAACGTGCCACGGATCTTGTTCACGACCAGGGTGGCGAGCGCCTCACCCTCCACGTCCTCGGCGATGACCGCCAGGGGCTTGCCGGTCTGCATGACCTTCTCGACGACGGGCAGGAGCTCCTGCACGCTCGAGACCTTCTTGTTCACGATCAGGATGTAGGGGTCCTCGAGGACCGCCTCCATCCGCTCCGGGTCGGTGATGAAGTAGGGCGAGATGTAGCCCTTGTCGAAGCGCATGCCCTCGACGAGCTCGAGCTCCATCCCGAAGGTGTTGGACTCCTCGACGGTGATGACCCCGTCCTTGCCGACCTTGTCGACCGCCTCGGCGATCTGCTCACCGATCTCCGGGTCCGCGGCAGAGATGGCGCCGACGTGCGCGATCTCGTCCTTGGCCTCGATGTCCTTGGACTGGTTCTTGATGCTCTCGACCGCGAGCTCGACGGCCCGCTCGATCCCACGCTTGAGCGCCATCGGGTTGGCGCCGGCGGCGACGTTGCGCAGCCCCTCCTTCACGATGGCCTGGGCCAAGACGGTGGCCGTCGTGGTCCCGTCGCCGGCGACGTCGTCGGTCTTCTTTGCGACCTCCTTCACCAGCTCGGCGCCGACCTTCTCAAGGGGCTCCTCGAGCTCGATCTCCTTGGCGATCGAGACGCCGTCGTTCGTGATGGTGGGCGCCCCCCACTTCTTCTCGAGGACGACGTTACGGCCCTTCGGCCCGAGCGTGATCTTGACGGCGTTCGCGAGCATGTCCATGCCCCGCTCGAGGGCCCGCCGCGCATCCTCGTCGTACGAGATGAGCTTGGGTGCCATCCCATCTACCTCCTTGGGTCTCTCAGCCTGACCTGACGACTGCTAGCACTCGACCGCTGTGAGTGCTAAGGGATTGTACCCAGAAACCCCCCGGTCCTGGCAAGACCGGGATCGGGAGGTCCCCCTCCGGCTACAGCCCCCAGCCGGCGACGTGCTCAGGCGCGATCGCCACGATGGGGTCGTCCGAGATCTCGGCGAGCGGCTGGTACTGCAGGAACTTCTCGTACAGGAGCCCGCGGGCTCGCTCCCAGGCCTCGCCCTCGAGGAACTCGGCCCTGCCTCGGACCAGCACGGCGGCGTTGGCGTCCCAGTCCTCGCGATAGTCGTCGAAGATCAGCGCCACCCGTGGGTCCGCGGCCGCGTTCCGGTGCTTCACCGAACCCTTCTCCAGGCACACGATGATCCGGCCGTCCTCGTCGAGGACGGGGCACACCGGGACGACATGCGGCAGCCCGTCGGGGCCGACCGTCGCCAGCCGGGCCACCCTCGCCCAGCGGACGAACGCGGCCTCGGCCTCGCTGAACGTGGACCTCACGCGTCCTCTTGCGGCTGCGACTCCACCATCGTGTGGATCTGCTCGACGACCTCGGCGTTGGCCAGGGTCGTGACGTCGCCGAGCTGCCTCCCCTGCGCCACGTCCCGGAGGAGGCGCCGCATGATCTTGCCCGACCGGGTCTTGGGCAGATCGTCGGTGAAGATGATCCCGTGCGGCCGCGCGATCTTCCCGATCTTCTCGGAGACGTGCGCGCGCAGCTCCTGGGCCACGGTCTCGTCGCCCACGTAGCCCTGCTTCAACGTGACGAACGCCACGATGGCCTCACCGATCACCTCGTCGGGCCGTGACACCACGGCGGCCTCGGCGACCTTGGGGTTGTCCACCAGCGCGCTCTCGATCTCGAACGTCGAGAGCCGGTGCCCGGCGACGTTCATGACGTCGTCGATGCGGCCGAGGAGCCAGAAGTACCCATCCTCGTCGAGCCGGGCCCCGTCACCCGCCAGGTACACGCGGTCCCCGTAGCGGCTGTAGTACTGGGACACGTACCGATCCGGGTCCCCCCAGATCGTCCGGAGCATCGCCGGCCACGGGTGCGTCAGCACGAGGTAGCCGCCGCCGCCCGGCGGGACCGGGTTGCCCTGGTCGTCGAAGACCTCGGCGGAGACGCCGGGGAACGGGAACGTCGCGGAACCGGGCTTGAGGGGCGTGACGCCTGGGAGCGGCGTGATCAGGATCATGCCCGTCTCGGTCTGCCACCAGGTGTCCACCACGGGGCACCGCTCGCCGCCGATGATCTCCCAGTACCAGACCCACGCCTCGGGGTTGATGGGCTCCCCCACGGTCCCGAGGAGCCGCAGCGACGAGAGATCGTGCTTCTGCGGGTACTCCACGCCCCACCGCATGAACGCGCGGATCGCCGTCGGGGCGGTGTAGAGGATCGTCACCTTGTACCGCTCGATCATCTCCCACCAGCGGTCCTTGTCGGGCCAGTCGGGAGCCCCCTCGTACATGATCGAGGTGGTGTGGTTGGCGAGCGGGCCGTACACGATGTACGAGTGCCCGGTGACCCATCCGATGTCAGCGGAGCACCAGAAGATGTCGTCGTCGTGGATGTCGAAGATCATCCGGTGCGTCGCCGTCACCCCGGTGAGGTAGCCGCCGGTCGTGTGAACGATCCCCTTGGGCTTGCCGGTCGTGCCGCTCGTGTACAGGAGGAACAGGACGTCCTCGGCGTCCATCTCCTCGGGCGGGCACTCCGGTGACTGCTCGGCGATCAGCTCGTGGTACCAGAGATCGCGTCCGGGCGTGAACGGATGGTCGCCGCCGGTGCGTCGCACGGTCACGACGTGCTCGATCGTGGGGCAGTCCACGAGGGCTTCGTCGGCCGCCTGCTTCAGCTCGACGACCGACCCACGGCGGTAGCCGCCGTCCTGCGTGATCAGGACCTTGGCCTCGGCGTCCTGGATCCGATCCTTCAACGAGTCCGCCGAGAACCCGCCGAACACGACCGAGTGCGGCGCCCCGATGCGGGCGCACGCGAGCATCGCGACCGGCAGCTCCGGGATCATGCCCATGTAGATCGCGACCCGGTCGCCGCGCCGGACGCCGAGCGCCTTCAGCGCGTTGGCGAACCGGCCGACCTCATCGAGGAGCTCGGCGTAGGTGATCGCACGCTTCTCGCCCGGCTCGCCCTCCCAGTGGTAGGCGACCTTGTCGCCGCCGCCGGCCTCCACGTGCCGGTCCAGGCAGTTGTACGACGCGTTGAGCGAGCCACCCACGAACCACTTGACCCATGGCGGGGTCCACTCGAGCACCGTGTCCCACCTCTTGAACCAGGTCAGCCGCTCCGCCTGCTCGGCCCAGAACCCCTCGTAGTCGCGCTCCGCCTGCTCGTAGATCGACCGGTCCTTCACGATCGCGGTCGCCGTGAACGCGGCGGGCGGCTCGAAGACCCGGTGCTCCGTCAGGAGCGCGGCGATGTTCTGCTGGACCTCTGCCATGGTCGGTCCCTCCGTTCGCAGGTGGTGACCGCCATCGTAGCGACCTCGGGGACCCGCGAGCGAGCCCACGCCGGGCCGTCCGGAGCCCGTCCGCAGGGCCACCCGGCCCGTGCCTCCGGGTGCTTGCATCCGTGCCTGCGAGGGGCCAGCATCGCCCGTAGGGGCCGCCATGGGGCGGCCTCGAAGGTTGTCGGGGGGAAGGAGGCCACGGTGGCCATGTACGAGGCGTACTGCGTCAAGTGCCGCGCCAAGCGCGAGTTCGAGGGCACGGTCGTCGAGCTCAAGAACGGTCGCAAGGCCGCGCAAGGTACGTGCCCGGTGTGCGGCACCAGGGTGATGCGGATCCTGGGCAAGACCGCGTAGGCACCGCCGTCGCGGGAGGCGGCTTCAGAGCCGCGAGACCAGCTGCTCCGTCGTGAACACCGTCCGAGCGCCGCTCCGACGGTGCCGAGCCACCAGGTCCTGCACCGTGGTCTCCTCGAAGACCCGCTGGATCGCACGCGCGACGTCACCCCAGAACCCCTGCAGGCCACACCGTGAGTCCGCGAAGCACGTGTGATCGGAGGGCTCGAGGCAGAACATCGGGAACAGCTGCCCCTCGATGGCGTCGGCGATGTCCGCCACCCGGATCTCGGCCGGATCCTTGGCCAGGCGGCACCCGCCGCCCGCTCCCCGGAAGCTCTCCACCAAGCCCGCCTTGGACAGCGCGCCGAGCTGCTGCTCGAGGAACCGCAGGGGGACCTGCTGCGCCTGCGCGATCTCCCGGGCGGGGACCAGCACGCCCTCGTCGCGCCGGAGCGAGAGCTCGATCATGGCCCGCATCGCATACTCGAGCTTCTGCGAGATCTTCAGCACGGATGGCTCACCGCGGCCAATCTAGGTGGGGGGTGGGGGGGTGTCAACGGACGCCGGAGCCTCGCTCACGCACGGTCGCTAGACTCTCCGCGTGCTCGCCACGGTCCCCGTCCCCGAGAAGCACCTCGACGACTACGTCGACGCCGCGGGCGCGGAGGCCGTCGAACGGCTCCGGGAGGCTGCACGGCCCCTCCAGGGCGCGAGGCTCCTGCAGCTGAACAGCACGGCCTTCGGCGGAGGCGTCGCGGAGCTGCTGCTCACGCAGGTCGCGCTGCTGAACGACCTCGGCATCGAGACGACGTGGGCGGTGCTCGAGGGCTCGGACGACTACTTCGCGGTGACCAAGGCGGTGCACAACGCCCTCCAGGGCGAGGCGATCGACTGGACGCCGCAGATGGCTGCCACGTACTGGGACCGGATCGTGGCCAACGCCATGCAGCTGGATGACGGGTACGACTACTACCTCATCCACGACCCGCAGCCTGCGGCCCTGCTGAAGGTGATCGAGGAGGAGGGCCGTCGCGGAGGCCGCTGGCTCTGGCGCTGTCACATCGACCTGTCCACCCCGCACACCCCGGTGTGGGGGTTCTTCGAGCCCATCGTGAACCGCTACGACGCGGCGATCTTCACGATGGAGGACTTCGCTCAGCCCGGGATCCGGGGGCCGAGGCTGGCGTTCATCCCACCCTCCATCGACCCTCTGTCGGCGAAGAACCGTCCGCTCTCGGACGAGACCACGCGAGAGGTGCTCGTCGCCTACGACATCGATCCCGCGCGCCCGATCATCTCGCAGGTCTCGCGGTTCGACCCCTGGAAGGACCCGATCGGGGTCATCGACGCGTACCGGCTGCTCAAGGACGGGCTCCCGGAGCTCCAGCTGATCATGGCCGGCTCCCTCGCTCACGACGATCCCGAGGGCATGCGGTACCTCGATCTCACCGAGGAGCATCGCGCCGGCGACCCGGACATCCACCTGCTCACCAACCTCCAGGGCGTCGGGGACATCGAGATCGGTGCGTTCCAGGAGGCCTCCCAGGTCATCGTCCAGAAGTCCACGCGCGAGGGGTTCGGCCTGGTCGTGAGCGAAGGCATGTGGAAGCGCAAGCCGGTGGTCGGCGGCAACGTCGGAGGGATCCGCCTGCAGATCGTCGACGGCGAGACCGGGTTCCTGGTGGACTCCGTCGAGTCGTGCGCGGAGCGGGTCGGCACGCTGCTCCACGACCCGGAGCTGCGCGGCCGGATGGGGAGGAGCGGCCACGTGCGCGTGCGCGAGCGCTTCCTCAGCCTCCGCGAGATCGAGGACTACCTCCGCCTGATGACCGCGGTGACGTGAGCCTCCTCGACGCACCGCTCGTCGTCGCCTCCAACCGCGGCCCGGTGACCTTCGAGCGGGGCGAGCGGGGCGAGCTCGTTGCCCACCGGGGGGCGGGGGGACTCGTCACCGCCCTCCTCGGCGCGTTGCAGCGGGTCGACGGGCTGTGGGTGGCGGCCGCCATCTCGGACACGGATCGCGAGATCGCTTCGGGACCCGACGGCGGACGGCGGGACATGGAGGCGTTCGGGTCCGACTACCGCATCCGGCTGCTGGACGTGCCGCCGGATCGGTACGACGGCTACTACAACCGCATCTCCAACGGGGTGCTGTGGTTCGTCAACCACTACCTGTGGGACACGGTCCGCGAGCCCACGTTCGCCGAGGAGGCCGAGCGGGCGTGGCAGGACTACGTGGCCGTCAACAGGATCTTCGCGGAGGCCCTGGCCGAGGAGGCGGAGCGCGCGGATGTGCCGCCCGCCTTCCTCGTTCAGGACTACCACCTCACGCTGGTACCTCGCTTCCTCCGCGAGCTACGGCCCGATGCGTTCATCGCGCACTTCTCCCACACGGCCATCGCGGGGCTGACGTACCTGCGGATCCTCCCCGCGGAGATCCGCGAGGGCATGCTCCGGGGGATGCTCGGCGCGGACGTGCTGGGGTTCCACTCCCGGCTCTGGGCCGAGAACCTCCTGATGTCGGCCCGCTCGCTCCCCGGTGTCCGGGCGGACCTGGCCCGATCGCGCCTGGTCACCGAGGGACGGGAGGTGCTGGTCCGCGTCCACCCCATCTCGATCGACGTGGCGCCGATGCGCGCGGCGGCCGCCGGCGCCGAGGTCGCGGAGCTCCGACGGACGCTGAACCGCTGGCGGGGCGACCAGCGCCTGATCCTGCGGGTCGACCGGCTGGAGCTCACCAAGAACATCGTGCGAGGGTTCCGCGCCTACGAGCTGTTCCTGCACGCGCACCCCGAGTGGCGACGGCGGGTGCGCTTCCTCGCGCTGCTCTCCCCGTCACGGATGGACCTGCCCGAGTACCGCACCTACGGACAGGAGTGCCTCGCCGAGGCCGAGCGCGTGAACCGGGCGCTCGGCGACGAAGGCTGGCAGCCGATCGAGGTCCGCGTCCGGGACGATCACCTGGGCGCCCTCGCCGCGTACGGGCTGTACGACGTGCTGCTCGTGAACCCGATCTACGACGGCATGAACCTCGTGGCCATGGAGGGACCCGTCCTCAACCGGCGCGGCGGGGTGCTGGTCCTGTCCAGGAACGCCGGGGCGTACTGGCGGCTCGGCCGGCACGCGATCCCCGTCAACCCGTTCGACGTCCGGGAGACCGCCCGGGCCATCGCCGACGCGCTCGACATGCCGCGGGAGGAGCGCCTGCGCCGGGCACGGGGCCTGTCGCGCCTGGTCCTGTCCTACCCGCCGGAACGCTGGGTGCGCTCACAGCTCGAGGATCTGGAGCGGGCTCGCCTGCGACGGACGCGCTGGCGTCGCTGAGTGGTCAGCCCTTGGACGACGCGTAGTCGGTGCCGAGGTAGACCGCGATCTGGACGTCGGGGTCCACGCCCTCGCCGGCCTGGAGCCTGGCGATGTTCGGCTCGATCTTCTTGAAGAAGTCCTGGGCGAGGAACTCCGCCTCGTCCTCGAGGGCGCGTCCGCGGTAGTAGATCGTGGTGATCGCGACGGTCTGGGGTGCGTCGTCGACCTGGATCGCCTCCATCCCGTACTTCTCCTCGAGCTTCGCCGCGGTGTCCCCGGCGAGGCCGCTCACGCTGGTCCCGTTGCGCACGGCCACCGCGAGGCCGACGACGTCTGGCTCCGCGCCCGTCGCGCCGGTGGCGCCCGTGACGCCGCTCGGACCGGTTGGCCCCGGTCCTGCGGTCGGCCCGGTGGGTGACGCGCCGGGGCCGGGCAACGCGTCCCCGCTGGATGCCGGGAAGGCCGAGTTGATCACCCAGATCCCGCCGACGACGAGGGCGACGACGATCGCGAAGCGGAGCGTGCTGGTAGCCACGGAGAGGTAGAAGCTCCTCTTGCTCGGTGGTTCGTGCCTGCCGGACATCCTACCCGCGAGCGGCTCCCAGCCCAAGCCGATGCGCCGATCGGGCGTGGCGTCGCTCCGCACGGACACGCTGCAGACGGCGCACGAGCATCGGATCGTACGCCAACGCCTCCGGGAGGTCGATCGCACGGTTCAGGAGCTGGTGGTATCGGCCGGTCGACAGGCCGAGGTGCTCCCGGACCGCCCGATCCTTGGGGACGCCGAGCGTCCACCACGTCCGCTCGAGATCGAGGACGGCTCGGAGCGCCGGATGGAGCTGGAGCGGTCCCGACGTGCGATCCATGGGCACGAGGCTACACGGCCGCGCCGACACGCTCAGGACGCCAGCGCCCGGATCTGTCGGACCGCCACGGTGACGGCCGCGAGGTCGCTCGCCTCCTCGACGCCGAACGAGGACATGAACCGGCGCAGGCGCTCGACGAGCGCGGCACGGGATGCCATGAAGGCCTCCACGGCCTCGTCCGCCTCCAGGCCCGCGCCTTCGATCAGCACCCGCTCGGCGATCTGTCGCCGCGCGAGGAGCAGGTCGTCCCCGGCGGCCAGGAGCGCCCAGCGGTGCCAGCGGGTGGTCGCGGGGACCCCCTCCAGCTGCTCCTGCAGCCGGTCCAGGAACAGAGCTTGCCCGACCAGGAGGAAGACCTGCGCGACGACCTCGAGGGGGCGCCCGGTCGCCCGGGAGACGACGATCGCGTCCGGGGCCTGGGCCAGGAGCGGCAGGTTCGCGTGCTCCCGGGCGATCTCCTCCGGGACGCCACGGTCGACCAACCCCCACACGGCGCGTTCGCGGCGCTGGCGCCACGCGGCCGACGCCACGCGGGGGAAGATCTCGGCCAGCCGACGGAACGGCTCCGCGTACGCCTCGACGGCGCGACCCAGCCGCCCGTGCTCGTTGGCCAGGTACCAGCGGGCGGTGGACTCGACGAGCCGGTCGACGCCGGCGAGCAGCTCGTCCAGGACCGAGGACCCGACCGAGCCCACCAGGCCCTCGACGCGCTCCCACCGAGCGACCGCACCGCTCACGTCGCGCGCGACCCGGTAGGCGGCAACGACGTCCGCCGGCGTCGCCCCGCTCTCCGCGACCAGCCGGGTCACGAACGTGACCCCCTGCGAGTTCACGACGTCGTTGGCGACGATCGTCGCGACCAGCTCACGGCGGAGCGGATGCTCGGTCACCAGGTGCCCGAAGCGCTCGACGACCTGCGCCGGGAAGTACGCCCGCAGGTCACGCTCGAGGTACCCGGAGTCGGGAAGCGAGGAGGCGAGCAGGGCGTTCGCGAGCCCTTGCTTCGCGTACGCGAGCAGCACGGCGAGCTCCGGCCTCGCCATCCCCTTGCCCGCGCGGCGGCGCTCCGCCATCTCCTCGGTGGACGGCAGCGCCTCGAGCTCACGCTCGAGGACCCCGTCCGCCTCGAGGCCCTGCATCAGGTCCTCGTAGGACTCCATCCGCCTGGGGGAGAGCTCGAGCTCCTGCGACAGGATCTGCGCCTGGAGGAAGTTGTCGTACAGGACGTGGCGAACGACGTCCTGCTCCACCTCGGCGAGCAGGGCGTTGCGCCCCTCGAGCGTGAGCTCGCCCCGCTGGATCGCGAGCCCGAGGAGGATCTTCAGGTTGACCTCATGGTCGCTCGAGTCGACGCCGGCCGAGTTGTCGATGAAGTCCGTGTTGATGCGGCCGCCCGTGAGCGCGTACTCGACCCGGCCACGCTGGGTGAAGCCCAGGTTGCCCCCCTCCGCCACCACGCGGCAGCGCAGGTCCCGACCGTCCACCCGGACCCCGTCGTTGACGCGATCGCCGACGTCGGCGTCCGACTCGGTCGACGCCTTCACGTACGTGCCGATCCCCCCGTTCCACAGCAGGTCCACCGGAGCCCGCAGGATCGCGGCGATGAGCTCATCGGGGGTGAGCGCCTCCCCGTCGACCGCCAGGGCCCCTCGCATCTCGGGGGTGAGCGTGATCGACTTCGCGGTGCGGGGCCACACGCCGCCGCCGGTCGATATGCGCGACCGGTCGTAGTCGTCCCAGCTCGAGCCCGGGAGCTCGAAGAGGCGCCGGCGCTCGGCGTACCCGACCGCGGGGACCGGGTTCGGGTCGACGAAGACGTGACGATGGTCGAACGCGGCAACCAGGCAGATCTGATCCGAGAGCAGCATCCCGTTGCCGAACACGTCACCGCTCATGTCCCCGATCCCCACGACCGTGAAGGGCTCGGTCATGACGTCGGTGCCGAGCTCGCGGAAGTGGCGCTTCACGGATTCCCACGCGCCGCGCGCGGTGATGCCGAGCGCCTTGTGGTCGTAGCCGGCCGAGCCGCCCGACGCGAACGCGTCGCCGAGCCAGAACCCATACTCCATGGCGATCGCGTTGGCCGTGTCCGAGAGCGCCGCCGTCCCCTTGTCGGCGGCGACCACGAGGTACGGGTCCTCCTCGTCGTGGACCACGACGTGCTCCGGGTGCACGACCTCGCCACCCACGAGGTTGTCCGTGACGTCGAGCATCCCGCGCACGAACGCGGCGTACTGCCTGGTGACCTCCTCCTTGAGCGCCCTGGGGTCGGTCACGGGGCGCTTGAGCACGAACCCACCCTTGGATCCCGTCGGCACGATGACGGCGTTCTTCACCATCTGCGCCTTCATCAGGCCGAGGACCTCGGTCCGGTAGTCCTGACGCCGGTCCGACCAGCGGATCCCTCCCCGCGCGACCTTGCCACCTCGCAGGTGGATCCCCTCCACCTCGGGCGAGCACACGAAGATCTCGAACAGCGGGGTCGGCTTGGGCATCTCGGGCACGAGCGCCGAGCGGAACTTGAGCGACAGCGCCGACCGGTTGGGGCGGTACGCGTTGGTCCGCACGGTCGCGTCGATCAGCGCGAGGTGGTTGCGCAGGATCCGGTCCTGCTCGAGGGAGGCGACCGCGTCCAGATCGGCGAGGATCCGCTCGTGGAGGGCGTCGAGCTCGGCGGGTTCCCGCCCCCGCGAGGGGTCGAACCGGAGCTCGAACAGCTCGACGAGCGCCGCGGCGATGTGGGGGTGCGCGGCGAAGGCCTCGTTCTTGTACTCGACCGGGAAGCCCGCGCTCACGCGGTGGTGGTACTTGCGGTACGCGCGCAGGATCTCGACCTGCCGCCAGTCGAGTCCCGCCGTGACGACCAGGCGGTTCAGCGAGTCGAGCTCGCACTCCCCGCGCCAGACGGCGGCGATGCACTCGGCGATCCGCTCACCGGAGGCCTCCACGTCGAGCGCGTCGCCGTCCGGTCCGAGGACGCCGAAGTCGTGCAGGAACCGCTCGTCCGCCACGTCGTGGATGAGGTCGGTGGGGACCTCCTCCACGACGCTCAGCCCGAGGGACTCGAGCGTGGGCACGAAGTCCGAGAGCTGGATCTTCCCTCCCACCTTGTAGAGTCGGACCCGGGTCAGGACGCGCGCATCCCGCGCCTGGTTCGCCAGGCCGACCACGAAGGCCTCGTCCCCGCCCTCGAGCTCCTCGAAGCGCAGGACGTCTTCGACCGCCACGTCGATGTCGGTGGAGGCTCGGTAGGTCTCAGGGAACCGGCGGGCCCACCGGTCCGCGAGCTCGAGCCCACGGACCTCGCCCATGGCCTCGACCAGCCCGTCCCGCAGCCGATCGTCCCAGGTGCGCGCGAGCTCCAGGACCTCCTGCTCCAGCTCGGGGAACGCCACATCGGGGATCTCGCCGAGCCCGACGTGCACCGACAGATGCAGCTGTGCGAGCTGGCTCTCACCGAGGGTCAGGTGCTCGTCGACGCTCGAGCCCTTGAAGCGGCGCAGGAACAGCTCCTTCAGACGATCGCGCAGCTCGGCCCGGTACGTGTCGCGCGGCAGCACCACGAGGAGCGTCACGTCGCGCCCCTGCGGGTCACGGCGCATGAACAGCCGCACGCGCCGCTGCTCCTGCAGCGCCAGCAGCTCCATCACCTGGCGCCGGAGCTCGTCCACCGGAGCAGCCAGGAGCTCCGCCTTCGGGAAGCTGTCGAAGATCGACACGACGGCCTTGTGGTCGTGCGAGCCCTCGAACAGCTCCTCGACCTCGACGATGTGGGCGAGCTTGCGGCGCAGCACCGGGATCCGGCTCGCCGGCTCCATGTACGCCTTGGACGTGAACAGCCCCATCATCCGCAGCTCGCCTGCCGTCCGTCCGTCGGAGGCGATCCGCCGCACCGCGATCGAGTCCATCCGGGTCCGTCGGTGCACCGTCGAGGTGCGGTTCGTCCGCGAGTACTCGAGCAGGTGGCCACCCTCGATCCGCGCCCGGAGATCGGGGTCGACATCGCCGAGCGGCACGGCCCGCTCGTAGGAGGACCACCCGGTCTTCGACAGGATGCCGAGGCCGCTCTCGGGCACGGCATGCATCGCGGAGCCCTGCGGCGTGTCCAAGATCTCGTACTCCCGGTAGCCGAGGAACACGAAGTTGTCCTGGAGCAGCCAGCGCAGGAACAGGACCGCCTCGTCGATCTCTTCGCGCTCGTACCGAGGGGACGCCGCCTCCGCCACGAGCATCATCCGGCGGACCGCCTCACGCATCCGAGGGAAGTCGCGCACCGCCAAGCGGACATCGCCGAGGATCCGATGGATCGTCTCCTCGAGATCCACGAGCTCGCCGTCGCCGAGCCGACGATCCAGCTCGAAGTGCATCACCGATTCCCGCACATCGGCGTCGCGGACGTCCAGGACGCGAACGATCGCGCCATCGGCCCCGCGCTCCGTACCGACCACGGGATGGATCACGGCCCGCAGGTCCAGCCCACGAGCCTCGAGCTCCTCGGCGATCGAGTCGAACAGGAACGGCCCGTCCACGGCGTTGGTCTGGATCACCGAGCCCGGCGTCTCGTACCCGTCACGCGCGGGGTCGGGGTTGAACACGCGCACCGCGACGTCGGCCTCACCTCGGGAGTCCGCCAGCCGGAAGGCGCCGGCCACCAGCCCTGCCAGCTGCGAGGGGGAACGCGACGCCATCTCGGACGGCATGCGCCGCGTGAACGCCCTGGCGAACGCCCGGACGGCGTCGAGCCGATCCGGATCGACCCGTTCGGCGATGTGGTGGTCGAGCTCGACGGCGGGAGCCTCCGCCCCGGCGGCCCGGTCGCTGGCGCTCACCGCTCCATCCTACCGACGCCCCAGGTGACCCCCGGACGGACGTCGGGCTTCACCTCGGGCCCCCGGGTGCCGACGTGAGATGGAGAAGAGATCTCCGCCAGCCCGAGGGGTGGACCGCCCGTGGCCGAACCCGAGCGGCGCATCGAGCGCGCCGTCGATGTGCCCGAGCTGCGCTCCGTCGCGCAGCTGAAGATGCTGCACAGCCTGGCCCCCCGGCTCAATCGCCTGAGCGACCGCGAACAGATCGGCGAGGCCATCACCTCGGAGCTCAGGACCCTGATCGACTACCACAACTGCCGCGTCTACCTGCTCCAGCCGGACGGCGAGACGCTGTGGCCGATCGCGTTCCGGGGAGAGCTCACCGAGTACGAGGGCGAGACGTACGAGGAGCTGGTCACCCAGGTCGGCGAAGGGATCACCGGCCACGTCGCGGCCACGGGGGAGTCCTTCTACACGCCCAACGCCCTGGAGGTGCCCTGGGCGGTCCAGATCGAGGGGACCTCCGAGATCATCGAGTCGATCCTCGCGGTCCCCATGGACTACGACGACCGGTGCATCGGCGTCATCGTGCTGTCGAACCTCGGGTACGACGGCTTCGACGAGCAGGATCAGCGTCTGCTGGAGGTGCTCGCCTCTCACGCGGCGGTCGCGTTCGAGAACGCCCGGCTGTTCCAGATGGAGCGCGAGGCGGCCGAGACCTCGGCCGCCCTGCTGGGTCTGTCGCAGTCCCTCACGGGGGCGCACGACGTGGAGACGGTCCTGGACCGGACCGTCGCCGCGGTGCCGACCATCCTGGCGAGCTCCGTCGCCGCGGCCTACCTGCACGACCCCGAGGACGGCTCGTTCCGTCTCGTCGCCGAGCGCGGGGCCGGCGCGGCGGCTCAGGGGGCGGCCATCGTTCGCCCCGAGGTCGCCTCGCGCTTCCTCCTGTCGGTCACCGAGCCGTTCGTGCTGACGAAGGACGTCGTTGCGCAGGTCCCGGCCGAGTACCTGTTCAGCGACGAGCCGCGCGACGTGCTCGTCGCACCGCTGCGATGGGACCCGGACGGGTTCGGCGCCCTCGTGGTGGTGGCGCCCGGGGCGGACATCGGGTTCGAAGGGCCGGCAGCGGGGCTCGCCCGAGGGATCGCGGACATCGCCTCGCTCGCGCTCGGCAGCGCACGGCGCTTCAACGAGCTCGAGCGGTTCCACGAGCTGGTCGAGAGCCTCGAGGCGGTGTTCTGGGAGGCCGACGCGTCGGGCCTGGAGTTCTCGTTCCTGTCGGGGCGGGCGACGGTCGAGCTCGGCGGCTCGAGCGATGGCGGTGCCCCGCCCCGCCGCTGGGGCGATCACATCCACCCGGACGATCGCGACGCGGCGGTCCTCGCTCTCCGCACCGGGATCGAGACCGGCGGCCGCCACAGCATCGAGTACCGAGCGGCCGGACCGGACGGCGAGGCCCGCTGGCTCCGCGACCTGGTCCACGTTGGCCGCGACGCCCGCGGCGACGCCATGCTCCGTGGCCTGATCGTCGACATCACCGAGCGCAAACGGGCGGAGCAGGCCCTGCGCAGGAGCGAGCGCAAGTACTCGGAGGCGTTCCGCCGGGAGCGGGAGGCTGCCCAGCGGCTCCGCGCCCTCGATGAGATGAAGAACACGTTCCTCGAGGCCGTGTCGCACGACCTGCGGACGCCGCTCACGTCGATCCTCGGGTCGGCCCTGACCTTGGAGCAGGCGGGCCAGACCATGTCGGCCGAGGACGTGCACGACCTGGTCCGCCGGATCGCCGCGAACGCCCGCAAGCTCGAGCGGCTCCTCTCCGACCTGCTCGACCTCGATCGCCTCCAGCGGGGCATCATCGCGCCACAGCGGAGGCCGACCGACGTCGCCGCGGTCATCGCCCAGGCGGTGGCGGAGCTGGACGTCCTCGGCGGTCGCACGGTCGAGGTCGACGTGGAGAGCCCACTCATCGCCGAGCTGGACTCGGCGAAGGTCGAGCGGATCGTCGAGAACCTGCTCGCGAACGCGGCACGTCACACGCCATCCGACGCACGCATCTGGGTCCAGGCTCGGCGACGGGATGGCGGGGTGCTGATCGTGGTCGAGGACGAGGGCGACGGCATCCCGGAGGAGCTGCGAGAGGCGGTCTTCGAGCCGTTCCGCCAGGCGCCGGGCGGTCCGGCGCAACACTCTCCGGGCGTCGGCGTGGGCCTGTCGCTCGTCGCGCGGTTCGCCGAGCTGCACGGCGGCACGGCCTGGGTCGAGGACCGGCGCGGCGGTGGGGCCTCGTTCCGGGTCTTCCTGCCCGAGGACTGAGATCGGCTCGACCACCCTCCGGAAGCGACCGGGGAGCGCAGACCTTACCCATCCCTTACGGTCCGCTCACGCTGCGCCGGCCCTCGGTGGGCGACCCTCGGGATGAGATGTCGTTCACCTCTGGGGCCGCGCCGGCCGGGACCCCTACCATGAGCGTGATGGGCGGGACCCTCCTGCTGGTCGAGGACGAGCAGAACATCGGCGCGCTCGTCCGCACGTACCTGGAGCGAGACGGCTACCACGTCGTGTGGGTCCGGACGGGTGAAGAGGCACTCGCCGAGCTACCACGTCACGCCGTCCGCCTCATCGTCCTGGATATCGGCCTCCCGGGCATCGACGGGCTCGAGGTCTGTCGGAGGGTCCGAGCGCGGTCGTCGGTCCCGATCGTGATGCTGACCGCGCGCGACGAGGAGGCCGACCGGGTCACGGGGCTCGAGCTCGGAGCCGACGACTACGTGACGAAGCCGTTCTCTCCTCGCGAGCTCGCCGCCCGGGTGAAGGCCGTCCTCCGTCGCGCCGAGCCCTCGACACCGACGGACGTGCTCGTGCTCGGCCCGGTGACGCTGGACCGGAGCGCGCGAGAGGTCGTCATCGACGATCGGCCGATCGAGCTCACGGCGCGGGAGTTCGAGCTGCTCGAGTTCCTCATGGAGCACCCGGGCGTGGTGCTGTCACGCGAGGTGCTGCTCGACCGGGTCTGGGGCATCTCGTACGCGGCGGAAACGCGCACGGTCGACGTGCACGTCGGGCAGCTCCGGCGCAAGCTCGGCCGGCCGGAGCTGATCCGCACGATCCGGGGCGCCGGGTACAAGGCCGTGCCGCCGTGAGCGCGCTCCGACGGCGCATGTTCGCGTGGCTCGCCCTCGCGGCCGTCGTGTCGTCCGTGCTGACCGTGCTCGTCGCGGGGGTCCTCACCCGCGCCGCCGTCGAGCAGCGCATCGTGCGCGAGCTCGAGCGCCAAGCGGACGCCGCTGCATCGGCGCTGGCCGGCGGCGCGGGAACGCAGGAGCTCCGCCGGTTCTTCGCCGCGCAGGGGACGCTGCTCATCGCCCCCGGTCTCGGGACGCAGGCCCTCGGAAGCGGCCTGCTCAGCGCCACGGCCAGGGGCGGGCGCTCGGGACGTGCGAGCGCCCTGGGCCGCTCGTACTACTTCGCCTCGGCCGAGGGTCCGGGCGGCCGGGTCGTGCTCGCCCGCCCGGCCCGCCTGTTGCCGCGCGATTGGGTCCCGTACGTGCCTCTGCTGCTGCTCGCCGGCCTGGTCGGGGCGGGTGTCGCCGCCGCCGTTTCCTACCCGGTGGCACGACGGATCTCCGACCCGGTGGGCAGGGTCTCGGACGCGACGACGAAGCTCGCATCGGGCGATGTCTCCGTCAGGGTTCCCGTGGAGGGCGAGGACGAGCTCGCCCACCTAGCCGGATCGTTCAACCGCATGGCGGAGGACCTGCAGGCCGCGCGCGAGGCCGACCGGACCTTCCTGCTGTCCGTCAGCCACGAGCTGAAGACCCCGCTGACGGCCATCCGTGGCTACGCGGAGGCCCTCGCCGATGGCGCCGCCTCGGCCGAGGAGGCGGGGCCGGTGATCCGTGACGAGGCCGAGCGTCTCGAGCGCTTGGTCCAGGACCTGCTCGACCTCGCCCGGCTCGAGCAACGGCGGTTCTCGATCCGAAGCGAGGTGGTCGAGCTGGCCTCCATCGTCAGATCCGCGGTCGAGCGGGCGGCTCCGGCGGCCACGGAGCTCGGCGTCGAGCTCACGGGAGAGGCGGCCGAGGGTGCGCTGGCGCTCGCCGACCCCGAGCGTCTCCTCCAGGCGGTTTCGAACCTGGTCGAGAACGCGCTCCGCAGCACCCCGGCGGGTGGGCGGGTCTGGGTCCGAGCCGAGGGCAGCGCGATCCGGGTCGAGGACACCGGCCCCGGCCTCTCCCCCGAGGATCTGCCGCGGGCGTTCGATCGCTTCTACCTGCACGATCGCTACGGCGGGGACCGCACGGTCGGCTCCGGGCTCGGGCTCGCCATCGTGCGGGAGCTGACCGAGGCGATGGGCGGCACGGTGACGGCGGCCCGGCGGCCGGAGGGGGGCTCGATCTTCACGATCGAGGTCCCCAGCACCTGAACGACTTACGCGCCGCTTACCGATCGCGCAACGCCGGCTTGCGTCGAGGGCCGAGCATCTCGGGCGGAAGCCGGATGGAAGGAGGAAGAGGTGAGCGGGGTCGGACGGAACGTGAAGCGGGTGCTCATCGGCGGCACGCTCGCGCTCGCCGGGGCCGCGGTCGCGATCGCGGCGCCCGCGCTCGCCGGGGACGGAGCCGGGCAGAGCACGCAGGGCGGCTCGGGAGAGGAGGTCGGGATCGGCAACGCGTTCGGCCACGGTCCCGGGCGCGGCGCGTTCGAGGACGCGCCGTTCATCAACGCGGTCCACGGCGATCTCGACCTCATCTTGGTCGACGGCTCCACCCGGAGCCTCGCGATCGACCGAGGTGAGATCACAGCCGTGTCCGACGCGGAGATCGTCGTGCTGCGTCCCGACGGCGTCAGCGTGACGCTCGCTGTCGACCAGGACACCGTCGTGCGCGACGGCTTCCGGATCGGGACCGTCGTCGAGCTCGAGGTGGGTGAGCGCGCGATGTTCGTCTCCGAGCCGACAGCGGACGGGGGCTACCTGCTGAAGCTCGTCCGCTGCCTGCTCGGGCCGCTGAGCCACGGAGGCCTCGGGCTCTGAGTCGGCGGCACGCGACCTGACGGGGCACTCCCCGGGGCTGGCGGTCGCTCCACGCCGGCCTCGGGGCTCCCCTCACTCGCTGGGAGCGGCCCCCTCACCTCCGGGCTCTTCGCCTCCCTCACCTCCGGGCTCCTCGCCCCCCGCCGCGAGCGCGGTCTCCGCCTCCGCGATCTGCTTCTCGAGGTCGGTGATCTGTGCGATGAGCTCGTCGGCCTCGGCGCCCGCGCCCTCACCGCCGGTCCGCTCCCGATACACGAGGTAGCCGAGCTTCTGGGCGGCATCGTCGGCCTTGCCGCGGAGGCCATGGATCTTGGCCTTCGTCTGGGCGGTCGCCGCCCCCTTCTTCGTCGCTTCGGCAGCACCGGCGGCCGCCTGCTTCACCTTGTCCATGAAGCTCGGCATCGATCCCTCCTTCCGCGCTCCTTCGCGCACGCTACATCGGCCCGCGCGGTTCCGCACTCCGGGGTAGGTGAGGGCCGGGAGGCGGTGGGGGACTGAACCTCCCGGCCCTCGTTGTCGGGGTGCGATGGACTCTCCCGACACCCGTTCGGGTCGCGCCCTCGCGCGCCCGAGTCCTCAGATGAACAACGTGATGGCGTCCTGGGCCTCCATGAGCATCGCGGTCGCGCCCGCAGGCTCACCGAGCCCCTCGATCATGTCCTCCCGCTTCAGCCCGAGGAGATCCATCGTCATCTGGCACGGGACGAGCTTGACGCCCATGTCCACGGCCATCTGAAGGAGCTCCCCGGGGCTGGCGACGTTGTGCTCCTTCGCCAGCTTCTTCATCATCGCGGGCCCAGCGCCCACGAAGTTCATCTTGCCGAGCTTCAGGTGCTCCATGCCCGGCCGATCCATCATCGCGACCATCTTCTGCATCCAGTTGTCGCCCGTGATGTGCTTCTCGTTCTTCACGAGCGAGAAGAGCCCCCAGAACGTGAAGAAGACGGTCGTGTCCATGCCCATCGCGGCGCCGGTCGTCGCGAGGATCATCTGCGGCCACACCTTGTCCAGGTCGCCGCTCCACGCGATGATCACGAGCTTCCGGTGCCTGGGGTGCTCCTCGTGCTCGTGCGCCGGGACCTCGAGGGTCGCCTCATCCACCGCCATCGTCCTCACCTCACTTCTTCCGGATCACGAACCTGAACACGCCGCCCTCCTGGCCCTGCTCGACCAGCTCGTTGCCGGTCGACCTGCACCAAGCATCGAAGTCGGCGACGGACCCCGGATCCGTGGCGAGGGCCTCGATGAGCTCCCCGGAGGCCACCTCCTTGATCGCCTGCGCCGTCTTCACGATCGGAAGCGGGCAGGAGAGCCCCTTCAGGTCAAGGGTCTTGGCGATCTGCATGCTCATGACTCGCTCCTTCCGGTGGGGATCGGCATCGGCAGGTTCTCGGGGAGGCGGCCCTGCGGAACGGTCTCCCAGTACAGCCGGTTGAACATCCACTTGGCCGCATGCCACACGTTGTTGGGCTGGGGTGGCGCCGGCGGGTGCTCGTAGTCGAAACGCAGCACCGTCGCCTTGCGGTTCCCCGTCTCCAGGAAGCACATCACCCGACCCCCGTAGTTCTCCTTGGGGGCCGTGCCGCGCACCAGCGAGGCGATCCGGCTGGCGACGACCGGCGCTTCGAAGTGGGCGGTGGACCCGCTCTTGCTGATCGGCAGGTTGGTGGCGTCGCCGATCGCGAAGATGCGGTCCTGGCCCTCCACCTCCAGCGTGTGTCGGTCGGTCGGGAGCCAGCCCGGACCATCGGCCAGGGCCGAGTCGATCACGATCTGCTGGCCCTTGTGAGGCGGCACGAGCACGAGCAGGTCGTACTCGGCCTTCTCGCCCTCGAGCGAAGACACCACGCCGGACGACGGGTCGACCTCCTCCACGTTGAAGAACGTGGTGAGCCCGATCCCGCGCCGCTCCATGATCGGCTGGATCACCTTGGATGCGGACTCGATCGTGAACGCGCGGTTGAGCGGCGACAGGAGCATGACCTCGCTCTTGTCACGGATCCCGCGCTTGCGAAGGTACTCGTCCAGCATGAACACGAACTCGACCGGAGCGGGCGGGCACTTGTACGGCACGCCGGCGACACCGACGAGGACGCGGCCGCCGTCGAACCTGCGGAGCGCCTCGCGCAGCCGTTGCGCTCCCTCCAACGAGTAGAACTCGTGCGAGCCCTCGACGAGCCCGGGGATCTGGTCGTGGACGAGGCGGGCCCCGGTCGCGAGGACCAGGTAGTCCCAGTCCAGGCTGCCCCCGCGCTCCAGCTGGACCGTCCCCGCATCGGGATGGACCCTGATCGCCTTCTCGATGACCAGGTCCACCTCGCGCCGGAGCAAGGTTCGCTCATCGCGGACCAGCCATCGGCCGTTCGCCTGCCCGAGCGCGACGTACAGGTAGCCCGGCTGGTAGTGATGCATCCCCGTGGGATCGACCACGGTGACCTTGACGTCGGATCCCAGCTCCTTCGCGAGGAGGTTCGCCGCCAGTGTGCCGCCGACGCCCCCACCGAGGACGACGACCTTGGCCGGCATCGTGGGTCACCGAGCCTTCCGGACGATGAAGTGCGTGAACCCCTCGTCCTCGACGATCTCCACCATCTCGTGTCCCGCCTTGGCGATCCAGGCCGGGATGTCGGTCTTGGAGCCCTCGTCGCTGGACAGCACCTCGATCACGGTGCCGACTTCGCCCTCGCGGATGGCACCGATCAGGCTCATGAGCGGACCCGGGCACGGCATGCCCCGGGCGTCGATCGAGCGGTCGATGTTGACGGTCGTCATCGTTCCCCCACCTCCTAGATGAAGGTCACCGGGCCATCGACGTCCATGAAGAACGACGCGACGCCCTCCTGATCGTCGACGAGCGGGTCGAGGTCCTCGACCTTCAACCCGAACATCTCCATGGAGAGGGAGCAGGCGTGGATGCCCACCTCCCCGATCTCCTTGGCCTGGCGGAAGATCTCGCTCCAGTGCTGTCCCCCGTGACGCTCGTAGGCCTCGGCCCCCTCCGGGCCCGCCTCGGGGGCCACCCCGTGGTCCTTCAGGACCCGGTCGGCGCGGAAGGCGTCGAGCGCCCAGTACTGGAGGAAGATGTTGACCTTCCGACCCATCGCCGCCGCGCCGGCCGTGAGCACGGCCGCGGCGTTGAGCCTATCGTCGGTCCCGGAGAACAGCACCAATGAGAGCGTCGACTCGTCCATCTCGCACCCCTTGCGTACCTCAGTCCTGCACCCTAGGGTGCCAACCCAACGCCGACCCGCGATGGGTCTTCCTACCCACCATGGCAGGGACCTCCGGCCTCGTCGTTGCCAGCCGCACGTGATCGGGAGACGCCGTGATGGTTGCCGGGCCCGGGTCCAGCGGGTACGGTGGCCGGGTCGTTTCCCCCGGCCCACCGGTAGGTATGTCCGATCCCACCGACGACCAACCTCACGCGTCCAGGCCCGCCCCCCCGGCGCCCGATCCCGCGCCGACCGCCCTGAACGACGACCCCCCCGCGTCGATCGAGGCACCGGCTGCGATCGACGCGTACACCTCCGCCTCCGAGGTCGCGCTGCCTCGCGAGCGGGACTGGGGCAAGGTCGCCGGCAAGGTCGCGAGCGGGATCGCCGCCCTGTTCCTGTTCGTGCTGTCCCTGCAGCTGATGAAGGACGGCGCCGCTGAGCTCGCTCCCACGATGCGCGACAGCGCGCTGTTCGGCAACGGTGCCGCGACGCTCGGAGCCGGCTGGCTGGGCGCATACCTGGTCCTCTCCGGGTCCCCGATCGCGGCGGTGGCGCTCGGGCTCTTCGCCGGCGGGGCGATCACCGAGCTTCAGACGTTCACGATGCTGACCGGCTCACGCCTGGGCGCCTCGTTCGTCGTGCTCCTGGTCGGCTTCCTGTACGCGGTGCGCAACCGCGCAGCGAACCGCCAGGAAGCCGTCGGGATGGGCGTGCTGGCTCTCTCGCTCACGGCGATCGTGTACCTGCCGGGGATGGTGCTCGGGTACTGGATCCTGCGCTCGGGACTGCTGGAGGGGATCAGCTGGCAGACCTCCGGAGACGTCGCGAGCGTCGTCGACCTGGTGTGGGGTCCCGCCCAGCGCCTGATCGGAGGCATCGTCCCGGGCTGGGCGCTGCTGCCGATCGGTCTCGGCATCGTGCTGCTGTCGTTCAAGCTGGTCGACCGGGTCCTCCCGCAGGTGAGCGGGAGCTCGTTCACCGGGGATCGGGCACGTCGGCTGAAGCGGCCGTGGCCCATGTTCCTGTTGGGCTGCACCGTGGCCACCCTCACGCTCTCGGTCTCCGTGGCGCTGACCGTGCTCGTTCCGCTCGCGAGCCGCGGGTACGTGAAGCGGGAGGAGTCCATCCCCTACATCATGGGTGCGAACATCACGACCCTCGCCGACACGTTGCTGGCCGCGATGCTGCTGCGCAACGCGGTCGCGGTGCAGATCGTCCTCGCTCAGGCGATCGGCGTCGCGATCGTGTCCATCCTGTACATCGCACTGCTGTACGGACCGATCAAGCGGGGCGTGATCGGACTGAACGATCGGTTGGTGGCGTCGAGCGCGAGGCTCTGGGTCTTCGTCGTCGGGCTGTTCGTGTTCCCGGCCCTCCTCCTCACCTCCGGCCTGTGGCTCGGCTCCGGGGGCTGAGCCGACCGGCAGCCGGATGATCGATCTGCTGGTGGTGGGAGCCACCGTGGTGGACGGGAGCGGGTCCCCAGCGTTCGGGGGCTCGGTCGCGGTCCGGGACGGGCGGATCGCCGCCGTCCTCCGCGAAGGGGCGCCCGAGCCCCCGGCCACGCGGAGGATCGACGCCGCCGGTATGGTCCTCGCGCCCGGGTTCGTGGATGTCCATCAGCACTCCGACGCGACGCCGTTCGTCGAGCCCGGCATGGACAGCATGCTCCGTCAGGGCGTGACGACGATCGTCGTGGGCAACTGCGGCACGTCCGCATACCCGTTCCAGGGCGCTCCGGAGCGGGCCGTCGCCGCAGGGGCGGACCCGGGAGCCCTCGGACCGCGGTGGACGCGGTTCGGCGAGTACCTGGACGCGATCGACCGGTGCCGGCCCGCGCTGAACGTCGCGGCCCTGGTGGGACACGGCACGCTCCGTGAGGCGGCCCTCGGGAAGGACCAGCGCCGGCCGCCGACCGCGGAGGAGATGTCCCTGATGCGGGAGTGGCTCGCGCAGGCCCTCGAGGAGGGAGCGCTCGGTCTGTCCACCGGACTGATCTACGCACCCGGTCTGTTCGCGACCACCGACGAGATCGCCGAGCTTGCCTCGGTCCTCGCGTCGAGCGGCGGGGTGTACGCGAGCCACGTCCGCGGCGAGTCCTCGACCTTGTTCGAGGCCGTGGCCGAGTGCATCGAGATCGGACGCCGTGCCGGGACGCCAGCCCACGTGAGCCACCTGAAGGCCGAGTCGAGACCGATGTGGGGGCGCGCCGAGGAGCTGCTCGCGCTGATCGACAGAGAGCGGGCCCTGGGAGCCGACGTGACCGCCGACCAGTACCCGTACACGGCCTGGGAGACCGAGTTCGCGGCCGCGCTCCCCCCATGGACGTCTGCGGAGGAGCTCCCAGACGTGCTCGGGGACCCGGTCGCCCGAGCGCGGCTCCGGGTGGCGATGGAGGTCGGTGAGCCGGGGTGGGACGGCCTCGGGCGCAGCATCGGCTGGGATCGCGTGGTCGTCGGAGCCCACGCCGCAGCTCCGGAGCTCACCGGCCGGAGCATCGCGGCGCTCGCCGAGGGATGGGGGGTCGAGCCCTTCGAGGCCGTCGCCCGGCTCCTGCTCGCCGACCCGGCCACGGGCATGGTCGGCCACGGGATGCACGAGGACGACGTCCGCGCCATCCTGCGGCGCACCGACGTGTTCGTCGCGAGCGACGCGCTCGCCGTCTCTCCCGAGGGGCCGCTCGGCCGGTTCGCGGTGCATCCCCGCTACTACGGGACGTTCGCCAGGGTCCTCGGCCGGTACGTGCGCGAGGAGGGCCTGCTTCCCCTCGAGGCGGCGGTGCGCAAGATGACCGCGCTGCCCGCGGCGCGGTTCGGGCTCGTCGGACGCGGCACGATCGCCGAGGGCGCCGCAGCGGACCTGGTGCTCTTCGATCCCGACCGCATCGCCGACACCGCCACGTTCGAGCGCCCCCACGCGTTCGCCGAGGGCGTGCAGCTCGTCGTCGTGGGGGGCGCCGTGGCGTGGGACGGCCGGCCGGGCGCGCGAGCGGGCCGGGCGCTCCGCCGCGGAGAGGCCTGAGGCTAGGAGCAGTCCGCCCTTGCGCTGTCGGGGTCGACCATGCAGCCGGAGGTGTCCACGGCCTCGAACGCCGCGGCCGGAACCGACTTCAGCTGATCGAGCAGGGCGTTCCGCCAGTGACCGTCCCGCGTGCCCTGGAAGTACCAGTCCGAGCCGTTGTCGGCGAGGATCAGCCCGTAGCGCTGCATCGCGCGCAGGATCGTCCGCGCCTTCGGCGAGAAACCCGACAGGTCGAACCCGGACCGCAAGCGGAACCGTGCTCCCATCGGCGGACAAGCGGGGTCGGCCGAGCCGGCATCGTGCCGCGCCGGCCAGAGGTGGTCGGCGACCGTGCAGGAGGCCGTGAAGCGGATCGCGTGACGGATCGACCCGGCCGCGACCTCGTCCCAGCGGACCAACCCTGGGAGGATCGGCAGCCCGGCGGCGTCCGCCGACGTCCATCCGTCGGGTCGCAGGCGGTTGGAGTCCAGGTCCCAGATCGCACCGCTCCCGGCCCGCGGGTCCCCGCCGTTCCAGTCCGCCGCGTACAGCTCGTACAGCCGGCACGTGCCACGCTGCACGATCACCGCGTGCCGGTCGGACCCGCCTTCGATCGGCGTGCGCGCATCGAACGGGTACGGGCCAGGATCGCTCTCGTCCGCGTACAGGAACCCGATCCGGACGGCGGGATGGCGGCGTGCGACGACCTCGAACGGGATCCCGTAGCCGGGCGGTCCGAAGTCCGGATGCAGGTCGGACGCCTCGGCATCCATCGCTCGGAGCCATCGATCCGAGAGCTCGTGCACGGGGAGCGCGTCGATCCGCGTGTTCCAGATGCTGCTTCGCGGGAAGACCGTGCAGCGCGTGCCCGGCACGGGCCGCGCGTCGTGCGGCCGGAGCTCGCGCCCTGCGGTCGTCCTACGCTGAGCGATCTCCGCCTCGGGTGGGAGGAGGCCGACGGCAAGGATCAGCGCGACGACCGCTCGAACCCACATGCCCTGAGCATCGACCTCCGCCGGTCCGACTTGACCGCACGTCAACGGATCGTTCGCGCAGCGACCGCTGGGATGACCGCGTCACCGACCGAGCCGGCGGTCGGACTCGAACCGACGACCTGCTGTTTACAAGACAGCTGCTCTGGCCACCTGAGCTACGCCGGCTGGAGGGGAGTCTACGCCCGGGGTGCCGTGCGGGGCGGCAGCACGTACGCGTACAGGACGGCGGCGAGCGAGGCGGACGCGTTCAGGGATGACACCCGCCCTCGCATCGGGAGGCTGACCAGCGTGTCACAGGCCTCTCGAACGAGACGCGAGAGCCCGACACCCTCGCTCCCGAGGACGAGCGCCACGCGACCGCCGGGGCAGGACGCCTCGTAGACCGTCGATGTGGCTCGCTCGTCCAGGCCCACGATGGAGAAGCCCGCATCCCGCAACCGCCCGATCGCGCGGGTGATGTTCGCGATGCGGGCGTGGGGCAGGTGCAGCAGGGCTCCGGCGGACGCTCGGATGGCGGCAGGGGTCACCGGCGCCCCCCGGTGGGTCCGGCTGACGAGCATCGCGGCGCCCGCGGCCTCGGCCGACCGAGCCGCGGCACCCAGGTTCTGCGGGTCCGAGATCCCGTCCAAGACCACGACGAGCGCGTCCTCCTCGAAGGGCCACTCGGCCAGGTCGCGTTCGCCGAGCTCCTCGGGCTGCTTCACCCGTGCCACGACGCCGTGATGGTCGTCGGCGAGCCGATCCAGGTCGACGCGCGGGACGCGCCGGACCTCGACCCCGGACGTCGAGGCGGCCGACAGGAGCTCGCGGAGCGCCGCCGTGTCGCGCGCGCCAGCCGCAACGAGCAGCTCGGAGGCCGACCCCGAGCGCACGGCCTCCAGCGACGCACGCCTGCCCGCGACCACGAAGCCACGCGCACCCGGGGATCGCGATCGACCGCCGCGCGGCCCCCGTCCCCGGGCGGTGCCTGCCCCGCGGCTCACGGGCCCGACAGGACGGCCACCGCGATGCACCCGACGCCATCACCCGCGAGCCCCAGGCCTTCGGGGCGGGTGGCCTTGACCGAGACGCGCTCGGGACCGATGCCGAGGGCAGCGGCGAGGCTGCGCCGGATCTCGTCCCGGCGAGGGGCGATCGCGGGCCGCTCCGCGATCACCGTGACGTCGGCCGAGGACGGCGAGAGGCCGCTCGCGCGCACCGACGAGACCGTCAGTGAGAGCAGCTCGAGCCCGGCGATCCCCTCGATCGTCGGGTCGTCCTCCGGGAAGTGCTCGCCGACGTCGCCGAGGCCTGCGGCGCCCAGCAGGGCGTCGGCGAGCGCGTGACAGACGGCGTCGCCGTCCGAGTGCCCGGCCAACCCCCGCTCTCCCTGGAAACGGATCCCGCCCAGGTACAGGGGTCGCGGCCCGTCGGCCGGCGGGTGGACGTCGAAGCCGAGACCCACCCGAAGATCAGGCACGCGTCGCCTCCACGAGCATCCGTTCCGCGCGCTCGAGGTCCTCGGCGGTGGTGATCTTGAGGTTCCCGACCTCGCCGGGGACCACGCGGACCCGGTACCCCGCCCATTCGAGGGCCGCCGCGTCGTCGGTGAACTCCATCCCGGACCCGCGCGCGCGGGCGTGCGCGTCGCGCAGCGCGGCTGCGGTGAACGCCTGCGGGGTCTGCGCGAGCACGAGCTCCTCACGGGGCTCGGTGCGCACGACCGTCTCTCCCCGGACCCGCTTCACGGTGTCGGAGACCGCGAGCACCGGGACGACGCCATCCCAGCCCGGGAGGGCGTCGAGGACCGCGCCGAACAGCCGCGGGGAGGCGAGCGCGCGGGCGGCATCGTGGCAGACGACGATCGGTGCCTCGTCCGGCACCGCGGCGAGCGCCGCGCTCACGGATGCATGCCGCGTCGCGCCACCGGTCACCACCGCGTGCGCGCCGAGCGGCTCGACGATCGCGTGCGCCAGGTCCTCGGAGCCCGGCGGCGCCGTCACGACGACCAGGCCGACGGCCGGGCAGCCGATCGCGGCGGAGACCGCCCTCGCCAGGATCGGCCGACCGCCCAGGGGCAGCAGGGCCTTGGGGACGTCGCGGCCGAGCCGCTCTCCGGCCCCGGCTGCGAGGACGATCACGACCGCCTTGCGCATCCAGGGCAGGGTACCGCCGCGGGGGTCAGCGGAGGGTCGCGAAGACCATCCGACCGGTCGCGGTCTGGATCACGTTGCGGACCTGGATCGGGACCTCGGCACCGATCCGGTCCGTCGCCTGCTCGACGACGACCATCGTGCCGTCCTCCAGGTAGCCCACCGCTTGACCGTGCTCGCGGCCGTTCTTGACCAGCTCGACGCGCAGCTCGTCGCCGATCCCGACCGGCGTCCGGAACGCGGCGGCGAGCCGATTCAGGTTGGGGACCGGGACCGAGAGCGCCTGCGCCACCTTGGCCAGGTTGTGGTCGGCGGTGATGAGCGAGGCACCGCGATCACGCGCGAGGCGGACGAGCGCGGCGTCCACGTCGACCACGCCGTCCTCCTCGACCAGGTGTACGTCCACGGTCTTCGCCCGCTGGAGCTCGGCGACCGCGTCGAGACCCCGGCGACCACGACCCCGGCGCTTGGCATCGGACGAATCCGCGATGGTCTGGAGCTCACGCAGCACCGCGCTGTGGATGAGGAGATCTCCCGAGAGGAAGCCCGTCGTGACGAGGTCGACCACCCGCCCGTCGATCAGCGCGCTCGTGTCGATCACCGAGACCTCACCACGGGTCACGCCGGCCGCGCGCGGCTTCAGCCCGATCAGGTCGAACAGCTCCGCGTGCTCGGTTCGCCCGACCCGGTACCCCACGTAGCCGAGCACGACGTACATGAATGCCACGCTGGTCCACGCGGCGAGCGGCGGGAGGCGGAAGATCGGGACGGACAGCAGGGCCGCCATCGCGAGACCCGCGATGAGGCCGGCCGCGCCGGCCACGATCTCTGCCGCCGGGACGCGCCGCAGCTGCTCTTCGACCGAGGACACGGCGGACACCGTCTGGCGCCCGAGGACCCCGCCGAGCACGAAGCCCGTCGAGGTCCCGAGCACGACCCCGATCAGCGTCCTGGAGGTGCTCGTCTGCCCCATCTGCGTGGCGACGATGTACCCGGCGGCCGCGAACAGGACGACGAAGATCAGGCGCACGAACTCGACCAGCCGTCCGCCGGGCGGCCGACCTCGTGGAGGGCTCATGCCGGGGCCCCGGTCACGCGTGCGTCCGAGCATCTCCCTTGATGCCTCGACGCATCGACCGGCCCACTTGACCGGTGCCACGCACCGGTCAAGTGAACGCGCTCCGCGTTCGGGGTCGGGCCCGCGCCTGAGCTACGCGCCCTGCAGGACGCGTGCGCCGTGGGACTCGTCCAGGACCTTGTCGATCAGGGCCTCGGCCTTCTCCTCCGTGCCTCCGGTCGCGTACGTGAGCTCGGAGACCAGGATCTGGCGGGCCTTCTGGATCATGCGCTTCTCGCCGGCCGAGAGCCCGCGCTCGCGCTCGCGGATCGACAGGTTCCGAACGACCTCGGCCACCTGGTAGATGTCACCGGAGCGGAGCTTCTCGATGTTGTTCTTGAAGCGGCGGCTCCAGTTGGCCGCCATCTTCGACTCGTCCTCCCGGAGGACGTTGAGGACCTTCTTGACCTCGTTCTTGCTCACGACCTGGCGCAGCCCGACCTCTTCCGTGCTGTCCACCGGGATCATGAGCGTGAGGTCGCCGTACGACACCCGAAGCTTGAAGTACTTGCGCCGCTCGCCCAGGAACTCGCGTTCGCAGAGCTCCTCGATCACTGCAGCGCCGTGCTCGGGATGCACAACCGTGTCGCCCTTGCGGAACACGAGACCCCCTCGCGGAATCATTGGGTGGCAAGTTGAACCGTCAGACAGGGTAGCACGAGCGCTCCGCGGGCCGCAAACCGAAACCGCTGGTCAGAGGCCCAATCCGCCTCCCGATCGGGGCTGAGCTGCCTAGGCCGTTCGGCCCCGTGGCGTGCTGGATGCCCAGGTCAGCACGTCGCGGACCCGGTGCACCGGCACCACACGAAGACCGCTCGCAGCCCCCCCTTCACCCGGCGCGAAGACCGTGCTGATGCCGGCCGCTCGCGCCGCAGACAGCCGCTGCGCCATCCCCGGAGCCGGGCGGACCCTGCCGGTCAGGCCGACCTCGCCGACGAAGGCGGATCCGGGCGGCGGGGGCACCCCGCTCGACGCCGAGGCAAGCGCCGCCGCGATCGCGAGATCGCAGGCGGGATCGTCGACCCGCACCCCGCCGAGGGACGCCCCGAACAGGTCCGAGCGACCGAGCGAGATCCCGGCCCGGTCCAGGACCGCGGCCACGAGCTGGAACCTGCGCCCATCCAGGCCCGTCACCTGGCGCCGCACCGGGCCCTCGGTCGGGACGACCAGCGCCTGCACCTCGACGGCGAGCGCCCGGCGGCCGGCGGCCGGGAGCCCCGTCGCGGCCCCCACCTCCCCATCTGCCGAGCGCAGCAGGTCGGTCGGGTCGATCTCGGTGAGCCCGGCTTGGGTCATCTCGAACCACGAGACCTCGCCCTCGCTCCCGAAGCGGTTCTTGCCGCCCACGAGCATCCGCAGGCCCGAGCGGGGATCGCCGTCGAACGTGAGCACCACGTCCACCGTGTGCTCGAGCGTGCGAGGGCCGGCGAGGTCGCCGTCCTTGGTCACGTGCCCGGCGAGCACGACCGCGATCCCCTCGGCCTTGGCCAGCCCCACCAGGGCATCGGCACAGGCCCGCACCTGGGAGGGACCGCCCGGGACCTGGCCGCCGTCCGGGTCACGGAGCGTCTGGATCGAGTCCACGGCGAGCAGGAAGGGCCGGTGGACGCGTGCCGCCTCGATCACGGCGCCCAGCTGACGCCCGGGAACGAACGAGGCCATCGCCCCGGGGATCGCGTGTCGTCGGGCGCGAGCGGCTTCCTGAGTACGCGACTCCTCGCCGGAGGCCAGGAGGCACGGGAGCCCGGTCGTCGACAGGTTCGCCACCAGCTGGAGGAGGAGGGTCGACTTGCCGATGCCGGGCTCGCCGGCCAGCAGGGCGACGGACGCCGGCACGAGCCCGCCGCCGAGGACCCGGTCGACACCCGCGATCCCCGTGGACACACGCCGCTCGTCATCACCGTCGTGGGCCAGGGTCTCGAGCCCGATCGCCGCGGATGCCGTGCCGCGCGACCGCTCCTGGATCGTCCCCCAGGCGCCGCATCCGGGACACCGTCCCGCCCACTGAGCGAGCTGCTGCCCGCACGACGAGCACGTGAGGACCGTCTTCACCCTGGCCACGGCGCGACCGTAGCAGGGGGGGCCGACAGGCCCGGCCACCGCGTTCGGGCGGGAACGCGTAGGATGGGTGGATGAAGAGTTCCGCCGTCTACCGGACCGGACAGGGGCGGACGCTGCGGATCACCGAGTCCGAAGACGGCGCCCTCCGGGTCGAGATCCTCAGCGAGGACGGCTGGATGGACGGGCCGGTCCGGATGGCCGGGCTCCGTCTCTCCAGCTCGACCCGCAAGCTCACGAGCGCTGAGGTCCTGGCCCTTCCCGCCTGAGAACCGATACACTCCGCGTGCACGCGACGCGAGCGCGAGAGGAGGGATGCACGATGGCGGAGGTCTCCGTCACGACGCCGCATCCCTCGGGTCGCCTCTAACTCGACACTCACGCGTCGCCACACCTGAGCCGCCCGAGGGGGCGGCTCTTCCGTTTCCCCGAGCCCGAAGGAGGTACGCGATGACTGCGCCTGCATGCACGAACCACGCCGACGACATCCATCGACACGGAAGGACACGACGTTGCACGAGGACACGAAGGCACGCACCATCGAGCACTTCCTCGACGAAGGGCTCGTCACGGAGGTCCTGCGCCCGATCAAGAGCGGCAAGGAGGCCTCCGTCCACCTCTGCCGCGCGAACCGCTCGACGACCGGGGAGGATCTCGCCGCGCTGAAGGCCTACCACCCGCTCGACCGGCGGGACTTCCGCGACGAGTCGATCTACCGCGACGGCGAGTGGATCAAGGAGCGGCGCATCCGCGCGGCGCTGGACAAGAAGACACGGTTCGGCCGCCACGTCCAGGGCGCCATCTGGGTCCATCGCGAGTGGGAGACGCTCCGGCTCCTGTCAGCGGCGGGCGCGGCCGTCCCGAGACCGATCGCGCGCACCGACGACGCCATCCTCATGACGTTCGTCGGCGACGAGGCGAGCGCGGCCCCGCAGCTCCACCGGTACCGTCCCGACCGGCACGAGGCGCAGATGCTGTTCGAGCAGCTCCTCGGCCAGGTCGAGCGGCTCCTGCACGGCAACGTGATCCACGGCGACCTGTCGCCGTACAACGTTCTCGTCTGGGAGGGAAGGGCGATCCTCATCGACCTGCCCCAGGCCGTGGATCCCCGGAAGAACCGCCATGCGGAGCACCTGCTCGAGCGAGACATCCGCCGGATCTGCGACCACTTCGGCCGGCTCGGCGTGCGGTCGGACGCAGGGCGGATCGCACGGGATCTGTGGACGGCGTGGGAGCTCGCCGACCTCGTGCCCGAGGAGTTGCGGGGGCCCCTCTAGGGCCCGCGGAACTCGAGGGTGTAGGTCCAGGTCGAACCCTCGTCGCCGCGCTCGAAGGCGAGCAGGCGACCGGCCTCGCCACCGGGCAGGAGCACCGGCAGCCCGAGGTGCTCCTGCCCCGGCCACAGGTCCTCCCGCTCGTGCCCCTCCATGCGGAGGAGCGTCATCGGCGTCCCGCCTTCACCCTCCAGGGGCTCACACCACTCGGACGCCTCGAGCGGGGCGAGCTGCCGGAAGCGCACGAAGCGGGGTGCGGCGTGGAGCAGCACGGCCTCCCCCGGCCACTTCCAGGCCTTGCCGTAGAAGCGCCAGCGGTCGCCGTCCCTCGACGTCTCGACGGCCCAGGCCTCCGGAGGGGCTCCCATCCGAGCAGGCTACGCCGGGTTCCATCGAACGGGAACCCCGCCGCGGCGCGTCCCGATCGCGGGAGGAGACCCCACCGCCCGCTCAGGAGCGCGCGACGTCCCGGACCGGCGCGATGGCGGCGCGAGGACGGACCGCGCCCCTGCGCCGGGCGGTGAGCAGGGAGAGACGGAGGATCCGTGCGGTGGTCCGCCTTCGGGGCTCAGCCGACGGAGCGACGATGGCGTCGGCGGCTGTGAGCGCGGCGAGGGGGTTCATCCGGCTGACTCCTTCCTCCTGTGGGCACGATCTGTCGAGCCTAGGAGGAGGGGTCACCCGACCGGAAGCGGGATTCCCCTACGGGTGCGGCAACGAACCCCTAGGGAGCGTCCGGGGGGTCCTCCGGCGATGGGAGCACGAGGCTCCCGTCGGCGACGAGGCGGCTGAGCGCGGCGCGAGACCGGATCCACAGCTTGCGCTAGATCCGCGTCAGGTGCGCCTCCACGGTCGCCACGCTCATGAACAGCGTGGCTGCGACCTCGCGGTTCCGCAGGCCCCGGGCGACCAGGTCCGTCACGCGGGCCTCGACCGACGTGAGCTCGCCGACGGCGCGGCCGGGCGCCGCGCGCTCGAGCTCCTCCGTCGCCCGGGCCCCCCAGAGCACGGCCTCCATCGCCCTGAACCGCTCTCGCGATCTCGCCAGGGCCTCGGCCGCCCTCGACCGGTGGCCCGCGCGCAGGAAGGCCCGGCCCAGGAGCAGCTGCGCGCGGCACGCGTCGGGCGTGAACCCGAGCGCATCGAGGTCCTCCGCCGCCGACCCGAGCAGGGCCGCGGCCTCGTCGGCATCACCGCGCGACAGCAGGACGGCACCCCGGGCGCGCCGCGAGGCGGCCAGCGCCCACGCGCTCTGCGAGGTCTCCGCTTGTCCTTCGAGTCGTTCGAGGAGCATCCCTGCGCCATCCACATCGCCTGCGCTCGCCGCCGCCTCGACGGCGTCGGGGAGGATCGGGTACGCACCGGGATGCCCGATCCCCATCGCCTCCAGCAACGTGGCAGCCTCAGCGAGCTCACGGGCGGCGGCGGGGGCATCGCCCTCGGAGAGTGCGAGCAGTCCGAGCACCCCATGGGCCCGGGCCGCTCCATCCCGTTCTCCGCGACGCCCGCTGAGCTCCAGGTGGCGCCCCGCCGTGGCACGCGCCTCGTCGCCCATCCCCCGCCACGCGTGCACCAGGGAGAGCGGATACAGGAGCATCCTCTCCATCGTTGGGTCCTCGGCGTCCCTCGAGGCTTCGAGCCCCTCCGTGACGAGCTCCCACGCCTCAGCGAACCGCCCGGAGGCGATCTCCACGAGCGCCAGGTCGTACGGGATCTGTCGTCGATTGAAGTCGGACCCACCGCGCGCCGACTCGGCTCTGAGCGTCCGCAGCGATGACGCAGCAGCGTCGAGATCCCCGGCCCAGAGCCGCTGCTTCGAGAGCAAGAGCCGTGGGCCGGCGAAGAGCGCGGGCGACCCGAGCTCCTCCTCGAGACCCACGGCATCCTCCGCGAGGTCCGGACGCGGCGTGCCCGCCAACGCCTCGTAGAACGCGAGGAAGGCGGTGGTGGTCATCTCGAGCACGCGATCCCCCAGTCGCCGTGCCGCCTCGTATGCCTCTCGCTCGAACGCGACCGCACCGGGCAGGTCGCCGCGGTACCGATGTTCCCGCCCGAGCAGCTCCAGCACCTGCGCGCGGAGCCGCTCGTCGTCTCCAGCGTCGGTCAGCGCCCGCTGCAGCCACGCCTCTTCGGATCCGCTGTCGTCGTCGGAGACCTGGTAGCGCTGCAGGAGCGCGCGAGCCCGGAGCGGCCCGGGGTCGAGCTCGGCGACGACCTGGTCCGCCAGCAGGAGGGCTCGCCCTTCGTCCCCCGCGGCGGCGAGGTCCGCGATCTCATCCAACGCCCTCCGGAGGAGGGCCTCGGGATCACCCACCGGCGTGATGCGGCGGGCGTGGCCGTCGAGGTGCGCCGCGACGTCGAAGGCCCCCTGCGCCCGCGCGCGGGCGGCGGCCTGCTCCAGGAGTCCCGCGACCTCCTCGTCGGGCTCGTCCACCGAGAGGGCGAGGTGACGGGCGCGGGCGTCCGGATCCGCAGCCGACCCGGCCAGGACCCCGTGGAGCGCGCGCCGCGCAGGCGCTCCCATCCGACCGTAGAAGGCCGATCCGAGGAGGGGGTGCGCGAAACGCAGCCTGAGATCCTCGTCCACCACGATGAGCCCCGCCGCCTGAGCGGCCATGATCTGCCCGTCGACGTCGTGCCCGGGGAGGATGGCCTGCAGCTCGCTGATGGAGACCCGGCCCATCACCGAGACGACCTCGAGCATGGGGAAGACCTCATCGGGCACCGACTCGAAGCGTCGGGCGATCGCGGCCTGGAGCGAGTCGGGGAGCTCGAGCTCAGCGCGGGGAGACGAGGCTCTC
>Ga0073934_10002820_pt1 | contig 34284 bp, 36 predicted proteins | sample LarsenN4metaG_FD_76834 | JGI IMG/M metagenome (GOLD analysis project Ga0073934, IMG submission 76834) | Hot spring sediment bacterial and archeal communities from British Columbia, Canada, to study Microbial Dark Matter (Phase II) - Larsen... ...
CCCCCGACATCATCGCCGGCCAGGGCACCATCGGCCTGGAGATCCTCGAGCAGGTGAAGGATGTCGACGCCATCGTCTGTCCGGTCGGCGGCGGCGGCCTGCTCGCCGGCCTCGCCGTGGCGGTGAAATCGCTGCGGCGGAAGGTGAAGGTCATCGGCGTGGAAAGCACCGCCACGGGCAACCTCACGGCCGCGCTCAAGGCCCGGCGCCCCGTCCTGCGCCCGCGCCGGCCCACCCTGGCGGACGGCCTCGCCACGCTGACCGTCGGGGCCAACTCCCTCGCGCTCATCCGCGGTCGCGTCGACCGCGTCGTGCAGGTGAGCGAGGACTGGATCGCGCACGCCATCCTGCGCTTCGTTGAGCGCGAGAAGATCGTCGTCGAGGGCGCCGCCGCCACACCGCTGGCCGCCCTGATGGCCGGCCTGCTCCCCGAGCTGAAGGGCAGGCGCGTCGTGCTCGTCGCCTGCGGCGGCAACATCGACCCCGCCATCCTCAGCCGCATCATCGAGAAGGGTCTCGTGCACGACGGCCGCATCACCCGCTTCACCGCCGTCATCAGCGACCGCCCCGGCGGCCTCGCCCAGCTGACGCGCGTCATCGCCGACAGCGGCGCCAGCATCAAGGACATCGAGCACGACCGCGCGTTCAGCGGGCCCGACGTCTCCGCGGTCAACGCCGTCTGCACGGTCGAGACGCGCGACCGCGCGCACATCCGCGAATTGCACCGGGCCCTGCGCCGGGCCGGCTTTCCCATCACCTTCGCCCGCTGACCCCCTCAGATCCGCTGCGGCTGCGCGACGGTGCGCGCGCCGCCGGCGCTGCCGGTGTTCACCGTCGAGGCGGGCTCGAAAAGCATGATATGGCATTCCTCGTCGGCCACCGGCCGGTGCTCCACGCCGCGCGGCACCACGAGCATGTCGCCTTCACGCAGCTCGACCGTCTTGTCCCTGAACTCCATTTTGAACGACCCGCGCACGACGTAGAACAGCTCGTCCTCGTGCTCGTGATGATGCCAGACGAACTCGCCCTTGATCTTGGCGAGCTTCACGTGCTGGCCGTTCAGCTCGGCGATGGTCTTCGGGCTCCAGTGCTCGGAGAACGAGGCCAGCTTTTCGATGAGATGGATGCGGTCGCTCACGCTCAGTTTGCGAAGGCCTGGATGCCGGTCTGGGCGCGGCCGAGGATGAGGGCGTGGATGTCGTGCGTGCCCTCGTAGGTGTTGACCGACTCGAGGTTCATGACGTGGCGGATGACGTGGTATTCGTCCACGATGCCGTTGCCGCCGTGCATGTCGCGGGCGAGGCGGGCGATGTCGAGGGCCTTGCCGCAGGAGTTGCGCTTGAGCATCGAGACCATCTCGGGCGCGGCCTGGCCGGCGTCCATCAGGTGGGCGAGGCGGAGCGCGGCCTGCAGGCCGAGGGTGATCTCGGTCTGCATGTTGGCGAGCTTGAGCTGGATGAGCTGGTTGGCGGCGAGGGGCCGGCCGAACTGGATGCGGTCGAGGGTGTATTGGCGGGCGGCGTGCCAGCAGAACTCCGCGGCGCCGAGCGCCCCCCAGGCGATGCCGTAGCGGGCCTTGGTCAGGCAGCCGAGCGGGCCCTTCAGGCCCTTGACGTTGGGCAGGAGGTTGGCGTCGGGCACGGGCACCTCGTCCATCATGATCATGCCGGTGGGCGAGGCGCGCAGGGAGAACTTGCCCTCGATCTTCGGCGCGGTGAGCCCCTGCATGCCCTTCTCGAGGATGAAGCCGCGGATCTCGCCCTCGTCGTCCTTGGCCCAGACGATGAACACGTCGGCGATGGGCGAGTTGGTGATCCAGGTCTTGGAGCCCTTCAGCGACCAGCCGCCGGGCACCTTCTTCGCCCGCGTGGCCATGCCGCCGGGATCGGAACCGTGGTTCGGCTCGGTCAGGCCGAAACAGCCGACGAGTTCGCCGGTCGCGAGGCGCGGCAGGAATTTTTTCCGCTGCTCCTCGCTGCCGTAGGCGTGGATGGGATACATCACGAGCGACGACTGCACGCTCATGACCGAGCGGTAGCCGGAATCGACCCGCTCCACCTCGCGCGCGATGAGGCCGTAGCAGACGTGGTTCACGCCGGCGCAGCCGTAGCCCTGGATGGTCGAGCCGAGCAGGCCGAGCGCGCCCATCTCGTTGAGGATCGCGCGGTCGAAGACCTCGTGGCGGTTGCCCTCGAGCACGCGGGGCATCAGCTTGCCCTGGCAGTATTGGCGGGCCGAGTCGCGCACCATGCGCTCCTCCTCGGTCAGCTGCTGCTCGAGGAGCAGCGGGTCTTCCCAGCGGAACTTGGCGGATTCTTTCTTGCTCATGAAGGTCGGGGTCAGCGGGCGGCGACGAGGGCGGGGTAGGAGCCGACCTCGCCGAGGCGCCGGGCGATGCGGCGGCGCTTGGCGATGGTGTCGAGCGGCGTCCAGCGGAGCATCTTGCGGGCGAGGCCGAGCTGGAGCTTGAGCTCGTCGCCCTTGGCCATGGCGGCGAGGGCGTCGCGCGCGCGGTTCTCCATCCGGGCGACGCTGTCGTTGACGAAGGTGAGCGCGAGGTCGGCGTGGATGGCGTCGTGCGCGCCCTTGCCGCGGGCCTTGAGGGCGCGGAGGAGCGCGCTCTCGCCGAGGTAGATGTCGATCACGAGGTCGCTCAGCACGGCGAGCACCTCCTGCTCCTCGATGATCTTGTCGCCGAACTTCTGGTGCGCCGCGCCGAAGAGCAGCAGCGCCGCCTTCTTGGCGCGCGCCAGCACGCTCTTCGCCGCTGCGAGCTCGTCACCCGCCTGGTCCGTGTCCTTGGCGGACTGGGCCTCGGCGAGCGCGGCCATGGCGGCGGCCATCAGCCCGAGGCGTCCGCGCTGGGCCCGGCGGAGGATGTTGGTGGGGATGAAGAGGCGGTTGATCTCGTTCGTGCCCTCGAAGATCCGGTTGATGCGCGCGTCGCGCGTGGCGCGGGCGGGCTGGAACTCCTCCGTGAAGCCGTAGCCGCCGTGGATCTGCAGGGCCTCGTCGGCCACGAAGGTCAGGATCTCGCTGCAGGCCACCTTCACGATGGAGCACTCGAGCGCGAACTCGTCGAGCGAGCGCGGGAAGGGCGGCTTGATGATGTCCATCATCTCGCCGGTGGCCTTGACCTGGTCGATCTTGTCGGCGGTGCGGTAGACGGCGCTCTCGGCCGCGTAGATGCGCGCGGCCATCTCGCCGAGCTTGTGCTGGATGAGGCCGAAGGAGGCGATGGGCCGGCCGAACTGCTGGCGCTCGCCGGCGTATTTGACCGCGAGGCGCAGCTGGTCCTTGGCGGCGCCGGTGCAGCCCGCGCCGAGCGCGAAGCGGCCGAAATTCAGGATGTTGAACGCGATGTAGGCGCCCTTGCCGACCTCGCCGAGCACGTTGGCGACCGGCACCGGCGTGTTGTCGAGGATGAGGCGGCGCGTGGACGAGGTCTTCAGGCCGAGCTTGTGCTCCTCCTTGCCGGTCGAGACGCCGGGGAAGGTCTTCTCGACGATGAACGCCGTCACGTGCTGGCCGTCGACCTTGGCGAAGACCACGAACACGTCCGCCCACGCGGCGTTGGTGATCCACATCTTCGTGCCGTTGAGAATGTAGTTCTTCCCGTCGGGCGAGAGCACGGCCTTGCACTTCATGCCGAGCGCGTCGGAGCCCGAGCCGGTCTCGCTCAGGCAGTAGGCGGCCATCCATTCGGCGCCGGCGAGCTTGGGCAGGTAGCGCTGCTTCTGCTCCTCGTTGCCGAAATGCGCGATCGGGCCCGTGCCGATGCCGCTGTGCGCGCCGCAGGTGATGCCGAAGCCCGCCAGCCGGCTCAGCTGCTCGGCGATGCCCACGCCCGCGACCTTGCCGAGCCCGAGCCCGCCGTATTGCTCCGGCACCTCGATGCCGAGCAGGCCCAGCTCCGCGCCGGCCTTCTTGAACAACGCCACCGCCAGGCCCTCCTCGCGGTGTTCGAGCGCCTCGAGCTTCGGGAAGACGTCCTTGTCCATGAACTTCTCGGCCGTGGCGGCCATCTCGCGCTCGTCGGCGGAGAGCTCCTCGGGCGTGAAGGTGACCGCGGGATCGCCGTCGGTGAACAGGAAGTTGCCGCCGATCAGGTGGGGGGGGAGGGATTTGGCGTCGGCCATGACGGGTGGTGGTTCGGGTTTCAGTGTGTCCGGGAAAGCGCGCGGTGCAAGCGGCTCAGAGCCCCAGTTTCTCGCAGAGCAGCTCGGCGAGGTCGGCGACGCGCGTCTCGCCGCCGTGGGCGGCGGTGCCGTCGGTCATCATCGTGAGGCAGAAGGGGCAGCCGGTGGCGACGGTCTGCGCGCCGGTGGCGAGGGCCTCCTTGGCGCGCTCGGTCGAGACGCGCTTCTTCGGGTCCTCCTCGAACCACATGCGGCCGCCGCCCGCGCCGCAGCAGAAGGTCTTGCCCCGGCAGCGGCCCATCTCGCGCACCTCGCCCTGCGGGCCCAGCGCGGCCTGCAGCACCTCGCGCGGCTGCTCGTGCACGCCGTTGACGCGCGCGAGGTAGCACGGGTCGTGGTAGGTCACCGGGCCGTTCACGCCCCCGCCGCCGGCCGCGGCCGGCAGGCGGCCCTCCTGGATGAGCTGCGCGAGCAGCTGCGTGTGGTGCAGCACCTCGTAGCTCCCGCCGAACTGCGAGTAGTCGCGCAGGAGGGCGTTCACGCAGTGCGGGCAGTGCGCGACGATGCGCTTCACGTTGTATTTCGCGAGTGTCCCGATGTTGGCCGTGGCCAGCTCCTGGAACAGGAACTCGTCGCCGAGCCGGCGCGCGGAGTCGCCGGTGCACTTCTCCTCGGTGCCGAGGATGGCGAAGTTGACCTTGGCGTGCTGGAGCAGCTTCACCAGCGCGCGCGCCACGCGCTGGGCGCGGCGGTCGTAGGCCGCGGCGCAGCCGACCCAGTAGAGGATCTCGAAGGACGGGTTCTCCTTCACGGTGGGGGCGGTGGGCGCGGTGCTCATGGGTTCAATTCTTCGCCGTCTCGCGCCAGGCCGCGCGCTCGGCCGCGGGCAGGCCCCAGGGGTTGGCGTTGCTCTGCATGCGGCGCAGCGCCGTGGCGGCGGTGCCGCTCAGGCCGCCCTCGGCCACGAGGTGCCGGCGCATGCTGAGGATGAGCGAGACCTGGTCGATGCGCACGGGGCACACGTTCACGCAGGCGCTGCAGGCCGTGCAGCTCCAGAGCGTCTCGGCCTCGATCGCGCCGCCGTGCAGCGGGGGAACCTCCTTCGCCCCGGACCCGAGCGCCGCCGCGGTGCGCTCCATCAGGCCCTTCAGGTCCTGCACCACGGCCTTGGGCGAGAGCGGCTTGGTGGTGGCGAAGGCCGGGCAGGCTTCCTCGCAGCGGCCGCATTCCATGCAGGCATCGAGGCTGAGCAGTTGCTGGGTGGTGAAGTGGCGGATGTCGCTCACGCCGATGCGCTCGAGCTTCTCGACCTCCTCCATCGTCACCGGCTGCATCACGCCGAGCGCCGGCTTGGCGAGGAAGATGTTCAGCGGCCCGGCCACGAAGTGGAACAGCCGGGTGAACGGGATGGACGCGATGAACCCGAACACGAGGAACGCGTGGATCCACCACACGGCGAAGTGCGCGCTGCGCGCCTCGGCCTCGCTCCAGGTGTCGAACCAGCCCGCCATCCACAGCCCGACCGGCGAGCACTGCGCCCCGATCCCCGTCGGTTGCTGCCAGACGATGCGCAGCGCCTCCACGAGGTAGCCCGTCACGCCCATCGCGAGGAACGACCACAGCACATACCAGTCGGTCGCGCGGTGGCCGACGCTGGCGGGTTTCTGCAGGCGCCGGAGGAAGAACAGGATCGTGCCGACGATGAAGAGCAGGCCGAGCACATCGAGGGTGAACTCGTAGACGACGTAGTAGGTGCCCTGGTGGAATTTCCACGACTTCGAGATGGCGGACGCGATGTTGTCGATCTCGAGCAGCGTCGTGCCGATGAGCAGCGCGATGAAGCCGATGTAGAGCGACAGGTGCGCCCAGGTGGCGAGGCCGCGGCCGAGCACGCGTTGCTGCGCGCCGGCCTCCACCGCCACGCGTTTCACGCCGGGCCGGAACCGCCGCCAGAGCTCGCCGAGCCCGCCCTGCAGCTGCGCGCGGAAATCGATCGGCTGGCCCATCTGCCAGAGCCGCCACCGGCGCCAGCACCCCCAGCAGAACACCGCCATCGAGGCCGCCGCCAGCGCGTAGAAGGCGAGTTGCGACGAGAGCGGGATGTTGCCGAAGGTTTCGCGGGTCGGGGTCACGGGATGGAGGCCGGCAGGGCGAACCGTCCCCGGGGAGCCGCGGCTCGGCGAGGACGCCTCGCCCTACCTTTCAAATCGGGTGCGGCGGTTTTGTGGAGAAAAATTCACTTCTTCAGTTTTTGCATCAGCTCCGGCACGGCCTCGTAAACGTCGGCCACCAGCCCGTAATCCGCGACCTCAAAAATCGGCGCCTCGGCATCCTTGTTGATGGCGACGATGACCTTCGTGTCCTTCATGCCGGCCATGTGCTGGATGGCCCCGGAGATGCCGACCGCGATGTAGAGGTCGGGCGCGACGATCTTGCCCGTCTGGCCGATCTGCAGGGAGTTCGGGGTGATGCCGGCGTCCACCAGCGCGCGCGACGAGCCCACGGCGGCGCCGAGCACGTCGGCCAGGCCTCCCACCAGCTTCTCGAAGTCCTCGGAATTCTTCAGCGCCCGGCCGCCGGACACGATGATGCGCGCCTCGGTGGCGTCGGGCCGGCCGGAGTCCTTGGTCTCGCGCGAGACGAACTCGATGCCGTTGGGCAGCGCCGCGGCGTCCACGGCGATGTTCTCGACGGGCGAAGGCGCGGCCGCCGGCTCCGGCGCGGCGAAGGCCGCGCTCCGCACCGTCAGGCAGCGCACGGCGCCGCCGAGCTGCACCGTGGCGATGACGTTGCCCGCGAACTGCACGCGGCGGAAGACGTAGTCGCCGCCCTCGGCGCGCACATCGATCACATCGCTGAGCATGCCGGCGTCGAGCAGGGCGGCCGCGCGCGGCAGCACATCCTTGGTGAAGGTCGAGGCCGCGCCCACGACGAGCGTGGCGCCGCGCGCCTTGGCCACGTCGGCGATGACCCTCGCGTAGCGGTCGGCGACCGGCTGGGCGAGGGCGGGGGAGTCGGCCGCGAGCACGGTGGCGGCGCCGCACCGGGCGAGCGCCTGCGCGGCCGCGCCGACGTTGGCGCCCAGCACGAGCACCTCGTAGGGCGCGCCGGCCTTCCGGGCGAAGCCGGCGGCGGAGAGCGTGGCCTGCTTGAGGGCCCCGTTGTCGAGTTCGGCGAGGATGAGGATCTTGCCCATGGTGATGCCCTCAGAGGACCTTGGCCTCGGTGCGCAGTTTTTCGATCAGCTCGTCCACGGTCTTCACGCGGACGCCCGCCTTGCGCTTGGCCGGCGGCTCGAGCTTCAGCACCTTGGTGCGCGAAACGGCCTGCACGCCCAGCGCGTCGAGGGTCAGCTCCTCCAGCGGCTTCTTCTTCGCCTTCATGATGCCGGGCAGGGAGACGTAGCGCGGTTCGTTGAGGCGGAGGTCGGCCGTGAGCACGGCGGGCAGGTTCACCTTCACGGTCTCGATGCCGGCGTCGGTCTCGCGGCTGCATTGCGCGCGCTTGCCGCCGTCGATCAGCTCCAGCTTGGACACGAAGGTGGCCTGCGGCTGCCCGAGGAGCGCGGCCAGCATCTGGCCGGCCTGGTTGGAATCGTCGTCGATGGCCTGCTTGCCCATGAGCACAAGACCGGGGGCCTCCTTCTTCACGACCGCCGCGAGCACCTTGGCCACGGCGAGCGAGTCGAGTTCGCCGGCGCCCTTCAAGAGGAGGGCGCGGTCGGCGCCCATGGCGAGGCCGGTGCGGAGTTGCTCGGCGCACTCGTCGCCGCCGATGGTGACGACGGCGATCTCGGTGGCGGCGCCCTTCTCCTTCAGGCGCAGGGCCTCCTCGAGCGCGATGGAGTCGAAGGGGTTGACGGAAAACTTCACGCCGTCGGTCTCGATACCGGAGCCGTCGGCCTTCACGCGGATCTTCGTGTCGGAGTCGGGGACGCGCTTGAGCGGGACGAGGATCTTCATGGCGATTTGCGGTCGGAAAGTGGACCCGGCCCCCGTGCCCAAGGCAACCGCGAACGGACCGCCCCGCCCGGGCCAGTAGGAAAAGTTGCCCCGCCCCGGCGCGGATTAATAGGAGTTAACGTTGGTGGCCCTCTTTTCCTTAAAGGCCGCTGATTTAATTGCCTGAGTTCCAGAGCGGACGAGGGCGAATTACTGCGCCGCTCTCCTTCGGCCAGCCCAAAAAAATGGCGGGATAGCATACATGGATGCCATCAATTTGGTCTGGGCGTTCTCCCACGTGTAACAATTTCCATCCTTTTTCTATGTAACGATTGGCTGTTTCAGCGCTGCAGCACTCGTGCAGCATAACAATGTTATCCCTCATGGTTTGATGTCCTACGGTCGCTCCACCTCCTGCTCGAACCGCCGAGCCGTGAATAAGTTTGGAGCCTGTCGGTTAGCTTTTACACCACGGGTCAAGCCCCCGCGAGGGGTGGGTTTTTACTACATTTGCATGTTTCTGCAAAACACCAACCTGTGCGTTCGCTTGTTTTATCTCGTGCTAACTTTTCACCGATTTTCTTTCGGCAGAGCGAGACGACATATTCTATGGACGCTTCTCCTGCGCCCGGCCGGTCATGGGCACGAAACGCACGTGCTCGGCGAATTCGCGCCGCACGCGGCCGGCCTCGTCCTTGCGGTAGACGACGAGTTCCTGTTCGTGCTCGCCCTCGGGCACGACGAGCCGCCCGCCGGGCTTGAGCTGGTCGAGCAGGGGCTGGGGCACCTTGGGCGGCGCAGCCGTGATGATGACGGCGTCGAAGGGCGCGGCCTCGGGCCAGCCGGCGTAGCCGTCGCCGATGCGGCAATGCACCTTGTCGTAGCCGGTGCGCCGGAGGTCGTCGGCCGCCCGCCGGCCGAGCGGTTCGATGATCTCGATCGTCCAGACCTCCGCGCCCAGCTCGGCCAGCACCGCGGCCTGGTAGCCGGAGCCGGTGCCGATCTCGAGCACGCGCGCGCCGCGCTTCACGCCGGCCAGCTCCGTCATGAGCGCGACGATGTAGGGTTGCGAAATGGTCTGGTCCTCGCCGATGGGCAGCGGGTGGTCGCCGTAGGCCCGCCGGCGGAACTCCGCGGGCACGAATTCGTGTCGCGGCACGGTGCGCAGGGCGCGGAGCACAGCGGGGTCCTTCACCCCGCGGGCGGCGATCTGTTCGCTGACCATGGCCTCGCGCATCGCCGCAAACCTATCCCCGTCGGCCGGTTTTGGCGAATCCGCAATCGCGGCCAGCAACAGCACCGAAGACAATGGCAAGCCATGCACCAGGCGGCACATGGCGACAATTTAGCGCGGAAACAGCTCTGCACAAGCAGCGGAAAAACAAGTTGACTTAACACAATTACTGAATTTACAGAAATAATCATGAAACTCACACCCACTATGCAGAAGTTTGTGCTCCACTGGGGGGAGATGGGCTGGAAATGGGGCATTAACCGCGCGGTCGCACAGGTGCATGCCGTTCTCATGCTCGCTCCCAAGCCGATGCCGGCGGACGAAATCTGCGAGACGTTGAACGTGGCGCGTTCGAATGTCAGCACCAGCATTAAGGAACTCCAAGGATGGGGGCTTGTGCGCACGGTGCATGTGTTTGGCGACCGCCGCGAGCATTTCGAGACATTGAAGGACGTATGGGAAATGTTCCTCATCATCCTGCGCGAGCGTAAGAAGCGCGAACTCGACCCCACCCTCCAGACTCTGCGCGAATGCGCGGCTGAAGCCCGCGCAAGCAAGGCCGACAGCGACCACACCGTGCGTCGACTACAGGATCTGATCGAGTTCATGGAGCTGGCCGGCAATTGGGGCGAGCGTGCCCACGGCCTGTCGCCCGCCGGAGCCAAGCGCCTGGCCCAGATCGGGGACAGGGTCTTCCGCCTCGTCGAGTGAAGCGGCGGGCGCAAAAGATTCTAAAATTACAGAAATAACAATAAATCCACTCCCATGAACCACACCGTCATCGCCTACCTGATCTATCTCCCGGTCGCGCTCGGCACCACCGTCTGGGTCGCCCGCACCCTGCACCGCAACGGCCGTGTGTTTCTCGTCCAGGCCTTCCGCGGCAACGCGGAAATGGCCGACAGCGTGAACCATCTGCTCGTGGTCGGGTTCTATCTGATCAACATCGGTTTCATCGCGCTTGCCCTGCGCTACGGCGACAAACCCGTCAATGTGCAGGAGACCTTCGAGTTTCTCGCTACCAAGCTCGGCGTCGCCTGGCTCGTGCTTGGTGCGATGCACTTCTTCAATCTCTTCAACTTCGACAAAATGCGGAAGAAGGGCCTGCGCCCCGAGAACGTCGCGGATGTCGCCACCCCGCCGCCGCTCAAAGCCTGAGCGCTGCAGCGCACACCCATGAAAAAAACACCACGCATCGCGATCGAGGCTCTCGGCCCGCCGTTGTTGGGCGGGTTAATGCTTGGTGGCGTCGTGGCTGGGGGCGAGTTATTCTCCGGTGGGCGCGGAAGCAAGAACCCCGTCGCGAATATTGCCGATGCCTCTATCATGATAGGCTATGTCGTCGGCATAGCTTACTTGATCGCTGGTATCCCGAGTCTGATCTACACGGCGATCATGGAAACTTGCTTTGCGCGGGGTCTTTTCCCGGCAAGCTGGCGGACAGTCTGGCTGTCCGCGGCCCTGGGAGCAATCGCCGGAGTGAGCATGATAACCGTGGTGAGTCGGGAGGGCCATGAACCTGCGATGTTTGTGCTCTGGGCGGTGCCCGGTCTGCTTGTTGGGGGTTCGCTCGGGCTTATCATCCGCCATTTGTCCAAGCCCGGAGGAAAACACCCATGAAAATCATCATCCCCGGCGGCAGCGGTCAGATCGGTCATCTGCTTTCGCGCGCGCTGGCTGCGGAAAGCCATGAGGTCGTCGTGCTCTCGCGTAGCTTGGCTGCGGTGCCCGGCGCGCGGGTCGTCGCCTGGGACGGTCGCGCGCTCGGAGCTTGGGCGGCGGAATTCGAGGGAGCCGACGCGGTGATCAATCTCGCCGGGCGCACGGTCGATTGCCGCTATTCGGAGCGCAATCTCAAGGAAATGCTGGATTCGCGCGTCCATTCGACCCGCGTGGTCGGGGCGGCGATTGCGGGATGCGCCCACCCTCCGCGCGTCTGGCTGCAGGCGGCCACGGCGACTATCTACACCCACCGGTTCGATGCGGCGAACGACGAGCACACCGGCCTCATCGGTGGGAAGGAACCCGGCGTGCCGGTTCTGTGGGGGCGCAGCATCGACATCGCCAAGGTGTGGGAGTCTGCCTGTTCGGATGCCAACACGCCGCACACGCGCAAAGTCATCCTGCGCACGGCGATGGTCATGAGCCCGGATCCTGGCGGTGTGTTTCACGTGCTGGCCCGGCACTGCCGGCTCGGTTTCGGGCGCTTCGGCGACGGCCGGCAATATGTGTCGTGGATTCACGAAAAAGACTTTGTCGCCGCCGTGAAATTTCTGATCGCGCGCGACGACCTCACCGGTCCGGTAAACGTCTGCGCGCCCGGCCCGCTCCCCAATCGCGACTTTATCGCCGCGATCAGAATGGCCTTGGGCCGCCGGCTGGCCGTGCCGGTGCCACGATGGGCGCTGGAAGTAGGGACATTTATCCTGCGCACCGAATCGGAGCTCGTGCTCAAGAGCCGGCGCGTCGTGCCGGGCCGGCTGTTGGAAGCCGGGTTCCGATTCGAGTTTCCGCACTGGCCGGAGGCAGCCAATGATTTGGCGGATCGCTGGAGGAGCAATACGTGAACACCCACAAACGCATGCGCGCCGTTGATGAGCGCACCAATCCCTGCGAGGGCGTGGTTTATTGGAAATGGAGCAAGTCGCTGTGGTATTCGGCGATCACGATCGGCGCGCTGGTGGTCGCACCGTTTCACTTCACGCCCGGCGCCGCGGCGGCCGCGTTCGGGCTTACGGTGCTGACGCTTTGCCTCGGGCACACGGTCGGCATGCACCGACGGCTGATCCACGAGAGTTTCCAATGCCCGCTTTGGCTTGAGCGAATCCTCGTGTGGCTGGGCGTGCTCGTCGGCATCGCCGGGCCGCATCGCATCATCTACCTGCACGACATCCGCGATTGGGCGCAAAAGCACGCGGACTGCCACCCGTTCTTCAAGCATTCGCATCCGTGGTGGCTCGATTGGTGGCAGCAACAGCATTGCGATATTCGTCTGAATCACCCGCCGCGCCTCGAGCTGGAGCCCCGCGTGCGCGACGACCGATTCTACCGCTTCCTGCAAAGCACTTGGATGTTGCAGCAGGCGCCGGCCGCGTTGGCGCTTTGGGCCATCGGCGGCTGGAGCTGGTTTTGGTGGGGAGGACCCGTGCGCCTGTTTCTTTCGCTGACCGGTCACTGGTTGGTGGGCTACTTGGCGCACAACCACGGTCGCCGCCACTGGCACATCGAGCGGGCCGCCGTCCAAGGATACAACGTGCCTGGTTTCGCGCTCCTGACGATGGGCGAGAGCTGGCACAACAACCATCACGCCTACCCCGAGTCGGCGCGGCTTGGCGTGAAGACCGGTGAGTGGGACCCCGGCTGGCTTGTGGTGCGGGTCCTGCAACAGCTCGGATGGGCGTGGCGGATCAACACCCCTGAAACCAGCCACCCCAGACCGGAGCGGCTTGCCCTGGATTGAGGACAAACCAATGCGCACACACAGCCACACCACCCCGTGCATCACGGCCGGCGAGGCACTCCTCGGAGCCGCGGCTCTGCTCGCCTTGGCGGTCATGGTCTGGTGGTTGACATCGGGTTGGCCGGCATGGATTGCGATGTGGATGATCGCCGCTGCGGAATTTTTCGCGATCAAGGGTATTACCTTGGGCTGGCAGCGCGGGATTGCGTTGCCCGGACGCGCGTTCGCCTACGTTGCGCTTTGGCCCGGCATGGATGCACCCGCCTTCTTCGAGAAGCGATGTGGCAGCAGTGCGCGCCCAGGTTGGGGGGAGGCAAGTTGGGCGGCGACGAAAATGGCCTTCGGCTTTGGGTTGCTTGCGTTGGCCGTGATCATGCAAGGGCACTGGCCGGACATGGTTGTGGGGTGGACCGCCATGGTGGGCATCATCTTCGTCCTGCACTTCGGTATGTTTCATCTTCTCTCCTGCGCGTGGCGGACAATAGGAGTGGAGGCCCGGCCGATAATGAGTGCGCCCATCGCAGCGACATCGCTTGCGGATTTCTGGGGCTGGCGGTGGAACGCGGCGTTCGCCGACGCGGCGCGGCGATTTCTTTTCCTACCGCTGTGCCGCAAGTTCGGGAGCAACCTGGCGGGCGCCGGTGTTTTCCTGTTCTCGGGGTTGATCCATGAGGCGGTCATCTCGTTGCCGGCACGGGGCGGTTGGGGTGGACCGACCGCGTATTTCCTCATTCAGGCGATCGGCATGGGCTTGGAAAAGACCGTGATTGCACGGAAGCTCGGCTTAGGTGGCGGCGCAACCGGGTGGGCTTGGACGCTCGTCGTAACGGCCGCCCCGCTGCCGTTGCTGTTTCACACGCCGTTCGTGGAGCGCATCATCTTTCCCCTGTTGGACTTTCTCGGAGGATAATCCCCATGAAAACCGAACTATTGCTCAAATTGGCGGCCTTGGCCCACCTCGGCCTGATCACAGCGGGGCTGCTCATGCCACGGGTGACGGGCTTGTGGCAGGAGGCGGAAAAACTGGCGCCGTTCGCGCGAAGCCTCTTCCGGACCTACTACCTGTTTATCGGACTTTGTCTGGTCGGCTTCGGACTGGGCAGTTGGGTGTTCGCTCCGGAGTTGGCGGGCGGCAGTGCGCTGGCGCGCGGCGTTTGCGGGTTCCTCGCGGCGTTCTGGGCGCTCCGGTTGTTCGCGGCCGTCTGGCTGCTGGATGTGAAGCCGTTTTTGCGCGGGCCGTGGCGCGTCGCCGGCTACCACGCCACCAACGCGGTCTTCAGCGCGCTGCCGGTGCTTTATGGCTGGTTGGCAGTGCGCTGAAGCGAGTGTTGGAACCGGCGGCCGGTTCAGCGGCGGAAGAGCGAATCCACCGAAAACTTGCCGCCACCCATGATGAGGAGGGCCACCGCGATGCCGACGGCCAGCAGATGAAACTCGATGCCATCGCCCTTCTGGGCGCCGGACCAGTTCATGAAAAAGCCGTTGGACCAATGCGTGGCCGCGGCCACCACCATGACGGCGCCCACGCCGAGGGCCGCCACCCGGGTGCCTGCGCCGGCGATGAGCATGAGCCCGCCCACCGACTCGGCGAGGATGGCGAGCAGGGCGAGGATCCACGGCGCGCCGAGCGAGCCGGTGAGCCAGCCCATGGTGCCATTGAAGCCGTAGCCGCCGAACCAACCCAGGGTCTTCTGCAGGCCGTGGGGCAGGATCATGATACCGAGGGAAAGCCGCAGGAAGAGCGGCGCCAGCGAGTCGCCCGTGGCGACGAGGGAGGAGAGGAGGTTGGATAGTTGCATAGACAACCAAATCTTCCGATAAAAGTTGCATATGCAACTAAAAAATGCACCGTGTCGCCATGAAACCGAACCTGCCCGCCGCCCACCTCGAGGCCTGGCGCCGCCATTACGTGTCGTTCTGGCGCGTCTGCAACGCGGTCGAAGCCGACCTCCAGGCCGCCGGCCTGCCCTCGCTCGGGTGGTATGACGCCCTCTACGAGCTCTACCTCGCCCCCGGACGCCGCCTGCGCATGAGCGAGCTGGCCCGCCACGCCCTGCTCAGCAAGAGCGGCCTGACGCGGCTGGTGGACAAGCTCGCCCGCGAAAAACTCATCGTGCGCCGCGCCTGCGCCGAGGACGGCCGCGTGCAGCACATCGAGCTGACCGAGCGCGGGGTCGAGACTTTGCGCAGGATCTGGCAGGTCTACGGCGCGGGCATCGCCCGCCACTATGCGGCGCACCTCGACGAGGCCGACGCGCGCGCCGTTGCCCGCGCGCTCACCAAGGTCACCGACGCGCTCAACCCCGGGACCCGGCGCGACCGGCCGGGGGTTTGAACCGCCTCACTTCTGGCCCGGCGCGCGGATGACGATGCCGCGGCGGAACACCACCTCGTCGTCCACCGAGGCGCCCGCGGGTGCCGGCGTGCCGACCGGCACGGAGGGCGTGCTCCGCGAGCCGCCGATGTAGACCCCGCCGCCGGACGACATGCCGACGGTGGTGCCGCGCAGGAGACCGCCGCCGCCGGAACCGGTGTCGCCCTCCTCGCCGCGCTTGTAGACCCAGACCTCGTCCTGGCCGCGCACCAGCACCTCCAGCGGCTCGCCCAAGGCCATGCGCACCTGCTCGGCGTTCATGCCCTTGATGGCCTTGCCGTCGAAGATCGCGTTCTGGACCGGCAGCGGCCACGATTCGAAGGCCGCGCGGTTGGCGTCGATGCGTTTCATGATCGAGCCCGCGGAGGTGTCGGGTCCGGACGAGGTGGAAACGCAGCCGGCGAGCAGGAGGCAGAACAGGCCGGGGACGAGCAGACGCGGGGTTTTCATGGCGGGGACAATAGGCGGGCGGGTTGCAAAAGCCAGACCGCGAAACGGGCGCGACGGTTCCGCTCAGCGGCGCGTCATTCGCGCGAGATAGAACCTGAAGAATACGTCCGCCTCAGAAGCGGGCACGACGTCGGCGTTGGGCGGGCCGGGCACGGCGCGGGTCAGACCGGCGTCGGTGATCTCGATGCACAGCGGCTCGGTGCGGACCAGCGCGGGGTCGCACAACAGGGCGATGGGCAGGGCGTCGTAGAGGATGGGGTCGGGCCAGTGCCAGGGATTGGTCTGCGTCCAGATGGCGGTGAGCGCAGCGAGGGCGTCGGTCTCGGGCCGGCCCGCCTGCGTGATTGGGAGGCGCTTGGCGCCGTCGAGCTTCAGGGTGATGGTGGCGTCGAGCGGCACCATTGTGATCGGCACGCCTGAGGCGAACACGGCGCGCGCCGCCGCCACGTTGCACCGGATATTCCACTCCGGCTCGGAAGCGGAGCCCTCCGCGTAGCCGCGCCGGAGCGCGCCGCCCATGAGCACGATACGCCGGATTTTCGCCGCCAGGCCCGGCTCAGAGGCGAGCAAGGCTGCGATGTCGGTCAGCTCAGCCAGCGCGACGACGGTGATTTCGCCCGGGCGGAGGTTGATCTGCGCGCGCAAAAAATCCACGCCGCCCTCGGCGCGCAGATTGGCTGCGGTGAAGCCGGCGGCCCACTCGCATTGCTCCTGGGGTTGCGCGATGCCGGAGATACCGGCGACCACCGGCACCTCACGCCAGCGCCCGCGCGCTCGAGTGCGGCGATCAGGGCCGCGAAGGCCGCGCGCGGGAACGGCCAGCGCATCGCGTAGGGCTCGCGCCCAAGCACGGCGAGGGTCTGCTCGTCCACCAGCACCAGCGCCGAGGGCGGCGGGGGCCCGGGGGCGCGCAACGGGCGCCGGCTGGCGGCGTCGAGGAAGGAGCGGTCGAGCGTCAGCGCCGGCGGCGAATAATGAAACAACGCCAGCAGGGCCGCGGCGGGCAGCAGCCAATTCCAGCGCAGGGGGAGGGAGGGGCGCACGGCGGAGGATTAGTAGAAAAGCGGCGGCACAAGGCCGAGCGTTGCGCCAGCGATAGACAGCCAACGCAACGGCTCTTTAGCTAAAAAAGACAGCACACACATCAGCAACGCACCAAAGCTCATGCCCATCACTAGCAACGCTCCTAAGTCAGCGAGAACCGGGAAAAACCTTGGGATAACTGGCAAGAATGCGGCAACCGCGCCGAAGAACACAGATGCCGCCCAACGCAGTTGTCTGGGGGGTGGCGGAGGAATTTCAATTTTAGCCAAGTGCGAAGATATTTCATGAGCTGACAAGCCGCCGTGGGCGGCCTCAATACACAGCACCAGCTGGGCAATGAAAGCATCGGCCTGACGGGATTGCCAAATTTCCCGATAGACTGAAAAAACCAGCCCGCCCCTTGAGTCGCGAAACTCATATCTCGTGAATGGAAGGAAACACCGGATTGATACGGTTGAGGTTATGGTCAGCACAAACGCCAGCTCCTTAACCAGTAACTGCGAGGGATCATCACCGCTGATGATGTGGCCAACCAAAATGACGAGCATGATTGAGCCACAGAGTGCCGCAACGCCGAGGGTGAGCTTACGCTCGCTTACCAAAGTGTAGCTTGGGCTAATCTCACGTAGCGCAATCTTGCTCACCTTACGATCGGTCAGCTTCAGGCCATACTGTGTCACCTCCAAGTGATCACCAGAGACCTGAAATATGGCCATCCCGCCATCAAAGGCTTTTTGAACAAAAGTTGGAACGGCCACGGGGCGCAGCCAACCGAGTTACCAGAATTTCGTCAATAGACCTGCTGCTCGAGCAGGGCGAACAGCTCGGCTTCGGTGATCCGCTTCTGGCTCATGCTATCGCGGTCGCGGAGGGTGAAGGTGTCGCCGGGCTTCTCGATGGTGTCGAAGTCGATCGTCACGCACCAGGGCGTGCCGGCCTCGTCCTGCCGGCGGTAGCGTTTGCCGATGGCGCCGCCGTCGTCGTATTGCACGGCGTAGCGCTGCTGGAGTTTCTTGTAGAGGGCGCGGGCGCGGTTCGTGAGCGCCTCCTTGTTCTTGAGCAGCGGGAGCACGGCGACCTTGACCGGGGCGAGGCGGGGCGAGAGGCGGAGCACGGTGCGTTTCTCGACGTTGCCCTTCTCGTCCTTCACGTCCTCCTCGGCGTAGCCGGCGCAGAGCACGGCGAGGAAGATGCGGTCGACGCCCACGGCGGGCTCGATGACATGCGGCACAACCTTCTGCTTCGTGGCTTCGTCGAACCAGGTCTGCGGCACGCCGGAGTGCTTCTGGTGCTGCTGGAGGTCGTAGTCGCTGCGCGCGGCGATGCCCCACAGCTCCTGCACGCCGAAGGGATACCGGAACATGATGTCCACGGTGCGGCGGGAGTAGAACGCCAGCTTCTCCTTCGGGTGCTCGTAAAGCGAGAGGTGCGAGGCGGGCAGGCCGATGCTGCGGAGCCAGTCCTGGCACCACTTGAGCCACTCCTCGTGGCAGGCGAGCCAGTCGGCGTCGGGGTGGATGAAGTATTCCATCTCCATCTGCTCGAACTCGCGCGAACGGAAGATGAAGTTGCGCGGCGTGATCTCGTTGCGGAACGACTTGCCGATCTGGGCGATGCCGAAGGGCAGCTTCACGCGCGTGGTGTCGATGACGTTCTTGAAGTCCACGAACATGCCCTGCGCCGTCTCGGGGCGGAGGTAGGCGACCGACGAGGCGTCCTTCAGCGCGCCGACGTTGGTCTCGAACATCATGTTGAAGGCGCGCGGCGGCGTCAGGCTGCCGGGCTCGCCGGTGGCGGGCGAGGGGATGAGCGGGATTTCCTCGGGCGTGGCCTCGGTGAATTCGCGGACTTTCACCGCGTGGAGTATTCCCTTGGCGCTCTTTTTCCTCTTCAGCGCCTCAGCCTTCTCTTGGAGTTCTTCCTTCGTGCGCTCACTCTCTAGCGCCGATACGTATCCAATAATTTCTACGTCAGCATGCGCCGCCATGTAAGGCTCGGTTACTGAAGAACCTTCTACTCGATGAACGGTTCTTGCACCCTCGGTTTCGGTAATACCCTTAAACACCTCAACCGCCGCGAAGAACAACTGGTCCGCGCGGTAGCGCTGTTTGCTCACCTTGCAGTCGACGAGCGGGTCGGTGAAACCGGCGACGTGGCCGGAGGCTTCCCAGACCTTCGGGTGCATGATGATGGAGGACTCGAGGCCGACGATGTCGTCGCGCCGGTGCACCATGTCGCGCCACCAGCAGTCGCGGATGTTGCGCTTCAACTCGGCGCCGAGCGGGCCGTAGTCAAAGAAGCCGTTGAGGCCGCCGTAGATCTCGGAGGACGGGTAGATGAAGCCACGGCGCTTGGCGAGCGACACGAGGGCTTCCATGAGGTTCGGGTTTTCGGCGGCGGTGGACATGGTGCGAAGGAGCGCCCCCAACTGGATGTGGGGAGCAGCCGCCGAGTGAAGGCCCGCACCCGGGGGCGGTCAATGCCGCGCTTGAGCGCGCACTGCGCGCTTGCCGGCGGGGCGGGGCGGAGCAACGTTCGGCCCTCCCATGAAAGTAACCTTCTCGCCCAAGGAATACCGCCAGCTCCTCGAACTCGTCCACCTCGGCATGTGGGCGGTGACCGGCTACCAGGGCGACGACACGCCCGCGGCCAAGCGCTACCACGCGCTCGACCAACGCCTCCTGCAGATGGCCGACCAGTTCGGCTGCGGGGAATTCGCCGAGCAGACTCCCGACGGCACATGGCAGCCCTCGGCCAGGCTGGCCGAGGACGAGAAGGTGCGCGACCTGCAGAGCGAGTTCCAGAACGATGTCTTCTGGCACGAGCTGGTGCAGCGGCTGGCCGACCGCGAGCTGGGCACCGAAGCCGCGCGGCGCGGCCTCGAGACCCCGGGCCTCGAGCCACCGCCCTCGAGCGACGACCTGCTCAAAAAGATCGAGGACCGCTACTGGAAGGAGTTCGAGAAAAACGACCTCGCCAACGTCGTCGTATTGCGCGGCGGACGCGGCTGAGGACGCGGTGCGCACCCGGGCCATCCGGCCCCGCCCGCCCGGGCCCGCGCGGGGGCAAAGCGAGCTTGCCAAGCCCGGGGCCCCCGCATGGTCTTGATGCGAATGAACACCCCAAAATTTACCCCGGTTGCATGCATTCTCGGTGTGGCGTTGGTCGGCGGCCTCGCGTTGGCGGAAGACAAGAAACAGGAACGCCCCGACACCATCACCTACATCGTCAACGTCGCCGACAGCAGCGCGAGCAAGGCCGAGGCCGGCACCTTCGTGAAGGTTGACGATCCCGAGGCGGCCGAGCTGGCCAAGTTCGGCTCCCGTCTGATCGAGCGCATCGGCGGCCTGCTCGTCGCCGAGGTCAACCGCGAGCTGACCAACAAGGAGGTGGTCGACTCGATCGATGTCATGCACCTCAAGCAGCTGGATCTGCCGAAGCCGTTGCCCGGCCAGCCGAAGGTCACCGCCATCAAGCGCACCAGCTCGATGCTGCGCGATCCGGCCAACACGCCCGACGCCGCCGATCAGGCGGCCCTCGACCGCATCCACCTGCAGCTCATGAACAACGAGGCCCCCGACAAGCTCATCGTCCAGAAGATCGAGCACAAGGACCAGCCCACCGAGTGGCGCGTCTACCGCCCCATCGCCACGACCCAATCCTGCCTCGCCTGCCATGGCGACCCCGAGAAGTTCACGCCTGCGGTGCGCGAGCTCCTCAACCGCCGTTATCCCGGCGACAAGGCCATTGATTACAGCCGGCAGGAATACCGCGGCGTGCTCCGCGTGTCGCTGCAAGCGCCGGAGCCGGCCAAGAAATAACCGCCGTGCCGCCCGGGCCCGCCGCTCCGCGAGCCGCGTCGCCCCCCGCCATCGGCCTGAGGGATGCACCGGACGTTCCGGCGGCCTTGCTTTTGTCCGTCCTCGCGGCGCTGTGCCTCGCCGTCCCCGCCGCCGCCGCGCCGCTGGTCGCGGAGAAGGTGGCCGGACCCGAGACCTGCGTCGAATGCCACCTCGACCAGATCCAGGTCTGGAAGCGCACCGTGCACAACCGGACCTTCCGCGAACTGCCGCGCCAGCCCGAGACCGAGGCGATGCTCCTCAAGCTCGGCCTCAGCAAGATCAAGGGCGAGAAACAGTGCCAAGACTGCCACTTCACCGGCCAGATCATCGACGAACAATACCAGACCGTCTCGGGCATCTCCTGCGAATCCTGCCACGGCGCCGCCGCCGACTGGTATAAGACCCACGGGGACTACGGGCCCGGCCGCACCGCCGCGACCGAGCCGCCGGAGCACCGCGCCGCCCGCCTCGCGCAGGCCGACGCCCAGGGCATGCTCGGCCCCCGCACCCTCCACGCCCTCGGCAAGACCTGCTACGATTGCCACATCGTGCCCGACGAAAAGATCGTCAACGCCGGCGGGCATCCGGCCGCCAGCCCGGGGTTCAGCCTCCTCACCTGGTCGCAGGGCGAAGTGCGCCACAGCATCCCGCGCGAGGGCGACAAGGTGAACCCCGAGGCGCCGCTCCCGCGCCGCCGGCTTCTCTTCGTGCTCGGCGCCATCCTCGAGGTGGAATACTGCCTCCGGGCCGTGGCGGCCGCGACCGAGCGCGGCGAATTCGCCCTCACCCTGGCCCGCCGGGCCGAAGCCGCCCGCCAGTTGCTGGAAAAAATCCAGGCCGCCGCGCCGACTCCCGCGATCGCCGAGATCGTGGCCGTCGCCAAGTCCGCCCGCCTCCGCCTCAACAACCGCGCCGAATTGCTCGCCGCCGCCGACCAGCTCGCCCGGCTCGGCCGCGCCTTCGCCGACGGCACCGACGGCGAGAAACTCGCCGGCCTCGATCCGCTCCTGCCCGGCCCCGACCAATACAAGGGCAAGGTGCACGACCCGGCGGTTCCCTGACCATGGCCCAGAACCCCAGCCGCTCCCCGCACAACTTCGGCTCGCAGCCGCCGCAGGGGGTCGCGCCGCGCCGCGAGGCCGCGCCCGAACGCTGGGACAAGCCCTTCAGCGCCGAGATGACGGACCAGGACGTGGACCGCGTCCTCGAGCATCCGCAGTTCAGCTCGCTCCAGCACACCCGGTTCCCCTCCGCCAACCCGCTCCGCGGCATCATCAAGAACGACGCGGCCATCCGGCGTTTCCAGCAGGGCGAGATCGTCGTCCGGCAGGGCGACTACGGCAACTCGGCCTTCCTCATCCTCCGGGGCGGGGCCTTGGTCTGCCTGCAGGAACCGAGCGGAGACCAGCTGGGCCGCCGCCAGCGGGTGCGGCCGTCCCTCTGGGGCAGCTTCCGGCGCTGGCTGCGGCAGCCCCGTTACGGCGAGGTGTGGTCGCAGCGCGGCAGCACGGTCTCCCCGGCCGCCGGGGCGCCGCGCATCTTCCTGCAGGACGCGCCCGGCGTCCTCGGACCCGACCGCACGATCCGGCTCGGAGCCGGCGAGCTGTTCGGCGAGCTGGCCGCGCTCGGGCGCACCCCGCGCACCGCCACCATCGTGGCCGAGGCCGAGACCGAGATGCTGGAGATCCGCTGGCAGGGACTGCGCGACATCCGCAAGTTTTCCGCCGAGTGGCGTCAGCTCATCGACCAGCGCTTCCGCGAGCGCAGCCTGCTCAGCCACCTGCGCGAGACCCCGCTCCTCCGCCACCTGCCGGCCGAGACTTTGCAGCTGATCGCCGACGCGACCCGCTTCGAGGCCTTCGGCGAGTTCGAATGGCAGCACACCTACCAGCGCGCCCGCGAGGCCAGCGACCGCGAGCGCCTCGAGAAGGAACCGCTCATCGCGCGGCAGGACGACCCGGCGGCCGGCCTGCTGCTCATCCGCACCGGCTTCGCCCGCCTGAGCTGCCGCTACAACCACGGTGAGCGCACCGAAAGCTACCTCGGCAAGGGCGAGACCTTCGGCTTGGAGGAACTGTTCGCCACCTGGCGCGGCACCCCCACGCCCCTCCGCCACAACCTGCGCGCCCTCGGCTACGTGGACACGCTGTTCATTCCCGCCGCGGTGCTGGAGGATCACGTTTTCCCCCTGTTGCCGCCGGACCAGCTCGCCCGCCTCGAACGCGCCGGGCTGGCCACGGGATCCACCATCCCGTGGCAGTCGTCCACCACCACCAACGCCTTCCTCGAGTTCATCGTCGCCCAGCGCTTCATCAACGGCCGCGCCACGATGCTCATCGACCTCGACCGCTGCACGCGGTGCGACGACTGCGTGCGCGCCTGCGCCGACACGCACGACAACAATCCCCGCTTCATCCGCCACGGCCCCGAGTCGGGCGGCGTGCAGGTCGCCAGCGCGTGCCTGCATTGCGTGGATCCGGTCTGCATGATCGGCTGCCCGACCGGCGCCATCCATCGCGCCGGACTTGAGGGCCAGGTCGAGATCAACCCCGAGACCTGCATCGGCTGCAGCGTGTGCGCGCAGAGCTGCCCCTACGGCACCATCCAGATGGTCGCCCTGCGCGACGAGGACGGCCTGCCCGTGATCGCGGAGGACACCGGCGCGCCCATCCGCCGGGCCACGAAGTGCGACCTCTGCATCGACCAGCCCGCGGGGCCGGCCTGCGTGAGCGCCTGCCCGCACGACGCGCTCATCCGCGCCGACATGCGCGAAGTCGAGGCCCTCAACCGGTGGTTGCAGCGATGAACACGCTCCGTGCCCGCCGCTGGTTGCTGTCCGTGGTCACCCTCGCGGCCGTCCTCGCCCTGACGGCGGCCTGGTGGCTGGGCGGCATCGCCCTGCGGCCCGTGGCCAAATACAGCGGCGAGCTGCTGGTGCTCCTCCTGCTCCTGCTCGCGCTCTTCAACGTCCGCAAGAAGCTGCCCTTCCTCCCGCTCGGCAGCGCGACCGCCTGGCTCCAGTTCCACATCTATGCCGGGTGGCTCTCGGTCGCCCTCTTCCTGCTGCACGCCGGACCGCAATGGCCGCGCAGCGCGCTCGGCTTCGCCCTCTGGCTGGTCTTCCTGTCCGTCGCCGCCAGCGGGGCCTTCGGCCTCTGGCTCAGCCGCTGGCTGCCGCCGCGGCTCACCCGCTCGGGCGAGAGCCTGGTCTACGAACGCATCCCGCGCCTGCGCCACCAGCTCGAGGACGAGGCCGGCAACCTCGTGCGCCAGGCCGAGACCGAGGCGGCCTCGAGCACGCTGGCGGACTTCCACCGGCAGGTGCTCGCGCCCTATTTCGCGCGCACCCCGACCCTGTTCTCTCCGCTGGCGGAGGACGACGCCGCGCACCACCGCGCCGGCCACGAACTCGCCTCGCTGCGCCGCTACCTCAGCGAGCGCGAAATGCTCATCGCCGACCAGCTGGCCGAACTGCTGGAGGCCAAGCGCAACCTCGACGCCCAATACGCCGGCCAGCGCCTGCTCAAGCTCTGGCTCTTCGTCCATCTGCCGCTCACCTACGGCCTCCTCGTGCTCGTCGCCGCGCACGTCTGGCTCGTCCTGCACTACTCCCATCGGTTCTGAGACCGCCCCGCCGTGCGCCGCCTGCTCCAAAGCATCATCTACAACCGCAAGCTCTACGACCGTCCGCAGGACAAGTGGATCTGCGGGCGCGCGGCCGAGGGCTGCGCCTGCATCTACGGTCCCGGCGAAAAGGGCGAGTGCCGCGCCACCGGCCAGTGCCTGCCGGCGAAGAAGAACGACCGCTGGGTCTGCACGCGCGCCATCTCGCTTGGCGCCGCCTGCGAGCCCGGCCCGCGGCCCGACGGCACCTGCGGCTGCCCCGTGCCGCCCTGCCGGCCGGTCCGCAGCCTGCGGTCGTGGCGCGGCCGCATCGTGCGCGCGGCGTTCGTCGTTTCCCTCGGCGCGGCCGGCCTGGTCTTCTGGAACCGCACCCGGCCGACCCTCGCCAATCCCGGCCCGTTGACCAACCAGCACGCGGTCTCGGCCCAGCAGTGCAACACCTGCCACACCGAGGCGATGCGGGCGCCCGGCCAGAGCCGCGCCGCCCGCGCGGCCGAGCACGACCAGCTCTGCATCCGCTGCCACGACCTCGGACCGCATGCCACCTCGCCCCACGGTGTCGCCGAATCCGAGCTGGCCCTGCTGACGCGCCGCCCGCCGGCCGCGTCCGGTCCGCGTCCCGCCGTCCTGGTCGCCGCCACCGCATTGGGTCCGCCGGAACAGCTCGCCTGCGCGGCCTGCCACCGCGAGCACCAGGGCGCCGACTTCGACCTCAAGCGCATCGCCGATCTCCAGTGCCAGGTCTGCCACAAGACGCAGTTCCGGGCCTTCAGCGACGGCCACCCCGAGTTCTCCGACTATCCCTACGCACGCCGCACCCGCCTCCAGTTCGACCACGTGTCGCATTTCCAGAAGCACTTCACCGACGCGCGCTGGGCCAGCGTCGCGCCGTCCTCCTGCGCACAGTGCCACACGCCCGCGCCCACCGGCGAGAAGATGCTCGTCCGCGGCTTCGAGGCGGCCTGCGCGGCCTGCCACAACGCGGAGATCGAGGGCCGCGACCGCGCCGGCGACAAGGGCCTTGTGTTCTTCCGCCTGCCGGCCTTCGACACCAACGCCCTTGAGGAGGCCGGGCACGCCGTGGGCGAGTGGCCGCTCACGGCCGAGGGCGGGCTGACCCCTTTCATGCGCTGGCTGCTGGAGGGTGAAGCGGACGCCCGCGCCGCCCTGGCCGCGCTCGGCGATCAGGATCCCGGCGACCTCCGCCGTGCCACCGCGGAGCAGAAGGCCGCCGCCGCCCGTGTGCTCTGGGCCGTCAAGGGCCTCTTCGCCGACCTCGTCACGCAGGGTCAGCCCGTCATCGTGCGCCGCCTCGCGGCCTCGCCCGCGGCACAGCTGGCGCTCTCCGCCGGCACCGGCCAGTTCTCTCCCGACGCCGCGCTCGCCGCCCAGCAGGCCTGGCTGCCCAACCTGCTGGCCGAGGTGGCCGCCCACCGCCGCGGCGAAAAGGTGGCGCGCCGCGCGCCGGTGGTCGTCGCCCGCACCACCTCGACCCGGACCGTGACCGCCGAGGCCGCGGACCCCGACGACCTCCTCATCGACCTGCCGACGGACAGGAAATCTTCCGCGACCGCGGCCAACGCCCCGGTCGCGCCGGCGACATTGAAATTCGACGAAGCCGACGCGCGCGTCGCCACCGGCGGCTGGTATCGGCAGGACGACACGCTGACGCTGCACTACCGCCCCGGGGGGCATGCGGACGGTTTCCTCCGCGCCTGGCTCGGCGGCACGGCGGGCCGGACGGAGCCGGCGGCCCAGAAAATTTTCGCGCAGCTCTCGGCCAACAACGCCCCCGGCGCCTGCCTGAAGTGCCACAGCGTGGACCACACGCCGTCCGGCACGGTCGTCAACTGGCTGACTTCGCGCCCGCAGCCGGAGGTGCGCGCCTTCACGCGCTTCAAGCACTCGGCGCACTTCAGCCTCATGGGCGACCAGGGTTGCATGACCTGCCACACCTTCGCCGTCGGCGCGGACTACGCCGGTTCGTTCGGCGCCAACCGCGACCCGGCGATTTTCCGCAGCAATTTCGCTCCCATGTCCAAGGCCTCGTGCACCAACTGCCACCAGCCCGCGCGCTCCGGCGAGAGCTGCCAGCAGTGCCACAACTATCACACCGGCGAGATGCAGGTCCTGCGCGCGCAGGCCGCCGCGCTGCCGGGCAAGATCAAGTAGGCGAGGCCGTCCAAGCGGAAGGTTGGGGCGGATTACGAAAATGTAATCCGCCGGTCACGCTCCGGTGCCCCACCGGGGCGCATACTGCCCGCATGAAGCCTCGCTGCCCGCACTTCTGCATCCCTCCGGAGGGTCCGGCCGGGAGGTGCGCGCAGCCATCCAAGCTCACTCCAACAAAATGAAACCAACTCAAACCGCCGCTGTGCTGGCCGTCATCGGCCTCCTGGCGGCACCGGTGCAGGGCAAACTGGCCTGGAACAAGAAAGCCAAGGTTTTCGATGCGGGCGTCACGGCCTGCACCTCCTGCCACGTGGACGAAAAACCGAACAAGAAGGACCATGGCAAACCCCTGACGCCGCGCGGCCAGTGGATGATGGACCAGAAGGAAACGATGAAGGCCAAGGCCATAGACCTGGCCTGGCTCAAGGACTACCCCGGCAACGGCAAGGACGAATCTCCAACCAAGGAAACCAAATGAAAACCCAGAACATATTAGCGCTGTTCACCCTGGCAGCGGCCGTGCCGGCCACGACCCTCGCCATCCCCGCCTGGTCCCGCCAAGCGGGGGCTTCCTGCAACGCCTGCCACGCCACACCCACCTGGCAGCTGAACACCACCGGCCTCGACTTCCTGAAGAAGGGGCACCGCGCCGAGACCTTCGGCAAGCCCGAGGAGGTCAAATGGGACCACTACGTGAGCCTGGTCTGGAAAGGCCGCGGCTGGTATGAGTCCCTTGACGACCAGCGCACCGGCAATGCCAACACCCAGAAACCGCGCACCAACCTCGAGCAGCATTCCTTCGCGCTCTACACCGGCGGCCCGCTGGCCGAGCGGTTCTCCTACTTCACGGAGATCTACCTCAGCGAGAACACCGGATCGACCTCCGGCTCCAACGTCGTCCAAGGTGAGGCCGCCCGCAAGAAGCTGGCCGAGGCGTTCCTCCAATACAACCACCCGCTCGGCGGGTCCGACGACAACTACCTCGCCATCCGCGCCGGCGAAATACTGCCCGAGATCATCCATGTCTTCGGGGTGGGCGCCCGCAGCGCCGAGCAGCGCAGCGTGCCCTTGAATGAAGCGCTGGCCGGCAACACCAACACCTACCGGCCCTTCAGCCGCCAACAGGGCGTTGATGCCAAGCTGAACACCAAACACTTCGAATTCGCCGCCGGACTCGTGAACGGCTCCGACACCTCGACGACCAACTCGATCGACGCCGACAGCCACAAGGACATCTATGTCTTCGCGCTTTACAACTTCGACGAGCATGAGTCCGCGATCGGGGTGTTCTACTACGACGGCAGGTTCTCCAACTACACGACCAAGCAGGACTTCTCGACGGCCCTGCTCTACAAGAACGACTTCTATCGGGCCGCGCTGATGGGGCGCTTCATCCGCGACAATTGGCGCGTGGTCGGGGCCTACCTCATGGGCGAAGAGACCATCAACGCCTCCTTTGCCAAGGCCGACAACCGCGGCTACTACATCCTCGGGGACTACAACTTCAACGAGCGGTATGGCGTGTTCGCCCGCTACGACCACCTGGATCCCAACACCGACATCAGCCGCAACGAGGTGAGCATGGTGCTGGTCGGCTTCAACATGCTCTTCTACCAGAGTGAAAACTCGGCGGCGCGCCTCAACCTCGAATACACCTACAAGACGTCCTACAACGGCGGCAACATCACCACCGCCGGCACCACGAAGTTTGCGGACAACCGGCTGACCGCCCAGCTGACCTGGGCCTTCTGACGTCCGCCGCCTCACATTGGGGGATTCTGATTCAGCAAAATCATGGAAGCCCCGCCTGGGCCGGCGCGGAGTGATACCCGCGCCGGCCTTTTTGCACCCGCCCCCGAGCCCGCGGGGAACACACTCGCAAAGACAGGCCCGCCCCCTATGCCTCTCGTCATGCGCATTCTCGTGGTGGAAGACGAACGCAAGTCCGCCGACTACCTGCACAAGGGACTCACCGAAAGCGGTTATGTCGTGGATCTCGCGCGGCAGGGCGACGACGGCCTGCACCTCGCGCTGACCGAACATTACGACCTGGTCATCCTCGACATCATGCTCCCGGGGCGCGACGGATGGTCGGTCCTCCACTCCATGCGCCGCGCCGGCCGCGAGACGCCGGTCCTGTTCCTGACGGCCCGCGATGCGGTGGAGGACCGCGTGCGCGGGCTGGAACTCGGCGCCGACGACTATCTCGTCAAGCCCTTCGCCTTTTCCGAGCTGCTGGCCCGCGTGCGCACCATCCTGCGGCGCGGTCCGGCCCGGCAAAGCGAGCAGCAGCACGTCGCCGACCTCGAGCTCGACCTCGCCCGCCACCGGGCCACGCGGGCCGGGCAGCGGCTCGACCTCACGCCGAAGGAATTCGCCCTCCTTTCCCTGTTGATCCGGCGCAAGGGAGAGGTGTTGTCCCGCACGCTCATTTCCGAACTCGTCTGGGAAATGAATTTCGACAGCGACACCAACGTCGTGGATGTCGCCGTCCGCCGTCTCCGGGCCAAGGTCGACGATCCGTATCCGCGCAAGCTCATCCGGACCGTGCGCGGGGTCGGCTATGTGCTCGATGACAACTGAGCCCGACAACCGCCTGCCGGTTCCGGCGCTGCTGCGCCATCCCCGCTCGTTGTCGGCCCGGCTTACGCTGCTATTCGCGTGCTCGGCCGCGCTGCTGCAGCTGCTTGCGGCAGGATATCTCTACTGGGGCCTGCGCAACAGCCTGGACCGGGAGGACCGGGCCCTCGTCGAGGGCAAGTTCAACGTCATGCACCGGCTGTTGGACGAGCACCCCGACGACGCCGCGGTGCTGCAGAGCGAAATCGAGCACGAAGCCGAGGCCAACGCCCTGCTCCGCTACTACATCCGCGTGCTTGATGCCGAGGGCCGCCCGATCATGGAGACCCCGGAGATGGCGGCCCGGCTGCCGGCGATGTCCTTTGCCGTGCCATCGCGGCCGGCGGAGGCCGCCACCCCCGCCATCGAGCGCCGCCGCCTGCCGCAGGGTTCGGAATATCTGGTGATCGTGGCGCGGATCGAAACCGGACGCGGGCCGCGCATCCTGCACATCGCCTTGGACATCGAACACAACCGGATCATACTCGCCGAGTATCGGCGCCAGCTGTTGCTCGCGCTGGGCGGAGGCGTCATCTTCTCGTCGCTGGCGGGTTGGTTTGTGGCCCGCACCGGGCTCCGGCCGCTGCAGGCCATGGCGGCCGTCACCCGACGCATCACCGCGCATAACCTAACAGACCGGCTCCGGCCGGGGCAGTGGCCCACCGAGCTGCAGGAGCTGGCCTCCTCCTTCAACGCCATGCTGGACCGGCTGCGCGATTCGTTTGCCCGCTTGACGGAATTTTCCGCCGACATCGCCCATGCCCTGCGCAATCCGGTCAACAATCTCCGGGTCGAGGCCGAGGTGGCCCTCGGGCAGCCGCGCGCGGCGGAGGAATACCAGCAGATTCTCGGTTCGAGCCTCGAGGAATACAGCCGGCTGGGCCGCATGATCGACGGGCTCCTTTTCATCGCCCGCACCGACGACCCGGCCGCCCGCATCGAGCGCGTTGAATTCGCCGCCCACGCAGAATTGGCGGCAGTGCGGGACTTTTACGAGGCGCTCGCGGCCGACAAAGGAGTGACCGTTGAGTGCACGGGCACGGCCGCAATCCGGGGCGACCCCATGCTGTTCCGCCGGGCCGTCAGCAACCTGCTGGCCAACGCGCTCAAGCACACCGGCCGGGGCGGCTGGGTGGTGCTCCATGCGGGCGCACAACCCGACGGCACCGCCGAAATCACCGTGACCGACGACGGTCCGGGGATCCACGCCAGCCACCTGCCGCACATCTTCGACCGGTTCTACCAGGTGAACAAATCCCGCGACCAGACCTCGGAAGGCGCCGGCCTGGGGTTGGCGATCGTGCGATCGATCATGCGATTGCACGGCGGCGAAGCCCGGGCGGAAAGCGAACCCGGCCGCGGAGCGAGATTCACCCTGCGGTTTCCCGCGGTCGGAGGGCCGGATCCAGCCCGGTGTTGACCCGCGCACCTTGCACAAGGCGGGGCGGCCAGGCGACGCCACGCGGCCGGCTGTTTCCGGAATCGACCCTGAGGGCCCGCCCTTCCCGTCCGCATCCCGGCAATGGCCGCGGGTTCAATAGGCGATCTTCAGCCGCCGGTAGATGAAGTGCAGCAGCCACGCCGGGCCGATGAGCAGGAAGACCACATCCTTGAAGAACGACGGTTTCCTGCCCTCGATCTTGTGGCCGATGAACTGCCCGATCCAGGCCGCGACGAAGAGGATCAGGCTGCTTTTCCAGACGGGGAAGGGGCACTTGAGCGCATGGAACTCGATGATGCCGTAGCACAGCGCCATGAAGGCGAGCAGACCCACCGCCAGCGGCGGCGACAACCGGAGATAGAACGCGAGCGCGAGCAGCACGACGGGTTGCGTCCAGTTGAACCACTCGAGGCGCCCATGGATGAAGGCCGGCACCGGAATCGACCAGATGAGCCCCATCACGCAGTAGAAGATGACGGGCACGCAAATCCAATGGATCAGCTCGTTGGTGTGATCCTGGTGGCTTTCGCCGTATTCGGCGAACCACTGGTCGGCCGACTTGCGCGTCGTCATGGGTTGTGCGGGCCGAATGTGGGCGGGGCCCGCCCGCGTGGCAAGCAACCAAACCCCGGGTTTGCAGTCCGATGAAATAACTGTAACCTGCCCCCATGATGCCCGTCCGTCTGCTCCCCGCGCTCCTGGCGCTGCCGGCCGCCGTGCTGGCGCAGGAGGTCCGCCTCAAGATCGACAAGGCCCGTTCGTTCATCGACGTGGACGTCAAGGCCACCGTCGATTCGTTCGTGGGCCGCCTGGAGGGTTATGACGCCGTCATCCCGCTGGACCCGGCGGGCAGGATCAGGACGGCGCGGATCGCGTTCAAGTTCACCGACCTCAAGACCGGGAAAACCGACCGCGACGCCAAGATGCTCGAATGGCTCGGCGGCGGCGTGCCCGAGGGGAAATTCGACCTCGGCACCCTCGCCCTCGCCCCCGACGGCCAGGGCGTGGCCAACGGCAACCTCACCTTCCACGGTGTCACCCAGCGCATCGAGTTTCCCGTCCTGATCACCAAGACCGACGACGCCACCACCATCGCCGGCGAGGCCACCCTCGACTACCGCAACTGGAATCTGAAGATCATCCGCCTGGCGATGCTCCTCAAGGTCGACCCGATGGTGAAGGTGAAGTTCAAGCTCATCGGCTCCCCGGCGGTGATGCCGCCCGGTTTCAAGTGAGCTATCGTCGGTCCGGACGGGCGCGCGGCGGCGCGTGGCGCTTTTCGAGGACGTCCACGGTGTCGGCCAGGGAGAGTTTCCTGGCGCGGAGCAGCACGATGAGATGGTAGAGCAGGTCGGCGGCCTCGCCGGCGAAGGCCCGGCGGTCCATCCGGAGCGCGGCCAACGCGGTCTCGACGCCCTCTTCGCCGACCTTCTGGGCGCAGCGGGCCACGCCTTCCTTCACCAGGCGAACCGTGTAGCTCGATCGGTCCTTGCTCTTGATGCGCGCCGCGACGATCCGGTCGAGATGGGCAAGAAAACCCGCACCACCGGCCTGCGCGCCGTCGCCGAAGCAGCTCACCGTCCCGCGATGGCAGGTCGGGCCCCGGGGTTCCGCTTGCACGAGCAGCGTGTCGTGGTCGCAATCAGCCTCCACGCGCACGACCCGGAGGAAATGACCGGAGGTCTCGCCCTTGGTCCAGAGGCGGTTTTTTGTGCGGCTGAAGAACGTGACCTTCTTCGTGCGCAGGGTCATCTTCAGCGCCGCGACGTCCATGTAGCCCAGCATGAGCACTTGGGCGGTGGCGGCATCCTGCACGATGGCGGGCACGAGGCCGGCGGTTTTCTTCCAGTCGATTCTCGGAGTTTTCATGGGAGCGAGGGATATAAAATCACCATGCGTGTCATCCTGAGCGGAGCGAAGGATCCAGGAAATGAACGCCGGCGAACGAAGCACTGGATTCTTCGCTCCGCTCAGAATGACAGGTGGCGTGGGTCATGGGCGCATGGAGATGCCGTCGGCGATGAGCTGTTCCTTGAGCTTGGGAATGGAGATGATGCCCTTGTGGAACACGGAAGCGGCCAGCGCGGCGTCCACGCCGGCCTCGCGAAACACGTCGCGGAAGTGCTCGGGCGCGCCCGCTCCGCCCGAGGCGACCAGCGGAATGGTGAGCACCGCGCGCACGAGCTTGAGCTGGGTGAGGTCGTAGCCGTTGCGCTCGCCGTCCCGGTTCATGCAGTTGAGCACGATCTCGCCGGCCCCGAGCCGCTGCGCCTCGCGGGCCCAATCCACGGTGCGCCAGCGCGTGGCCCGGGTCTTGGCCGGGTCGCCGGTGTATTGCTTCACGAAGTAGTGGCCGCCCTCCTGCCGGCTGTCGATGCCCACGACCACGCACTGCGAGCCGAACTCCGCGGCCAGCCGGCCGAGCAGGTCGGGGTTTTCGAGGGCGGGGGAGTTGAGCGAGACCTTGTCGGCGCCGCTGTGCAGCAGGCGGCGGGCGTCGTCGAGCGAACGGATGCCGCCGGCCACGCAGAACGGGATGTCGATGATCCGGGCGACGCGAGTCACCCAGTCGGCCGACACGGTGCGGCCGTCGCTGCTGGCGGTGATGTCGTAGAACACCAGTTCGTCGGCGCCTTCGTCGCGGTAGCGCGAGGCCAGTTCGATGATGTCGCCCATGTCCACGTGGTTGCGGAACTGGACGCCCTTGACCACGCGGCCATCGCGCACATCGAGGCAGGGGATGATGCGGCGGGCTAACATGCGAGGGCCTCCCTCAGCGTGAACTTTCTCTCGTAAAGCGCCCGGCCGACGATGGCGCCGGCCGTGCCGGTCGCGCGGAGTGCGCGCAGATTGTCGAGCGACGCCACGCCACCCGACGCCTGGATCTGAAGCGAAGGGAATTTCTTCACGAGCGTGGCGTAGAGCGCCGTGTTGGGGCCGGAGAGTTTGCCGTCGCGGCTGATGTCGGTGCAGAGGATGTGGACGAGGCCGGCTGGCAGATAGCCGGCGAGAAAGTCGTCCAGAGCGACGCCGGTCGTCTCCTGCCAACCTCCCGCGGCGACGCGTGGCACGCCCGCGCCATCAAGCCGCACATCGGGCGACAGGACGATTTTGTCGGGGCCAAAGGACTTGAGCCAGCCGCGCACAAGGTCGGGCTCGCGCACGGCGAGGCTGCCGACGATGACGCGTTGCACGCCGGCGTTGAGCAAGGCGGCCACTTGCGATGCGGTGCGGATGCCGCCGCCGGTCTGGACGTGCAGGCCGCTTTCGCGGACGAGTTTCTCCACGAGCGGTGTCTGGCGTTCCGCCGGATCCTTGGCGCCGTCGAGATCCACGACGTGCAGCCAGGTGGCGCCGGCAACTCGGAAACCTTTGGCAATGGCGAGCGGGTCGTCGCCGTAGGATTTCTCCTGGTCGAATTTGCCCTCGGTGAGCCGCACAACGCGGCCGCCGCGCAGGTCGATGGCGGGGTAGATGATCATGCTACGTCTCCTTCTGTCATCGCGAGCCCGGCAAAGCCGGGCGTGGCGATCCAACAGGATGGATTGCTTCGTCGCTGCGCGCCTCGCAATGACTGGAAATTGAAGACGCTCATGCCGGCATCTCCAGGAAGTTGCGGAGCAGCCGGGCGCCGGCGGCGCCGGAGCGCTCGGGATGGAACTGAACACCCCAGAAATTCCCGCGCCGCACGACGGCGGCAAAGGCGGCGCCGTGAGTGCAGCCCGCGAGGGTGAACTCGTTCACCGGGCCGGCAAAGCTGTGGACGAAATAGAAGCGCGTGGTTGCGTCGACACCCTCGAGCAGGGGCGAGGCCCGGCGGACATCGAGCGTATTCCACCCCATGTGCGGCACGGTGACGCCCGGTGACTCGGGCAGCAGCGCCACGCGGCCGGGGATGAGGCCGAGCGACGGGGTGCTGCCTTCCTCCGAGGCCTCGAACAGCA
>Ga0073934_10002821_pt1 | contig 34277 bp, 26 predicted proteins | sample LarsenN4metaG_FD_76834 | JGI IMG/M metagenome (GOLD analysis project Ga0073934, IMG submission 76834) | Hot spring sediment bacterial and archeal communities from British Columbia, Canada, to study Microbial Dark Matter (Phase II) - Larsen... ...
CACTGACCGATGGTTGCTCTCTTGTTCCCAGCGATCAATCGCTGGGCTACTCTCAACTGCCCCTAACGGGGCCGTGACGGAGTCAAGTTCTTTTCTTCGATTCTGACTGCGTAACATCAGTAACCATTACAGAGAAACCGCTGCAGTTTTGCGAGAACCATCTTTTATCCTGCTGGCTATAAGTGTTAAAAAGATTACAGGACAACTTGTTTTGAGGGCGCACGGGCGCCCGAAGTATTTGCGCCCTAATGGGAAAATGTTTTTCCCGAAGAGCTATAGTTTGGGCAGGCAACGCTCTGAAAGCGAATTGACATAGGAATGCCTTGAGAGCGCCGTCCGAATCGAAAGGGATTCTCTTAAAAGCTGCAGAAAGTTACTACAGACGACAACGCTATCGGCGCCCTCCTGATCCGCAATCCCAAAAACGTCCGTCGTCCAAAACGTCCGTCGTCTGTACGTTCTACGTCCGACGTCAGATGGACGTAGAATGTGGAACACAGCTTGCGCCGGTTGTGGCATTTTTCTTGCTTTTTATGGATTGAGAAGAGTTTTAATGGAGCTTGAGCATAGTTTTAATGGAGCTTGAGCATAATTGAAGTAAAGCACTTTTAATACTTGTTGAGCTATGCGTAGAGTCGCATTTATTGCTTCTGAACACTGGAAAGGAGGGAGTGTAATGAAGGAGTACAGAGCTAGAGAAGAGATTAAGTGCAATGTAAGAATTCCGACTAATTCAGCGACTCTAGAAGGGGAACTGATTGTCCCCGATAATGCTGCCGGAGTAGTTCTATTCGCGCATGGGAGCGGCAGCAGTCGTTTCAGCCCGCGCAATCAGTTTGTTGCACAGATAATACGAGAAGCTGGCATGGGCACGCTATTATTTGATCTACTTACACGAGAAGAAGAATCGGTGGATCTGGTCACCCGCGAGTATCGCTTTGATGTCGGCTTGCTTGCCAGAAGATTGGAAGATGCAACTGGTTGGATCGCCAATCAGAGCGACACATCTCATCTGCGAGTAGGCTACTTTGGTTCGAGCACCGGCGGCGGAGCGGCATTGATTGCGGCGTCTAAAGTAGGAGAGCGTATAGGCGCAGTCGTTTCGCGCGGCGGGCGTCCTGATCTGGCCGGGGCAGTTCTGCCCAATGTTAAATCGCCTACTCTGCTGATCGTAGGCGGACGCGATGAGGTAGTAATTGAATTGAACAAACAGGCGCTGGCTCAGCTTCGGTGCAAGAAAGAGTTAAAGATTGTGCCGGGGGCATCTCATCTATTTGAGGAGCCGGGGGCACTGGAAGAGGTTGCGCGGCTGGCCGCTGATTGGTTCCAGCAACATTTGCCGATTCAGTAGAAGAGGAGGCAGTTGATGGCAGAAGCTATTCTTACCAGGCTAACAGAGGTGGTGGCCGAGGCTGCCCATCCTCTTGGTGACGCGCGCGCGACCGAGATGGGCGAGGCAGGCGAGTTGAATGTTGGCCAGCTTGTGCGCGAACGCTATGGCAGCGGGGCGGTGCTTGTCGGGTTCACTACCTACAACGGCATGGTGACTGTGGCCACCAACTGGAATGGAGCAGCGGAGCGCAAGCGCGTCCACCCGGGACTGCCAGATAGTTACGAAGCATTACTGTGCGAAGTAGGCTATGACCGATCCTTGATTATATTGCGCGATGGCAGCGAAGCAACAGCGAGACTGCGCGCGCCACGACTGGAGAGAGCAATTGACGTGATCTATCGACCAGAGACAGAATGAATCAGCCACTATTTTCATGCGCGACTGTCAGATCAATTTGATGCCGTATTGCATTTTGATCGAACGCGAGTGGTAGAGCCATTGGAGAGGCCCCAGAATGGAAATCTGGCGAAGCGCCTGAGACATTCCCATCAGGTATAGCGACTGCAAAGTACCTGAGAGAATAGCAGCAATATTAGCCCGGCTGTATACCTAGTATCCACCTGTATACTTGCTAACCACCAGGCTTAACTTTTTCTTTTTGAAGGGCTTCATGGAACTACCAGACTGAATTGGCAAGGATCAGTTTAGCAGGTGGATACTTGGTATCCACCTGCTATTAAGAGTTTGGCAGGGCCACCAACATCGAAGCGGCTAACTAACTCGCAGTTCATTCAACAGTTAACGCCTTTCTCTGCTCCGTTTAAATCTCCCTTATCAAAGGGCACGTCACTTGAGACAAAGCCCCCTAAAAGGTAATGGTTCTAGCTTGTTTGGGAAGCTTAGAATTATTCTGCCTTCTATCAAACTACAATACTGGAAGGGGAGACCCTGAGTATGCCAGCTCGTATTCTGATTGTAGAAGATGATGGTGAGATACTGGAAATCTATCGGTATATGTTGCGGGATGCCAATTGCGAGATTCTTTCAGCCAGTGGTTTAGCAGAGGCTGAAGAGATAGCCAGCGGTGCACAATTGAGTCTGGTAATACTTAAAAGCCATTTGCCGGATGGGAAGGGAATCGAGCTGTGCCGGAAATTGAAGGCGCAATTCCCAAAACTTATGATCATCTTCTTTACCGCTTCCGTTTACCCCAAAGACCAGAAAGCGGCAAAGGAAGCAGGAGCAGATGCTTATTTCGTCAAACCACATTGGGGAGAACTGATAACCTTGATCAAGCAGAGCTTAGCTAACAGCAAATCGGCTCACAACTAGTTCGAGCTACATTATCAAATTATCGGATAACCTTCGAGTACTTACAATCGTATGGCAATGCGCTTCATAACAATAGTCTCCAGTGCAATATGATTTGGTTCAATGGCCTATGAGTAAATAGACCTCAGCCCTGAGATGATTCAATCGATCATTCACAGGTACTATGCCTGGACAGAGAAGATGCAGCAAGCGGGCCGGCTGGTCAGTTTGAACAAGCTGCGCGAATCGGAAGGGCGCGTCATACACGGCTATGGAGAAAAAGCAGTGATTACCGATGGGCCTTATGCGGAGACTAAAGAGGTCATCGGCGGCTACTGGAGCAGCAATATATTGCAAGGGAACGGAGAAAGTGGCAAGATGCAATATTGTTCGGTCCATTTTCTTCTTTGTCCGGGGAATATCCAATGCAATTCGGCGCCGATATCTGCCAGGATTTTTGCCAGGCGACGGCCAGAGAATGGCTTGAGACTAACGGGCTGGGCGGCTATGCTTCTTCTACTATTTGCTGTGCCAACACCCGACGCTATCACGGTCTGCTGGTCGCTTCGCTCAACCCGCCGGTAGAGAGATATGTATTGCTGGCAAAGCTTGAAGAGGATTTGATCGTCAATGGCGAGCGATTCCATCTGTCAACCAATCAGTATCGGTTTAAAGTTCATCCCGAAGGTCTGCGCTATATAACCCGGTTCGAGCTAGCTCCATTTCCTATCTGGACATTTCAAGCAGGCGGAGTGACTCTGGAGAAGTCGATCTTTATGCCTCATGGCGAAGATAGCCTCGCTGTCTCTTATCAAATCATGTCTGCGCCGGTTGGAGCAAATATTCGGCTTGAGGTCAGGCCGCTGCTTGCGTTTCGCTACTTTCATTCTCTCACTCAGGTTAATGATCAGATAGATAAGTCGGTTGAGTTGGCTGGCTCAGTTGTGCGAGTGCATCCTTACCGGGGCCTTCCACAACTTGCGTTCCATCATAATGCCGGAGAGTTTGTTCCTGACGCCGATTGGTACTATCGCTTCGAGTATATAGAAGAGCTGAGGCGCGGGCTCGATGCTTACGAAGATCTGTTCAATTGCGGCTACTTCCTTTTCGATCTATCACCGCCTGAGCTTCGGCCCGGCAGTCGCGCATTCATCTTCGCTACTTTGCACGATTATGAGCTGATAAACGAAGATGGCATCAGTCAACTGGAGCAGATGAAGCGCGCGCGCCATACCACTCTTGCCGAGATGACCGACACGCGCGACGCGCTAGCGCGCAAGCTGGCGGAGAGCGCGGATCAGTTCATCGTCAAGCGTAGAGATGGCAAGCGTTCTGTTATCGCCGGCTATCACTGGTTCGGCGATTGGGGGCGCGATAGCTTCATCTCTTTGCCCGGCCTGACTCTGGCGACGCGCCGCTACGACATTGCCTATCAGTTGCTCAGCTCATTCGCCCGCTTTTTCGATCAGGGGATGATACCTAATCGCTTCCCCGATGAAGGTGGGGCCCCAGAATATAACAATGTCGATGGCACGTTGTGGTATTTCAACGCCGCCTTTCTCTATGCGCAAACAACGCTCGATTATGCGTTCATAGAGCAAGAGCTTTATCAGCGCCTGGCCGAGTCGATCCAGTGGCATATCAAAGGCACGCGCTACAACATCAAGGTCGATCCGACTGATGGGTTACTACAATCCGGCGCCGAAGGTGTGCAATTGACCTGGATGGACGCCAGAATTGGAGATACGGTAGTCACACAGCGACAGGGCAAAGCAGTGGAGGTGAATGCGCTCTGGCACAACGCTCTTTCGGTAATGAGCCATTTTGCGATGAAGCTCAAGCGGAGCGCGGACTTTGAGAAGTACGATAACCTTGCGCTTCGCGCGCGCCGATCATTCAACCGACTGTTTTGGAACCCGCAGAAGAAGTGCCTCTATGATGTAATTGATGGAGACCGGCGCGACGATTCTATACGCCCCAACCAGATATTTGCCATCAGCTTGCCTTTTGATCCGCTGCCGAAGGCGAAGCAGCGAGCGGTTATGCGAGTTGTTGAAGAGAGATTGTTGACCCCCTATGGGCTGAGGACCCTCGACCCCGCTGATCCGAACTATAGAGGCCGTATGGAAGGCGACGCCTGGGCGCGCGACACGGCCTATCATCAGGGGACAGTCTGGCCGTGGCTGCTGGGGCACTATATCACTGCTTACCTGAAAGCGTTCAACCGTTCTTCTCGCGCGCGCAAAGTTGCTCTATCGCTCATAGAGCCGTTCCGCAAGCACCTTGCTGAAGCCGGGTTGAATTCTATCTCCGAGGTGTTTGACGGCTCGCCGCCGCACCATCCGCGCGGCTGCATAGCGCAAGCGTGGAGCGTGGCCGAATTGCTGCGGGTGATTGTGGGGGAATTGAACTTATAATACCATCTTGCGTTTGAAACCGGACCACGGGGAAGCGGCCCCGGACGCCTTTGATTGATTTGGGCTTGAGCTAGCAGGGGGGCCAAGCAAGCGGAGCTGATGCTGCGGTTCATTTGTAATGCAATAGCGGAATAATCTGCTTTACCGGTCGGCATTATTTTAATTCTGACAATGTTGGAATGCGGCGTCCCCTGTACTTCAGTAGGAGATATGCATAAGAGCGGCGCAACCTGGGACGATCCATTGTGCCGAAACATTGTATCCAGCAGAAGAACAGAAACACGACAGGTCCGAATTATTTTCAGACACTCCAGCCCGAACCCGGGAGCCACCTGAGAAGAGAAGAATCAAGAAATTTTTATTGGTCTGTAATTTGCTCTCCTATGGCTCCCGTTGACAGGTGTAGTGTATAAATGTGAAGCTAAATAACTCGAATCAGCGAAGCTTGCCGGAGGGGATGTGCAGATAGCACTGGTTCTAATATTGCTGGTCATTGCTATCATACTGTTCTCGCTGGAGACCATTCCACTGGATATAGTCGCGCTTGCGCTCCTGTCGGCGCTCCTGATGACCGGCATCATTCGCCCGGAAGATGCATTCACCGGTTTCGGCAGCGACACAATAATCATGATCGTGGGGCTGTTCATAATGACGACTGCGCTGGTCAGGACAGGGGTTGTCGAAACAATGGGAAGGGTACTCCACCGCTACGGAGGCAATAATCCGTACTGGCTTGCAATCTTGATCATGCTCACCGCTGCTACTGTCTCAGCCTTCATCAGCAACACCGCCGCCACTGCCGTATTTCTCCCGGCAGTCATTGGACTGGCCAGGCGGGCCAAGCTTTCCCCATCCAAGCTTCTGATGCCCCTTGCATTCGCCTCGATACTTACAAGCAGCGTCACGCTCATATCAACATCAACCAACATTGTCATCAGCGGACTCTTGCCCAAGTACCACATGCAGCCGATGGGAATGTTTGAGCTTGCTCCGGTGGGAATCCCGATAGCGATCGCCGGTCTGGCCTATATGTTCACGATCGGCATGAAGCTGTTGCCCGGTCGAGCAGAAGAGAGCCTGACAGAAGAGTATCATCTGCGCGAGTACATAACCGAGGTTGTTGTGCTGCCCAACTCGCCTCTGGTTGGCAAATCTCTAGCCGAGAGCAAGCTCGGTAGCGAGATGGATCTTATCACTTTAGGCATAGTGCGCGATGATAATCAGATCATAGTTCCGCGCCCGCAAGAGATATTACAAGCCGGTGATCTGCTTCTGGTAGAAGGCCGAGCAGAAGATATAATTCGCATCAAAGACACCGTCGGATTGGAGATCAAGGCCGATTTTACCCTGCCCGAAGATGCGTTTCAGGGAAGAGATGTACAACTGGTCGAGGTGATGATCCTTTCGGGATCGGACCTGCGCGGTCGCACGCTCAAAGAAGTGCGCTTCCGCGAGCGGTTCGGCTTAACTGTGCTAGCCATCAACCGCAGAGGCATTACTCTGCGTTCGCGGTTGAGCCAGATACCGCTTCGCTTTGGCGATGTGCTGCTGGTGCAAGGCAGCAGCGAGCGCATACAGAGGCTGATGGTCGAAGGGTACTTCACATTGCTCGGCGACATATCTGCGCTCAGACCGCGCTCGCCCAAAGCTAAATATGCGCTGGCCATCTTCGCGTTTGCCATCATACTGGGCACGGCCAAAATAGTTCCTCTCTCGTCGGCTATGTTGATAGGCACACTGCTGATGTTCCTTTCGCGGACGATCACCCCGGAAGAGGCATACGGCGCCGTCGAATGGCGCATCATTATTTTGATTGGCTCGATGATCGCCTTCGGCGCGGCGATGGAGCAATCAGGCGCAGCGAGCTTTCTGGCGCGAACAATTATCAATTTTGTGGGCAGGCACGGCCCCGAAGCAGTTCTGGGCGGATTCTTCATCTTGACTGTTATGTTAACTCAACCGATGTCGAATCAAGCGGCGGCGCTCGTCCTGCTTCCGGTAGCAATAGAGACGGCAACGCAGATGCAGCTTAATCCACGCGCTTTTGCCATGATGATTGCCGTCGCTGCCAGTTGCTCTTATTTAACTCCACTTGAGCCGTCATGCGTCCTCGTTTACGGGCCCGGGCGCTACAAATTTATCGATTTTGTAAAAGTGGGGATGTTACTGACTTTGATAATATTTGTTCTGGCGATGTGGATCGTGCCCGTTGTGTGGCCGCTCCGCATGATTTCACCTTAACAAAGGAAAGGCAATGGCAAAGATCCTCATAGTTGAAGATACACCCGATATTCGCAAATTCGTGTCTCTTCTCCTGACCGAGCGCGGTCATGAGGTTATTGAAGCAGAAGATGGACAGCAGGCAGTAGAGCTGGCCGCCGAGCAGCGCCCGGATCTGATCCTCATGGACTTGATCATTCCCGTGCTTTCAGGGTGGGATGCTACGCGCAAGATCAAAACTAATCCCGGCACGGCGGATATTCCCATTGTGGCGCTGACAGCGCACGCTATGCGCGGTGATCGCGAGAGGGCATGGGAAGCAGGCTGCGATGGATTCATCACCAAACCGATAGATGATGAGCTGCTTGAGCACACCATCGATCAAATCATTGCCGAGCGGCAGGGGAAGAAATCTGAGACGGGAATGGCCCCAGCAGAAGTGGCCGTCGCTGAAAGCTCGCGCCGCTCCCAGAGTAAAATCTTCACCATACATAATGAGCATATTCTTATGGCAACTGCTGACCAGGGATTGGCAGAACTGGTTGCAGGAGAGCTTAAAGCTCAGGGCTATCGGGTGAGCATAGCCGAACGAGCAGACCAGGCGCTGGCGCTGATTGAAAGCGTCCCCCCTGATCTGATTATCTGCGATACCGAGTTGCCGGACCTGAGCGGTTATGAGGTTGCCGCTTCGCTCAAACAAAATGCGCGGTTGCCATTTATCCCGGTGATCTTAATCACTGCGGGCAAAGTCGATTGGGAGAGGGGCCTTGAGGTTAATGCCGATGATTTTATCGTCAAGCCTGTTGATGCCACCGAGCTGCTCGTGCGCGTGCGTACCCTTATCCGATTGAAGCTTGCTGTGACATCAGAAGCCAATCGGGCTAATGAGCTTGCCTGTGTTATTTCGCAAATGGCAACAGGATTGGTGATTGTCGATGCTGAAGGAACAGTTAGCATAGTCAATGGAAGGGGCCTTGAGATACTGGGTGTGAGCCTGGATGAGATCCTGGGCATTAGCATCAATGATCTGATAGATCAACTTGGGCCCAGGGCCCCTGATGGCGAGATAATGAATTCATCTGAATTTCCCCTTAAACGCGCGCTGGTAAAAGGCGAGACTGTCAGCAAGCAGATCATCTATGTCTATACCCGGCGCGGTCAAGAACTCATTCTCAGGTTCAACGCAGCGCCAATCTATAACGAGCACGGACAGAAGATCGGAGCAGTCAGCGTCTTTGAAGATACAACCGATGAGGTCAATACTCAGTCTCGACTGGATGATCAAAAGCGCGAACTTGAGCGGGCCAATGCGCAACTGCACAAGCTTGACCAACTCAAATCCCGATTTATTTCAACCGTAGCTCACGAGCTGCGCACTCCCCTGACCGCCATCAGCGGGTTGACCAGGCTGCTTGAGCGAAACAAAGAGCAGCTCGCGCCTGAGATGCAAGATATAATTCGCCGCCTGGGGACCAATGCCCATTACCTCAACAATATGATCAATGACCTACTCGATTACTCGCGTCTGGTTTCGGGCAGGGAAGTGATCAAGCTGACGCCATTCTCGCCTGCAAGGTTGATCGAAGAGGTGCGCGATAGCTTGCTTGAGACGGCGCGCGGGCGCGGCCTTCAGCTTAAGGTAGAGCTGGCCGAGGGATTGCCGTCCGAGGTCATCAGCGATCCGGTTAAATGCCACCAGGTACTCACCAATCTGGTCAGCAATGCTATCAAGTACACGGAGCAGGGAGAAGTGTTGATTAAAGCCCGCTCGGTCCCCCCAGGCCGCTTCTGGTCGGTGGATGTTATAGACACAGGGATAGGCATTCCGGCAGAGGAATTGGAGAATATTTTCGATGAATTTCATCAAGCGGAGAAACGCGCGGAGAAACGAGCAGGGGGAACCGGATTGGGCCTGCCTATCAGCAATCGACTCGCTCAACTGATGGGTGGGCGCATTGAGGTCGAGAGCCAACTCGGGCAGGGGAGCCGCTTCACGGTGATATGGCCTACCAATGTTAGCTCCCTCATCAAGCAGTCCAGAACCCCTGCGGATCAAGCTGCCTTATGATTCGCAGCTCTTCTTCGGTGGGCGGTTCGGTCTGCTTGATATTGTCGGCTACTTTCAGCTCCCACCCTGTCTCCGCTTTAATCTCTTCTACGCTGATTCCCGGATGGTGAGATGCCAGGTACGCCTCTCGCGTAGTAAGGTCGAACCGCAATACGCCTTTGGTTGTGATAACGGCGCTGGGGCCCCCGCGCGCCAGGCCCATTTGCTCACGCCACTCTCCGCCATTGCCGTATCCGGGCGAAGTTATGTAACTGACCCGTTCCTTGAAGCGCCGCTTCTCATGGGCCATGATGATGATCAGTCGGTTGGCCAGCGAAGCAATATCACAGGCCCCTCCGCTGCCGGGCAAACGCGCGAACCGGTCGGCTCGATTGCCCACATAAGTTGTATTGAGATTGCCGAAGCGATCGATCTCGGCGCCGCCGATGAACCCCAGATCGACGCGGCCCTGCTGTAGCAGCCCCATCACCGCGAGCATGTCGGTGCAGGAAGTGGCGCGCAACAGATTGGGCGGATCGCTCATGGTATAGAGCATCTCTTCGGATGGGGACTTGCGGATGACGCCATTCTCATAAAAGGCGATGGCATTTCTGGCATGAGTCTGTTTGCTCAACAGGAAAGCGAGCAGCGGCAGCCGCATGCCGACGAAGACAATCTCGCTTTCGCGGATCTCTCGCGCAGCAGCAACAATCATCAGTTGCGATAAGTTGTAGTCCATTTCAAATCGCTTCCAGTTTCGCGTTGTCTACTTCGATGTCCTTTCCTCTACTGCGATATTTTAGCCTCAAACCTAACTCCGTTTCTATTTCTCGGTCAAGTCTCTGACTGTCGATCACCGATAGCTGACTGCTCGGCGCTTAACTGCTATATTTAACGGGAAACAAAAATGTCAGAGCTGAGAGACGCAATCAGGCTTGTCGAAGCAAGCGATTTATCCGAGAAGGAGAAAGCGCACTTGAAGATCATTCTGCGCGTTTACCCTGAAGTCGGCATTGAAGGGGTCATGAGACAATTCAGCGCCGATGATCTGAAACAACTGCGCCGGTGCGGCGTCCGACTAGGCTCGATTCCTGTATTGTTTCCTCCCTGGATCAAGCGATAAGGTGAAAGGCCGGATTTGATGCCTGTTGCCAGCTTATAGCTCTTGATTTTCATGACCAAAAGCGTGATAATTACCGGCATCTCGCTTACGGGGCCGGTTCAATGCGCTTCACCGGCGCAGCGATGAGGTTGGTTGGGTAAGCACCTTATCTGGTCTCGTATTCTCTAAATCAAGATCAAGACAACTGTGGGAGGATTTATATGCCTTTTATGTTGGCTGCTGGCATATCGACACAGGAGATCACATTCATCTCGTGGGGCTTGCTTCTAATATTTATGGCCATCTGCTGGACGGTCTCTGAGCTTGACTGGTGGTGAAGTTGCAATTCCGGTAGTGAATTTCGGATCATTGTCCCTTTCCGGTTTCTGGCCTAGGCCAATCTACCGGCGGCGCATCAGGGGCCTCTGCCCAATCTACCGGGCCCTCTTTCCTCCATCGAGCAAACCAGCGCCAGGGATCTGCCAGCGCGTAAGGCAAAGGCAATCTAAATCGCCTGCTATCGCCTGCCATCAGCCCTATCTCTGAAACCTGCGCCTCCAGCCCTTCACGCAATCGTCCTTCAAACGGGGGCTTGGGAATTGGCTCGCCTTTCTTGATAAAGCTGCGCAGCGGCTCTTGCAGAAAACGCTCGCATGCCAGTGCGTCATAACTCCAGTAAGCTCTGCAAGAGACGGGGCGTGAACCGTAAAGCAAGCATTTTCCATTCTCATCAAGCGCCGGGCAAGGCAATTTGAGTGAGAGGAAAGAGAGAGCTATCATACTGGCTGAACGCAACCACCTTTGGCGAGTGTGCTCATCTGTCTCAGCAAATTCTGCTATCACCTGTTCTGGCGGTATAGTTGCGCTCTTTGTCCACTCTTGGAATCTATTGATCCAATCTACAGTTCGCTGCGCGACTGCCTGAGCTGCGCTCGCGGCCTCTCTGTTTGATCCAAACCGCGCGCGATCAAGCTCGAACCTCATAGCCAGACCCTCGATGGGGGTGACAAATACAAGTTGCCTGCAACAGTGAGAACATCCTGCTGAGCAAGCAACCTTCGGCGCAGAGAGCTTCTTGCTGGCAACATCATCAAAGTGTTCATAAGCGTGAGCTATGGCTGAGAGATGGTTTGGGCCACCTCGGTTCTGCAAAGTGTCAAGCTCTCTCTTGTGCTTTTTGTGTGACATAGCGATACGTGATGCGCACCGGCGTGATGCGTAATGCAATTTGTTTTCACGCATCACACATCGCGCATCACACTCGCTTTTTACGCATTGCGCATTACGAATTATTCTTCTACACGATACACCTTGCCGTTGAAGACGACGACTACACGCTTGCCCAGAGCGAAGAACTCTGCCAGTTTGGGTTCCTTTGTTACCAGATCGAAATACTGGTCGCTGCCGAACTTCAAATCGACAACAGGCGGATTGCTGCCTTCTTTGAATTCGGTGTCAGTCCAGACGCCGTTCTTGAGGACGAATGTCTTGTTGCCTATTGTGCGCGTGTTTTGCGTATCGTCTTCTACGGTGGCTTGCTTCATTCTTTCTCTTATAGCCTTGCTCTGCTGCACTGCCCCCTGGCCGGTTGCCTGCGGCTGATTCAAGGGGGCCGGAGGCATTGCCCCGGCGATTCCAGGGGCCATTCTTGTTTCCGTCTTTGAATCTCCTGGGACCACTCCAATGAAATCTCGGCCGCGTCTAGTTGCAGCGCGAATGTCATCTTCGGTGATTAAATACGATGTGTAAGGAGTGACGATACCGTAGCGCGCGCCTAAAGCAACTACTTCGTCGCGCAGCTCAGCCGTCTCGCCATTCAATCGAATCTGATCCATAAGCCAGGCGACTCGGCGCACGGCCCACAACCTGGGCAAGAATTGATTCTCGGTTGAAGTGAGTGGAAAGCTCATACGATCAAAGTCAATTCTGCGCTCGCGGCCATTGACCTTGCCTGTAAGCTTGATGGTTACGTTATTTCTATCACCTTGGTCTTTGTAACGGCCAATGAGAGCTATCTGGCTGCCGCGAAACAGATCGGGCAATTGGCGCGGATAGATCAGATCGGTCTCGGCGCCGCCAAAGTCGAGGCTGAGATCGGCCAGCACAGGATGATTGATCTTGGTGAAGAAGTTTGAGACTTTCACCTCGATATTCTCTTGCGGCTCTACATAATCGCTCGCGCCGCGATTGTCGTCTGCCAGTTTGTCCAGCAAGTGAGTATTGACATCGTAGCCGACTCCAAAGACAAATAACCTCACGCCGGCCTTGTTCGCCTGCGCCACGGCGTCGAGTATTCGCTTTATATCGGTCACACCCACAGTTGGGAGCCCATCGGTCAGAAAGACCAGCATGCGCGGGCGGTCATTTGACTCAAATAACTTCAATCCTGCAATCAGAGCGTCGTGGATATTGGTGCCCCCTTCCGCGCGCAAGCTGTCGATGAACTTGATTGCCTTATCAACATTCGCTTGCGTGGCCGTGACCAGTTGGGCGTCCATCAGACGCTCTTCGCCGGAGAATGAGATCAGATTGAAACGATCTCGCTCTGATAGCGCGCGCACGCCGAACATTAGAGCCGCTTTCGCTTGCTTGATCTTCTCGCCGCTCATCGAGCCTGAAGTATCGAGTATGAAGACAACATCCTTGGCCACCAGCTCTTTCTCGCTGAAAGTCAGTTTCGGTGAAATCAGCAGCAAGAAATATCCATCTTTGCCCGGCTCGCGATAGGTCAACAGGCTCGCGCCGAAGTCTTTATCTGAAAGATTGTAGAAGAGCTGAAAATCCTGATATACCTTCTCGCCGGAGACTTCAAAGCTGACGCGAGCCTTCCGCTCTCCGTCATTTGTGATTGAAATTTGATGAGATGGAGAGAAGATATTTTTGATGGCGATTGGAGAAGCTATCTGCACGCTGGCAGACACCTGCCCCGTGGGCGCATCCAGCGCGCGCTGGCCGCTGCCGAGCGGATAGCGATAGCTTATCTGGCCGTTATCGTTCTTCAGCACTTGCGTATAGATCAGCTCGATCTTTTTATCGCTTTTGGCCGGGATAGGAAAGACGCTGGCTTGAAACAGATCCTTGCCTACATATTCAAGCAATCCGGGATCGCGCATCGAGCGCACAATCTGATCATAGATCTGGCGCGCTTTCTTTCTTTCCATCACCTCGCCGACCACTCTCTTATCTCCATCATAGATAGCAAACTCCGAGAGGCTTGCGCTCTCCGGCACAGGGAAGACGTAGGTACCCTCCAGAACGTAAGGCGTGTCGTTGGTGAAGACCTGTTCAACTTTGGTGGTTGCGACCTGCAAGTTGATGTTGGTGGTGATTTGAATGCTCTTGATTTTGAGCACTTGCGGAATCGGCATTGGGCGCGGGATAATTCTATCGGGGGGAAGCAGGCGCTCGCGCGGGATGATCAGTCCTTGCGCTGCTGCGTTTGCTGATAGTAAAAGCATCAGCGCCATTGCCGGCAATAATCTGTGAAGCATTTCAACCTCCTCAAAATCATGTTAGCTCGTTTCAAGCTAAAGAACGCAAGACGTCGATGGCTCTTGCACAGTTTTTTAAGAGCGGTCTTTGTCGATTATTTTCCAGATGTTCTCGAAGACTGTGACTCGATCTCCGGGCAATAGCGAGTTTCCCTGAAGACAGATGGAGTAATGTAAAGCTGATACTGTCCTACCTGAGCTTTTCTTTCACGTCGTCCCATTCTAGCCAACCTGCTTGCTTGCGGTAGCCGCCAGCCGCTTTGAGTTCAGCCGATGCTTGCCGTGCTATTTCCATATCTTCTAGCGTCTCCACCCATTCAATGAGAGCTTCCCAATCGTCAGCGCTCAGGACAGCAAGCCGTTTTCCTTTTACAGTGACAAACTGAACAGATTGCAATACTTCTGATCCAGTCATTGAACTACCTCCATTACTTGTCTAGCAGCGAGCTATATCTCCTGATGATGGGCATCCTTATAGTGCATCGCCAGCAGATCGAGCCCGAAATCTCCGTTGAAATCCCGCCAGACTGAATGAATGTGATTGGCATTGTTTTGAATATTATCATACTCGATCAGGAACGAGGGGCCCTGAACTCGATAATAGTGCGCCTGTCCACGCTCGGCTCCGCCTGCCCAGGCAAATGAGATGTTGCCGAAACCTGCCGCGCGAATCTTCTCCATCCTGGCAGCAGCAATATCCGGCGGCATATTGGCAGCGTATTCTTTTAGCAGATTCATTAGAATATCTTGCTGCTTCTGGCTGAGCTTGCTTGCCTGTATGCCAGCCGGGGCGACTGGACTGGCCTTGCGTGAATTGCCGGAGAGAATATCTCTGGGGGCCTCGTTGCTGACAACGGCCGATTTGCGTTGATCGTCATTGAGCGATTTGAGCAACGCGCGCGCCAGATCTTCCTCGCCGGAGAGCGTCCGCAGCCCCTTGCGCGAGCCGTGCTGCACCTCGGCCGGATTGGCGCCGAAGAAGAAAGGAGTGGTGGCTATATGGCTGTCATTGATGATGGTGAAATTGACTGAGATGTGATGGCCTTCAATTCGCCACGCCCACGGTCTTTGAGATTTAGGATCACCGAAGATGCTGAGATAATAGAGCGCCGGATCGCGCACCGGGCCGCGACCTTGCTCTATCTCGCGCAAGATTGTCTCCAGGCTCATGATCGTGGCTGCTTTGATAAGGCCGCGCTGGCCCAGACCGGCGCTCAATAGCGCATTGGCAAGATGTTGCTGAGCCAGATCAAGCTCTTTGAAGGGGACCCCTTTGCGCTCTCGCGGGACAAAGTGCCAGTCCAGGCGCTGTTCATCCCGGAAAGCGAAAGCAGCCTTAGCTCGCTGCTCAGAGGTCAGTGAATTCAAGAACGTTTCCGCTGCGACTGCCATTATCGGGGCTGAGGCTAGATTCTTATTCGATTGGGCCACTGTTTTGCCATCTCCGGTTTTAGTTTGGGCGAAGGAGTTCGATCCTGATGGTATCAAGAGCAAGCCCGTTGTTGCAATTGTCTTCTCCAGGAACTCTCGCCGATCCTTTGACAGTTTAAGATGAGTGTGTTCGCCGGATCTCTTTTCTGTGCACATAATAATCTCCTGTATCAGGGGACGCGCAAAATAGTACTAAGTTGAATAGGCAGGATATTACTACTGACGCCAACTTATCTCAAGCCTGAGAGCGCGTCCGAAAAGCAGCCACCGCAGTCACAGAGACCACAGAGATTAGGGGGCCTCCGGTTTAATGATCTCTCGACTTTGAAGCGACTCTTGGACTAACTGCCGATTTGCTTCTAGAACTAATTCTACTGCCCCTGGAAGGTTTTCCCCGGCTTCATCGAGAGTTCTCCCTTGCCGGTTCGCTCCAGGAAGTTCTTCAACAAATCCGATGTAGCCTTCCAGAACTTTTTGGTAGACCTCTTACTATCTCGCGCGTCTCAACGCGCCCAGGCAAGAACGCCGAGCGCATTACCTCAACAACGCGCTCTGGGACGGCGCTGCTGCCGCAAGTGAATAGATCGAGCGCCGCATAACCTTTCTCCGGCCAGGTGTGAATCAGGACGTGGCTTTCGGCAACCACAGCAACCGCAGTAATACCTTGAGGAGAGAATTGATGGATCAACAATTTCAAAAGCGTCATGTTAGCCTGCTCCACTGCCCGTTGCAGCGTTGTCTGGATGAAATCGACTGAATTAATATCCCCTTCGCAGTCCCAGCAATCGCAGATGATCTGTCGGCCAACTACATCTGGAGCCTCGTTTGTCATCCCCTTTCTCCTTTCCCCATTGTAAGTACCCAATATACGCAAGCATTGCATCGCTTGTGTATCGCCTCCTCTCCGCACAGGAGAGGAGGCGCCTCTTCGCGCATCAGGTCCGAATTACTGGCGCGCGAACGCTTCCTTGTTGACCACATACGGCATCCTGGTATAGTCGCCGCCGTAGTTCTGCTCCAGCACATCTATAAGGCCCTGAACACAGCGGCCGGCCATCCCTTTGTTTGGATCGGTCGATAGTCTGGTAGTCTTGCCGCCGCTGGCAAAGTGATGAAACAGGCGCAGGCGATCTTTCAGCTCTTCATCTCTGAGAGGAGAATCGGCAGGCAGAGGCTCGACCTCGAATACGTCGAGCGCAGCGCCCGCAATCACTCCGTTCTTCAGGGCCCAGTAAAGGGCCCCTTCATCCACCACCGGGCCGCGAGATGTATTGATCAGATAAGCGGTTGGCTTCATCTTTTGTAATGTCTCTCGGTTGAAAAGATGATAGGTTGGCGTATCGCTCTCGTCAGGCATCAGCAGTGGAACGTGGATGCTTACGTAATCGGCTTTTGATAATGCTTCGTCAAAATCGACATAGCCGATAGTCTTCTTCTCTGTCACAAAGCCTGATTCAAATCTGAGGTCCAGCTCGCACTGCGCTTTCTCGATAAATTTGTGATCCTGGAACACAGGATCGTAGCAGAGGATGTTCATATCCAGGCCAATGCATTTTCTGATAAATGCCTGGCCGATCCTTCCCGTGCCTATGACCGACACGGTTTTGCCTGTGACCTCATCGCCCAGGAAAGGCAGGAATGGATGCCAGGCCCCCCATCTGTTCTCGCGCACAAGCTGTTCGCTTGGATAAAGCTTGCGCGAGACTGCGCCCATAATAAAGAAAGCAAATTCGGCTGTGGCCTCGGTCAGGACATCCGCCGTGTTGGTGAGCGGGATCTTATAGCGATTGGCGTCGGCGCGATTGATGTTGTTGAAACCCACTGCATCCTGGGCCACGACCTTCAGGGTGCCTTTGCCGGCTTCAAAGACTTCGCGATCGATCTGATCTCGCAAAGTGGTGATAAGCCCGTCAATTCCTGAAGCTACTTTTTCAATGATCAAGCTCTTCGGCGGCGGCTCAATGCGGTCATAGACTTCAACTTCGTAACCTCTCTCACGAAGGAGATTGAGCGCATCATCGCCTATATTGCAGGTAGCGAAGATTCGGAACTTCTTCTGCGTCATCATCTGCTCCTTATATGCTTGTGCGCGAGAACGAATGAAGCGCCTGGCAAGAGCGCCAGGCGTCAGTCATTACATCTTCTCTACCGCTGCTCTGATTCGCTCTAGCGCCTCTTTTATTTTATCAATCGAATTGGCGTAGGAGAAGCGCAGGTACCCTTCTCCATATTCGCCAAAAGATGTGCCTGAAAGGCAAGCCACACCTGCTTCTTCGAGCAGATAATCCGCCGTTCTCTTCGATCCCCAGCCGGTCTTCTTTATATTCGGGAAGACATAGAAGGCCCCCTGGGGGCGCAGGCAGGAGAAACCCTCTATGCTATTGAGTCCATCAACAATGATATCGCGGCGCTTGCGAAACTCTTCTACCATTCTGGTTACCGATGATTGGTCCCCTCGCAGAGCTTCAATGCCTGCAATTTGAGTGAATGAGGCAGTGCAGGAGTTCGAGTTGACCATGAGCTTTGCGATATGCTGAGCCAGCTCCTCTCGCATAATGCCGTAACCTATGCGCCATCCGGTCATCGCATAAGTCTTGGAGAATCCATCGAGGATGATTGTCTTCTCTTGCAGGCCGGGAAACTGGGCTATGCTCATGTGTGAACCGTCGTAGAGGATGCGGCTGTAGATCTCATCGGACAGGATCATTATGTCTTTGTCCAGAACAGCCTCAGCGATGGCCTGGAGATCATCTCTGGAGAGGACCCCTCCGGTTGGATTATGCGGCGAGTTGATGATGATCATCTTGGTGCGATTGGTGATGAGATCGAGCAACTCTTCTACATCGAGGCTGAAGTTCTTCTCTTCTTTGAGCGGGATGGGAACAGGGCGCCCGCCGACGTAGCGAATCATCGATTCATAGATAGGGAATCCGGGATTGGGATAGATGACTTCATCGCCTTCGTCAATCAGGGCGAGGATGCTGAAGAAGATAATCGGTTTGCCTCCGGGCACAACCACCACTTGATCTGGATTGACATTGATATTACGGGTTCTCGCCGCTTCTTCTGCGATTGCCTGGCGCAATTGTGGCAGGCCCGCCGATGGCCCGTAGTGGGTCCAACCATCTTTGAGCGCGCGCGTTGCTGCGTCTATTATATTTGGCGGCGTGTCAAAATCGGGCTCGCCGATCTCCAGATGGATAATTGGGCGGCCCTGCGCTTCAAGCGATCTTGCCTTCACCAGAACTTCAAAAGCGGTCTCGGTCCCAAGCTGTGACATTCTCTTCGCAAGATTCATCTACTGGCTCCTTATTGTAGGGAGTATCACAATCAATTCGACTATTCAAGGGCAAGCTATAGAGATTAAGAAAAAGAATTTCCTCGTAGAGAGAGGCGAAGCTTCTCGCCAGGAGAACGGGCTCGCCGCCCGAAGCATTCTCTGAGTAGTCGCGCGCGCGCTCCTTTTACTCCATCTTCACATCTTCGCCCAGAGTCTTTGCGCCGCGAGTCGCGCCTTCCGGTAAATCTCGCCCACGTCCAGAGTTTCAAAAGCCCGCCCTCTAATTATGAACTTGCCGTTGACCATCACACTCTCCACGCTTGCAGCAGTTAGTCCGAAAACAAGATGCCAGGCAAAATTGGCCGGAGTAAGGGGCGTCGGGCTGGCGTAATCCAGCACAATTAGATCAGCCGCCGATCCCTGTTTCAGATCGTCTAGATTTGAGCCGAAGATTGTCGATGCGAGCTTGTGATTGTTCGACAGCAGATGCAAAACGTCATCGGCGCCGATTGCCGAGCGCGCATCACGCGCTTTGAAGAAAGCGAAATGAGCCTCTTCAAACATATCTCCTGAGATGCCGTCGGCGCCGAGCGTTGCGCGGTCACCAAAGGATGCAACATTCGCATAGCCTACTTGATTGTTCATATTGGAGCGGGGATTGTGCGCCAGCCAGCAAGCGGCCTGACGCGCTGCGGAAAGGCTCTCTTCAGAAAGGTGAGTGCAATGGGCGAGTATTGCCCGCTCATTGAGGGCCCCTGCTTCTGCCAATCGCTCGATCAAACTGCAATGGTACTTTTCTCGTGCATCCTGCTCGTCATCAGGGGCCTCCGCCACGTGAATGTGGATGCCGGTGGTGAACTGACGGGCAAGCTCGGCGCAACCTCTCAGGCTCTCGGACGAGAGCGTGAATGAAGCATGCGCGCCGACCAGGCCGCGAAACATCTCCCCATTTGAAGCGGCGAGGAACGCCCGGTTTTCATCCAGTCCGAGATTGCGCTCGCGCTCTCCGCCCCGATCGGTCACTTCATAGCAGAGCGCGGCGCGAATGCCGACTTTTTCGAGCGCCTGGCGGATTATTGAAAGGGAGCCGGTGATACAGTTTGGCGAAGCGTGATGATCAATAACGCAGGTGGTCCCTGCGCGCGCGGCATCAATCGCTCCGACTATCGCGCTGTAATAGATCGCTTCTTCATCGAGCGCGCGGTCAAGCTTCCACCAGATCTTTTGCAATATCTCCAGGAAATTGCGCGGCGGGTCAACGGGCCCCGGCATACCGCGCGCCAGCGCAGAATAGAGATGGGTATGAGCGCAGACCATCCCCGGCATTACCAATTTGCCAGCGATGTCTATTGCTTCTTCGCCGGGCTGCGCATCGAGTGACGGGCCGCGCTGCAAGATTTTCCCGTTGCTGATACGCAGGTCCGCTCTTTCAACTTCAAGAGGATCGAATGTGATTACAGTCGCAGTTTTTAGCAGAATGTTCCCCATAAGAGTCCTGTAGTAAATCCACCTGGTTGGTTCGGGCGCCAAGCGCCCTCAAAACAGGATTAGGTTAAGAGTGTTTTGAGGGCGCTTGGCGCCCGAACTGATTGGCAGCGTAGTTATGTTGCACTGCGCGCTATCAAAGCTTCTACCTCCTCGATGTTAGCTTTGATCCTCGGAGGCTCAGTTGAATCGCGCAAGATGGAATCGACGTCTTTCAATCCATTGCCTGTGATCAAGAGCAGGACCGTTTCATCGGATCTGAATGCTGCGCTTTGCGATAGTTTCAAGAATGCAGCGTAGCTTGCTGCCGCCGCCGGTTCAGCGAAGATCCCTGTGGCGCGCGCCAGGGCGCCAATGGCTTGCAGTATTTCAGCGTCACTCACCTTTATCCCCATGCCGCCCGAATCACGGATCGCTCGCACAGCTCTCAGCCCATCGCGCGATTTGCCGACGGCAATGCTATCGGCGATTGTATTGGCTTCCATCTCGCGCAATACTCCATCGCTGTTTACTGCATTGACTATCGAACAGGCGCCTTCGGCCTGAACTGCCATCATCTGCGGCAACCGGTCGATGAATTTCAGTTGATAAAGATCATTGAATCCTTTCCAGAGCCCGCTGATGATATTGCCGTCTCCCACCGGCACGATAACTTTATCAGGCGCATGCCAATTGAGCTGCTCGCAGATTTCAAGCGCAGCGGTCTTTTTGCCTTCGATAGTGTAGGGATTATAACCGGTGTTGCGCTGATACCAACCGAAGCGTTGCGAGGCTTGCAGGCAGAGATCGAACGCTTCATCGTAGGGCCCCTCAACCAGGAAGATATTTGCTCTATAGATCATCAGTTGAGCGATCTTGCCGCGAGGAGTAGACGCAGGAACGAAGATATAGTTCTTCATTCCCACGCTGGCGCAGATGCCTGCCAGAGCAGATGCCGCATTCCCCGATGATGCGCAGGTGATAGCCTGGGCGCGGGCTTCTTGAGCTTTGACCACAGCCACGGCGCTTGCCCGATCTTTGAATGAGGCGGTCGGATTGCGCCCATCGTCTTTGATATAGAGAGCTTTGATTGAATGCTCGTTTGCGAGCTTGGCCGAATTGTAGAGCGGCGTCCAGCCGATAAAGAGCGGCGGCACAGGCGAACTGTCTTCAATCGGCAGCAGCGGACGATAGCGCCAGATAGAGCGATCCGCGTTTGAAGATAGACTCTCTTTCGTCAGTCGCGCCCCAACATAAGAGTAATCGTAAATCACATCCAGGTTATTGCCGCAGCTCTCGCATACATAGATCTCATGGCTCATCTGATACTCTCTGGCGCAACCGACGCATTTAAGGCCCAACGCATTCTTCATCTCAATCAATGATCTCCCAGTTCTTTTGATATTTATCCAACTGCTCGCGAGTGTAGTTATCCATCGGATGTTCGCGCTCAGGCGATTCCACCTGCTTTGACTCGCCGCACAGCTCGGTTGAGAAGTATCTCTGGCCGCTATCGTTGATCATAGTCACTATTCGCTTCATTTCCGGATGGCGTTGGGCGAGCTTCAACGCGGCCACTACATTGCCCCCTGACGAGATGCCGCAGAAGATGCCTTCTTCGCGGGCCAATCGTTTTGCCATTGCGATTGACTGATCGGAGCTGATGGTGATGATGCCGGTCAATTGGCTCAGGTCCAGGTCCCTGGGCACAAAGCCGTCGCCTATGCCTTCGATCTTATGCTCGCCCCACTGGCGGCGCGACAGCAGGGGGCACTCCGATGGCTCCGCAGCATATAGTTTAACTTTGGGGTTTCGCTTGCGCAGGTAGCGCCCGATGCCTGTCAGCGCGCCGCCTGTGCCCTGAGTGGCAACATAAGCATCCAGTTTGCCGCCGGTCTGCTCCCAGATCTCCGGGCCGGTTGTTTTGTAGTGGGCTTCGATATTATCGGGGTTATTGAATTGAGAGGGGACCCAGTATTTCTTCGGATTCTTGCGGCGAATCTCTTCTAGTTTTTGCAGAGCAAGATCCACGTCTGATTCTCCGCCCGGAGTGTAGACCAGCTCTGCGCCGTAAGCCAGATCAATCTTCTTTCGCTCTTCGCTCATGCCCTCGGGCATGACGATGATGCACTTATAGCCTTTGACCGCAGCGACAAAAGAGCAAGCTATGCCTGCATTGCCGGTAGAGCATTCGAGTATGGTCATGCCGGGCCGCAGCAGGCCGCGCTTTTCCGCCTTGGTGATCATATTGTAGTAGATTCGATCTTTGAGGCTGCCGGAGGGGCTGAAGTATTCGAGTTTGAGAAGGATCTCTGTCTTGATGTCTTCGGCAATGCGATTGAGCCTCACCAGCGGAGTGCGTCCAATAGTCTCGAAGATGTTTTTAGAATATTTGCGATTACCGTCCCACTTGATCATATACGTTCCACGTTCTATGTTCTACGTTCTGACATCCGACGTAGGGTGTCGGATGTGTTTCGAGTGAATTATGACACAGGAAGTTTCTTATGCGAAAATGAAAGCGCCATCATCCGTCCGACGTAGGACGAAAGTTCTACATTCGATCTTCAGCCTAGAACGTAGAACATCGGACGTAGAACATATTAGCTCTCAATCATCACGCGAATATTGCCGCGTTTTTCCATCACTTCACAGATCGTCCTAACGCCGCTGCGGAAGAACTTTAGATTGAGAACGCTGCTTCCTACGTGGAGATTCTGTATTGTCACCGAATTGAGCCAATCGGGCAGTTGTGGGTCGATGATATGCAAACGATTTTGCGGAGTGTCGGGGACCAGGTTGAGCATGCACATCAACAGATGGTAGATGCTGCCTGCGGCCCACGCCTGGGGGCTACAGGCTACCGGGTACTGCACCGGCACCTCTTGCACATCGCGGGCGAAGCCGCAGAAGAGTTCCGGCAGGCGGAAGTACGGTTGTGTTATTGCCACCTCGAACAGGCTGGATACGATGCGGAGCGATTCGGTTATGAATCCATAGAGTCGAAGCCCGCGAGCAATGATGCCATTGTCGTGCGGCCAGATCGAGCCGTTGTGATAGCTCATCGGATTGAAAGCTATTGATTGCTGGCTGAGCGTGCGCAATCCCCAGCCGCTATACATATCAGGGGCAAAGAGTCGCTCTGCTACTGACCGCGTGTGCTCAGGAGTGAAGATGCCCGTCCACAGACAGTGGCCCGGATTGGATGTAACACTTGCTATTGCTCTCTTATTGGCGTCAAGCGCCATTGCGCAGTAGTCAATATCGTCGAGCCAGAAATCGCGATTGAATCTCTCCTTCAGGTCATCCGCCTCTTGCTGAAGCTTTCGCGCCAATCGCTCATCGCCCAGTGCCCGTGCCAGCTCGCCGCAGCGCAGCTTGGCTGCATAAGCGTATCCCTGCGCTTCGCAAAGGGCGATGGGCGAATCGGCCAGTGTGCCATCGCGGTGGATAACCGAATCGCCTGAATCTTTCCAACCTTGATTGAGCAGCCCTTTGTCGGAAGAACGGTGATAGACCAGATAGCCATCCTGAAAGCCGTATCTATCCATCCACTCAATCGCCGATAGAGCGGCGGGCCACATCTTTTGCACAAACTCTAAATCGGCCGTCCAGGAATAGTATCTGGCCAGGCCCATCAGCCACAGCGGAGTCGAATCTACCGAGCCATAGTATGGAGTATGGGGGATCTCGCCGCTGCGAGCCATCTCGCCCAGCCGGAGTTCATGCAATATTTTGCCCGGCTCCTCATCTCGCCAGGGATCAACTCTCTGCCCTTGATAGCGGGCCAGCAGAACCAGCGTGTCCCGCATCAATTTCGAGTTGAGCATCATCGTCTGCATCGAGCTTATCAAACTATCGCGCCCGAATAGCGAGGCGAACCAGGGGACCCCTGCGGCAACATAGTTCTCGCCATCGAAGCTGTTGCGCAGAATAAAGAGGTCGCGTAGGCTCCGATCAAGAGTCCTGTTGAATAATCTGTTGTCTGTCTCTACACGGGCGCAGCGTTCAAGGTAATCGGAAAAAGACGCATTAGCCGATGCCACTGCATGTTCATAATAGACAGGGCTAATGGCGACGGTCGGCTTTTCGGCGCGCAGAGTGCTGATAGAGTAAGAGAATCTTTGTGTGCTATGAGGATCGAGATGGAATTGATAGATAGCCGTTCGATCTTCAATATGCGCTGGCAAGTTCTCGCTGAAGTGGATCCTCGTCTCCAGCAGCTCGCCGGTGACGCCCAAATAGGCGAGGGTGAAAGTGGCCGTCTTCTCGTCTATTACCGGCTCAAGATAGCGGCCGCGGCGCTCGCGTCGCATCCCGCGCACCTCGAACATATCTGCGAAGTCGGAATCAAACGAGACCGCTAACGTCAGCTTTATTGGAAAGGAGTTGTAATTGGTTATGCTCACCCGTTCGTGTAGCGCCCCGAAGATGACGCTCTCGCGCTGAATGCGAACAGTTTGCTGAGGAATCCCATCAAACTGACCGTTGCAGGAGAGGATGCTTGCAGTGAATCCACTCTCGGTTGTTGAAGAGAGTAACGTTGGAATGTGCCCGTTGACTCGCAGCTCAAGGCAACTCAGGTAGCGCACGTCCTGGCTATAGAGCCCCAGCCCGCCTGTGTTATTTGCGGGAATGTCGCCGTTGCGATTGCTGATCAAGAACAGGTCATCGTGTTTGACAACCTGGCGCTCTTCGCGCAGGTCTTCAAAGACAAAAGGTTTACCTTCGCCGATTATCGGGCTGCTCTTAATGTCAACAATGTAAGTCTTGCCCTGGATTGTAACTCGATCGATGGTCTCTTCCATAATCTCCTGCGCCCTTCAATCCGCTGCCGCAATAGTTGCTGATTTAGCTAGCGGCTGAAATTGCGGTTTGGCAAGGATAATATCTTCTTTGCCTAATGCTTTCTGGTAAGCTTGCTCATAGCCATCGGCCATGCGCGCAACGCTGAAATTTTCTTCCACGTGTTTGCGGCATCGGTTACGATCTATGCTCTTGATCTGTCTCACCGCTTCTATCATTTCATCCGCGTCTTCGACCAGCAGGCCCGTCTCGCCGTGTTTGATTAGCTCAGGCGCGGAGCCATTGCTGAGGGATATTACCGGAGATCCACAGGCCATTGCTTCGATGAGAACCAGTCCGAAAGGCTCACGCCAGTTAATTGGGCACAGCGTCGCAGTGGCGCCGCTGAGCAGTTTGCACTTCTCTTGCTTGCCTATCTCTCCGAGGAATTGAATCTGTTTGCCGTCGATAGAAGGTTTGATCACTTGCCAGTACTCCCAGTCCCTTCCGGTTCGCTCTACTTTGGCTGCGATAAGGAGCCGCCAGCCCGATCGTCTGGCTACATCTATGGCAATGTGAAGCCCTTTCTCAGGCGATACCCGTCCTAAGAACGCCAGATAGGGCGGATCTTCAGGCTCCTGTCGAAAATCATAGCTTGGAACATCAATAGCATTATAAACGGTTGCCACATAGTTCAGGTGCGGCGCCGGCTCGCGCTGGCTATTGCTGATAGAGATAAGAGGTTGCTCGGAGAACTTATTGAATAATTGCAGATTGTCTCTATTGAATACGCCGTGAAGAGTATGAACGATTGGCGTTGCCGACAGACGTGCGAGAGGCAGCATCGCTATTCCCAGATGATTGTGTATGATGTCAAACTCCTCTGCTTGCTGGTAAACTGTGGTTGTTGCAAGCAGGTCATAGACGATAGGCTCCAGCAATTGCCTATCATCTCGCATTGGCACGGGGCAGATCCCTTCGAGCTTCGCGGCGGTTATTGAATCTCCGGAAGCGAATAGAGTCACCTGGTGGCCCCTCCTGATAAGCTCTTCGGTCAGCAGGCTCACAACCAGCTCTGTGCCTCCGTACTTAACCGGGGGTACCCTCTCCCAAAGAGGCGCTAACTGCGCGATGTGCATATTCCCCACTCCTCCTCTACTTATCGTATTTTGATCTAACTGCGGAACTGCGCGTGAAATCTTTGGGGAAGGCGTTCCGCGAGCCGGGCTCAGTTTATAAAGTCGGGGAGCGCCCGATTAGCCTGGTTGTAAGTAGCGCGGCTGTAACCGCTGGGCGGTGCGTGGAGGGCCCCCCTACCCCTCGCAGGCTCCTTATATTAGCGGCTGTGGCCGCTGCTTCTTGCCACGCTAGATGCATACGCCGGGGAAAAGTGCAACGGGAATTATATTCAAGCTGGCCCGCGCGAGTCAATTAGCAGCTACGTCGAACGTCGAACGAAGGAGAACCTCGAACGCGCTATACATCATACTCTTCCCCGGCAATCCATCCGCCGCCCACAACCAGGTCCCCATCGTAGAAGACAACTGCCTGTCCGGGAGTGATGGCGCGCTGCGGCTCGTCAAACTCAACCTGTACTCGTCTCTCTGCGAGCGGGTAGACGGTAGCCGGCGCTTCCAGGTGGCGATAGCGGACTCTGGCCGAGATCCGGATCGGCTCTATTAGTTCCGGAATGGCTATCCAGTTAACTCTATTGGCAACCAGCTTGCTGCTCAGCAGATCGTCTTTCGTGCCTACAACTACTCGATTCTTCCTTGACTCTATGCGGACGACATAGAGCGGCTCAGGAGCAGCGATGCCTAGCCTGCGCCGCTGGCCGATGGTGTAGTGATGCACGCCATTATGCTTGCCCAGCAGCTTGCCGCCGATTGAAACTATTTCCCCTTCGCCTGCTGGCAAGCCTGCTGAGCCGAGAGCGTCCTTGACATAGTTCTCAATGAAACGCGCATAGTCTCCATCAGGAATAAAGCATATCTCCTGGCTCTCTGCCTTCTCTGCTACCGGAAGGCGGTTTTCGCAGGCGATGCGGCGCACCTCCGACTTGGTCAGGCCCCCCAGTGGAAATAAGGTGCGCGCAAGCTGCTCTTGAGTTAGATCGAAGAGGAAATAGGATTGATCCTTTGCCCGGTCGAGCCCCTTTCTGAGCAGATAGCGCCCTATCGACCGATCGTACTCGACGCGAGCATAGTGCCCGGTTGCTACTTTCTCCGCATCTATGGCCTCGGCCAGTTCAAGCAGCTTATCGAACTTCAATCGACTGTTGCAGGCCACGCAGGGGATGGGGGTCTGGCCGTTCAGATACTGATCGACAAACGGCTGCACAACGCTCCGCTCGAACTCTTCCTCAAGATTGATGACATAAAAAGGGAAGTCCAGTTCTTGAGCCACGCGGCGGGCATCGTAGATGTCGTCGAGCGAGCAGCACCGGCTGGATAGAAACTCTCCATCGGGCCCGCGAGTGCGGCGCTGGTTCCAGAGCTGCATCGACAGACCGATGATGTCGTGCCCCTGTCTCTTCAGTATTGCGGCCACTGTTGAGCTATCAACTCCGCCGCTCATTGCAACTGCTATTCTCATAACTGTCTGTTACCGCTTCCCTACTAGCATCTGTTAAGATCGGATGCTAATATACTAGTCGAAACCGGATGCGTTGAACCAAAGCAGTAATTATATTTTTGGTTTGATGCTGGCGCAAATTTTCGCCGGCAGCAGCCGGAAGTTAACTTCCGGCTGCTGCCGGCAGGCGCGCAGATTTAACTTGCAGGGATGAGCTGGTTTGAGACAGCTTCAGAGCAGAGTCGCTCTGGCAACGGCGCTCAACTTTTTCGGTCGCCCGGCTCATCCCGGATCGTTGGCGAAATAGGAGGCATTTCGCCGGCGACCTGGTAGGATATAACTTGATGCGAAAATCGGAATTGACTTCAGAGAACGCACAGGAGAAGGCCATAGAGAAGTACCGCATCAGCAAAGAGCCGTACTATCTCCCGACCGGAAACGAAGTAGATCTATTCACTGCCGCATACAAAACAAAGCTTCCGGTGATGCTCAAGGGGCCAACCGGCTGCGGCAAGACCCGCTTTGTCGAGTATATGGCCTGGAAGCTGGGACGGCCGCTTGTGACGGTAGCCTGCCACGAAGACCTTTCGGCAACGGACCTTGTCGGGCGCTTTCTGCTGGAAGGCGAAGAGACGGTCTGGCACGATGGGCCGCTCACCAATGCGGTAAAGCATGGAGCTATATGTTACCTTGATGAAGTAGTCGAAGCACGCAAAGACACAATTGTCTTGATCCATCCGCTGACCGATGATAGACGCATACTCCCGGTCGAGAAGCGCGGATCGATTCTATCTGCTCCCGATGAGTTTATGCTGGTGGTCTCTTACAATCCCGGCTATCAGAGCGTGTTGAAGGATCTGAAGCAATCGACCCGTCAGCGATTTGTCTCGTTGGAATTCAACTATCCATCGACTGAGATTGAGATCGATATAGTCGCTCACGAAGGTGGGGTAGATAAGCAGATGGCTCGCGATCTGGTGATAATCGGCCAGAAGGTGCGCAATCTCAAAGGGCATGGGCTTGAAGAGGGTGTTTCAACTCGGTTGCTGGTCTACGCTGCGCAGCTTATCAGTCGCGGCATAGACGAGATCGCGGCCTGTAATGTAGCGATCACCAGCCCGATTACCGATGATGCCGAGTTGCAGCGAAGTATACGCGAGATAATAACGACAGTGATTTAGAGTGATGCGTAACAGTAATGCGTAACATTGGGACATCTTTTACATATCATATACACAGCAGCAGGTTGACAAAGGCATTGCCTTATACATCAAGCATTACCTTTTACGCATTGCGCATCACGTACCACCGGTTCAAATGGAAAGCAGAAATAGAATCAGAGATACGCTTCGAGACCATCTCAAAGGCGTGGCCGAAAGCACGATTGAGAGCCTGAGCGAACGGCTTGGCGGATTGAGCCTTGAGCATACTCTGGCGATGGTAGACATTGGTGCCGGACTGGCGGGCAGCTCGCTGCGCGCTGCGGTGGAGTTTTTGCGAGCTGCGCCCGAAGTGGCTCATTACTGCGATTCGGCTGAAATGCGCGTCTGGGGCGAGATCGGCAGGCGATTGACCGTCACTAGCGTAGATACAGCAGTCGAATTCTTCCAGGTGAGCGCGGAGGTGCTCTCGGCTATTCCTCAGTCGTTTCGCGCCCGCGTGTTGTCGCTCTGTAATAAACAATCATCGCTCTCAGCGGGCGTGGCGCTGGAATCGTTTAAATCTATTGCTGAGATTGTGAACCGGCTTGAGGCAGAAGGAGGGGCAGATGCCGTTCTAACCGCCTGCCACGAGATTGCTCGCCATTCGGTCAAGCATAGCAGTGATCTTCTGCAACGCGCGCCTGAGATTACTGCTCATCTGCGCCGTATTGATCCGACTCGTCATCTCACCCATCGCGCTCTCAAACTGACGCTCGATTTTGCTCATCGCTCAGGGGGCACTGCGGCAGAATTCTTCATGTCTCTGCCGGAAACGGTCATCGTCTCTGAGCAATCTTTTTACGACCGGTTGTTTGATCATACGACCGTCTTTCTTGATCGCGGCGGCAGCGTAGCGCTCCAGTATTTCAAAGCGGCGGGCAGCGTCCTCAACAGCGCGGGCCAGGAGGCTTTCCAGCGATGGACTACGCTGAGCTTCAATGTCGCCTCGCAGGGAAACGCCGCCAGCTATCATTTTCTCAAAGCCAGTCCCAGAATTATCGCCGAGCTTGCCGCCTGCGCCCGCGCTGATCGTGTGAGCGAGCTGGTCAACGGAGTGCTTCAAATAGTCAATGAGATAAGCCAGCAGAACTCTGCGGCATCAATTGAATGCTTCAAAGCGAGCCCGCGAGCGCTTCGCGCCGCATCACTGCCGCAGTTCCGCCAGTGGGCCATGCGTGGACTTGAGCTTTATTCAGAGAGCCCTCGCCGCGCTCAAGCCTACTATGCACTGGAATCGAAAGGCAGCCAGGAATCGCTGCAAGGGATTGAAGGGGGCCTCACACTGGAGAGCGTGGCGCACATTCTCAGGCTTTACGTCGAGGGGCTGACCGGGCGAGAATTCACCATCGCGCCGATGACCAACATCCCTGATGAGGCCAGGATCGGCGATGGGCGTACAATTCATCTGCCGTCGGTTGTGGCTGAATTTGAAGCCGATGAAGCCAATTTCAGATTGTACAAAGTGCTTGCAGCTCATTCAGCGGGCCAGGTTGAATTCGGCACCCATGCAGTTGATACCACAGAACTGCGCGCAGCGATGAGCGAGGTTCGCGCAGCTTTGAACGGTCGCACATGGCCGTGTCGCGGGCGAGAATCTACGCAGAAGAAGGCTCAGGCCAGTCAACTGCTCAATTATTCATCGGCGCTCTCATTGTTCCCCTATCCTGCGCTTGCTGCTCGAATCTTTGCCACGCTTGAAAACGCGCGCATAGATCGCATGCTGCGCTATACCTATCGCGGCATAAGAAGGGATCTGGATTTCGTTCGCGATCAATTGAGAAAAGAGCGCCCGCCCATACAGAATGTGCCGGCAGGAATGCTGCCGTTTGAACTGCTGTTTCAGGTGGCCCTCTGTGGGGGCGCTACCGAAGAGGCACGCAGAAGCTATGGGCATATAGTCAGTCGCCTGGAAGAGGTGATTGAGAATTATCTCTCTCCTCCCCGCGCTACTGTCGCCGATACCATCCTGGCCACTTACAAAGTCTACGAGATGTTCGACCACAGGCCCCCTGAGCAGAACAAGTCTGATTCTTCGCCTGAAAACACTGAGCAGGCTGAAGACGAAGGCGCATCGACTGCGACTGATGGCGATCAATCTGGTGAGCCGCAAATCGATCAAAACGCTCAGGACCCGCTCAGCTTCTGGGCAGTGCAGATGATGCAAGGCAATGAGAATGAAACTCAATGGAGAGCTGCGCTGTTGCAACATATTGAGACGCCGGAGCAGGAACTGGAGAGTGGCGATAAGGTCTACTATTACGATGAATGGGATCGCGAGCTGGGAGATTACCGCACCGCCTGGTGCCGTGTGATTGAAAGGCGCGGCCATCCCGGCAGCCGAAGCTTCGTCGAGAAAGTGCGCGCCAGTTATTCCGGCATCATCTCGTCGATTCGCCATCAATTTCAGTTGATGCGGCTGGAGAGCTTAAGGAAAGTCTTCGGCGAGCTTGATGGAGAGGATTTCGATCTTCAGGCGGTGATCGATTATGCTCTCGATCGCCGCACTACCGGACGAGTCTCTGAGCGGCTCTACGTGCGCAAAATGAGGCGCGAGCGCGATGTGGCGGTCACGTTTCTGCTGGATATGTCAAGCTCGACCGCGCGGACAATCAGTCGCCACCCGAATCAACCTTACACCAAGCCGGGCCAGCGCATTATCGACATTGAAAAAGAGGGCCTTGTCTTGATGAGCGAGGCGCTTGAAGCGGTGGGCGATGCCTACGCAATGTATGGATTCACCAGCGAGGGCCGCCGCAATGTGAAGTTTTACGTCTTTAAAGATTTTGCCGATAGCTACTCGGTTGATGTTGAGAAGCGCATTGGGGGCATCACCTATCAGAATAACACACGGCTGGGCGCCGCCATCCGCCATGCTGCCGCTCGGCTGTCGCAGCAAGATTCTCGCACCAAGCTGCTTATCATCTTGAGCGATGGGCGGCCTTATGATCACGACTACGGCGATTCGCGCTATGCCCGCGAAGATACCAAGATGGCTCTCAGACAGGCCAAGATTGCCGGCATCACCCCTTTCTGCATCACCATTGATCGTGAGAGCGAAGATCAATTGCGCGATATGTATGGAGAGGTGGGCTATACGATCATAGATAATGTGCTGAGTTTGCCGGAGCGATTGCCGGGGATATACCGGCGGCTGACCACCTGATTTTGGGCGCTTAGACGTGAAGGTAAAAATCAACAGGAAATCAATTATGCAGGATCTCGAGGCGCTAACGAACAAACTAAAGCAATTGCCTGATGAGCAGCAAAGTGAAGTAGCAGACTTTGTGGACTTCTTGCTCTTGCGACTTCCTGAACCACCAGACGCAGCACGGACTCTGTGTGAGACTGCTGGCATCTGGAAGGATGAAGTGGATGGCATTACTTATGAAGATAACATGCGTAAGCAGTGGGGGCATCGACGCTGAAGAACCGATTAGTAGGCGGGAATATGCAACTTTGGATTGGGAATGAATCGAAAATGCTTCTCGTTTCTTGTCACCGGAGCGAGATCGTATTCGAGTGCAGTTGCAGGAATGGAAGCGTATAGCCAGATATTTGTGTCAATAAAACATAATTGCGATTGACTACTGCTGCTCATAAATCTCTTCACGTGTAAAAGGTTTGAATCCTTCAATGCTCAATGGATTGGCCAATAAGTGCTCAATCGTATCAAGGTTAGCAGTCCTCTCCTCAGAAAATCCCGGGAGCGCCGCGACGCCGGGATGGCGCCCCGCCTTGCCTGCTCAGCCTTGCACTACCTGACAAGGCGGGCAGGCAAGGAAGCTAGCGCCCCCAGGTTTTTCATTATTTCTCTCGCGTCGTCGCTGACGACATGAAAGACTCCTCAGAAAGGAGACTCCTCAGAAAGGAGTCATACATGTCGTCGGTGACGACGCGAAAGAAACAATGAAGCGGGTGCAGTGCGATAGAATAAAAGCGGACGAGCGGCGGAGGCAGGTCGGGTTTTCACTGAGCCGCCAAAGCTCGCTAAGGAGTCTGACCCGAGTCGCACTAAAGTGCCCGAAACTGTTGGACCAGCCAGCCTGTCGGTTGACAAGCTAGAGCCGGAAGAACGCGGAGGAGAATTTCCTCTTCTCGTGCTGACTCCCGCCGGCTCGTCCGGAAAGGGACAAGCACATGATACACAAAGTGATGGTGGCAATCTACCAGTGTGTGGCTGGTCTGGATGTGCATCAAGAGACGGTGGTGGCTTGTCGCCGCCGCCTGCTCGGTGACGGGCAAGCCGAACTGGAAGTTGAGACCTTCCAGACGACCAGCACGGCCTTGCGCCAGTTGAGCCAATGGCTAGCTGAGTGGGGTGTGACACACGTGGCGATGGAAAGCACCGGGATTTACTGGATCCCAGTCTGGAACGTGCTCGAAGAGCACTTCCAACTGGTGCTGGTCAACGCGCAGCACCTGAAGAAGGTGCCCGGGCGCAAGGATGATGTCTCGGATGCCGGGCGGATTGCCCAGTGTCAGCAGTGCGGCTTGCTGCGCGGCAGTTTTGTGCCACCGCCGCAAGTGCGGCACTGGCGGCAACTGACGCGCCAGCGGACGAAGCTCACTGATCAGCGCACGGCCGTCATCAATCGCCTCCACAGTGTGCTCCAGCAAGGTAACATCAAGCTCTCAAGCGTCGCCTCGCAGATTATGGGCGTCAGTGGCCGGGCGATGCGAGAGCGCGCTCTCGCAAGGCGAGCATGAGAGCGGCGAAACTGGCCGCGCTGGCCAAAGGGCGGTTGAAAGCCAAGTACGAGGAACTGGTGGCGGCGCTCGACGGACAACTCAACGAGCAGCAGCGCCGCCTGCTCCAGCGGTTACTGGCGCAGATAGGGCTAGTCGAGGATGAGATCGCCGTTTTCAGCCGGCAGCTCAAAGAGCAAATGCAGGCATATGAAACGCAACTGGAGCGACTGGATACAATCAGCGGGGTGGGGCGGCGCAGTGCCGAGAATATCCTGGCCGAGATCGGACCAAAGATGGCGCAATTTCCCACCGACGATGATTTGGTGAGCTGGGGTGCGTTGTGCCCAGGCAAAGATCAATCGGCCGGCAAGGCGCGCAGCCGCCGCATCGCCAAGGGCAACCGCTGGCTCAAGCGGGCCTTGATCGAAGCGGGGTGGGGCCGCGACGCGCGAAAAGGATAGCTATTTGGCCGCCCTCTATGATCGGCCTCCCACCGCGACGAGGAAAGAAACGGGCGATTGTCGCGGTGGCACGGACGATCTTGCAGGCGGGGAGGGCATATCCTGAAGGAGGGAGTCGAGTACAAGGAACTGGGCGGCGAGCATTTTAACCACTTGAATGAAGCGAAAAGGAAGAAGCTACTTGGTCAAGTGGCTGGAGAAGCTCGGCTACGAAGTGGAACTGAAGCCGAAGAAAGTTGTGGCCTGAGACCCGGCCAAGTCACCGCCAATCGAACTTCTATACCAGCAGACCGCTTTTTCGGCGGTCTTGAGTGAAATTTACTTTGCCTCATTTCCCATTGGGGTGAAGCTTCGGAGGAGGATGTCGAATGCCGCACGCTTGGTCGCACGGAACACGAATTAGCTACGAAGACCACGGGCAGGGAGAACCGGTTTTGCTTTTCATGCCTGGCTGGTGCGGGAGCCGCAAG
>Ga0073934_10002823_pt1 | contig 34248 bp, 26 predicted proteins | sample LarsenN4metaG_FD_76834 | JGI IMG/M metagenome (GOLD analysis project Ga0073934, IMG submission 76834) | Hot spring sediment bacterial and archeal communities from British Columbia, Canada, to study Microbial Dark Matter (Phase II) - Larsen... ...
CGGATCGAAACCGACCCGGACCAGAGCCAGCTCACGCGACGCTACACCGCGCGCGCCGCCGCCTTCATCGAGCGGAACCGCGCGCGGCCCTTCTTTCTTTTCCTCTCCCATAACATGCCCCACACGCCAATCTTCGCGAGCGACGCTTTCCGCGGGAAGAGCCGGCGCGGCTTGTACGGCGACGCCGTTGAGGAACTGGACTGGTCCACCGGGGAATTGCTGGCTACCCTCCGCCGGACCGGACTTGATCGGGACACGCTGGTCATCTTCACTTCCGACAACGGCCCCTGGCTCATCTTCGGCGACCACGGTGGTTCACCCGGGCCGCTGCGCGGGGGCAAACGGGAGGCGACCGAGGGCGGCTTCCGCGTGCCTGCTATCTTTCGCTGGCCCGGCCGCATTCCGCCGCGCCGGGTGTCGGGCGAAGTGGCGACAAACATGGACATTCTGCCGACGGTGGCCCGACTGGCCGGCGCCGGTCTGCCGCCGCATCCGATTGACGGCCGGGATATCTGGCCGCTCCTCTCGGCTCAGCCCGGCGCCCGGTCTCCGCACGAAGCCTTCTTCTACTACTACGAACAGGAACTGCGCGCCTGCCGGAGCGGCAAGTGGAAGCTCGTGCTGCCGCACACCGATCGCGCCGTCCCGGATCCCGCCAGAATTGGCCGGGGTGGCGTTCGGGGAGAGGTTCACACAGTCGAGTACAGACAGGCCCTCTACGATCTGTCCGCCGACCCGGCCGAGCGCAATGACCTGTCGGCCAAGCACCCGGATATCGTCGCCCGGCTGGCCGGCCTGTGCGAGCGCGCGCGAGGCGACCTCGGGGACTCGGCCACCGGGCGCAAGGGCGCCGGGGTTCGTGTTGCCTTTTTGGGAAAGTAGACCGGCCGGACGCCGGGGTCGTGAAACTTGCTCCGGAAAACTTGGTCTAATGGTTTGGCAGGATGCGATCCGTACTCTTTCTACTCACCCTGGCCGCCCCGGCGCAGGAGATCGAAAAGGTAACGCTCCCCAACACGCCCGAAGACCTCGCCCGCGGCAAAAAGCTCTACCTTGGTTCGTGCACCTACTGTCATGGACCGACCGGCGACGGCGGCAAAGGCGCCGACCTGTCCCGCCAGGAACTCATCCGGGCCAAGACCGACGGCGACCTTGCGCGAATCATCGAGGTCGGAATTCCCGGCACAGAGATGCCCGGGGCGTGGCACATGACGCGTCGGGAGGTCACGCAGGTGGCCGCCTTCGTCCGGTCCTTGGCCAAGGTCGACACCCGAGCGGTGCCGGGTGACGCGGCCCGGGGGCGTGCGCTCTACGGCAGGCACGGTTGCGCGGCGTGCCACACGACGAAGGAAAATGGCGTCATCTCCGGCGGCTACATGGGTCCCGACCTGTCGAACATCGGCGTCAAGCGGAGTGCGGCGCATCTGCGGCAATCCCTGACCGACCCGGCGGCGTCCCTTCCCGACGGATACATACCGACGAAAGTCAAGACCCGCGGAGGAAAGTCCATCGAAGGATTTCTACTTCACGAAGATACCTTCTCCGCGGTCGTCCGCGATCAGGCGGGAAACAACCACGCGCTGTTGAAAACCGACATCGCTTCGCTGTCCCGTGAGATGTCCACATCGCCGATGCCGGCCTACGGCGACAAGCTGTCGGCATCCGAGCTGGACGACCTGGTGGCGTACCTGGTGTCTCTCAAGGAGCAGCAACAATGAGATTTGCGCTTGCCGTCCTGTTCGGCTCTTCCCTGCTTGCGCAGAGCGTTCCCTACCGGCGCATCCTCGAATCCGAGAAGGAGCCGCACAACTGGCTGACCTATTCGGGAAACTACAACGGACATCGGCATTCGGCGCTGGACCGCATCAATACCTCGAACGTGAAGCGGCTGAAGGTGGCGTGGGTGCATCATGCCGGAGGCACGGAGTCGCACGAGACCACCCCGATTGTGGTGGACGGCGTCATGTTCCTAACCGAAGGTCCGAATGTCGTGAAATCGCTCGACACCCGCACGGGCAATCTCCTGTGGAAGTACGAGAAGAAGATCCCGGAGGACCTGCGGCTGTGCTGCGGCCGCCCCAATCGTGGCGTGGCGATCCTGGACGATACCGTCTACTACGGTTCGATCGACGCCCATCTGATCGCGCTGGACGCCCGGACCGGGCGCCTGAAATGGGATGTCGAGATGGCCGACTACAAAATCGGGTACTCCTCGACGGTCGCACCGCTCGCCGTGAAGGACAAGATCATCCTCGGCGTCGCCGGCGGCGAGTTCGGCATTCGCGGTTTCATTGACGCCTACGACGCGAAGACGGGCAAACGCGTCTGGCGGTTCTACACGATCCCTGGACCCGGAGACCCCGACTTCGGCACTTGGGACAAGGACTCCTGGAAAACCGGTTCGGCCGCGATCTGGACGACCGGGTCGTTCGACCCCGAGTCGAACGTCACCATCTGGGGAACGGGCAATCCGGGTCCGGACTGGAACGGCGACGTGAGGCTCGGCGACAATCTCTATTCGTGTTCCTTCGTCGCCGTTGACGTGGATACGGGCAAAAAGAAGTGGCACTTCCAGTTCACTCCGCACGATACACACGACTGGGATGCCACCCAGGTCCCGGTCTTGATCAATGGCCGCTTCCGCGGAACGCCAAGGAAGATGGTCGTCACGGCGAATCGCAACGCGTTCTACTACGTGCTCGACCGGGAAAACGGAAAGTTCCTCACCGGCCGCGAGTTTGTCAGGCAGACATGGGCGAAGGGGTTGGACGACAACGGACGGCCGATGGTGATTCCAGGCACCGAGCCGACCGAGGCCGGCAACCTGGTGTGGCCGTCGCTGGCCGGCGGGACCAATTGGTCGAGCCCGTCCTACAGCCCGCAGACCAACTTGTTCTATGTCCCGGCGCGGGAACAGGGCGCCTACTATTACAAGGGCGAAGCGGACTACAAGCCGGGCGTGATCTTCAACGGAGGCGGCCAGCGCACCAAGCCCGACGAAGTGCCCTATGGCGCCATACGCGCTCTGGAACCTGATACGGGCGTTCTCAAGTGGGAGTTCCGCACCCAGGTGCCCGTTGGCGTCGGAGTGCTCACCACCCGGGGCGGATTGCTGTTCTCCGGCACCTCACAGGGGGACTTCTTCGCGCTCGACGCCTCCAACGGCCAGTTGTTGTGGCGGTTCAAAACCAACGGCGGGATGAACTCCGCGGCCATGACCTACGAGGTCGACGGCAAGCAATACATCGCCATGCCGATCGGCCGGGCGCTCTACGTTTTCGACCTCATGGAGAACTGATCGATGTCCACCCGAATCGCTCCTTCTGTCCTCGTTGCGGTCGTCCTGTCCTGCTCCTGTACGGTCCCGCCGCCACCGCCAGCGGCGAAGCAGGAGCCGGTCAAGCCGGGTTACCGTGTCTACGTCACCAACGAAAGTTCCGGCGATCTCAGTGTGATCGATTCGAATTCGCTCGAAGTGATTGCGACGATCCCGGTCGGGAAGCGGCCGCGGGGAATTCACGCGAGTCCGGACCGAAAGACGATCTATGTCGCTCTCAGCGGTTCGCCAGCGGCGCCCCCGGGCGTGGATGAGAGCACGCTGCCGCCTCCGGACAAGAGCGCCGACGGCATCGGCGTGGTGGACGTGGCGCAGGGAAAAATCGCCCGCGTCATAAAGAGCGGGTCGGATCCCGAGCAGTTCGACCTCAGCAAGGACGGCAAGTTCCTGTTTGTCTCCAACGAAGACGACGCCAAGGCCAGCGTTGTCGATATCGCCGCGGAAAAGGTCGTTCACCAGTTCCCGGTCGGGGCCGAGCCGGAGGGAGTGACCACCTCGCCGGACGGCAGGTTTGTCTACGTCACATCGGAAGACGAAGGAACCGTGACAGTCCTGGATGTCAATGCCCGGAAAGCCGTCAAGACCTTCAAGGTGGGGCGCCGGCCGCGATCGGTCGCCTTCCTTCCTGACGGCTCCCGCGCCTACGTGACGAACGAGAACGATGGCGCCGTTACGCTCGTCGATGCGGTGAAGCATCAGCCTCTGAAAACGATCCAACTGGGCGAGCGGGGCGTGATCAAGCCCATGGACGTCGTGGTGTCGGCAGACGGCTCCAAGGCGTACGTCAGCACCGGCCGCGGCAGGAAGTTGTTCGTGCTGAACACGGCGACCAACGAAGTCGCGGGCTCGATCGAGATCGGAACGCGGCCTTGGGGCGTCGGTCTGTCGCCGGACGGAAAGCTGCTGTTTGCGGCGGACGGCCCGGCCGATTCGGTCGTGGTGGTGGACCTCGAAGCGCAGTCGGTGGTCAAGCGGATCAAAGCGGGCGGCAGCCCCTGGGGCGTTCTGGTGCTGGCGCCGTAGACAAAGGCGGCGTCGGCTAGTTGAGCCGGGCGAGCATCTCCAGGCTCAGGCGTCCCGTATAGATCGCCATGCCGAGGGCGGCGTGGATGTTCATCGCGCGCAGTGACTCGATTTCCTCGATGGAGGTGATGCCGCCCGCGGCGGTGATTTCCAGGCTGGTCGCATCGCGCAACCGCCGGAACCAGGCGAGGTCCGTTCCCTGCATCATCCCCTCTTTGTCCACGTATGTGCAGAGAAACCCGGAGCAGAACCGCTCGAGCTGAGCGATCACATCCTCTGCGGTGAACTTGAGCGACTCCCGCCAGCCTTTCACGACAATCCGGCCGTCCCGGGAATCGAGCGCGATGACGACCTTGTCGCGCCCGACAGCGTCGGCCAGTTCCTGGAGGAACATTCCGTTGACGCCGTTGTGGGAGAAGGCCGCCGTGCCGACGATGATCTTGCGCGCCCCCTGGGCGGCGAGTTTGCGGGCCCGCTCGACCGTGCGCACGCCGCCTCCGACCCGGCAGGCGGCTCGCGCGGCCAGGTGCGCTACGATGCCGTCGTTGGCGCCGCGCCCGATGGCCGCGTCCAGGTCGATGACCTGGATCTCCGGAAAAGCGCGGAACCGCTCAAGCATCTCATCCGGCGAGGGGCCTTCGAGGGCCTTTTCGCGGCCCTGGACGAGTTGCACAACCTTGCCGTCCATCAGATCGATGCAGGGGATGATCATGGCGCCGGCCTCACCGGGATGTTGTACTTGTCCAGGTGCTCCTTCAATTCTCCCACCGTGTAGTTGCCATAGTGAAAGATTGAGGCGGCAAGAGCGGCGTCCGCTTCACCCTCGGTCAATACTTTCACGAAATGCTCCGGTTTGCCGGCTCCTCCCGACGCGATCACCGGAATGTGCGTGGCGCGCGAAACTGCCCGGGTGAGCTGCCAGTCGAATCCGTCCTGCACGCCGTCGGTATCCATGGATGTCAGCAGAATCTCGCCCGCGCCTTCCTGCTCTCCGCGCGCCGCCCACTCCACGACGTCGATGCCCTCGTCCACCCGGCCGCCTCTCGTGTAGACATTCCAGCCCCCGCCCGGACGCCGGCGCGCGTCGATGGCCAGCACCACCGCCTGGGACCCGAACTCGCGGGAAAGTTCCGTGATGAGCGCCGGTCGGCGGACCGCCGCCGTGTTGACGCTCACTTTGTCGGCGCCGGCCATCAGGATCCGGCGCGCGTCCTTGACCGTTCGGATGCCGCCGCCCACGGTGAGGGGAATGAAGACGCGGCGCGCCGTCCGGAAGACGACGTCCGCCATCGTGTCCCGGTTGTCGCTGGATGCCGTGATGTCGAGGAAGACGACCTCATCGGCGCCCTGGAGGTTGTAACGTTCGGCCAGCTCCACCGGGTCGCCGGCGTCCCGGAGGTTCACGAAGTTCACGCCTTTCACAACCCTGCCCGCGGTCACGTCGAGGCACGGTATGATTCGCTTTGCCAACATCGGTTTGCTATAACTCCACGAAATTCCGGACGATCCTCAGGCCCAGCGGCCCCGACTTTTCCGGATGAAACTGGACGCCGAACACGTTCCCCTGGTGCAGCACCGCCGTATAGTCGGTCCCGTAGGCGCATGTCGCCACGGTCGCCTCGACAACCGGCGCGTAGTAGCTGTGCGCGAAATAGAGGTAGGGGCGGGCGCCGAGGCCGGCCAGGATCGGTGACGGCCGGGTGGGGACGATTTCGTTCCAACCCATGTGCGGCACCCGGGCCCCGGACGGGAACCGCCGCACCACGCCCGGAAACAGCCCAAGACCGTGCAGCGCCGGATCCTCCTCGCTCGACTCGAACATCGCCTGTAACCCGAGGCAAATGCCCAGAAAGGGAACGCCGGCCGCAATGCGGTCGAGCAGAACATCGCGGACCCGCATGGCGTCGATCGCCCTCATCATCTGGCCGAAATGTCCCACGCCGGGCAGCACGATCCGTTCCGCCTCGCGCAGGCCCCGCGCGTCGTCGATCAATTTGAACGGGGCGCCGATCTCGGCCAGCGTGTTCTGGACCGAGCGGAGGTTTCCCGCGCCGTAGTCGAAGATCGAAATCATGATTGCTGTCCTCTGGTCCAGGGGGCGCCGGCAGGGAAAGCGCCGCTTCCGTTGATGCTCAAAGCAGTCCCTTCGTCGAAGGCAGCTGGTCCTTCAGGCGCGCGTCCTTCGAGCACGCATACTTCATCGCGCGCGCCAGACACTTGAAGATCGCCTCCACTTTGTGGTGGTTCGACCGGCCGTGCAGGATCAGCGCGTGCAGGTTCGCGCCAGCATGGGCGACGAAGCCCGAAAAGAAGTCCTCGAGCAGTTCGGCCTGAAGGTCTCCTACCCTGACCACTTTCACACGGTCCTTGTAGACGAGGGCCGGCCGGCCGCCGAGGTCTACGGCCACGACGGCGAGAGTCTCGTCCATCGGCAGCACGAAGTAGCCGGCGCGGTTGATCCCTTTGCGGTCGCCCAGGGCCTTGGCGAATAACTGGCCGAGAACGATCCCGCAGTCCTCGACGGTGTGATGCTGGTCGACGTCCATGTCGCCGTCAGCCTGGAGCGTCAGGTCGAATCCCCCGTGTTTTGCGAACAGCTCTAGCATGTGGTCCAGGAACCGCACGCCGGTGCGGATCTCGTAGCGGCCTCTGCCCTCGATCTTCAGCCGGCCCTCGATCCGCGTCTCCCTTGTATGTCTCCTGATCGCCGCGGTTCTCATCGGCCGGCCACGACTCCTCCCAGTTCGTTCACGTTCTCGATGACGGCTGCCGCCTGCTCCTGCGCGAACAGTTCGAGCAGCCGCTCCCGTTTCGACACGTGCGCGGCGGCGACTCCCACGAAGGGCACACCCGCCGCGCGCGCGCTGCGGGCATCGTCGACGGTGTCGCCGACGAACCAGAGGTCGGCGCCCGGGTGGGCCGCCCGGATCCTGAGGAGACCCTCGGGGTCGGGCTTGCCCTTGAGGACATCGTCTGCGCCGATCAGCGGATCGAACCTGACGCCGTTGGCGAACCGCCGCAGCGTCATCATCGCCTCTTCGCGAAGACGTCCGGTGAAGATCGCCAGCGCGAACGTCCGGCTGAAGTCCTCCAGCAATCCCGGACGCGGAATCCATCGCTCGCGCGACATGAGGCCGTCCGGGACGCCGTCCCGGATGACGCCAAAGAACAGCTCGTTGAACTTTTCCACCACTGTGTCGTACGGGACCTCCACGCCCAAGTCCCGCGCCATCACCTGGGAAAGCAGCCAGTCATTGTTGAAGCCGCCGCGGTTCTTGTAGTCCTGCACCAGATCGCGCGTCACCATCTTGCCGGTGAAATGAAATACAGTCTGGCAGATCGTTTCCCGATAGGAATCGCCCACCTCGACGAGCACTCCATCCATGTCGAAGACGATCATTGCCGGGCGCCTCATACCAGCTTCTCCAACTCGGCCAGGAACCGCCGGGCCTGTTCCAGTGTTCCGGCAGTGACGCGGATGCAGCCCGGGATTTCGTAGCTGCGGTCGCGGACGAGGATGCCAGCCGCGCGCAACCGGTCGCGGATCTCGATCGAATGCGGTCCCGCGCGGAACAACACGAAGTTCGCCTGGCTTGGGAAGAAGGGTACGCCGAGACGCGTCAAGCCTCGATAGATCTCCTCCCGCGCCTCGATGACCTCTCTCACGTAGGCGTCGATATAGTCGCGGTCTTCGATGGCGGCGCGGATGGCGGCCGCGGCCAGCATGTTCACGCTGTAGGGAGACTGCGCTTTCCGCAGATAGGCCACGTTCGCCGCCTGTGAAAACAGGCACCCGGCTCGCATGGCGGCCATTCCGTACACTTTCGAAAAGGTCCGGCTGACGAACAGGTTCGGGTAGCGGGCGACCAGGGGAAGAGCCGTGACTCCGCAAAATTCGAAGTAGGCTTCATCGATCAGCAAGGCGGCTCCCGGTGCGGCCGCCGCGATGGTTTCGATGCTTTCGGCCGGCATTGCTGTCCCCGTCGGATTGTTCGGGTTCGAGATCAGGATGGCGCGCGTGGACGGCGAGATGGCGGCGAGCAGTTCCTCGAACGGAAAGGCGAGATCCGGCTCGCGGTAGGGAATCGCACGCACGGCGGCGCCGGCGAGCTCCGCGTAGAACCTGTACATCGCGTAGGAGGGGTGGAGAATCAGGGCTTCCTGGCCGTCGTCGACGTACGTATTGATGAGCACCTGAATCGCCTCGTCCGTGCCGTTCGTCAGCGTGAATTCGTCCACGGCCACGCCGAAGTAGCGGGCGATCGCGGGCCTGGTTTCTTCATATTCGGGATAGATGCTGAGCGCCCCCGCCGAAATCTGTTCCCGCAGGTACTGCACGACCCGCGGCGACGCGCCGACCGTATTCTCATTGAAGTCCAGGCGGAGCTTTCCCGCTCTGCCCGAAGACGGCGGCGAATACGGCGCCATCCGGATCACGGCGGGGCGTGGCTGCAACGCGTCAGAATCCACAGCGCACCTCCACGCTCCGGGCGTGCGCCTCGAGACCCTCGGCGCGGGCGAGCGCGCGGATCGCCGGCGACAGTCTTTCTAAAGCGGTCTTCGAAATCTGCTGGACCGAAATGACCTTCACATAGTCTGCCGACGACAGCCCGCCGCGAAGCCGGGCGGCGCCGGATGTGGGCAGGACGTGGTTCGGACCGGATGCGTAGTCCCCGGCCGCCTCAGGACTCATCGGTCCCAGGAAGACGCTGCCCGCATGCCGGATGCCTCCGAGCAGGCGGGGATCATGAAGGGAGAGGTGCTCGGGCGCGAACCGGTTGACCAGTGAAACGGCCTCCTCGCTGGTCCGCACCAGCACGGCCGCGCTGTTGCGGGCGATGGCCTTCCGCGCCACGGGCGCGGTGGGTAGCGTCGCCAGCTGCCGTGTCACTTCGGCGGCGACGGCTTCGGCCAGCTTGCGCGACTTCGTCAGCAGTACCGCGCTTGCGTCGGCGTCGTGTTCGGCTTGGGCGAGCATGTCGGCGGCGATCCACTTCGGGTTGCCGTCGTCGGCGACGATCAGAATCTCGGTGGGCCCGGCGATGAAGTCGATGCCGACTTCGCCGGCGAGCAGTTTCTTCGCCGCGGCGACCCAGATGGACCCGGGCCCGACGATCCGGTCCGCACGTGGGATCGACCGGGTTCCATAGGCGAACGCGGCGATGGCGTGCGCCCCGCCGATTTGATACACACGGTCGATGTTGAGGAACGCCGCCGTTCCAAGGATTGCCGCGGCCGGCCGCGGGGACGCCGCGCAGACCAGGGGGACGCCCGCGACGCGCGCCGGAATCGCGGTCATCATCAGCGTCGAGGGCAGCGGGTAGCGTCCGCTCGGAATGTACGCTGCGACGCAATCGAGCGGCCGCACGATCTGCGATAGCTTCAGCCCGGCCGCTGGCGAAACCCGCTTCGGTTCGGGAAGCTGGAACTTCGCGTAGGCGCGAATGTTCGCGGAGGCGGCGCGCACAGCCGCCTTCAGTTCGGCTGGAAGCCCCCGCCACGCTGCGTGCATCGTCTCCGGAGCCACTCGGGGGGAATCGGCCTCCAGGCCGTCGAACTTGCGCGCGTACTCCAGCACGGCTTTGTCGCCGCGCCGGCGGACCGACTCGAGAATCGGCCGGACCGCCTTCTCCGCCGCGTCCAGGCGCGCGGCGCGCCGCCGAAGCAGTTTTCCTACGTCACCGGAATCGAGAATTCTCAGCATGACCTACATCACGATCTTGTTGAGCGGATACTCGACGATCCCCTGGCCGCCCGCCTCCTTGAGGCGCGGGATGATGGTGCGGACGGTGGATTCGTCAAGGATCGTGTTCACCGCCAGCCACTCTCCGTCGCTCAGGTGCGAAATCGTCGGATTCTTGAGCGCCGGCAGTACAGCGAGCACTTTTTCGAGATCTTCCCTGCGTACGTTCAGCATCAGGCCGACTTTGCCCAGCGCTGCGATCGCCCCTTCGAGCAGCATCTTGAGGTCGCCCAGCTTGCGGCGCTTCCATTCATCTTTCCAGGCTTCGGAATTGGCGATCAGCTGGGTGTTCGATTCAAGCACCGTATCGACGATTCTGAGCTTGTTGGCGCGAAGTGACGACCCCGTTTCGGTGACCTCGACGATCGCGTCCGCCAGAACCGGCGGCTTGACTTCCGTGGCGCCCCACGAGAATTCGACCTTCGCCTTGACTCCGTGGGACTCCAGGTAGCGTCTGGTCGCGCCGACCAGTTCCGTGGCGATGATCTTGCCCTCGAGATCCCGGACGGACTGGATCGAGGACGACTCCGGAGCCGCCAGCACCCAGCGCACCTTTCCGAAGCTCTGCCGGGCGTAGATCAGGTCGGCGACGACTTCGACCTGCGCCTCGTTCTCCATCACCCAGTCGCGTCCGGTCAGGCCGGCGTCGAGAATGCCGTCCTCGACGTAGCGGGCCATCTCCTGCGCGCGGATCATCATGCATTCGATCTCAGGGTCGTCGATGGCGGGAAAGTACGACCGGCTCGACGTCGTGATGTTGTAGCCCGCCCGCCGGAACAGATCGATCGTCGCGTTCTCTAGGCTGCCCTTCGGAATTCCCAGCTTCAGTTTCATCAGTACACACTCTTCGGGTCGTAGCTTTGCTCGTCGGCCGTGACCCAGCCCCCGGCTTCATACCGCCGGAAGAAGCAACTTTCGTAGCCTTCGTGGCAAACCCCGGGCCCCAGAGCTTCAACCGAGATCAGAAGCGCATCCCGGTCGCAATCGGTCCGGATCTCCTTGACGGCGAGACGGTGGCCCGATGTCTCGCCTTTCATCCACAGTTTGTTGCGCGACCGGCTGTAGAAGGTGACGAAACCAGTCGAAACGGTCCTCTTCCACGCCTCTTCGTTCATGAAGCCGACCATCAGGACGCGCTGCGTCTTCGAATCGGCGATCACCGCGGCGACCAGGCCGTCGAGTTTCTTGAAGTCCAATTCCATACGAAATAAAACAAAAAGCCCGCCGTCTGCTGCGGCGGGCTTGCTTTCAAACTTTGGGGATCTGTTTCAGAAGCCGGCCCGCGTCACACCCGCATGATGATGGTTGCGATGAGGGGCGTTCGGCCGCGAGAACATGAAACCTCAGTATAACATGGACTTCATGAATCGCCACCTTCTCCTCGCGGTGTTTCTCGCGCCGGCGGCCTGGTCCGCCGTCTGTGACATGTCCGGCTATAAGGCGCAGCCCGGGCTGGCAGCCTCCGACCAGGCGGGTTTGCTGGCCGTCGAGTGGACCGGAGAAGGGGGCGCCCAGCTGCGGGCCCGGTTCCGGATCGAGAACGGACGGCCGCTGGTGGACGAACTGGCCGTCCGCAAGGCGGGGGGCGCATGGATCCAACTCGCACGTTCCCTCGCGCCCGAGTTTCAGGTAACGTCCGGAGTGCGGCGAATCTCAAATCAGCAGCTGGCGCCGATGCGGGCGCTCGGAATCGACACGCCGGAGCGCCGCGAAAAGGAAAAGTGGAACGTGTTCTGGGACTCGCCCTTGACGATTCCCGGGTCGCCCAATACGAATCCCGGTGTTCCCCGTCAGGCCGCCGAAATCCGGCGCGACGCGGTCCGCTATTCCACGAACTCCTGCGAGGTGAAGACCAGCGGCGCGCGTCTCGAGATCTCGTTTCCCGGCCTGAATATTGGGATCTTCAGCGGGCAGTTGCGGTTTACGATCTACAAGGGCAGCAACCTGCTGCGGCAGGAGGCGATCGCGAAAACGGAAGAAAGGTCCGTCGCCTACAAGTACGCGGCGGGACTTTCGGGCTTTCAGATCGCCTCTGCGCCGCGCGTGCTGTGGCGCGACACAGCGCGGGCGTGGCAGAAGTATGAGTTCGGGGGCGCCGTCAACAAGGATCCCGTGGCGCTGCGCGCGAGAAACCGGCTTGCGATCGTCGAAGCGGCCGGCGGCTCGCTGGCCGTGTTTCCACCGCCGCACAAGTTCTTCTTCGCTCGCGAAATCGAACTCAATCTCGGCTACGTCTGGTATCGCAAAGACAGCGATCAATCCTTCTCGGTGGGGGTCCGCCATGGCGACCGGGAAGAAGGCTACCGGCCGTATGGCGCCACCGACGAAGTGTGGGAAAAGCGCGTGCGCCAGGCCCGGGGCTTCGCACAGGGTAACTTCGCGCTGTACAACGCGCCGCCCGGCACATGGCAGCGAATGGCTGTCTACTACTACTTGAGTCCGGCCGGCGCCCGGGCCACGCAGGAAGCCGTCATGGCCTATACGCATGACGATTCGTTCAAGGCCCTGCCCGGATACAAGGTCGCCGTCAGCCACTTTCATACCCACTTCCATGAGCTTTTGCTCGATCAAGGTTCGCTCGACGTGCAGCCGCAGTGGCTTCCCGTGTTCCGCGCGCTGGGGATCAACATCGCGATGATGTCGGACTTCCACGGCGACGGGCACCCGCAGGATCACGGTCCGCTGCGGTTCAAGGAGCAGCACACGTATTTTGAGGGATGCCGGAGGCACTCGGACCGGGATTTTCTGATCATGCCGGGTGAGGAGCCGGACGCACAATTCGGCGGGCACTACACGACCGTCTTTCCAAGACCCGTGTACTGGTCGCATACGCGAAAGGCGGACCAGCCCTTCGAGGAGCAACATCCCGACTACGGCAAGGTGTACCACGTGGGCAGCGCTGCCGACGAACTCGAACTGCTTCGGCGCGAGGGCGGGCTGATGTGGCAAGCTCATCCGCGGACGAAAGGGTCGACCGGTTTTCCTGACGCGGTTCGCCACCAGCCGCACTATCTGAGCGACCGGTTTCTGGGTGCTTCGTACCAGTCGCTCCCGGTGGACCAGTCGGAAAGCCGGATTTGCGAGCAGCGCTGCTTCGGAACACTGGACGACATGAACAACTGGGGTCCGGCGAAATACCTGGTCGCCGAGGGCGACACCTACCAGAAGTACCCGGACGACGACACGTTCAGCCACCTGATCGTGAACTATGTGAAACTCGACAGGCTCCCGCGGTTTGGCGAGGACTGGAGTCCCATCCTGAAAGCCATGCGCGCCGGACAGTTCTTCGTCTCCACCGGAGAAGTTCTGATCCGTTCGAGCGCGTTGGAAGGCGCCGGCGCGAAGCGGACCTTGTCGGCCGAGGTGGAGTGGACTTTCCCGCCGGAGTTCGTCGAACTCGTCTGGGGTGACGGGTCGCGTGTGGACCGGGAGGTGACTTCGTTGACGGGCCAGGGCGCGTTCGCGGTGACCCGGCACCGGCTCCCCTTCGACGCAGCAGGGAAAAAATGGGTTCGTTTCGCTGCGTGGGATTCGGCCGGCAATGGCGCGTTCACTCAGCCGGTCCACCTGCGGTGAGCCCCGGCGCGACCGGAGATCCACAAGATGTTGAAATGATGAACAAAACCGGGTGTGTTACCCTGTGCCCGATGGCTACCCGAGTCGTGAACGGCATCGACGAACTGCGGAGTCTGGTGGGCTCCGAGGTTGGCGTGAGCGACTGGATTGCCATGACCCAGGACCGGATCACGGGGTTCGCGGAGATCACCGAAGACCGGCAGTGGATTCATGTTGACGCGGAACGGGCGCGGAGGGAGTCCCCGTACGGGTCCACGATCGCGCATGGCTTCCTGACGCTTTCGCTGTTGTCGGAGATGAGCCGCGACGCCGTGGAGATCCGCGGCGATTTCAAAATGCGGATCAACTACGGAATCAACCGCCTGCGCTTCCCCGCGCCGGTCCTGGCCGGGTCGCGGGTCCGCGGGCGCTTCCGGCTGTCAAGCGTCGAGGACGTCGCCGGCGGCGTGCAGGTGATCTGGGATTGCCGCGTGGAAGTGGAGGGCAGGGAAAAGCCGGCCCTCGCCGCCGAGTGGGTCACGCGGATCTATTGGTAAGATCGGAAGAGACGGTACTCAAGATGCCGATGTACGAATACCGCTGCCGGAAGTGCGGCGCCAGGTTTGAGCAACTGCGGAGGATGTCAGACGCCGATCAGGGACTCGAATGTCCCCGATGTGCGTCGGAGGAGGTCGATCGGCTGGTTTCGACCTTTGCGGCTTCCGGCTGCGGTTCGGGGCGTGGCGGCCGGTTCACTTGAGCGGCGTGACGGTTTCGCGTCCGGTCAGGTCGCCTGAAGAATGAAAAGACAATTTTTGGCCGCCGCCCTCGGGTGGGCGCTCTGGACTCCGGCGGCTGCGCAGCGCCAGGATCCCATTCCACCTTGCACGTGTGAGTCAGTGGAAGGGGTGGAAGCCGCGCGGGAGGGAATGAAGGCGCACTCGAGGCGCAGCCTTCAGGAAGCGAGCGCCGCCTACTCGGAGGCGCTGCGGCTGGCGCCCTCGCGCGACGCCAATCCGGCTGAGCAGGCGCTCGCGCTGCGGCTGGCGCCGGTTGTGCTGGCCTCCTCCCGCGAGCCGTTTCCTCTGAAGGACGCCGCGGCGATCCTCCATCCGAACGGGGAGTGGATCGCCTATCACCTGTTCTGGGAAGACGACATCGATTTTCCGGACGACAATGATCCCTGTGACCACGAGGTGGTCTGGGTGCGTGTGGATCGCGCGCGGGGTGCGGCGTCCGAGATCTACACGTATTTTCACGGGCGTATTCTGAAAGCGCCCGGGACGGGAGGCGTCCGCCCGCGTGTTGTTGCGCAGTGGGGCAAGCACGGAACGATGCCTTGGGACTGGAGGAACCTCCTGATCGACGCGGACGAAGGCGACGTGGAATGGCGCTACCTGGGCAGCGAGAAGGCGAACAGCGCCGGAAAATTGACCCTCGAAGCGTACAACCTCGCAACCTATAAGAAGCTGTCGACCTACGGGAGGGAATCGCAGGAGTCGCTGCTCGCGCGCGGATGGCCCTTTCGGTTCGACGGGTCGTGGGAGGACTTCATCCGATTCAACCGCCCGTGGGACTTGGCGCCGATCCTCAAGAAGAACGGACTGGTCAGGGTATCGCACTTCAACAACGCCTCCCTCAACCGGCAGTTGATTCGATACAACTTCGCCGCCAAGACGGAGTGGCCGGACGCGATGTGCCACACTCCAGTGCGGGCCGCGGCCGCGCCAAGATAGACCGCCAGCCGGTCTCCCCTTCCGCTGCCGGCAGCCCGGGAAACCGGTGCGAGCCCCGTGTTCCTGACCGGCCGCGGTCCGGGCGAAGGGTTAACGCGGCGGCGTGCTTCTTGCTTCCCGTTTGTACTTCTCGAGGATCGCCTTCAACTCGCGCACCCGCGAGGGTTCTTGTGAGTACAGGTTCCGGGTTTGAGCCGGGTCAGCGCGCAAGTTGAACAGTTCGGCGGGCTCCTGGTGGGCCACGACGCCGAGCCTCTTCCGCATCCACTCCGGCTCGGCGCGCCCGCCCCCGCCGTCCCGGGAATCGAGATAGACCCAGTCACCACGGCGGATAGCGAACTGGCCGTCCATGCTGTAATGGACGGTCGCCTCGCGGATCGGAGCCTTGCGCGGGCGGCCGAAAACGGCGCTGGAGACGTCGTAACTGTCCTCGGCCGCATCGTTGGGCAGGGCGATTCCGAGCATGCCCGCCACGGTAGCCATCACGTCGGTCAGGCAGACCGTCTCCGTCTCCTCGCTGCGGGCCGGTACGCGGCCCGGGCCCCAGACGATAAAGGGAACGCGATGACCACCTTCCCACAGCATGCGCTTGGCGCCGCGAAGCTTGCCCATGCTGAAATGCGCGTACTCCTGCGCCACCGGATAGGTAAGGTTCTCCGGACCGTTGTCGCTCGTGAAGAAAAGGATGGTGTTTCGTTCCAGCCCCTTTCGCTTCAGCGCGTCAAGAACCTCGCCGACCGCCCAGTCCACCTCCTGGACGAAATCCCCGTAGGCTCCCGCCCTGCTCTTCCCCTTGAACTCCTCCTCTGGTGCGATAGGAGTGTGCGGAGCGGTCATAGGGAAGTAGAGGAAGAATGGCTGGCCGTCACTCTGTTCGATGAACCGGACGGCGCGCCGCGTGATCTCCGGCATCACTCCTTCCAGTCTCCACCCGGGCGCCATCGGACCCGGCCAGCCGAACATCTTCTCCGGCTTCGTCTCGATCGGCTCGGCCAGGACGGTTTCGTTCTCGATGAACGAGTACGGCGGGAAGTTGGGAAGGTCGACGCCGAAGAAGTAGTCGAATCCGACCGACGTGGGGCCGCCGGTGACCGGTTTGGTGAAGTCGATCTTGGCGGCGAAGGCGGCGCGCTTTTCCCGGGCCTGGTCCCCGCGCTCGACGTCCACGTTCATGCGCGATCCGTCGCGGGTGTGCCATGTCCAGCCGAGGTGCCACTTGCCGAAGGCGCCGGTGCGGTATCCCTGCTTGCGCAGCATGGCGGGCAGCGTCAGGCGGCCGTCTTCGATGAGCGGTTCATCCCAGGGCCACAGCACGCTCGTCTTCAACCGCGACCGCCACGGGTAGCGCCCCGTGAGAAGTCCATACCTTGTGGGAGAGCAGACTCCCGAAGGCGTGTGGGCATCGACGAATCGCACGCCCTGCTTCGCCATCTGGTCCAGGCGCGGCGTGGCGATCTTGGACTCCGGGTTGTAACAGCCCAGGTCGCCATAGCCGAGATCGTCGGCGAGAATCACGATGATGTTGGGCTTGTCAGGGTTGGCGGCGCGCGCGGCGGCCACGCCGAGCGACGCGGCGAATTGACGGCGGGTCATTGCTCTATCGTAAATCGGATCCGCGGTCGCACGGCCGGGGCATGTGTTTGCTGCTACTATGGCGGGCAGGTATGAGCTTCGAGCGGCAGAAGAAACAGTATGAGGCGGACGGGTTCCTTCGGATCCCGGCTTTGTTGAATGCGTCCCAACTGGCCGAGACCCTGGGCGAGTTGGACCGGTACGTCGACGAGGTGGTTCCACGGCTGGATTCAAGCGAGGTCGTCTGGGAGGCGAACCCGCTTCCGGACGGGTCCCGCAGGATCCGGAATCTGTGGCACATGGAACGCCACAGCGAATACTTTGACCGCCTCTCCAGAAGGCCCGACATCCTCGGCCTGGCGGGCGCCCTGGTCAACGGGGAGCCTGTTCTGATGGCGGTGGAACTGTTCGCGAAGCCGGCACGGGTCGGCTCCGCCGTTCCCTACCACCAGGACAATGCATACTTCAATCTCGCACCGCCCGATTCGTTCACGTGCTGGATCGCCCTGGATGCAGCTACGGAAGAAAACGGGTGCGTTTATCATTGCCGCGGTTCGCACCGCGCGCGGCCGTGGCCGCACGTCGCCTCCGGCGTGACCGGAAACAGCATGAAGGCCGACCAGGTGCGGGGTCCGCTCGATGAGGTGGCGTCGATTCTCGCCCCTGGCGACGCCATGCTGCACCACTGCCTGACCTTGCATCGGAGCGAACCGAACCGGAGCGGAAAGGAACGCCGCGGCTTGCTGATGGTGTACAAGGGTGCACACTGCGGGGTCGACCTTGCGGGGGCCGAGGCCTACGCGGCGGTCCGGGCGGCCGCGGCGGCGCCTTCCGCCACGCGCCCGTAAGCTCGCCGGAAAACAGTCTTCGGGCGAGCCCGGGCCCGCGACTTTTCAGCAATCCACCCCGTACAAGACGCCGTGCGTCCATTCCATCCGCAGCGATGCCGGGTGAAGGCTGTAGTCATCGAAAGCCCCGGTCTTCCAGCGGAGCGTGTGCGCCTGGCTGTCGCCTTCGACCGGAATCGATTCGGCGAACGAGAATCCTTTCCTGGGCTGGCCCAGCGCGTCACAGAGTTCGGCGCGGAGAACCCCGCGGCTGGCGATCGCGGCGTCCACCCGGATCGCCGCCCTGTTCAGGAAGAAAGGCCTGGTCCAGACCCGGGCCGTCAACCCCGCGGTGGATGCCAGTCCAGCGAACCGGTAGCGCGCGATTTTGGCCGCGTGAATGCCTCGCCTCCCGCGCTCGGGCTGATTGTGCAGGCCGGAACTGCCGGTGTAGAGTGCAAGCCAATGGTCGCCCATGTCGACAAGCTGGTTCGGCATGTAGACCATACCGCCGTCGGAGTCGCCCGGGAGGCCGCGCGGCATCCACGCCCCCCGCATGGGACGTTCCCAGCGCGACCCGTCCCGGCTATAGGCGAGCTCGATGTCCATGGTCTGTGCGTGGACGCGATAGTGGCCCAGGAAGCCGATGCGGAAGGAGCCGAACCGGTGCTGGGTCAGATAGTAGAACTGCTGGTCCCAGGGGTCCTCCTCGTCCGGCACGACGATGAACTCCGGGTCGCTGAACCGGAGACCGTCCTCGCTCGTCCGCCGCGCCATCACGCGGACCATGAACGGCGCATTGTCATGGGCGACGTAGCGGCCCGAGTCCGGCGTGTTCCGCACGGGAAAGACGGTGAATATCTCGAAGCCGCCGCCGGGCATCGCGTAGGTATGCGCGGCGTCATTGCTGCGGATCCGGAGACGCTCCTCGACGTCTTCGGCACGGCGCTCGCCGCGGACCGCAGCCGGGTCGTCCCAAACCCATTTGCCGATGTCGTGCGGGTGCACCAGACAGGGCTTTCCCCCGCCGGCGATCCGCCAGCGCAGGCCGTCCTCGCTGTCGGCCGCCATGTAGCGCAGCCTGCGGACGGGTTCCCGCTGGTGAAGCCAGAAGTACATCCGCTGGCCGCCCCCCGGAAGGGATACGACGCTGGGCTGGGTGACACTCGCATCCTCGGGAAGGCCCTCGATCCGGATGCGATTCGTGTCCTTGCCGTTGACGCGGATCTGGCCGAGACCAGGCCGCGTCCAGTGCAGGAGGTCCGGCGACTCCGCGACACAAATGCCGAATGCCGGCGGCTCTTTCGTGCTGCCGGAGTAGTAGAGCCGGTAGCCCGATTCAGTACGGAAGATTCCGCAGCCCATGGCCGAATGGGCTCCCCCTTCGTCGCCGGGCGAGCCGGGGCTCAGGACGAGTCCCAACTTCTCGATGGGAGCGGGGACGAGGACGGCCCCGGACACATGGCGGAGATGGGAACGGTCGAGGAACAGAAGCCGCGACCCCAGTCCGGCAGGCGCCGGCAACTCGCGTACGGAGGCTGCGGCGGAAGTCCGCACGGCGGCGCCCGCCGCCGCCAGAAAGTGCCGGCGCCGCACGGCTAAAAGGTGGCCCTCACGCCGAGTTGCACGGTGCGGGGTCCGGACACAGCCACCGAAGTTCCGAACGTGCCGAGAACCGGGTTTGTGTCGACGGCGCCCTGGACGAAGTGCTGATTAAAGACGTTGTAGAACTCCGCCCGGAACTGGACCGAAGCCCGCTCGACGATCCGCGTGGTCTTGATCAGCGACAGGTCCGTGTTCCACTGCGGCGCGGTGTGAACGCCGGCAAGGCGCGAGGAAAACGTGCGGACATTGGACTGCAACTGGGCCGCCGCGCGCCGCTCGAAGCCCGCGTCAATGTTGAACATCCGGTCCGGCCGGGGATTGGAGATGCCAATGTGCTTGATGTCGCCCCGGAAAAGAACGTTGCCGAACGTGATCGGGTAGCCGCTCTGGATGAAGGAAATGCCCTGCAACTGCCATCCGCCCCAGCGCTTTCCACGGCCGAAGGGAAGCTCGTAGAGTCCGATCAGGCGAAAGATGTGGGGACGGTGGACGTCGGAGATCACCTTCTCGGGGACCGGATCGGCTGCGTTGAGCAGCCCCAGTCCGTCGATGGTCTTGGCGAATGTGTAGCCGATCTGGAACGTGAGCCCATTGGCGAGCCGCCGGTCGGCCTCGACCTGGAGGGCGTGATAGGACGTGAAGCCCTGCGAGTCGAAGTAGTTGATCGCGGCGAACGACGGATACGGAATCAGCAGATTGGAGTACTCAAGGACCGTGGCCATGCCGAGGTTGCCGCCGACACCGGGAATGCCCCGGAACGGGTTGTTGACCCGCGTGGTCAGGTAGTCGATCCGGGCCTGGTCACGTTCGGGTGAAGTGCTGAGGTAGGCGTTCGGCAGCGCGTTACGGTTGCGCTGCAAAGGCATCTTCAGGGTGCGGTTGCCGACGTAACGGGCTTCCACGCGATAGACGTCGCGAATGCGCCTCTGCACCGAGAACTGCCAGCGCTGGTTGTAGCCGTTGGGATTCCGCCGCGGCGCCGGGATGCTGACTCCCTGTCCGAGGAAGGTCCGCAGGCCCAGCGAGTTGCCCACGGGCGGAGTGAGCGGATCGGGGAACATGTTATCCAGCGTGCGGGTGAACGTGAGTCCGTCGGTGCTGGCGAACGAGAAGGTGTTGGTGTCGAAGCCCGGGACGGCTCCCTCGGCCGCTATGAAGCGCTGGCCGTAGGGAATGAAATAGATCCCGTAGCCGGCGCGCAGCACCGTCGCCGGGTTGAGCTGGTAGGCGGCGCCGATCCTCGGCATGAAGTTCCGGTTGTTGGCGTCGAAAATCGTGCGCGGCTGGCCGCCGGCGCCGGCAAACAGAAGTCCGCCGCGGACCTGGAACTGGCTGAGCGGAAGCGGCGGGTTCGGAATCGCGGCGTAGGCGGCGCGTGCCTGGGCGCTGATCGGGTTGTCTACGTCGAAGTCGAACCCCGAGAGGCTCCGGTCGAATCGCTCCGTGGCGGGGCCTTCGCGCTCGTACCGGAGTCCGGCGTTCACCGTCAGCTTCGGCGTCACTTTCCAGTCATCGTGCAAGTACAAGGCCTGGTAGGTTGCCAGATTGGCCGCCGTGGCCGGCTGGTTGAGCGTCGCCTGGCTGAACCGGCCGAGGAGGAAATCAGCCATGCCGGCGCCGATCGGCTGCGCCGGTGAATTGTCGAGCGGGCCGCGCGTGAACGCGCCGTTGAAGGCGATGGTGAGCCGGTCCTGCCGGCCGCGGTTGTCGATGTACCAGCGAAGGTCCGTGCCGAACTTCAGGCTGTGGCTGCCCTTGACCTTGGTGAAGTGCGCCGCTGCCGTGCGGATCTCGGAAACCTGGAGCGATCCTTGAGGATTCTCGAACGCGGTGTATCCGGTCACGGTCAGGTTCGGCATGCCGGAAAGCCGCGTGTTGAGCAGCCGCGACGCGTTTTCGAGGCCGAGGCTTCTGTAGTCGACTTCGGTGCCGATCGGAAACGTGTCCCAGCTGAAACGCATCAGCGACGCCCGGAAATCGCCGATAAACGTGGGCGAGAAGGTCCACACATCGCCGAAGGCGGCCTCGCGATTCACGGCGTCGATCTTCCACACCGAGATGTCGTCCCGCGTGAAGACGCCGCTGCGCGGGAGTTTCGTGTTTCCCAGCACCATGCGTCCGAACAGCTTCTGCGATTGGGTAAGGTTATGATCGATGCGCACCGGGAGAGTCCACTGCGTCCTCGCGTAAGGCTCGTTGACGTAGGTGAAGTTCCGCTGGCCGTCAGCGGAGCCCGCCGCGTTCGGCTCCGGATACAGGCGTGAGAAGTTCGCGGTGACCGGGTTCAGCCTCGACGCCGGAATCACGTTGCCGGGAAAGGGGGCGCGCTGGACGCGGCCGTTTGCGAGAAGCCGGCCGGTGTCGGGATCGTAGAGCTGGTACTGCGAACCCAGCGCCAGCAGGTCCGAAAAATTGCCCCGCACGTGCGCCGGCCGCGGAATGGTGACGAACTGCGGCGGGTTCGGCGCCAGCGACGCCCAGTCCTCGTAAGCGGCGAAGAAGAACGTCCGGTCGGTCCCGTTGTACAGCTTCGGAATCCGCACCGGGCCGCCCAGGCTTCCGCCGTGGAGCTTGTACTGGAAGTCGGTGCGCGGCGTGCCGCCCCGGTTGCCTGCCCAGGAGTTGGCGTTCCATTCCTTGTCCCGCCAGAACTTGTTGAACGATCCATGGAACTCGTTCGAGCCCGACTTGAGCACGATGTCGATGGTGGCGCCTCCCGTATGGCCGACGCTGGCGTCGAACGCCGCCGTCTGCACGCGCACTTCTTGCACCATGTCGGGGCTCGGATTGAACGCCGCCCCGCCCCCCGCCCCCGCGTTGCCGCGCTGCGTGTTCGGCGCTCCATCGATGGTGAATTCGGCGGTACCCTGCGGCGACCCGTTGAACCGGGACTGCTGTGTGCCCGCGCGCTGCATCGGTTGCACATCGTTGCCGACCGAGGTCCCCCGGGCGATGCCGGCGGCGGAGTCGGTGCCGGAGGCGAGGAAGAAAAGATACGTCGTGTTGCCCTGGCCGACGGGAAGGTCGGCGATCTTCTTCTGGTCGATCACCGTGTTGATGTCGGCCGTCGCCGTGTCGAGCAACTGGCGCTCCGCCTGCACGGTGACGGATTCAGTCGTGTCACCCACGTCGAGTATCAGGTCCACCTGGACGCGCCGTCCGCTCGTGACGGCAATGCCGTCGACGGAGGCGGCCTTGAAACCGGGAACAGATGTTTCCACCCGATAGGTTCCGGGGAGCAGTCCGGGGACCTCCCAGTTTCCGGATTCGTTCGTCGTCGTGCTCCACTGGAGATTCGTCTCTTTTTGCCGGACCTTGATGGGGGCGTTAGCCACCACCGCGGCCGACCGGTCCTTGACTTGGCCGAGAAGGATGGATCGGTGCGCCTGTCCGTAGACGGCGCTTGAGAGGATGAAGAGGGCGATAGTGGCTCGGTGCATGACTGACTCCTACACCGGCACTCTATAACAGATCCCTCGGCAAAGTCCAAGCGGAGCCGCTGGGCCGGTTGAAGACGACGCCTACGGCTTCCGGCGCTGCGTGGCCGCCGGCGGCTTCTTTGGCGCCTCCCAGCTCTCATCAAAGAAGCCCGCATGAGCGATTTTGCCGGGCCACCGGGAATCAGGAGGAGTCCGCGTGTCGACGATGGCGTAGTCGGGGAGTTTCGGAACCTGGCGCGCGTTGTTGAGGTAGTCGTATTCGCGGAACGTGAACCCGCTGTTGACCACGACATACCGGTTCGGGTTGAGCGGGTTCGGGTAGATGAAGACCGGAACATGAACGTCCGCCGGGAAGCTCTCGCCCCCGATGGACACGGCGCCGGCGCTCCAGCCGGCCGGCAACTTCGCCGTCACCCGGCCCAACACTTTGTTGCTTGACGGATCCCCCCATAGAATCAGGTTCGCGTTCAGGATGTCGTCGGCGTTGACTTCTTCGTCGTTCTTCACAATCGGCTCGCCGCGGAAATGGCGACGCCACTCCGTGATCGCGCGTTCCATTTCGGCCCGCACCCACCCGTGCGTCTGCGGGAACATGGGCGGGCCGGTTGGCTTGACCATAACGAAGCGGTCCATGAAGGCATGGTCGATGGGCCCTTGCAGGCCATGCCTCTTGCGAAGTCCCTCGCTGTCTTTCGCGCCGGCGATCCGCCAGGCCCCGCCGGATTTCGCCAGGGTGACGCGCCACGACCGGTCCGACAGCGGCCCCGGCACGGTCACGGCGGACCCGTCGATCGAGATCGTGGCCTTGGCGTCCACATCGAGCGGGCAGCCGCCCGGGCCGAACTCGAGCGTCAACAGGGAGACGTTGCGCGTCCGCACCGCCACCCGCCGGCTTCCCGTGATCTCCGCATCGACTCTGGCCTGTTCCCAATGCTGCTCGAGGCCGTCCACCTGAAGCCACTTCATCCGGTTGTAGGCGAGCGTATAGGTGACGAACTTGATCCGGCGGGGATAGGGATCGCGGCCGCGAGCCGTGATGGCGTCGATGTGGCGGTCGATGATCATCTTAGAGTCCGGATGATACCGGTGCTGCGTGTCGGGTCCGATAATATGGCGCAGCGTGATCCCCTCTTTGGCCAGCTCCCGTTCCATCACCTGCGCCGCCTGAATCTGGCGGTCTTTCTCGCCGCTGTAGGCGACCACCGGGAGATTGAAGAAGTTCAGCGCGTAGGCCGTGGCGTCGTACATCCGCCACAGCTTCTGTTCCCACCAGGCGGGCTGCACCGTCTCGTTCTGGAAAACCTTGAGGAACTCCGCCGTTTCCGCGAATCCGGCGCCCGGCGCCGCCGACGCCCACAGTCCCGCGTGATGCGCGGCGATGTGCCACGTGGCCGCGCCGCCCATGCTGAAGCCGCGGACGTTGATACGGTCCGGATCGATCCGATAGTGCTGTTTGACGGCGTCGAGCGCCTCAAACAGGTCCACTTCGCCGGCGAACTTGTTGGCGTTGCAGTAACGGCCGTAGAGATGGAGCACGATCGTGTCCGGGGGCGTGAACTGTCCCGCGTTGGTCTGGCGGTCGTGAATGAAGTTCAACTCCGTGAGGCTCTCGTTGCGCCCATGGAACCATGCGTCCAGCCGCCACCGGTGCGGCGACCCCGGCGACCAGCTCGAGGGAATGACCAGCCCGTACGGCTGCACGCTGTCGTCGATCCGTGACGGGTAGCCGCGGACCACCAGACCCGACTGGACAGCCCACGGCGCGCGGCCGCTTAGCAATTGGTCGGCCCGCTCCTGGCCCTGCCGCAGCAACTCCTTCCCGCGCTGGATCTCCTCCGGCTTAAGGAACTCGTTATAACGGAGCGCGTAACGCACGGCCTCGGCGTAGATTTTGACGTCGGCAACCAGCAGAGACTTTGGCGCGTGTCTCGTGTTCAACTTCTCGATGCTCGCCTGAAGCTGTCTGAGCCCGGCTTCGAGCGCCACCCGGTCGGCCTCCGGCACGGGGACCCCGGGGGCGGGAACGGGACGCTCGGCGGCCTGCGCCGCCAGCAGGCAGGCGAGCAGCGTGGGCAGGAACGAACGGGGTTTCATGCTGAAATGGTTACGGTAACACAATCCTCATGCGGCGACTCGGTCTGATTCTCGCACTGGGTGCGGCGGCGGTGGACGCGCAGACCCCGGAAATCCGGCTCGTCCGTGTGGCGGGCGGAATGCCCTTGCCGGTTGATATCCAGCATGCCGGAGACGAATCCGGCCGCCTCTTCGTGGTCCAACAGGGCGGGCTCATCCGAATCGTCCGCAACGGCGTCGTCGCCGCCCGCCCCTTTCTGGATCTTTCCTCGCGAACCCGCGCCAATGGCGAATGCGGCCTGCTCGGGCTCGCGTTCCCGCCGGAGTTCGCCCGCAAGCAGTACTTCTACGTGAACTACACCGACACCCGGTGCCAGAATTCGGTGGTGGCCCGCTATCGCGTGGGCGACAGCCCGGACGTGGCTGATTCCGTCAATGAGGAGGTCATCCTCACGCAGCCGCAGCCTTTCGCGAACCACAACGGCGGACAGATCCGGTTCGGTCCGGACGGGTTTCTTTACATCGGCTTTGGCGACGGGGGCAGCGGCGGGGATCCCCAGAACAACGCGCTCAACCGCCGGACCTGGCTCGGCAAGCTGCTGCGCATCGACGTCGAGTCGGTGTCGCAGGGTTACCGCGTTCCCCCGTCGAATCCTTTCGTCGGCGTCGACGGAGTGCTGCCGGAAATCTGGGCTCTGGGGTTGCGCAATCCATGGCGGTTTTCCTTCGATCGCGAGACAGGCGACCTCTGGATCGGCGACGTCGGCCAGAACCGCGCCGAAGAGATCGACTTCCAGCCGGCGTCCAGCCGGGGCGGAGAAAACTATGGGTGGCGGACCATGGAAGGCATGCAGTGCTTCAACCCACCCCGCGACTGCGACCGTACGGGGCTGACGTTGCCTGTGCTTGAATACACGCGGGAGCGGGGCGATATCTCCGTCACCGGAGGAGTCGTCTACCGCGGCGCGCGCTGGCCCGGTCTGCGGGGCACGTATCTTTACGCCGACTACGCCTCCGGCAGAATCTGGGGACTTCGCCGGGAGGGAACCGAATTCCGGAACCGGCTCCTTCGGGAGAGCGGGTTCAATATTACGGCCTTTGGCGAGGACGAAGCCGGCGAGGTGTACCTGACGCACCACGGCGCGGGCGAGATCTACCGCGTCGAAGCGGCCGAGGCCCCGCCGATGGGGGTGACTTCCGCGGTAAACGGGGCGAGTTTCGAATCCGGCCTCGTGGCGGGCTCTCTGGCGACGTTGTTCACGACTGGGGTGGTTACAGCGCCGGGCATCACCGTCGCACCGTCGCTTCCGCTGCCGCGAGCACTCGCAGGAATCGCCGTGACCATCTCCGGCCGCGACGCTCCCCTCTACGGCGTGGCCAACGTCAACGGCCAGGAACAGATCAACGTGCAGGTCCCCTTTGAGACGGCGGGGAACGTTGCGACGGTGGTCGTGACGCGCGGCGGTCAGGCCGCGCCGGCGTTGGAAGCTCCGTTGCGCGCCGTGCAGCCTGGAATTTTCGTTGCCTCGGACGGGACCGCGATTCTGGTTCGCGCGCGGGACGACACGCTGGCGGCGCCGGTCCGCCGTCAGGAACTGGTGTACCTCTACGCGACCGGACTCGGCGCCGTGGACAATCCGCCCCAGACCGGCGCCGCCTCGCCATTGTTCCCCCTGGCGGCCGTACGCGCCGCTGTCTCCGTGTCGCTCGGCGGGCTGCCCTGCGACGTCCAGTTCGCCGGACTGGCGCCGGGACTGGTGGGCGTCTACCAGGTCAATTTCCGCATCCCGGACGGTCTGGCGACAGGCAGTCACAACCTTGTCGTGACGGCTAACGCCGTGTCCAGCCGCGCGGCCAGGGTTGTGGTAGAGTAACGCCGAGCCGCTCGTCATGAAACGCAGAGAATTCCTTCCCGCCCTGGCTGCGCCCCTGGCGGCGCAGAGTCGAGGTCCGAAACCCAATGTCCTGATGATCGCCGTGGACGACCTGAACGACTGGGTCGGCTGCCTGGGAGGCCATCCCCAGGCGCGGACTCCCAATCTGGACCGCCTGGCCGCCCGAGGCGCCCTGTTCACGAACGCGCACTGCGCCGCCCCGTTATGCAATCCCTCGCGCGCGGCGTTGATGACCGGGATTCGCCCATCCACCTCGGGCATCTATGACAATGGCCAGCCGATGCGGAAGTCGCCGGTACTGAAAGACGCCGTCACGATCACACAGCACTTCCGCGCCGCCGGGTACAGAGTGATCGGCGGCGGCAAGATCTACCACGGCGCCTTTCCCGATCCGTCCAGCTGGGACGAATACTTCCCCAGCCAGCAGCAGAACAAGCCGCCTGACCCCGTCCCTGCGAAGCTTCCGGCCAACGGAATCCCGAATACCGGACACTTCGACTGGGGTCCGCTCAGTGTGCCGGACGCCGACATGGGCGACCACAAAGTCGTCGACTGGGCGGCGGGAGAACTGCGAAAAGCCCAGTCGAAGCCGTTCTTCCTCGCCTGTGGTCTTTTCCGGCCCCACCTGCCCTGGTACGTACCGTCAAAATACTTTGACCTGTTTCCCTTGAACTCGATCAAGCTGCCGGTGGTCAACCCGGACGACCTCGACGACGTGCCCCCGATCGGGAAAAAGTTCGCCCGGCCCGGCGGCGATCACAAGTCGGTCACCGACCACAAACAATGGAAACAGGGCGTCCAGGCCTATCTCGCGTCGATCGCCTTCATGGATGCCGAACTCGGCCGGCTGCTCGACGCCTTCGACGCCAGCCCCCACGCCGCCAACACGATCGTTCTTCTCTGGAGCGATCACGGCTGGCACCTGGGCGAAAAGCTCCACTGGCGGAAGTTCACCCTCTGGGAGGAAGCCACCCGCAACGTCTTCACGGTGACCGTTCCCGGACTCACCAGGGCCGGCACGCGATGTTCGCGGCCTGTCAGCATGGTGGACATCTACCCGACGCTCTCCGAACTGTGCGGTTTGCCCGCCCGGCCCGAACTCGAAGGAAAGAGCCTGCTGCCTCTCCTGCGGAACCCGTCGGCGGAATGGGCTCGTCCGGCGGTTACCACTTATTTCCGGAACAACCATTCCATCCGCAGCGAGCGCTGGCGATACATTCACTACGCCGACGGCGGGGAGGAGTTGTATGACCACGCCGCGGATCCGCTCGAGTGGAACAATCTCGCCGCGAAGCCCGAGTACGACGTTGTCAAGCAGAATCTGGCCCGGTGGCTGCCGCGGGTGAACGCGGCGGAGTCTGTGCACGAGCGCGGGCGCGGGGAGGGATGACGCGCCCTGTCATCCGCGGCCGTCCATGCGGTTCGCGGTGCACGGCGGCGTCTCGGTCCCGTCCTCGCTGCGGTCATCTTTGGTGACCTGCCGCCAGCGCTCCAGCTCAGCTGAGAGTGTGGCGACCTGGTCCTTGTAAGCCGGATCGCGGTAGAGGTTTTTCCGCTCCGCGGGATCCTTCTCCAGATCGAAGAACTCGAACTCCACCGGCTTCTGAATGTAGTGGATGAGCTTGTACCGGCTGGTGCGCACGCCCCGGCCTTTCGGGGCGCAGTGCGGTCCCGGATACTCGAAGTACTCGTACATCCACGATTCCCGCCAGGGACGCCCTCCGCCCCCGCCGGACAACAACGGCCGCCAGCTTTCGCCATGATGTTCCATGTGAGCCGGGCGGGCGACGCCGCAGTAGTCGAGAATCGTGTGCGCCACGTCGTTGTTGAGGACCATGTTCTTCGCGTCCACCCCCGGTTTCCATCCATTGGGATAGCGCGCGAGCATCGGAATGCGGATCGAGGGCTCATACATCAGCCGCTTGTCGAACATGCCGTATTCGCCGAGGAAGAACCCGTTGTCGCCTGTGTAGATGACGATTGTGTCGTCGGCCAACTTCTCTTTGTCGAGGTAATCCAGGATGCGGCCGAGGTTTTCATCGACTCCGAGGATCGTCCGGTAGTAGTTCTTGATGAACAACTGATAGTTCATCGCCTTCCGCACCGGCTTCGACAGGGCGGCCGGCACGCCGCGGCGGCGGAAGTCGGGCATGTCTCCCACCTGCATGTCCGTGTTGCGGATGCCCGCCGGGCGGTCCGACAGATCCGTGTGGAAAGTGGGAGGCTCCGGAATCGCCACATCCTCGAACACCTTCTCGAACCGCGCGGCGGGTTCCCAGGCGCGGTGCGGCGCTTTGAAATTGCAGATGAGGCTGAAAGGCTTGCCCCTCGGCCGAGACTTCAGCGTCTCCAGCGCGTTGTCGGCGATGATATCGTCCACGTATCCGCGGAATTGGACCCGTCCGCCGTTGGCGATCATCTGCGGGTCGTGGTAGAGACCCTGGCCGGGTAGGATGCACCAGTGGTCGAATCCCAACCCGGTGGGCAGCGTCGCGATGTGCCACTTGCCGACCATCGCGGAATAGTAGCCGGCCTTTTGCAGCAGGGAAGGATAGGTGACCACTCCGGGCTTGAATGTGTTCGAACCGGGCGTGTTGGTCGTGACGCCGTGCGCGTGCGTGTGTAGCCCCGTCAGGATCGTCCCCCGGCTCGGCGAACACAACGGATTGGTCGCGAACGCCTGGGTGAAGCGCATGCCTCCGCTGGCGAGGCGGTCCATGTTCGGCGTTTTCAGAATCGTATTGCCGGCGCAACTCATCGCGTCCCAGCGCTGGTCGTCCGTCATCATGAAGAGGACGTTCGGCTTTCGTGTCTGTCCGCTGAGAATCGCGGGGAAACCCGCGGCGACGGTCTTGAGAGCATCTCTTCGGTTCATGTCTTGCTTCCTATCTCGAGAGGTTCCACCTTTCTGACTAGGATAAACAGCGCCGATGCGGCCAGTCCGGGAAGGAGCCCGGCGGCTACGAACACCGGCAGGTAGGAGAAGCGGTCCACCACAGCTCCGGTTGCCAGGGTGAGAATCATATTTACCACGCCTTCAGCGAGTCCGGTGAGGCCCGTCACGCCGGCCAGAACGGCCGGAGGGAAGATGTCTCCCAGCGTGCCGATGTGATTCGCCACCGTGGAGGCGAGTCCGAAGGCCGCGATGCAGATGAGCCCCAGCGCGGTGGTCCTGTCGGGAGCGAGCGGCACCAGGATGCTCACTCCGGCGAGGGCCGCGCCGAGGCCGAAAGCGGTCTTCCGGGTGCGGTCCGCCGACCATCCCCGCTTCATCAGGCGCGCCGCCAGGACCCCGCCGAAAATATTGCCGAGCCCGGCGAACAGAAACGGAAGTCCAGCCAGCGCTCCGATCAGTTCCATGCTGAAATGGCGTTCCCGCTTGAGGTACTCCGGCAGCCAATACCAATAGAAGTGAACCACCGGCCCCGCCAGCGCTCTCATCATCATGACTCCCCAAACCTGGCGCACCCGGAGCAGCGGCCAGAAGTCGGGCTTCCGCGCCGAGGGCGCCGCCGGAGCGGCATCGCGGAACAGGATCACCCAGGGAACGATCCACACCAGCCCGAGCAGACTTGGGAGGACGAAAGTCATTCGCCAGCCCCACGCTTGCGAGATTGCCACCAGAATTGGCGGGGCCACCAGCGCGCCGATCACCGTCCCGCTGTTGAACAAACCGCCGGCCAGGGCCCGTTCCTCCGCCGGGAAGAGACGGCCGATCACCTTCACGCCCGCAGAGTAGTTGCCGCACTCTCCCACCCCCAACAGGAAGCGGAACGAGCAGAACTGCCAGACCGTCTGCGCCATGGCATGGAGCGCGTTGGCGGCCGACCACAACGACATGATCACGGGCAGCCCGAATCGAGGCCCCTTTCGATCGAGCCAGAGTCCGGCCGGTACCTGCGCCAGCGTCAGTCCCAGAGTGAACGCGAAGACGATGTAGGAGTACTCGGTGTTGGAGAGCTTCAACTCATCGCGAATATTTGGCGCCATGACGCTGAGCACCTGCCGGTCGAGCAGGTTGATCGCGATCGAAATGAACAGCAGTCCCAGAATGACCCAACGGCTTACCATGTATAAATGCCCCTGATGAACTGGCCGGTGGAAGAACTCCGCCGGCGCGCGAGGCTGCCTTTCCGGCTGCTGCCGGACCTCGATGCCGTGATCCGCGACTTCGCCCATTCCATAGCCGGAGAGATCCGCTCCCGCAATGCGCGCGGCGAACCTTCGCGGCTCATCCTGCCCGTCGGCCCGATTGCGCAGTACCCTATTCTAGTCGAGATCACCAACCGCGAACGCATCTCCTGGAAGAATGTGCACGTTTTTCAGATGGACGAATGGCTGGACTGGCAGGCCCGCCCGATTTCGCCCGCCGACCCTCTGAGTTTCACCGGGTATCTCCGCCGCCATCTGTTCGCCTCCATCGACCCCGATCTTCGCCCTCCCGAATCCCAGCACTACGTTCCCGACCCTTTCCGTCCGGACGAAATCAGCGATCGGCTGGCGGCTCTGGGTGGAGCCGACGTCTGCTACGGCGGAATCGGCTACCACGGCCACGTGGCGTTCAACGACCCTCCGATCTCGCGCTGGTACAAGGTGACCGAGCGGCAGCTGCGGGAGTCGCTGACGCGTGTGGTCGCCCTCGGCGACGATTCGATCGTCGTGCAGAGTATCGGCTGCGCCGGGGGCGATTCGACGGCGATTCCCCCGATGGCGGTCACGATGGGCATGCGCGACATCCTGGGCGCGCGGCGGATCCGCCTGTACTGCGCCGGCGGCGAACGGCATCGCGCGATCTTCCGGCGCGCCGTGGCGGGGGACGTCACGACGGACTATCCGGTGACGCTGGTTCAGGGGCACCCGGATGCCGAAGTCGTCACCGACGAGGCGACGGCGCGTCCAATCGAGGTGGGGCTGAGATAGGATCCCGGAAGGGTAAGGGCGCCCGAAGAAGCGGATCACCGCTGCTGCCGCCGCGCCAGTTCCAGATTGCGCCGCGCCTGGGCATGGCTCGGATCCACGCGCAGGGCGTCCTCGAAGCGTGCAGCGGCCTCCCGCATTCTTCCCTGCCGCGCCAGCGCCGTACCCCAGTTGTTCAGGGCGTCGGCGTGCCGGGGATTGGCGCGAGCCGCCTCGCGATACCGGCGGATGGCCTCGTCGAGCTTGCCCTGACGGGCACGGATGGCACCCAGGTCGTAGTGCGCGTCGGCAAAGTTCGGATCGAGTTCGGTGGCGGTGAGATAATGCGCCACGGCCCGGTCCAGGAGGCCCTTTCGGGCCAGCGCACCGGCGAGGTTGTAGTGGGCCCGCGTGAGCGCCGGATCAAGCCGCACGGCGGACTCGAGTTCCGGAATCGCCTCGTCCAGCCACCCCGCCGCGCCGAGCGCCATGCCGAGGTTGTGATGGGCCTGGGCGGAGTTCGGATTGATCTCGATGGCGCGGCGGAATCGCGCTTCAGCTTCCGCCGTCCGGCCGCTCTGAAACAGCACCGTTCCGAGCCCGATGTGTGCGGCGAGAAAGCCGGCGTCGAGGGCCAGCGCCGCCTCGTATTCGCTCCGCGCCTCCGCCTGCCTGCCCTGGAGCAGCAGGCTCTCCGCCAGGCCGGTACGCCAGGCGGGCAGCCACGGGATGCGCCCCAGTAACCGCCTCCATTCGGCGGACGCACCTAGGTAGTCTCCGCTCTCCTGCAACAACTCGGCCAGGCGCTCGCCTACGACAAGGTCATCGGGGGCCTCCGACACCGCCTGCCGGTAGGCGGCGATCGCGGCCGGATAGTCGGCTTGCGGAACCGTAAAGTTCCGCCGGTGCTCCGGACCGAACGGCGCGCGTCCGGTCAGCGCCCGCATGGACCTTGCCAGCCGCGCCCGGTCCCAGGCGGTGACCTCGATCTGCCGGACCGGACCTCCCCGGATCAGAGCGGCCAGAGCTCGGTTGGCTTCCGGCCTCAGGTGGACGTGCTCCCAGAACGCCGTGGCGTCCGGCGCGATCGCCTTCTCAGCGTCCACCAGTCGCGCTCCTTCCGTGGCCGCCACTTCGCGGATGATCGCGTTGATCCGCGAGTCCGCCCGGAACCGCAGTTCGTCGAGATCTCTCGCCCGGGAGAAATCTCCGGCCTTCCATGCCGCCCGCGCCTCCTCGCCGGCGAAGGGCGGACAGTCCCGCAGGTTCACGGCGATCGTGCACACAATCACCTCGGCTCCGGCCCGTCGCCCCACACGGATCACCTCCGCGAGATTCTGCCGGAAGTTTGAGTAGACCGCCTCCAGCCGCGCATCGTCCCATCGAACCCGCCGGTCCAGGAACATCTCCATCCCGCGCCATTCCTTCTCGAGCGGCGGCTTCCGGATCAGCGATCCGATCCATTGCGTGGCGCGGAAGCGATTGGCCCACATGCGGGCCCGTGCCTCGCCCGGGCCCGCCGCGAACGCGTACGGGCCGATCACTTCGTTGTTGCCCATGTAGACGACGAAGTCGTCGGCCTCGTAGCGCGCGCATTCCCGCGCAATGCCGGCGATGGCGTGCGAGCTGATCGCCGTCATCGACGCATTGATCACCTCGCGCTTCTCTCCGGCCAGGTAGCGGGCCAGCCCGAATCGCGGATCTGGAAACCCCATTGCCGCCGACTCGCCCAGCACGAACGTCCGGCGCACCCCCGGCTGCTTCCGGGCGGAGAAAACAAGCGGTTCGGGCGCTCGCGCGATCGTGGGCGGAAAGTACTGCCACCCGTAGCGGGGGTTCGTCATGACGCGGTCTTCGCGTTCCTGGAAAAATCCGGCGTCGAACCCGTATCCGGACACGCGCAGAGCGGCTTCGATGGCGCTCATGAATACAAGCGGCGAAACAACGGCCAGCGCGATTCGCCGCATTGACACGTCCCGGGCCACTATGAAAGACTTACACGCATCAGGGAGCGACATCAACTATATGAGACGAACTTCACCGATCCATCTCTTCGTGCTCTCCGCGTTGACGGCACTCGCGCAAACTGACCTGTCCACCATTCGCGGAACTGCGACGGACTCCTCCGGCGCCGTCGTCCCGAGGCTGGCCATCACGCTCACCGATGTCGACCGCAATGCGACGCGCACCACGCAGACGGGCGAGGACGGCAACTACGAGATACCCTTCCTGGTGCCGGGGCTCTACCGGCTCAACGCCACCGGCCCGGGCTTCAAGGAGTTCGTCGCGGACCGCATTCGCGTCACCAGCCGCGAAACCCGCCGCATCGACATCCAACTCGAACTCGGCGCTGTCGGCACACAGGTGAACGTCTCCGCCGAGGTGTCCGTCATCTCGACCGAGGGCAGTCAGGTGGCGGGCGGCTTCAACAACACCGCCTTCGTGGACAGCCCGCTCAGCCAGAGCTTTTTCCCGCAGGCCTACATGACCACGCTCCCCAACGTGCAGACTGACATGGGCGGATGGGGCCTCCGGTTCGCCGGCCA
>Ga0073934_10002824_pt1 | contig 34243 bp, 38 predicted proteins | sample LarsenN4metaG_FD_76834 | JGI IMG/M metagenome (GOLD analysis project Ga0073934, IMG submission 76834) | Hot spring sediment bacterial and archeal communities from British Columbia, Canada, to study Microbial Dark Matter (Phase II) - Larsen... ...
CCGGGCGTGTTCGCGTTGGCGACGTTGCCGGCAACGGTCGTCTGCTTCAGCGTCAGCCACTGGTTGTGGCGCGATGTCAGACTGAAGATGTTTTCCGCCTTCATGGCGCGGTCCCCCGATGCCTACCATCGAGGGAATATCGGAACGAACTTGTCCGGGGCTTGTGCGCTCAGACGACCGTGGGGCGATCGAAACTGGCGCCACAGAAATACTCGGCACGCGGCCGAATCCGGGCGTCGGCGACAGCAGCTTTGAGGTGCCGCGTGTTCTCATCCGGATCGGACGAGCCCGTACCGAAGGAGATGTAGTTTATCTCGACGCCGGCTGTCAGCGATTCGAGCAGCAGGCGGAAGTACACGTCGACCTGGAGGTGGTGGAACTCCATGTCGAGAAGGATGGACGGCGCCCGACCCCAGTCGAGCACGAGATCGGCGGATGCGCCGAATCGGATCGTCCCCTGCTTGAAGAACATCTCCGTCGACGAGTTCACGAGCGTCCGGATATTCGCGAACTGTTCGTTTCGGATATAGGCCACGAAATCGGCGACTTCGATGAGCCGCAGCTCGGCTGCCACTTCACGAAGGCTTTCCGCCATCACCTGCTCGCGGTCGCGCAGGAAATCGTTGCCTTGTTTCAGCATCTGCTATGCCCTCGGTACCGTCGGCCGCGCGCCGGGCTTTCGGCTCATGACGAAGTAGACCACGCTTGCCACCGCCTTGTAGAACTCGGCGGGGATGGCCTGATCCACCTGAACCTTGTCATAAAGAGCCCGGGCGAGCGGCTTGTCCTCCACGATCGGTATATCGTGCTCCGTGGCGATCTCGCGGATCCGGAGCGCGACCAGATCTTGACCTTTTGCGACAACGATCGGCGCGCTGGTTTCTTCACGGACATACCGCATCGCGATCGCGTAATGGGTCGGGTTGGTGATCACGAAGGTCGCTTTCGGAACCGCCGAAAGCATACGCTGGCGTGACCGCTGGCGCGCGATGGAGCGCTGGCGCGCCTTTATGAGCGGATCACCATCCAGCTGCTTGTGTTCGTCCTTCACTTCCTGCTTCGTCATCCGCAGCTCATGCCGCCAGTGCAGCCGCGACCACACCACGTCAGCTGCGACGAGGAAGAGCGTCGCCACCGCGATGAGCAGAATGGCGCGGACAGCCAACGTTTGCAGATGCTCCGGCAGCGCCTTCGGTTCGATGAATAGCGCATTGACGAGCTCGCCTTGGGACGAGCGAAGGAAGATCACGGCCACGATGCCGATGGCCGCAAGCTTGAAGAGAGACTTCAGGAACTCGACGAGGCCCTGCACGCCGAAGAGTCGCTGCCACCCTTTGATCAGCGAAATGCGCGACAGTTCCGGCTTGATCCGCTCCACCGCGAGATTGGGCGGGTTCTGCGCCAGCGCCGCCGCGATCCCCGCGATCATCAGCATCACCGCGATCGGCGCGACGACGAGCGCTGCGGCATACGTGCAGATTTCGAGGATGCGAGCGGCGTCGGCCCCGTTCTCAAGCGGCCACTGGTCTGCTTCACCGAGGAAGCGCGAAAGGGAGGAGCTGAGCTGGAGCGTCCGTTCGCCGATCATATAGGCGAGGGCGATCAGCATACCGAACAAAGAGACGGAGATCGAGGCTTCCTTCGAGAACGGAATGTTGCCGCGCTCGATGGCATCCCGAGTTTTCTTCTCGGTTGCCTCTTCTGTTTTACTCTCTTTGTCCTCTTCGCCCGCCATGGTGCCTCGGCTGCAGGAGGTTCAGTCGGCGCGACGCAGAGACGTCAGGCCGCGCGGTCGGGTACGCCTCCGGCAACCACTTCGGTCAGCGAGATGCCGAACCGGGAATTTCCTTCTTCGAGCACGACGACTTCGCCGCGGGCGATGACGCGACCGTTGACGACGACGTCGACCGGCTCACCGACCCGGCGATCGAGCGGAATGACCGCGCCGCGGCCGAGCTTCACGAGGTTGGCGACCGGCATCGTGGTCGACCCGAGCACGACGGTCACGTTGACCGGGATGTGCAGCACGACGTCGATGTTGCGATTGTCCTCGGCGCGGGTGGCCGCGGCGCCGAGCGCGGCGGCGAGTTCCGCACGCCCCGTCAGCACGTCGGCGCCCTCGTCGCCCATCTGGGGCAGCACGGCTCTTGCATCTTGGGTCTGGGACATCAATCACCCGATCGCATGTTAGGCCGCTTTCTTTTGCGGCTCGGCCCCGGCGCCGCCACCGCTGATCTGCTGCTCGACATCGTCGATCGTCGGGCGCTCGTAGGCCGAGATGGCCTTGCGACCATGCTCGACCGCGACCTGAGGCATCGCGCCGTTCATGAAGGCCAGCAGCGACTGCTTCGCGATGACATAGAGACGAATGCGCTTCTCGCGACCGATCTTCATCTTGGTGGCGATCGGTGCAACCACGGAATAAGAGAAGAAGATGCCGGCGAATGTGCCGACGAGGGCCGCGCCGATCAACGCACCGAGATACTCCGGCGGCTTGTCCAGAGAGCCCATGGCCTTGATGACGCCGAGCACCGCCGCGACGATACCGATCGCCGGCAAACCTTCCGCGACCGTGTAGAGCGAATGGTAGGACTTCAGCTTGTCGTTCTTCAGCGTCGAGATTTCCTCATCCATCAGCGCTTCGATCTCATGGGTCCGAGCATTTCCGATGAGCAGAAGGCGGCAGTAGTCGCAGATGAACGTGGTCAGACCCTCGTTGGCGAGCACGAGGGGGAAATTCTGGAATAGCGGCGACTCCGCCGGCTTCTCGACGTGGCTCTCGACTTCGCTGCGCGGTTTGCTGCGGATCTCGCGCATCAGCGTATAGAGCAGCCCGAGCAGCTCAAGGTACTCCTGCGCGCTCGGCCCCATGTTCTTGAAGGCCTCAGCGAACCCTGCACCGGTGTCCTTGATGATCTTCATCGGGTTGGCGACCACGAAGGTTCCGATCGCCATGCCCAGGATGATCACGAACTCCCACGGCTGCCAGATCACGAGCACGTTGCCGCCCATGGCGGCAAAGCCACCGAGCATGCAGCCGAGCGTGATCACGAGTCCGATGATGACGGTCACGCGGGTCTCCCTGCGGTTCCTACGACACCCACTTCAAGCACTGCCCGCTTGCGCCAAGCTGTTTCGACGGCGGGACCGCGACCCGGTCGCGCCGACACGGCATCAGCCAGGGGCAAGGCAGCCGGGGCAAACTCGTCAAGATTGCCCGACGAGGCCCGAGCATGCTCAGCACCATTGCCACGTACAAGATGATCTCCGGCAATCTGACCCGATCGCTGGAAAGCACCTCTAAACAGCCACAAATCGCCCGAGAAGCTGAATATTATCTTTCGAAGATCGGCAAAGTTAAAACCATCGACGATTTCCTGGCAGATCGCCGGGCTTTTTCTTTTGCGATGCGGGCTTACGGCCTGGACGACATGATCGACGCCAAGGCCTTCATGCGGAAGGTACTGACCGAGGGCGTCGACGATCCACAAGCCTTCGCGAACAAGCTGGCGGATGGTCGGTACCGAGAGTTCGCATCCGCCTTCAATTTCAAGCGCTACGGCGAGGCCACCACGGTCTTCGAGCGAACCCGTCAGGGAACGGTGGATCGCTTCGTTCGCCTGTCACTCGAGTCCCAGGTCGGGGCAACCAGCGAAGGCGCCCGGCTCGCCTTGTATTTCCAGCGGAAGGCGCCCGAGATCACGTCCGTCTACAAGATCCTGGCCGACCGGAACCTGATCACCGTCGTGCAGACGGCCCTCGGTCTCGACCCGTCGACATCGCTGATGCCGCTCGAACGCCAGGCCGAACTCATCGAGTCCAAACTCGACATCAAGAGCCTTTCGGATCCGAAAGAACTCCAGAAATTCATGACTCGTTTCGGAACGATGTACGACCTCAATAACGGGGTCGGAATGAACCCCATCCCGCAATTGCTCGGCGCCACGCCATCCGCCGGCATCAGCATGAACCTGCTCCAGAGTATCCAGCGCTTGAGGCTCGGCGGCTGACATGCAGAACGGCATTTATCTGTCGCTGTCGTCGCAGCTCGCCCTGAACCGGCGGCTCGAAACGGTCGCCAACAATGTTGCAAACGCAACGACGCCCGGATACCGCTCCGAAGAAATCAAGTTCGAATCGCTGATCTCTCCGAACACGAACGAACCGACCGCATTCTCGTCGATCGGCGACACGTACCTCTCGCGGAACACCGGCGAAATCGTCGGTACCGGCAACCCGCTCGATCTCGCGGTCCAGGGCGAAGCCTTTCTCGCCATCCTCACCCCTGCGGGCACCGTCTATACCCGCGACGGTCGCCTGCAGATGCGGCCCGAAGGCGACCTCCAGACCTTGAACGGCTACCCGGTGCTCGACGCCGGTGGCGCGCCCGTGCAGCTCGATCCCAACGGCGGACCGCCGACCATCGGCCGCGACGGCACGATCTCCCAGAACGGCCAGCAGGTCGCACAGGTCGGGCTGTTCACGATCGACCCGGCCGCCCGTCTGACGCGCTTCGAGAATTCCGGTGTCGTGCCGGACCGTGCGGCCGTCCCGGCTCTCGACTTCACCCGTAACGGCGTGATGCAGGGCTACATCGAACGCGCGAACATCAATCCGATGATGGAACTGAGCCGCCTGATCATGATCCAGCGCCAGTTCGAGGCCGTCACCAACGCGATCGGCAGCACGGAAAACACGATGACGGATGCAATTCGCACGCTCGGCGGCAGCTCGAGCTAGTCTGAACGAGAACACGAACACCCATGACGGCTGAGCCCCAGGTTGCAGAGGCGAGTTCGGACGCGGTCGAATCCCGCGGCATGATGGCATTGCGCCGCCTGCAGACCGCCGCCTCCCGCTTGGCGGCCGAGCCCGACGCCGTCTCGGTGGCCGGGATCGTGACGGAGATCGCGCCGTCCTACTTCCGCGTGACCGGCCTCTCGCCCTTCGTCCGGCTCGGCGAGTGCGTAAGGGTTGAGAACGCCGGCTCCACGTTGCTCGGCGAGATCGTCCGCATCGACGAGGCAGGCGTCACCGTCAAGCCGCTGGCCGCCGGCCTGTCGACGGGAATCGGCGCGCGCGCGTGGCGCCAAGGCTTCATCTCGATCCGCCCCCACGACTCGTGGAAAGGTCGCACACTGAACGCCCTCGCCGAGCCCATCGACGGCGGCGAGCCTCTCCAACTCGGCGCCCGCGCGGTGCTCCCCGACTGCGATCCGCCGCCTGCCCTGACGCGTCAGCGGGTGCGCACCCCGATCAAGACGGGCGTACGCGTCATCGATCTGTTCACGCCGCTCTGCGCCGGGCAGCGCATCGGCATCTTCGCCGGATCCGGCGTCGGCAAGAGCACTCTACTCGCGATGCTGGCCCGCTCCCGAGGTTTCGACACCACGGTCGTCGCTCTCGTCGGCGAGCGCGGCCGCGAAGCGCGGGAGTTCCTGGAGGACGCCCTCGGAAACGACCGAAGCCGCACCATCGCCGTCGTCTCGACCGGCGACGAAAGCCCGATGATGCGTCGCCTCGCGCCGAAAACCGCGCTCTGCATCGCCGAGTATCTCCGCGACCAGGGCGAAAGCGTCCTGCTGATCGTCGACTCCGTGACACGCTTCGCGCACGCCGCTCGCGACGTCGCCCTGGCAGCCGGCGAACCTCCCGTGGCGCGCGGCTATACGCCGAGCGTTTTCTCGGATCTGCCACGGCTCCTGGAGCGCGCCGGCCCCGGTGCGGAAGGGCGCGGGTCGATCACCGGCGTGTTCTCCGTGCTCGTCGATGGTGACGATCACAACGATCCCGTCGCAGACAGCATCCGCGGCACGCTCGACGGCCACATCGTGCTGGACCGCGCCATCGCCGACCAGGGTCGCTATCCCGCCGTCGACATTCTCGGCTCGGTCTCGCGCCTGGCCAATAACGTTTGGACGCACGAGCAGCGTGGGCTCGTGCTCAAGCTGAAGTCCATGATCGCGCAGTTCGAGGACACCCGCGACCTGCGGCTGATGGGCGGCTACAAGCAGGGTGTCGACGCCGAACTAGACAAGGCCGTCGATACGGTGCCGCGCATCCTGGAGGCGATGAAGCAATCACCGGATCACGCGCCGAGCGTCGATCCATTCCAGGAAGTCGCGCGCGCACTCACCGCGCCCATCGAGAAGTCGAAAGGCTGAGCAGGCCATCGGCGGCCCGCTCGAATTCCCTCAGCCTAGCGACAGTCAAGTTTGAAGTTAGACGTGGCGGAGGACCCGGCCAGCCGGCACCTTCGCCGCGGGTTCGCTCGTGCTTGCGGCCGTCGGCATCATTCGGCCACCGGTCAACGGGATCTGCACCGTATCGTGCAGCAGAAAACTGCCGCCGCCGATGAAGTCGCGCGCGTCCGGCAGCGACTTGAAGCGACGCTGCCCCAGGAGCGTCTCGATCACCACAGAGCCGTCGGCGAGAACAAGGAAGCACCGGTCGTCGACCTGACCGCGCGCGACGACGATCATGCTCCCATCCGTAGGAAGGCCCTGCAACGCGGAGGAGGGCTTCGATTGGGCGGCCTGCGGGAGCGCCGGCGGCTGCATTGCCGGTGCGGGCGCTGCGACCGCGCGCGCCACACGCGACTCAGCAGCCGGACGCGTCGCGTGGCTGGACTCGACCGGTTCGTCGTCCTCGAAGTCGGAGGCGACCGACGCCGTCAGATCCGGCAGCGGGCCACGCGCAACGGGCGCCTCGGCATGGCGAGACGCGATCGTCATCAGAAGACCGACGATCGCCAGCGCCGCTCCGGTCAGGATAGCGCTTTGACCCAGTCGCGCGATGGCGAAGCCCCCTGCGCGACCATCGAGCATCGGCAGGAAAGGCTCCACCAGAAGGACGCTCCAGCCGGCGATGAGAATCATCAGGCCGACCCGGCCGATTGGCGGCAGCTCGGGCACGAGATCGGCGAACGGGCGCCGCGCGTCGGTCTCATACCGCCTGTCGAACGCCTCCATCGTCATAGCCTCTGGCCTCCCCTGGCCTGCTCTTTCGGCACGAAGTTCAGTTCCTGAATCAACACGTCGTGGACAAACTCGCGGCCGAAGCGCTTATTGACGTTGGCAGCGATTTGCTTAGCCGTCTTGTCGAGGTCGCCCTTCGTCATAGTACGGAACTGCAACATATCACCATTATACAGCACTCTGAATGCTTCGTCGAGAAGCAGCGTCTCTGGCTGAACCGTCATTTTTTTGAGGACCTCGGACTCCACCGTGAACGCGAACTGCGCCACGACATAGCCCTGGATGGCCCCCTCGGATATGACCGGTACGCTAAGCTGCTTGGTCTTGACCTGCTCGACCTTGCCGAGGAACTTCTCTTTCTTCTCTTCCGCAGGCTTCTGGCCGGCCTGCCATGTGAAGGCGCCGTACGCCGCCCCGAGGCTCACGCCCGTGATCCACACACCGATGAGAATCGGCTTGATCATCCTGCCTTCCCGGCCTTTCGCACCGCCGGCGTGTACGTGCCGTCGGACTCGGCTTCCTGGATGGAACCCGACACCAAGGCCGCGATTTCGCGCACGGCGTCGAGATGCATCTTGATGAGCCCGCGATTCGTCTCGAGCTTCTGCTGAAGCACCGCCAAGCGGTCGGCGAGCTCTCCATCGATGGTCATGTTGCCGACGACGCGCGTCACGCGGCTAAGTTCGAGCAGCGCCTGGCTCTTGCGATTGTTGAATTCGCGAAGATCGGGCGACCGGTTCGACCGCAGCGCCGCCGTCTCCTCGTCGATCAGATCCTCCAGCCGATCGATCGTCTTCTCCAGGAGGATGTGGTTTGACCCTTTGTCGCTCGCCGGCCGGCCTGATGCCTTGCGATCCTTGTCGAGCGCAGTAACGCCGACAACGGCGGGGGACGCGGCTTCTTTCCGGCGTGCGGCGATCGTTGACGGACTTTTCATGCGACGCCTACGCCCCCGAAGCCGGATTTGAGCCGCCGTTGGTGCGGCCCTTCTGCAACGTCTCGATATGCCGTTCGAGCGTCCCGCCAAGACCGAGCACGTCGCGCTCCGCCAATTGGTGGGCAAGCTTGTCGGCCAACATGGAACGCCAGACAGAACCCGCCGTGCCGGAACCGAAAACGCTCTGCGCATCCTGCGGCAGCATCGCCTCGATCATCGTGGTCAGCACGACGGCCTGAAAGTCCTTCTGCACCGTCTTGGCATCGCCAGTCGGGCGTGCCGACGACACGCGCGCCAATTGGGCTGTACCCAGATGAAATGAAGCGTCGACGGGCTGGGTGGTCATTTCGTCCTGCTGAGGGGCACGGCGCTGCTGACGTGTGCTTGAAGTTCCATCAACGAACTTACGGGAGGCTTATCTTCTGCAAGGTCAGCTCGATGACCCTTGCGAGTTCGGCCTTCTCGGCCTCCCGGGCAGCCTCCTGGGCAGCGACGTCAAAGAGCCGCTCGGCACTCTTCTCCCTGGCCGCCTGCTGGCGCGCTTCCTCCGCCTGCCGATGAACGCTCTCGACCGTCCGCCGGAGTGTCGACTGCAGGGTCCGGATCCGCTGCGCGTAGGCCGCGGACAGACGCGGATCGCCTCCCTCGGCCAGCGATTTGACGAGTGTGTCCTCCAGCTCCCGGAGTTCCGCCAGCTCCCGCTCCATCTGCAACAGGCGCAACCGCTCGACCTTGGCCAGAAGAGCTTGCGCCTCGGCGATGCGCTCCAAAGACTGGGCCCGTGTCTTGCGTGCCATCAGCCCTTCCACAACCAAAGACCGAACGCGTTCACGAACAAACGCAGGACCTCGCCAACCGTGAAGTAGGCCACTGCCAGTCCTCCGGCGAGCACGAACGGGATCGAGATGAAGAACACCGGCACCTGCGGCGTCAGCTTGTTGAGGATGCCGAACAGCAGGTTGACGATCAAGGACCAGACGATGAACGGGGCGCTGATTTGGAGCGCCAGCATGAACGCGTCCGTCAGCGTGATGGCCATGCGGCGCATCGACAAGTCGGCCGGAAAAGCGCTGCCGGCCGGAATCACCGTATAGGTCTCGATGAGAGCCTTCAGGACGTCGATGTGCAAGTCGCTGAGAAAGAAGAGAAGCGTGGCAGTCAGCGTGATGATCGTCGCCATCGCCGGCTGTGCTTCACCGTCTTCAATGAAGGTATCCGGCATACCGGTGAAGCCCATCGACATCGTGATCAGGGTGCCGATGAAGGACAGTGCGGCGAAAAAGATGCGGGCCCCGAGGCCGATCAGCAGACCGATCCCGATCTCGCTGCCGATGGCGATGAGCGTGCGCGTCGGCGTCAGGTCACCGACCGCCTGACGGACGGGCGTCTCGAGCAGTGGGGACAGCGCGAGCGTGATCCCGAGGGCAATGAACAGCCGAATCTGGACGGGAACGCGAGAGCTGGAGAACCCGGGCATGGCCATCAGGCAGCCGCCGATCCGGCAGAACATCAAGATGACCGCCAGCAGCGTTTCCTGCCCGATCGGCGTCACGAGATCGTGCCGAGGGTCTTGATCTGGACACCGCGGGCGATCTCGACGTGCGACAACACAGGCAGCGTCGGGAACATGCGCTCGGTCACCATGCGCACGTAGGGGCGCGCGTCGGGAGCAGTGACGATCGCGAAGGAGTGCCCCTGATCGAGCAGATTGCGGATCACAGGACTGGCCTCATTGCCGAACTGTTCGATCTGCCGCGGGTCGATCTCGAACTCGACGACTTCGCCTTTGGCATCGCGCTTCAAACTCTGATGGAATGCCAAGTCCCAGCGATTGCCGAGTCGGAGCACCTTGAGAACCCCATTCTCGGCGATATCACCACATATCTGCTGTGCGAGCCGCGAGCGAACGTGCTCCGCAATGTGGTCCGTCCGACGGACGTGCGGCGCGATCTCGGCGATCGCTTCCAGAATGAGGTGGAGGTTGCGCACGGAGACGCGTTCTGCCAGCAGCAGCTTCAGAACCGCCTGCAGCCCCGAGTAGGAGATATGCGTCGGTGCGATCTCGTCGAGGAGACGACGATACTCGGGGTCCAGCCGGTCGAGCAGAGAACGCATGTCTTTGTAGGACAGCAATTGTGCGAGATTACCCCGGACGATTTCGCGGAGGTGCGTCAGCAGCACCGAGATGTTGTCGACGGGGGTGAACCCCTCTCGCTTGAGGTTCGGAACGAACATCTCCGAGACCCACATCGCCTTCATGCCGAACGCAGGCTCGCGCACGTCGTCGCCCGGGATGTCGGGCCGCGGCCCGTCGCCGATAACGACCAGCACGTCCCCGATCCGGAGTTCCTGAGACGACACCGTCGTGCCGTGAATTTTGATCTGGTAGCTCTTCGCGGGGATCGCCAGATCGTCCGACAGTTTGATGTCGGGAACGACGAAGCCGTACTCCTCGGCGAACCGCCGCCGCATCTTGGCGACACGCTGCACGAGATCGGTGTGCTGCGTCAGGAACGTGCTGGCGATTTGCTTCCCGAGCCGCAGTTCGATCTCGGCCGTCTTGAGCGATTCCTTGACGGACGTCCGCTGCTCCTCGGCGACTCGCCGCTCGTTCTCCTCGATTTTGGCCTGCGCCTCGGCCTTTGCCGCTTCCCTCTTTTGACTGATGCCGAAGGCCATCGCCACCAGCAGGCCTGTCAGAACAGCGAAGGGCAGGAACGGCAGTCCAGGAGCGAGGCCGAGCAGCAGCATCACGCCGCCTGCCACCGTCAAGGCGCGCGGATAGCTACCGAGCTGTCCGAACACGGCCTTTTCAGCCGAGCCCCGCGTGCCACCTTTCGACACGATGAGGCCGGCAGCCAGCGCGACGATCAGCGCCGGGATCTGCGTGACGAGACCGTCACCGACCGACAACTTCACGAAAACATCGGTCGCCTGTGACAGCGACATACCGTGCCGCAGGATGCCGATGAGAATGCCGCCGACAACGTTGACCACGAGAATGATCAAGCCGGCGATCGCATCGCCGCGCACGAACTTCGAGGCACCGTCCATGGCACCGAAGAAGGAACTCTCTTCCTCGAGTTCCCGGCGACGCCGCGTCGCCTCTTTCTCGTCAATGGCGCCGGCCGCGAGGTCGGCATCGATCGCCATCTGCTTGCCGGGGATCGCATCGAGGGTGAAGCGGGCGCCGACTTCGGCAATACGCGTCGCGCCTTTCGTGATCACGACGAAATTGATGGTGATCAGGATGATGAAGACGATCACGCCGATCACGAAGTCGCCGCCCATCACGAAGCTGGCGAAGCCCGCGATGACGTGCCCGGCGGCGTCATGACCATTCGCGCCCTCCGAGAGGATGAGGCGCGTCGTGGCAATGTTGAGGGCCAATCGCAACAGCGTCGCAATCAGCAACACCGTCGGAAATGCGGAGAAGTCGAGCGGCCGCTGGATCCACAGCGCGACCATGAGAATCACGACCGACAGCGCGATCGAGAGCGCCAGGCCGAGGTCGACGGCGATCGCGGGCAGCGGCAGAAACAGGACCGTCAGGATCAGCACGATCGCCAGCGCGAACGCGATATCCTGGTGATTGCTCCGCATCGGGAGCGCTGCGGTCGTCGGTGCTGCCGGTGTGGCCATCGTCGATCCTGAAGCTGGTGGCGGCCAGCCTGTCACGACAGCCTTGCGCGGAAGTGGCGTTCAGGATGCGCGCCGAAGGCGCGTCAGAACCCGGTCTCGATGCGCTGGTAGAGTTGCTCGGAGAACGCGAAGATGACACCGCCGATGAATGGCGCGGTGATCGACGATACGATGAAGATCGTGATGATTTTCGGGATGAACGTCAGCGTGATTTCCTGCACCTGCGTCAGGGCCTGCAGGAGCGCGATGATGATACCGACGGCCATGGCCGCGGCGACGGCAGGTCCCGACGCTGTCATGACGCACCAGATCGCCATCTGAACGAGATCGAGTGCGTCGGCCTGATTCATCAGGACACCGTGACGCCGGCGCCGAGCTTCAGCTCGCGGCCGTCTTCGAGGATGGCGATGGAACCGTCCGACAGGATCTTCATGGCGCTGATCTTACCGACCACGCTGCCGTCGGCGCTGGCGACCGTCCGGCCAATCATGCCCTCGGCCTGTGATAGCGCACTGGTGGTGATCAGACCATCGAGTAGCGAGTTCGTCTTCACGGCCTGTTCGACGCCGGAGAACTGTGCCAGCTGCGAAACGTATTGCGTTGGATCGACCGGCTTCGTCGGATCCTGATACTTGAGCTGCGCAATCAGCAGCCGCAGGAATGCGGTACCGTCCAGCGCGCTGAAGCCAGCCTTCGAAGCCTTGGCCGCAGTGGACTGCGCCGTGGCAGTTGTTGACGTGGTCGTATTGATGGAATCGACGGCCATTAGGCCACCTCGACGTGCTGGGCCAGACGGCCGGGCTGGGATGCGGACACGCCACCGAGCACTTCTGCTTCGACGCCGAACATGGAGCGGATGCGCTTCAGCGCCTCGAAGACGCGGTCCTCGGCGACGAGCCCCTCGACGGTCTCGAGCATGTCCAGGATCTCGTCCCGACGGAACATGCCCTTGAGCCGCGCAACGGAGGTGCGGAACAGCTCGTGCGCCATCGCGGCACTCGACGGCTCGACGAGCATCGACTGCACGATGAAGTAAAGCTGCCGCAGCGGCGTAGTCGTCTGCTCGGGCTGCAGCACGTGACTCTCGAGGAGGAACGTCACCTCGTTGAGGAACTCGAGCGACACCTTGCGATCGACACGGAGTACCGCACCGTTGATGTAGATCCGCTCGCCAGCCTTCAAGGAGATATGGAACGGCTTTGTCACTTGAGCCCCTCGCGCACCGACCGGATGACGTCGATGACACCACGGAAGTTCTGCGAGTTGCCGAGCCGGATGCTCTCGATCTCGCGCAACACCCAAAGTCCGATCGAGATGAGATTGCCGCGGAGCGCGTCGGGCAGCTGATTGTCGGTGCTGCCGAGGTCTTCGATGAGGAAGGCCCACAGGCGGCGCGTGAAGAAGATCGCCTCGATGGCCGCCTTGCTGCCGTTCCCGGCCTTCTCCGCCGCTTCGAGCAGCGCAATGCAGTGATCAAAAACTTCGCGCTCGCGCTCGCGCGCCGCGCTGCCGCCTTCTTCCAGAATTTCCGCATAGGCGAAGCGGTACATCTTCAGTCCCCGTTTCCTCGAACCGCAGCGTCAGGCGTCACAGGTACTTCAATAGACTGAGTTGCTGGATTCGAGCTGTCATCGCGTATGCGGTTTCGATTTGCGTCATGAGCGCGTTGACCCGAGTCGTCGCTTCGTAAGGGTCGACGCTCTCGAGCACCGAGATGTGCTTTTCGATCAGATCGGCCTGGATCGCCATCCGATCGTTCGAATCCTTGATTCGCGACTGAGCGACACCGAGTCCGGCTTGCAACTCCGTGATGTCCTTGACCGCACCACCGATGATCTTGGTCGCCGTATCGACCACGCTCTGGAATGCGGTCTGCGAAAGACTGGTTACGTCGAGATCCGCGAGCATGGTGTAGGCGCTCGCGATGTTCCGGAACGCGGCTTCGTTCGCGTTGGCCGACGTATCGATGAGTTCGTTCGTCGAAATCCGACTGCGGATGTTCTGATCGGATGCCGACGACCAGTTGGTCGCCCAGTTGGCCGAATCGAACAGCGTCGCGAAAGACGTGTCGAGGAAAGCCTGCATCTGCGTTGCGGTGATCTGCTTGGCCTGCGGGTCGCCCGGCGGGAACCCGAAATAGGCCTGGAACGCCGTATCGACGGACGTACGGCTCGCCGGCGCCGGCGTGCCGAAATAGTCGGCGACCGGCTTCACGTCGGTATTGATGCCGGCGAACAGAAAGTTGCCGTTGAGCTGGCTGTTCATCAGATCGACGAACGACTTCAAGGCCGCTCGACCGGACTCCTTGGTGGCAGCCGGACCGGTCACACTGTTGCGCGCGCCGAACAGCTGGCCGATCATATCGGTCGCCGTCTTGGACATGGAGTCCAATGCGTTTTGTGTGAGATCGAGCCGGACGGCGGCAAGGCCGTTGCTGGTCGTCATCTCTTCGATACGCAGCCGCTCCGCCCGCAACGCTACGGTCTGGCCGGCATCGAAGCCGAGCGTCACGCCGACGTCGGCGTGGCGCAGCGTCTGCAGCTCTTTCTGCGCGTTGAAGAGCTGTCCTTGCAGCTTGATCGTCTGGAGCCGCGGGACGTTGTTGAGTGCGGAAGTGGAAGTGAAACCAATCTTCATGCCCGTCACCTCAGCGCCGACATGAACGTCGAGAACATGTTGTCGATGACCGAGACGAGCTTCGACGAAGCTTGATAGCTGCGCTCGAGTTCGAGCAGCTTGGTCATCTCGTCATCCAGGTTGACGCCCGTCTCCTTGGAGAGCGCTTCGGATGTGCGCTCCATCAGCGTGGCCCGATAGTCGGCTTCACCCTGGGCGACACTGCGGATCTGCTGAAGCCATCCGATCGACTGCGCGGCGAAGTCACCGAGCGTCTTCGATGTGCCGAGCTGCGCGTTGGTGTCGAAAGCCTGCGGGCTCTGCAGCGCCGTGACGAAGCTCTCGACGTAATCCGTGAACCCGGAAGCACCCGTGGTGTTGGCCACATAGGCAGCACCGTTCGCGCCGCCGTCACGGATGAGGAAAGGATTGCCGCCAACGCGGCGATCATACGCGGGATTGACGGAGATGATCCCCGCGAGCCCCGTCTCGATCGTCGCCGCTGCAGGAACGTTGGGCGAGCCGGACCATGAAAAGAGACCTGTGAGCGCCGGACCACCGCCCCCGCTTTGGTCGACTTCGGCGAAAGTCGAAATCAAGCCGCGAGCGATCTCGTCCAGCTGGCTCTGGAAGGTCGCGGTGAGTTCGTCACGCACCTGCGCCAGTCCGGTCAACCGACCGGAGCTGATCTGCATCCCCATCCCGTCGCTGGTAATCGGCACGCCATCGACATAGACGGGATTGCCGACATCCGTCGGCGAAAGGAACAGAGTGCGCTGGAAGGTGATCTCGCGCGGCCGCGTTTCGTACAGCGGCACGCCGCTGTCCGTGTAGATCGCCATGTCGCCATTGGCCCGGTCGATCGTCCGGATGCCGATGTCTTCAGACAGGGTGGCGAGAATGCGGTCACGCGAGTCGAGCAGGTCGGTCACGTCGACCCCTGCCAGCGTTCCCTTGATGATCTCGCGATTGACCTCGTCGAACTTTGCCAGCTGATCGTTGATGCGATCGACGGCCGTATTCATATCGAGGTCGGCGCGCGCACGAATGTCGCGGATCTGCGTCGTCGCTTCGACCAGCGTCTTCGCCAGCGTATCGGCCGTCACGACGACCGCTTGGGCACGGACGGCATCGCTCGGCTCGGCCGCGAGCTGCGTGAGCGAATCGCGCAGCTTGCCGATCAGCGCTGCCGGCGATGTCTGCAATTCCGGATCACCGACGACACCGTCGAGTTGCGCAAGCGCGGCGGCGATCGCCTGCTGAGCCGACGAATCGGCGGATGCACCGAGGAGATTGTTGAACAGCGCCGTGTTGGTCGCCCGCGTGATCGAAACCACCTGCGCACCGCCGCCGGCGATCGTCGTGAGGTGCGCGGTCTTCCGTGTCGCGAGTGTTTCGCCGGCGCGCGTGACGTTCCGGGTGACGACCGACGTTTGCTCCGCCGTCGCCGCTAGGCCCTTTCGAGCGATGTCAAGACCGACCGTCAGTGACATGCCGTCATTCCCCGGTTGTCAGCGCCGCGCGCCGCGCGTCATCAGCGCCTCAAGTTGACCAGAACATCCATCAGCTCTGCACCCGTCTGGAACACCTTCGAGTTTGCGGTGTAGCTGTTCTGCGACTCGATCATGGTGGTGAGTTCGGAGGCGAGATCGACGGTCGACTGCTCGAGAGCGCCCGACGTGATACTGCCGAGTCCGGACTGACCGGCGAGGTTGACCTGCAGGTTGCCGGAGTCGTTCGTGACGGAGTAGACGTTGCCGGGCAGCGGCCTCAGCATATCGACGCTCGTGACGGTTCCGAGCGGAATGCGGAAGGCTTCGACCTGCGAGCCGTTCTTGTAGATCGCCGAGACGATGCCTTCCTTCGAGACCGCGATGCGATCGACTTCGCTCGCGGCGTTGCCGTTCATCGTAGCATCGAGCACTTTATAGTTCGCAGCGAACTGGCTCGACTCGGACATATCGAGCGTGATCGCCGAACCGTTCGTGATCGTGAACGAGAGGCTGGTCGGGCTACCGGTCGCAAAGCGTCCCGTCGTCGGATCGAATGCGAAGGTCTGGTTGTCCATCGCCGCAGCCGGATAGGGGAAGCCCGGCGACGCGCCAGGAGCACGTTCGAAGGCCGTGACCTGCCAGGTGTTGGCGGCGGTCTTGGCGAAGTAGATGTCGACCATCACCTCGTTACCTAGGTTGTCGAAGGTCACGAGCGAAGAGCGCGATGTGTATTCGGCGGTCGCGAGGTTCGTCGATGGTTCGGCGCCGGCCGTCACGGCCGTCGCATTCGAATTGAGGTTGACGTTGAGCGTTCCTGCGCTCGACGGCGTCGCCACCAGGCCGAGGTTACCGATACTCACCGGTTCGAGTCCGGCCGTGCTGTTCGACACGAACGCGCCGCCGTTGGGAATGCCCATCAGCTTGAAGCCCGCCGCGTTCACGAGCTCGCCGTCGGAGTTGAGCACGAACGAGCCGGCGCGCGTCATGTAGACCTGATCGTCAGAACCCTGCACGAGGAAGAAGCCTTCCCCGCTGAGGGCGAGATCGGTGGTGGACGACGTGTAAGCGAGATTGCCCTGTTCGCTGATCGCATAGCGAACGTTCGGCGTGACGCCGCCCGATGTGTAATCGGATGTCGCCTGCTCCAAGATCATGGACGAGAATTCGACCGAAGCCCGCTTGTAGCCGGTGGTCGACGAGTTGGCGACGTTGTCCGCCACGGTGCCGAGTCGGTTGGCCTGGGCAGCCATTCCCGACGCACTCGTGCGCATCATTGCGTAAAGGCTCATACCGGGTCGACCTCGATTTGCTCCACCGGATCGACAACATCACCCGCAACTTGCCCGAAGCTGGACAAACTCCCGCCCGATTCATTTCCGCCACGGCCCTGTGGCCCGATGAGGCGGTAGCCCAGATACCGCTGCGAATCGATCGGGTCGTACCCCAGCCGCTGCCGCAGTCTCTTACGCAGTTTGCTGATGTGACTCTCGACCACGTTCTCGTCGATGTCGTCGCCGAAGAGTCCGTAGACGGAATTGAAGATCTGCGTCTTGGTGACTCGCCGGCCTTTGTTGACCACGAGGTATTCGAGGATGCGACGTTCGCGGCGCGGCAGCGGCAGTGGCTGACCGCGCACTTCGGGATCGCGGCCGTCGAAGTGGACGATCATCTCACCCACCACGGCGCAGTCGGTGTGCTGGTTGGAGCGCCGGCCGATCGCCTTGATCCGAGCCAGCAGCTCGCGAACGTGGATGGGCTTGCGCACCACGTCGTCTGCGCCGGCCGAGAAGAGATCGAGAGTGTCCTGGAGCGACCGCGCGTCGTTCATCGCGATCACGGCTGCACCGGTTCGCGACTTGATCGTCCGCGTGAGCGCGTTCCGCTCGGTGCAGTCGCCGAGCAGGAATGCCTCGACAGCGAGGATGTCCGGATCGGACGCCGTCCTGACCCAATTCGCGAATTCGGTCGGTTGCAGCCCCGTCGCCGAAACGCCTTCGCGTTCGAACCACGAGCTGTACCCTTCAGTCACGACGGGTCGTTCATCCACGATGACGATCATTGGGATGCCCTGGAACTTGGCCGCAGAATGCTGATGCGCCCGCGAATCGCGGTGCTTAACCAAACCTTCACCCGTCCAGGATGCTGGTTTCAATATCCACTATTAAAAGTTGTTATTGGTTGCAGCAGCGCTGTTGCCAAACTGTCGCCGTCGTGGCAGCCGCCGCGGGCGGATTAAGCGTTCCGATCAGGAAATCAGCTGACTGATAGATTCCTCCGCGTCCGGAGGATGATCGTCATATGTCTCGAAATGAGGCAGACGAAAACAATGAGCCGTTCAGGCTCCGAACTCGGGCAGGATGCTTCCGGCCGTCACGACCCGAGGCTTGGTACGCGCGCGCCGCCGCCGCTCTGCTTCCAGTTCGAACGCGACCTGGGTCTCCAGTTCAGTAACCACCTGAGCCGCTATGCGGATGGTCGCATCGCGCAAGAGGGACTGCACGCGGTGGTCCCCGAGGGGACGAGAGGTCTCCAGCACATGCGCCAGACGGTCACGAAGTTCGGGTGGGAGGACCATGACTGATTCCGAACACTGTCTCAACGTTCCGGTAATCAGCAAATCGCGTGCCATCTGGCGGCCCGGGCAGTAGCCAGTTTGCAGTTGCACATAAGCCCCGCACAAGGGGGTGGCCGCATAATCCGTGCAAATCAGACCACGGGAGAGCCATCCTATGACGCGGACCGCGATTGCGGAGAAGCATGACGAATCGGCCGATGCGGGTGATCGTCCGGAACCCGCCGAACGAATCGTCCCCCGCTTCGCCGAGCACGCGGCCGGCATCGGGCACCAGATCGTCGATATCGCCTGCAACGTCAGCGCGGTCAGTCAGCGGCTCGCCGAAGAGAAGAAGCTGGTCGTCGGCGTCGAGGAGCGCGCGCGCGCGCTCGGCGCCGATAGCCGTCGGATTGCCGCGAGCGCCGCCACGACCCGCGACGTGGCCGAACGGGCGAGCCAGGAGATCGCCGCCTCGATCGGCAAGCTCCGTGCATCCATCGAGGGCATTGACCAGCTCGTCACGAACGTGACCCACAACCGGCAACTGCTGTCCGGCTTGCAGGATGCCCTCGCCAAGGTCAGCCAAGTCATCGGCAGCATCGATGCCATCGCACGGCAGACCAATCTCCTCGCGTTGAATGCCACGATCGAAGCGGCCCGTGCGGGCGAGGCCGGCAAGGGTTTCGCCGTCGTGGCGAGCGAAGTGAAAAATCTGGCGACGCAGACCGGTAAGGCCACGGGAGAGATCGCCAGCACCATGGCTGACCTCACTGAGAAGGCCCGCCGCATGATCGAACAGGGTGAAAAGAGTACTGAGATGGCACGCGCCGTGGGGCAGGGCACAACGCTTATGGCCGGCACGTTCGACAGCATGGAAACGACCCTGCGACGAGTCTCGGAGGAAACATCCTCGATTGGAACGGCGGCCAGCGACGTCGAACAGAAAGGCATAGAACTACAAGACACGGCCAAGGCGCTGTCGGAGGGTTTTGCGCAGTCGACGCGCAATATCGCTCAGGTCGAGTCCCGCCTCGTCACGCTGCAGGGCGCCGGAGAGAAGCTGCTGGCAACGACCGTGCAGGCGGGCGTGCGCACCGGCGACACGCCATTCCTCGAAGAAGTGCTCCGCCGCGCCGCCCGAGTTGCGCAGGCCATCGAAACAGCCATTGCCCGCCGGGAACTGACGATCGAAGACGCCTTCGACAAGGCTTACCGGCCGGTCCAGGGCAGCAATCCGGAGCAGTTCACCACGCGCTACGTCGAAGTTTTCGACCGCATCCTCACCCCGATCATCGACGAGGCACTGACGTTCGACCGCCGCGTCGTCTTCTGCGCTCCGATCGACGAGAACGGCTTCCTGCCGACTCACAACACCAAGTTCGCAAAGCCCCAGGGCACCGATCCGGTGGCCAATGCTGCCTTCAGCCGGAACCGCCGCTTCTTCAAGGATCGCGTTGGCCTAGGCGCGGGCCGCAACCGAGAGCGATTCGTCTTCCATACCTATCAGCGCGACATGGGCGGCGGGCGCGTCGTGCCCATGATGGACGTTTCGGCGCCCATCTACGTCCATGGGCGCCATTGGGGTGGGCTGCGACTCGCTTATACGTTGGAAACGGCCCAGAGCTGAGCGCGGGGCACTGGATCGACCGGCGCCGAATCTGCCATACGCAGCGCGCGGTTGTCGGAGCGAGCTGCAACTTCAACGCTGCTCAGCGTGGCAAACGCAGCACAATTCGATGATTTCCGCCGCTCATTTCATCGATATGCGTATTTTCGCAATGGTGACGACCCGCGAAACTCAGTAGATCAAGACTCACCGTTGCTTTTCAGCGCGCTCCGCCAATTCACCCATAGAAACTCAGGAAACCGACGATGAACGCCAAACCCGCCGCCAAGGCCAAGGCCCCCGCGAAGGCCGACAAGCCCGCCAAGCCGACGACTGTCACGCTCCGCAACATCGGCGACGCCCTCGCCGAAGCGCACGATATGCCGCGCAAGACGGCGAACGCGATGCTGGCCGGCATGGTCGACATGATCACCGCGCACCTCAAGAAAGGCGCCCGCATCCGCATGGGCGGCCTCGGCGTTCTGCAGGTTCGCAAGCGTCCGGCGCGCATGGGCCGCAACCCCGCGACCGGCGAGAAGATCAAGATCAAGGCGAGCAAGAAGGTCGCCTTCCGCGCTTCCAAGGATCTCAAGGAAGCCGTCTGATTTCGTTATTCCGTGCGTCGAAAGACCCCCGCCTCGGCGGGGGTTTTTTCTTTTTGGTCTACACGTTTCTTCATTCAGCTCGAACGCTCGCACGCTATTGACAGCGATCCAGATCGGGCCCGCCTCTCCCGATTTTCCGGCTCCTGACCGGGCACTGCACCGATTCGCGACCTTCGCCACAATCGATTCGAAACACAGGTCAACATCTTTTTAAGGGATTAGGGCGCACACTCCCGGTGTGTACGGATCGAGGGTGTGCATCCCGTTGTGCGTGGCCAGTCCCAACGTGTCCGGAGATCAGGCTTCATCGGAGGAGTTGGGACCATGTACGGCAGTAATCTATTCAAGCGCGAATTGAACCAGACCGCCTCACGCATCGCGGTCGCAGTAACGATGTCAGTCGCAACGCCGCTGGCTCTCCCCACCGTGGCGTGGTCGCAGACGGTCACGGCGGGGCAGACGTGCGTCACGGCGGTTGTGGCGGGAGTCGATTCAAACGGCGATCCAATCTGGGTTGGCCAGTCCGCCGGCGCCACGGTTACGGATCCCGGCCTGGCAGACCCAGCCAATCCGGCGACCGGAAGAAGCAACTATTCACTCGCATGCGGCGGCAACGCGGCGGCGATCGGAAACGAGTCGGTCGCCGTGGGCTTCGGTGCCGGCATACTCCCAAACAACGGATCATATGACGTAAACGATGGGACGAATCCGGCAACCGCATCCAGCGCTACTCGAGCGACTGCCGTCGGCGTCAAGTCTTACGTTCATGAGAACAACGGCAGTGCATTCGGCTACTCGGCGACGACGAGCGGCGACGGTGGCGTCGCGATCGGCGCTGGAGCATTGGCCGGCGACACTACCGATCTCAACAACAAGCTCGGTGCCGGAGCGATAGCCATCGGCGCCGACTCTCAAGCGAAATACAGTGGGTCGATCGCCATCGGTAAAGAAGCCAAGGTCGGCACCGCCGCTGGCAGCGCGAGCACCGATACGGGCGGGATCGCTATCGGTGAATCAGCGGAAAGCTGGAAGAAGGACGCGATTGCCATCGGATCGAATTCGTCCGCTCAACACGAGAACAGCATCGCGATCGGCGCCGGTGTCGTCACGACGGCAGACAATCAAATCTCCATTGGCAAAACAGGCCAGACCTATCGTCTCGGCGGCCTCGCGACTCCGAATGACGGCAAGACGTACGTCGTGAAAGTCGACCAGACCGGCGACCTCTCGACTGTCGAAATGGCTGCCGGCGCCAGCGAACCGGGTCTCAAGCTGTCGGGTGCGACGGCCAACAGCGCTGCCAGTGCAGCGAGCGTTGGCGCCTTCACGAACGCTTCGGCGATCGGTAGTGGTGCTCAAGCCAAAGCTGACAATGCGACGGCCGTCGGCGCCGGCTCAACGGCGAATTTCGCCGGCGCCGTGGCTGTGGGCCAGGGCTCTGAAGTGACAGGAGCTGACGGTCTTGCTTTCGGTCGCGGGTCCATTGCTGGCGCCGGCGGCATCGCCCTGGGCCAGGGCTCTCAGGTGACAGGAGCCGACGGTCTTGCATTCGGTCGCGGGTCCAATGCTGGCGCCGGCGGCATCGCAATCGGCCAAGGCGTCACCGCAGCCGCCAACCAGACCGTGATCGGCGGCTCGACATATCAGCTCAGTGGGCTGAAGGCGAATACCGGTTCTGCGTCGACAAGCGGCTATGTCGTCACCGTCGACACCAATGGCAACCTCGGCTGGGCAGCGGCTGGCGGCGGCGGCGGCGCTTCCGAACCCGGACTGAAGCTGTCGGGCGCTACTGCCAACAGCGCTGCAAATCCAGCGAGCGTAGGCGCCTTCACGAACGCGGTCGCGCTAGGGTCTGGCGCTCAGGTGACCGGCGCCGGCGGCATCGCGATCGGCGCTGGTGTGTCGGCGGGTGCGGGCGAGACGGTGATCGGCGGCACGAAGTACAGACTGACCGGCCTTGGAGCCCCGTCGAGCGGCGGCCAATACTTTGTCACCGTCGACTCCTCCGGCAATCTCGGCTTCTCGACAGTGAGCGGTGGCGGCGGCGGTGACCCGCTCGGCTGGAAGGCTTCCGGCACCAACGGCGGCGCGGCGACGGCCTCGACGATTACACCAACCAAAGCAGATGCTCTTGCTCTCGGCAGCGGCGCATCTGTCACCGAAAACAACGGCGTTGCACTCGGCGCCAAGTCCGTGGCCGGCGCATTAGACGCGCTCGCTCTCGGCACTGGCTCTTCGGCGACAGGAACCAATAGCGTCGCCCTCGGCGCGAAATCCACCGCAGGCTCGGCAAACTCCGGAATGAGCCTCACGATCGCTGGCCAAACGCTGACGAACTACCAGGCGGCTAACGGCGTGGTCTCGGTATCGGGTAATGGCATCAACCGTCAGATCACTGGCGTAGCAGACGGTGCGGTTGGAGATAAGTCCACGGACGCCATCAACGGCTCGCAGCTCTTCAAGGTCGCCGACGCCCTCGATGACAAGATGAGGAACATCGGCGATACGCTCGGTTCCGGCATCCTCGGGACGACCGTCTCGATGACTGCGGATGGCACACTGTCGACATCCAAGTTCACCGTCGGCACGGCCGAGTACAAGACCGTGCAGGACGCCTTCGCCGGCATCAACACCAGCATCACGAACATCTCGAACGGGGGCTCGGTGGGCGTCTCGCTCCGTGGTGCAGACGGTAGCACCAGCCTGGCCCCGGCACAGACCTCGGGCAAACTCGCCTCGGCAATCGGCTCGGGCGCGACGGCGACCGGCGACAACACGCTCGCCCTCGGCGGTGGATCCAAGGCGACGGCGGCAGGAGCGACGGCCGTCGGCGCGACCGCGGAAGCCACGCACGCTGGCTCCGCGGCGATCGGCGCCGGCGCCAAGAGCGAGCGCGAGAACCAGATGGTCTACGGCACGGCCAGCAGCACGCACACCATGAAGGGCACGACCTCGGCTGAGAGCCAGGCGCAGGTCTCCAAGAGCGACAACTACATCATGGTGACGAACACCAACGGAGACGTGGCCGCTTATCGCGCCTCCGACCTCAACCTCGCGTCTCAGAGCGACCTGACGAACATCCGGAACGAGGTCAACAGCGTCCGGCACGACGTCAATCGCGCCTTCAAGCAGATCGACGAGAACACGCAGGGCATCGCCATCGCCATCGCGATGACGGGCGCACTGACACTGCCGGTGAACCACAACTTCGGCATCTCGGCGAACTGGGGCAACTACGAAGGCAAGAACGCCTTCTCGTCGACCGCCGCCTTCCGCCTCAGCGAGCATCTGATCGCCAGCGGCGCACTCGGCGTCGGTCTCGACACCGGCTCGGTAGGAACCCGCGTCGGCGTCCAGATGACCTGGTAAACGCCCGTTAACCGACGGGACAGCCCGAATCACGTATACGCTCCTTCCGTGGACATCTCATCACGGGAGGAGCAAGTGCGTTTAGCGCCTTTACTGACCGTTTGCACAGCTTTGTGCATGACGGGTTCTGCGCTGGCCCAGTCGCCCGCCCCGCGCCAACCGGCGGCCCCGGCCCAGCAGGCTCAGGCCCAGTCGGCGCGCCCCCAGGTGCCCGATCCGATCAGCCTCATCGTGATGATCCGGACCACCATGGTGGCTCTCAACCAGGCCAACCAGACCGGCAACTATTCGGTCCTGCGCGAGATCTCGGCACCGATCTTCCAGGCGCAGAACTCACAGGCCCAGCTCGCCGTCGCGTTCACCTCTCTGCGGGACCAGCGACTGGACATCTCTTCCGTCGTCGCCGTCACGCCCGAGCTGACCGATGCTCCGGCTGTCGACGACAACGGCATACTCCGCGTCACCGGCTTCTTTCCGACCGAGCCGCTGCGAGTGAATTTTCAGCTCGCCTATCAGTTCGCGAACGGTCAGTGGCGGCCGGTCGGCATGTCGGTGGGCACCACGCAGGCGCCGCCGAAGAACCCCGTCGCCGCTGAGAACCAACAGCCGAAGAAACAGAACGCGCCCGCACGTCCGAAGCAGTAGTTTAAGCGCGAGGACGGTCGGTCAGCTCCCTGACCGTCCTCCCGCAACCGCCCGGTGCAACAGCAGTACGGGCAGCAGGCCGACCGCGACGATGGCCAGCGCCCCGACCGACGCCATCTCGATCTGCTCGAGGGCCGTCAAATTGTAGACCTCGGTCGCGAGCGTCGAGAAATTGAATGGCCTGAGGAGCAGCGTCGCCGGCAGCTCCTTCATGCAGTCGACGAACACGAGCAGCCCCCCAGCCCCCAGCGCCGGCATCAGCATGGGGATATGCACGCGCGCCAGCGTTTCGAACGGACCGGCGCCGAGCGTGCGCGCCGCCGCGTCGAGATTGGGCGAGATCCGCTGCAGGCCAGAGTCGATCGCCCCCATCGCAACCGCCAGGAAGCGGATCACATAGGCGAGCCCGAGCGCGAACAGCGAGCCCGAGAGCAACAGCCCGGTCCCAAAACCGAACGTCCGTCGAAGCATTCCGTCGAGCGCGTTGTCGAAGGCCGCGAGCGGCACCATCAACCCGAGCGCCAATAGCGTCCCGGGAAGGGCGTAGCCGAGCCCGGCCGCGCGTACGGGGGCGCGGATCGTTCCGACTGGATTGACGCGCTCCGCATAGGAGAGGAAGACCGCCACCAGCACGCTGACGAGCGCGGCCGCCGCCGACAGGACAAGACTGTTGCGCATGGCCGTCCAGAACTCGGACGTGATCGCCCCTGTGCCGGCCACCAGCGCATTACCGACGAGCACGCCGATCGGCACACAGAAGCCGAGTAGCACGGGCAGGAAGCAGAAACCGGCTGCCGCCCACGCGCGCACTCCAGAAAGCTCCTGGAACGGAATGGCGCGGAAGCGGCCCGTCGTATTGTGGAAACGGCCCGACCGCTGCATGCGCTCGAAGACCAGCAACGCGACCACGATGACGAGAAGGATAGCGGCGATTTGCACGGCACCCGCGAGGCTCGCGCGCTGCAGCCACGTCACGTAAATCGCGACCGACAGCGTCTGTACGCCGAGATGCTGGACGGCGCCCAGATCGTTCAGGCCTTCCATCATGACGAGCGCGACACCCGCCGCGACCGCTGGCCGCGCGAGCGGCAATGCGACGTCCCTGAGTACGCCGAGCGGCGATCGCCCGAGCGTCCGCGCCACTTCGAGCGCGCAAACGGACTGCTGCACGAAGCTCGCGCGAACGGTGAGGTACACATAGGGATAGAGGACCGTCGCCATCACGAAGACGGCGCCGCCGGTCGTCCGCACATCCGGGAACCAATAGTCGCGCGGCGTCGACCATCCCATCAGGCTACGGAGCGTCGACTGCACCGGGCCGGCGTAATCGAGAAGCTCCACGTAGGCATACGCGACGATGTACGTCGGGATGGCGAGCGGCAGCACCAGCAGGCGGTCGACGACCTCGCGCCCGGGAAAGCGGTACATGGTGACGAGCCACGCCGTCGCCGTCCCGATCACTGCGGTGACGATCGCCAACCCAGCCAAGAGGAAAAGCGTGTTGCTGAGCGCCCGCGGCAGCACCGAACGGACGAGATGCGGCCACGCCGCCGTGTCGGAGGTGAGCGACAGCGCGATCACCGTCAGCACGGGCAGCGCGACGATTCCGACCGTCACCAGCACGCCCAACTGCGTGAGGAGACTTGCCGGCGCAGCGGTCCGCGAGGCTGGCCATCCGATCGATGCCATCGAACTCTTCCGGAGGGGTGGAGAAGTGGGCGGCACGTTCGCCAGCCCCGGCGTCGGCTGTCAAGCCGGCCCGGCTGCGACTCGATCTCGGCCGAAGGTCAGAAACACGCGCGTTCCGCGACCGGGCTTCGAGTCGATGCCGAATTCCGCCCCATTCGCCGCTGCGAGCCGCCGCACCAGCGGCAGGCCGAGCCCGCCCGCCTTGCCGGCCGGCGGCGCGCCCTGGCGGTCGGCCTCCGTCTCGGCCTCGATCTGAGCGACATCCTCTTCCGACATGCCCCGGCCGGTATCGCGAACTTCGAGGCGGACCGGCCCGTCGACCCGGTAAGCGGTCGACGCGACGATCTCGCCGCCTGCCGGCGTGTGCTTCAGGGCATTGGTCAGCAGGTTGAGCACAATCTGCTTCAGGGTTCGCTCGTCCGCCAGGATCTGCGGCAGACCGGCGGCGGGCGCCGAGGTAATTCGCACACCGGCTTTCTCGGCGAGCGACCGAACGCCCGAGACGCACTCTGCCAGCAGGTGATTGGCGTCGAGGCGACCAATCCGCGGCTCCGGCGCAGCCGCACCGAGCGTCGCATCCAGCACCTCGAGCGCATGTTCGGCGCTCGCGTAAATGTCGCCCGCGTATTCGATGATCTTGGCCGACGCCGGACCGAGCTTCTGGTCGCGCACGGCTTCCGCCATCGCCCGAATGGTCGCGAGCGGCGTGCGGAGTTCGTGCGCGAGCGTCGCGAGGTCACGCTCACTCAGCACGCGATAGCCGGGCCACGGGCGATCCGGGGAAGCCGGTTCGTCGGTAGCTGACGGCGAAACTGCGGGTTTGGCCGCCGGAGTCTTGGCTGCCGGTGCCGCGGCACCGAGCCCCTCGCGGATGCGACGGCCGATTTCGCTCAGGATCGCGGCATCGTCCCGGACGGCCGGCGGCGAAACGGGTGGCGGCGCCGTCGTGTCGCTCGATCGCGCCGGCGCGACGGCAGCCGCGACTCGCTCCGCGGCCATCAAAAGGTAGATTCGGGCATGCTCGATGGGGAGCAGTTCGGCTCGCAGCGACAATGTCCGCGAGGCGCCGGCCGTCCAGAAGATGAAAGGATGGACGGCAGCCCGGCGCGCCGCTGCTTCGATGGCGGCAAGCGCCGGCGTCGCCCGATCGAGAGCCAAGCCGCCGGGCGGCAGCGCCGCGACACCGAGCGCTACCAGCGCGGCCGGATTGGCGCCAACCAGACAAGCACTATCGATGTCGACGAGCAGCGCGGGACCTGCGACGTCGTCGAGCTTCCGACTTTCGAACTCGATCCGTCGCGCCAGCGCCGCCGACACGCGTGCCCTCCTGAGCCGACCTCACTCCACTCTTCCCGCGAACGGCCTCCGGTGTCCACATCCCGTTGCCCACGGCGTTGTTGATGAGTGTCAACAGGATGGCAATCCTCTAAGGTACGAGAAGACGATCCGGGCAGGTGCCGATCCGAACGGGAGATCACGCGATGTACGACAAGCCGGGCATGGACATCCCCGACAGCCTCCGCCAGATGGCGGAAAAGAACGTCGAGCAGACCCGCACAGCCTACAACCAGTTCCTCGACATGGTTCGCAAAGGCCAGGATGCGGCGTCGCAATCCTCGGGTGCGATGACGCGCGCCGCGCTCGACATCCAGGGCGAAATCATGCGCTACACGCAGCAGAACATGGAAGCGGGCTTCCAGGCCGCGACCGAGCTCGCCCGCGCGCGCGACATGAAGGAATACTTCGAGATCCAGTCCCGTGTGGCCCAGCGCCAGATGCAGATGTACATGCAGCAGGCCCAGGAACTCGGCCGCCTGATCGCCACGGCGACGCAGAAGGCCCAGCCGCGGCCCTGATCGCCCGCCTCGCTGCGGGGCTGTGACCGTCGGACCTCCGCGACCTGCCGCGGAGGCTCTTGACGTTGGGTGTTCTTCGGCGTTTTGTGTCGCGCGTCGACGCCGCCTTAGCTCAGTTGGTTAGAGCACCAGATTGTGGATCTGGGGGTCCCCCGTTCGAGCCGGGGAGGCGGTACCAACGATTTCAAGCAATTAGCTTTCATCTCGGCTTGGAGCCTTGTTACTTTTTTGGCTTCGCTGAGTAACGCCAGCACTCGCTTCGGAACGACGGTAGCTGATTCGGGCGAGCCATCTTGGCCGCGCTCATGCCGCCACCCGCCCTTGCACCACCACGCGGCCGTTGATCTTCACCTTTCGCGCGCCACACTCGGACAGCCGATAGCCGAAGCGCGTCAGCGTAGCTGGCTGCAACCCGTTCCGCCGGCACCATGCCTCGTAGGCGCTGTAGAGCTGGCCCACCGGCGTCGCGACACCCGCTGCGGCTCGGGTTGCTTGGTCCAGAAACTGCGCGACCTCGCCATCGTCGGGGGCCGGTAGCGCGAGAGGCCGCTCTTCGATCGACAGCGGCACGGCAGCGAGCTCCTGCGGATGGGCCTCCACCTCAACGACGTCGGGTTGGCGCGAAGCGTGACAGCCCCATGCGATCAGAGCAGCCGCAAGGCCATTGGCGCCGATCGACAGCAAGCTCGCCGCGATGATGTCGAGCAGCCAAGGCGCCAGGCCCAAGCGATCAGCTAAAGGCGTGGCAGACTTCGCCGCCGGAGCGCCGCCGAGAGCCGAGCGCGCTTCTTTCACTTCGGCCAGCAGATCGGCACGCTGCTGTTCAAGCAATTGCCGGCAGTTCTGCGCGCAACCCCTCGTCGCCACCGTCTCAGCGGCTTTCACTTCGAAGGCTGCGGCCGCCTGCTCTGCACGCAGGAGACGGGCTCGCGCGTCGCCTCGCGCGTCGTTGGTGGCGTGAACCGCTGCCGCCGACGCTTCGCGCTGCTGTATGACACGCTCGGCGGTCGTGAGTAGGCCGTATCCCTCGCCGGCGAGCATCGCGGCCCCAACAACGATTGCGAAGGGCCACCGCGCCCGCCCGATAACGACCGCACCCGCGGCAACGCCAGCTGCGAGCGCGATGATCAGCAGAGCGTGCGAGCCGTGAAGGCCGCCGGCTTCGATGGTGGCAAGCGTGGCAGCGATCAGGATTCCAACGCCCGTCACTGTCGCAATGACCCGCAAAGCGAACAGCATGAGGATCTCCAATCTCGGCACGAGAATCAGATAACCGCTAGAACCTTACCCGACAATTACTCGCGACACTAGTCGCGAATGTGTCGCGACATTTTTTGAGATAGTCGAGATAGTAAGGTAGACACTTGCAAACCAGCTGGTTCAGCCAGTTAGCTCTCAGCTGCACCCCTCAGCGCTAGACAGTCGCGATCAAGCCGCGACACCGTTGACAAACAATCTAGAAAGTCTAGTGATTGTTTCGCGACACTTTCGCGAGGATAATGATGCCGGTCATAGGAGTGCTGTCCAGCAAGGGGGGCGTAGGGAAGTCGACGATCCTCAGCGCGCTCGCGGTCGTCGCGAGCAAGGCCGGAGCGCTCGTTCGTTTGGTAGATGCCGACCCACAGCAGTCTGTCGCAACTTGGTGGCGGCTTCGGAAGACGGAGAACCCCGCTCTTGCCGACGCCAACATATTGAAGGGCAAGACCGCCACAAAGCTCGGGCCGGACGATTGGCTGTTCATCGACACGCCGAACGCTCAACTCGCCCAGCAGCGGAACGTCATCGACATGGCGGACGTGATCGTCACGGTCATGAAGCCTGGCGCGTTCGACCTCGCCAGCATCGTTGAAACCGAGCGGATCATTCGTGAGCAGCGCGCGCAACGAAAGGTGATCCGCGTGTTGAACGATTACGAGCCAAAGCAACCTTTTCACAACGAGGTGCTCGGGCACCTCACCGGGCAACACGGTGAGCGCCCCTTCATCGTGCAGCACCGGGCCGTCTACGGCGCGGCCACCGCCACGGGGTCGTCAGCCGTGGAATCGAACAGGCAGGCGCGGGACGAGATCACCGCTTTGTGGGAAGCCATTCAGTTGAAGGTGCTCCAGTGACCAAGAAGTCCGATCAGCTTTCGCTTGTCCAAGCCGCCGGAATGCAGTCGCAGCAATATCGCGAAGCCGACGAGCGCGCCGAAAAGACCGATCTTCGGCGTGGGCGCCGGTCCGGCCGGAACGTGCAGATTTCCACGCTGGTGTCGCCCGAGGCTCGCCACCGGGCGGAGCGGCTACGTCAACTACTCGGGCAAAGCGCCAGTCTCGCTGACGTTCTCGAAAACAGCCTGGAGCTTTATGAACTCGTCGGGCTGGAGTTGCGGACGCTGGCCGCCGCTGAGCGTGCCGATCCTGCCGAACTTGCTGCTGAGGCACTCGAGCTGCTGAAAGGGAAGCGCCGGCGCACGAAGTAGTGTTGCAGCGCGAACGATACGATCTGGTGACGAGGGGAACGAATCGCTCCAAACTTCTGTCAATCCGCCGAAAACGCGGATGAGAAAAGCGTCGTGCTCCGCCCCCGCGGCTCACGACGTCCAGTTGCGTAAGTGGCGTGCGTACCTTGATGGTGCCCGCTGGTTTGCCCAAGCAGCTAGAGTCTGCTTCGCGGAATCCGTCAAGGACACCCCTCGTGTCAATTGATGGAGAAAGCCTATGTGTTTCGGGAAATCCCCAAGTTACAGCGTCCCTCCGCCACCGGAACCAATCGGCGGCCTGGGTGCTCTTTGTGGCCCGCGTCCAGCAGGCGGTCTTGGTGCTGTGACTATGCTGGCAGAGCTGCCGCCGACGGTATGGCTCAGTGATGGATGCGGCGGACAATGGTCTTTTCTTGAGCTGCCGTACAGTTCACTGCAGCGGGTCAAGGCGGCAGGCGTCTACGCAGTATGCTCTGTTGTTCATCTGCCGCTTTTGTATGGCGAATTGCCGTTCGACGTTGTGCAGACCACCGACCACAACGGCAATCCGCGCTTTCTCCGCATTCTGTACATAGGCGTAACCGGCGATTTCGCGGAACGCCACGCGCCTACAGTGCACGAGTACGAGCGAAATTTCGTCCACCACAACGCAACTATCGCCCTGGTGCGCGGCGAACCTAACCCATCTGAGCGTCGTTGGATCGAGCAGAACCTGATCGGCCATTACAATCCGACCATCAACGTGCAGCACAGAACAGTATAACTTCAGCGAGGGCGGCATCGCCGCCCTCGCTTCGGCCAACGTCAGCTAGTCGACAAGATATGGATGGCATCATCCAGGCTGAGGCCTCGAACGCCATTGTAGTCGCCATATACGCACCGACCCGTATCGGCCTCTTCGATCACATACGGCTTGCCGTAGTAGTTCGCGGCATAGCCCCTTAGCTTCACGAGGCGTAGGCCTTTCCGCAATGCAAGGCGACGCGCGCGATCTTCCGCGGCTTTAGAGCCTGCTGACATAGACGTCTCCATCTGACCAGGTTGAGTGCCCCGGGTCTGGATGAAGCATTGGTCGACGTTGAGCGGCGTTGCGATGTGCCCGTGAGCACGATCAGATAGCTGAGCTAATTCGCAGCTTCGGTCAAGCTGCAACAAACTTTTTCCTTGAACGCAACGCCGAATACATTCAGCCATAGGACATTTCAGGCTGCCAAGGAATTTTCCGATGTTTGAAAAAGCGCGAACCAGTAGGAGCAAGAGGGCGCGTCGCAAGGCAAAGTTGGATGCTCTCCGGCGGAAGGATCCTGCTAAGTACGAGCGGATCATGGCCGAGCGGCGAGAGCGCAAAGCCGCGAACAAGAAGATGAACCAGGCGCGAGCACGCGCCGGCGCCAAGGCAAAGGCTACTCGGCGAGTCGCGGTTCAAGTAGCCGTCACAAAGACCGTGGCGCCACGGCGCAGTCAGCTGTTTTCTGGACCGACTGCAACCTTCGCCAACAATAGCTTCAAGCGAGCACGCCAGCCCGGCGCGGCGCCAGACGCAGAGGCTGGCGATATGGCACTCCAGCCGTGGCGATGAATCACCGGAGTTTTTGATTCAGGAAAACTATTGGAGCCAACCGTGAGTGAGCCTATCAAAGCCGCAGCGATACTTGCCGGCGCAATACTGGTTTCGACCTGTTTGTCTTTGTACTTCTCACCATATCACTCATGCACAAGGGACGGTTGGTCAGCGACGGCCTGCATTGGCAAGTAGGCCACATGCCGCTCAGCGCAAACCCGGGATCGACTTGCCCGCCCGGTAAGCAGAAATCATCTCGGATGTCACGTCGGTCGGGAAGCAGAGAGGCCTGAAGCCCCCAGCTCTCGCGTATGCGCTGTTGCCGCCGCATGCCCGGCCATTCCGCATCGTGTCCGACGGACAGGCGCAGGGCTTGCCCATTGCCTTGTAAGCCGCAATCGACGCCGCGATGATCGCCGCCACAATGGCGGCGTCGGTCAGCGCGCTTCGTTCTTTGTCCTGTGCAGGCGGCGGCCGGCCAGCGTCTTGGGCTGAAGCCGACGACACCGACACGAGAACGCCAAGCAGAATGACAAGCAGCTTCGCAATCCGAACCACGGCACAACTCCCGGCAGTATGCGGGGAAGTCTGACCGCCGGAGAAGCGCAGATCAAGCAGGCTGACGAATTGAGCTGTCCTTAGACCGAGCGGCCGATTCGTCGGGTTTCTTCCGTGCTACCGACGGGCTGACGGAGGCTTGCCACCCAAAGGCTGCTGCGCACGCTCGCGCAGCAAATCGACAATCGCTGAGTTTATGGCTTCCAGGTCCCGAGGTGTGAGGGTCTCGTTGCCCACCTTCACCCTGATCTCAGAGTGATCCAATGACCAGAGAACCGTGCATAGCGATGCGTATTCGAGAACGAAAGTGCGCATCCGTTGTCCTCCCGGACAGCATGTTTGTTATTTGTCTGGACAAAGGATGACGCGAGTCCAATCAGCGATGCAAGCTCCAGCGCCCAAAATCACTTTTGCCCAGCAAGCCGCATAAAGGCGTCGAGCGCGGCAGCGTCGTGATACTCGTCGCATGAAACGATGCGACCATTATCGACGTGCCAGACGTGCCTGTAGCGGCCATGGAGCTCAAGCCGACTGGTCTTGTGGCGGTACCAGTAGACAATCGACGTGCGAACAGTCGGGCCGTCCGCGCGCACGTTGTCGACGACATAAGCCATGAAATCGAAGACGGCCAAGAACTGCTCAAGTCGAGACGTCAGCTCGTCGATCGTGCTGGCTGTCCCGGCCAACGGTCCTTCTTCGGCGTGCAGCGTGTAGCGCATTGGCTCACCCCAACACGCGACCGTAGCCGCCACGTCGCGGTTCGCCCACGCTGAGAGACACCGCCTCACAAGTTCTTCGGCCGACAGAATTTCCATGGAGGCAAGCCAGGTGCAATTGACCACCTAGGCTGCAAGCCGACGAAACTGGCGTCCAATAACCATTCCGTTACGGGAAAACTGACATAGATCAGCTCGCCGAGCCTACCCCGTCTCCCCTCGCAAGGCTCTGCACGGTTGAAGCCGCGGCACCCTTGCGGGTGTCGCGGCTTACGTTCTTCACGCCGTTCTAGTCGAAGCTGCGCCCGAACGTGGCCGGTATCCGGTTATCGACGACCTCCGCATGAGGGTGAGGTTGGACGCTGTAGGCCGGACACCTCAGCGAGCGCCTAATCTGGTGCTATGGCAAATCACGTTATTCCCGAGATTGACGCAGGAAGTAGATGTTCGCTAAATGTTCTCATTCCTTCAGCAGGGGTTGAGTCCATGCCCGAACCCCGCCGCTTCCCTGAACCTTGGCGCGTCGTGAGCATCCCGGGCGGGCTGTGTGTCGTCGACGCCAGCGGCCTGCCGCTCGCCTACGTGTACGGGCGGGACGACTTGGCAGGGAAGTGCCGCGGCGATGCACTCTCCGTCCACGAAGCGCGGAAGATAGCCGGTGCGATCGCTAGGCTGCCGGAGCTACTGGCTGATGAGCTTAATGGGTAAACACCAAACGCGCTCTGACCGCGGAGAGGTAGCGGATTAAGCAGGCCGAATGATGAGATGCCCTTTGCGAATGGGACGGCTGTTTACTCTCCGGCCGATTAGCTGTTCCACGTAGGTTGACAGCTCGAACGACGCAGCCGGCTCCACGCAAGCCTCGACGCCTACTCTGCTGGGCAAAACAGATTTTCCATGAGGCTATTATGCTCAAGCGATTTGCTTTGCTGGGAGTGTTCGCTGCTGCGTGGCC
>Ga0073934_10002825_pt1 | contig 34228 bp, 37 predicted proteins | sample LarsenN4metaG_FD_76834 | JGI IMG/M metagenome (GOLD analysis project Ga0073934, IMG submission 76834) | Hot spring sediment bacterial and archeal communities from British Columbia, Canada, to study Microbial Dark Matter (Phase II) - Larsen... ...
CTCTTGGCACACTTCGATGCCGTCAGGATGGTGAGAGCCCCGCTTCATCTTGGCTATCCTTCCACTTCATAAAGATGGCATGGGCGCCCCCCGAAGGGGCGGGAGGCGTCCATGCCATCTTGGCGGTAAAGCTTTTCAAGTCTTTCAGTGCAGGCGCGGAGAACCGCCGGCGTCGGCCGGCATGCCGTTCGCGATCTCGTCGAGGGTCGCGGGACGCACGCCGACGACGGTCACCACGAAGCGCACCGTTTGCCCGGCGAGCGGGTGGTTGCCATCGACCGTGAGCTTGCCGCCGGCGATGCGCGTCACCCGGAACGTCATGCGCTCGCCGCGCTCGTTTTCGAATTCCACTTCCGACCCGAGCCGGCGGTGCTCCGCCGGGACGTTTTCGATGTCGTCGGTGATAGACGACCTTGTTGCGCGCAACGATCTCCTCCATACATGGCGAACGATAAATGCGCCAATGACCGCCAGCACAGCGCGGCACTTGCTGTGGTGCACAAATTTCTCGACAGCGTCTCGAGAGCGGGCGTAAACTGGCCTTCCCACGGACGCCCGGTCTTTCCCCCGAGTCAGAGTAGCCCCTCACATTGAGTGAGCTAAGGAGACGCGCATGAGCGGTGAACGCGAGGTGGTGGTGCTGTCCGGCGTGCGGACGGCGATCGGCGACTACGGCGGCGGGCTGAAAGACTTCGCGCCTTCGGAGCTTGCGGCGCAGGTCATTCGCGAAGCGGTAAAGCGCGCCGGCGTGGATGCCGCCGAGGTCGGCCATTGCGTGATCGGCAACGTGATCCACACCGAAGCGAAGGACATGTACATCTCGCGCGTGGCGTGCCTGAAGGCGGGGCTCCCGCACGAGACCCCGGCGCTCACCGTCAACCGCCTGTGCGGCAGCGGGCTGCAGGCGATCGTGACCGCGGCGCAGACGATCGTGCTGGGCGATGCGAACGTCGCCGTCGGCGGCGGCGCCGAATCCATGAGCCGCGGCGGCTACCTGCTGCCGACCCTGCGCTGGGGCCAGCGCATGAACGACGGCGGCGTGGTGGACATGATGGTGGGCGCGCTGACCGATCCCTTCGACACGGTGCACATGGGGATCACCGCCGAGAACATCGCCCACCAATGGAGCATCACGCGCGAGCAGCAGGACGAGTTCGCGGTGGAGAGCAACCGCCGCGCGGTGAACGCCATCGAGAAGGGCCACTTCAAGGAGCAGATCCTGCCGATCGAGGTGAAGACCCGCAAGGGCGTCACGGTGTTCGACCGTGACGAGCACCCGCGCGCGGACGCGAGCATGGAGGGCCTGGCGAAGCTCAAGCCCGTGTTCAAGAAGGACGGCACCGTGACCGCGGGCAACGCCTCGGGCATCAACGACGGCGCGGCCGCCGTCGTGCTGATGGGGCGCGGCGCCGCGGAAAAGCAGGGGCTGAAGCCGATGGCGCGGCTCGTTTCCTACGGCTTCGCGGGCGTGGACCCGAAAATCATGGGCATCGGCCCCGTGCCCGCCTCGAGAAGGGCGCTCGACAAGGCCGGGCTCAAGATCGAGCAGATGGACGTCATCGAGTCGAACGAGGCGTTCGCCGTCCAGGCGCTCGCAGTCTCCTGCGACCTCAAGCTCGACCCCGCGAAGACCAACCCCAACGGCGGAGCGGTGGGCCTCGGCCACCCGATCGGCGCGACGGGCGCGATCCTGACCGTGAAGGCGCTCTACGAGCTGCAGCGCATTGGCGGCCGTTACGCGCTGGTGACGATGTGCATCGGCGGCGGGCAGGGCATCGCGGCCGTCTTCGAGCGGCTGCACTGACGCTGGAACCTCTCAGCGCGGAGGACCCCGTTAGAGGCCCCGCCTCTAACGGGGAGGACGCAGAGGACGCGGAGGAAAAACAAAGATCGAGGTCGAATCACGAATTACGGCTCACGCGTTCTTCTGATCAGAAAGCAAACTGCCTTCCTACCGCGGCAGGCACCAGGACATCGTCCCCGTAAACATTGGCCAGGGCGTGCACCGCGCGCCAGCCGGTGCAGTGCGCCGGGACGATGCGCTTGAGACCGAAGCTCTGCATGTCGCGGATCGTTTCGGGGATGATCTCCTCGATCTGCGGCCCCGAGAGGTGGAAGCCGCCCATGACCGCATGGAGTGGAACGTCGCCGAAGACGTTGCGCGCGTCTTTCAGGACGTTGACCACGCCGGCGTGCGAGCACGCGGTAAAAACGACGGCGCCCTTGTCTTTCACGTGCGCGGCGAGGTAGCGCTCGTCCATGATCCAGGGATCCGGCTCCCACGTCTTCCCGTCGGCCGCGAGCTTCATGTGGCCGGGCAAGCCGCGTTCGTACCCGGTGACCCGCGGAATCTCGCCGCTCAAGTAGAACAGGTCCTCCAGGAGCAGCCTCGCTTCCGCGCGATTCACGACAGTGGCGCCGGCGCCCGCAAGCTCCTTCGGGCTCGGCACGTTTTTCGACGGCAGCACGCCGCCGTGACGCGTATTGCCGCGCGGCACGAACATGCCGGGGTTGACGTGGCACTCGACTCGCCGGCCGCCGTTCGCCGCCGTCACCTGGCGCACCGCCTCGATGAGCCCGCCGGCGTGATCCCAGTGGCCGTGCGAGAGCACGATCGCGCCCGCGTCGCCGAAGGGCACCTTCAGCAGCGCCCCGTTGCGCGTCACCGTGTAGGCTTCGGGGCCGGCATCGAAGATCAGCGTCCGGGCGTCGCCCCCCGCGCACGCGGTGATGACCAGCGATAGCCCGTGGTGCGCGCAGCAGCGATATTCGCCGGCTGCAACCGTGAGGCTGCCCTTTCGGATGAGGACCGGAACCTCGTTCGTCACGTCCTTCGGCACGGTGGACAGGCTGTCGGTGACGTTGTCCACGAGCACGGTCACCTCGAGCGCGTCGACCGCCTTCAGATTTCGCGCCGCGTTTGCTTGCATGATGGATTTCCCGCTCAAGTGTCGAATCACGATTCACGAATCACGACTCACGCCTTTGCTGCCTCAGGCGGGCGAGCTCGCCGAGGCAGAGATGCGTAAAGGCGAGCGCGCTCAGCACCGGCGCGGCCAGGTTGACCACCGGCACGTAGTAGAGAGCCGCGCAGAGCAGCCCGAGGAGGAAGAGCCGCCCCTTGCCTTCGCTCACGACCCGCCGGTACTCCCCGGCGCTCGCGTGATCGGAGAGCGCATCGTAGCGGAACACGCGCTGGTTCAGGTACGCGGAGAGAAGTGCCGGCAACGCGACAGCGCCGATGCCGGTCAGCCACAGCGGCAGCGTCACGACCCACAGCGCCGCGAAGATGCCGATGCCGGCCGCGGCGTTCAACAGGCCGCCGGCGAGCGTGCCCCCGGCGCGGCGCTCGAGGCTGCCGTAGTGGCGCTCGCCCACGAGCGACACGATGACGGGCATCGCGACGATCTCGGTCACGACGAGCGCGGTGACATAGATCGCCGGCAGCAGGGCGATCGCAACGAGCAGCGCCGTCGTATAACCGATGAGCCAAGCGGCGCCCCAGCCTTCCAGCCACCTGCCGATGGCGGCCGAGCCGAGCGCGCCGGCCAGAGCGCCGGTCCACGCGTCCCAGAAGACCCACGCGAGCACCATCCACAGCACGATGCTCGCCAGCATCGGCACAAAGACGACGGCGAGGATGCGCGGCTCGAACACGTTGCCCGCGGCCCGCGCCATCGCGGCGAAGACCTCGTGCATCAGAGCCATCTCCACAGCGCCAGCATGAGCGGCATCAGGATCGCCGTCAGCACCCCGTTCAACCCCATGCCGAGCCCCGCGAACGCCCCGGCCTGCTCGCTCACCTGGAAGGCGCGCGCGGTCCCGATGCCGTGCGAGGCGATGCCCACGGCGAAGCCGCGCACGCCGTGATCGCGGATTCCGAGCGCGTCGAGCACGTACTTCGCCATCACGGCGCCGCTCACGCCGGTGGCGACCACCAGCACCGCCGTGAGCGAGGGCACGCCGCCGATCTTCTCCGCGATGCCCATCGCGATCGGCGCCGTCACCGACTTCGGCGCGAGCGAGAGCAGCGAGGATTCGCTCACGCCCAGCAACCAGGCGATCCCGATCGCCGAAGCGATGGCGGTGACCGAACCCGCCGCGAGCGCCCCGGCGAGCGGGACGAGGAGCTGGCGCATGCGGCGAAGCTGCGCGTAGAGCGGCACCGCCAGCGCAACGGTCGCCGGGCCGAGCAGGAAATGCACGAACTGCGCGCCGTCGAAGTAGGTCTGGTACGCGGTGCCGGTCGCACTCAGTGCCGCCACCAGCGCGATGATCGCGAGCGCCACCGGGTTGAGCAGCGGGGTGAACCCGGATCGCTCGTAGATCCGGTACGCGCCCAGGTAGGCGAGCAGCGTGATCGTGAGCCCGAGCAGCGGGGTGGCGGCGAGGTAGACCCAGATGTCCGCGATGCGCGGGCTCACCGGGCCTCTCCTTCGCGCGACGCGCCCTGGCGCATCAGCAGGCGCATCGTCAGCGCGGCGGCTGCGATCGCGAGCGCGGTGCTCGCGAGCACCGCCACCACGAGCGGCAGCCACTCGCCGGAAAGCCGCGCGAAGTGGACCATCACGCCCACGCCGGCGGGCACGAACAGCAGCGACAGGTGCTGCAGCAGGCCGTTCGCCGTGTCGCGCAGCTTCTCCGGGATCGCTCCCTTCGCCCACAGCGAGACGAAAAGCAGCAGCATCCCGACCACCGGGCCGGGCAGGGGCAATGCCAGCGCGAGCACCAGGACCTCGCCGATCAACTGGTAGACGAGCAGCGTCGCGAGCGCGCCGAGCATCAGGATGTCCTCCCCGTGTTGATCGCGAAGTCGAACCGGAACAGGGCTTCCAGTTTAGCAGCCTGCCGGCGCAGCGGCCCGCCAGGCTGCCGGGCGCGGGCCGCTGCGGGGAAAGCGGGTAAAATCCGCGGGAAGAACATCGTCCCGCGCGATACAGCCGTGCCCCCGTCCCGCACGCAATTGCCCGCCTGGAAGGCGCTCGCCGAGCACCAGCGCGCCGTCGCGGGCCTGCACCTGAGGCGCCTGTTCGAGGAGGACCCGGAGCGCTTCGCGCGCTTCTCGCTCGAGGCGGGCGGCATCCTGCTCGATTATTCCAAGCAGCGCGTGACCCCGGACACGATGCGGCTGCTCGCCGCGCTGGCGCGCGAGTGCGAGCTGGAAACGTGGATCCGGCGCCTGTTCTCCGGCGAGCGCATCAACGTCACCGAAGGCCGCGCGGCGCTGCACGTCGCGCTGCGGGCCACTGCCCCGATGATGCTCGACGGCCGGGATATCACGCGCGAGGTCCGGACGGTGGCCGCCGGCATGCGCCGATTCGTGAACGCGGTGCACGCGGGCCGCCTGCGGGGGGCCACCGGGCGCGCGTTCACCGATGCGGTGAACATCGGCATCGGCGGCTCGGACCTGGGGCCGCGGCTCGCGTGCGAGGCGTTGAGGCCCTATGCCAGGGCGCGGCCGCGGCTGCACTTCGTCTCCAACGTGGATGGCGCCGCGATCGCTTCGGTCCTCGGGGCGCTCGCCCAGGAGAGCACGCTCTTCATCATCGCCTCGAAGACGTTCACGACGGCGGAGACGCTCGCCAACGCGCGCACCGCGAGGGCATGGCTCGAAAAGAAGCTCCGCGGCAAGGCCGCGGCCGCGAAGCATTTCTGCGCCGTCACCGCGGCGCCTGCGCGTGCGGCGGAGTTCGGCGTTCCGGGCGAGCGGGTTTTCCCGTTCTGGGATTGGGTCGGCGGGCGCTATTCCCTCTGGTCGGCGGTGGGCCTCCCCATCGCGCTCGCCCTTGGCATGAGAGGCTTCGACGAGCTGCGGGCGGGCGCCCGCGCGCTCGACGAGCACTTCGCGCATACGCCCCTGGAGCGCAACCTGCCGGCGGTGCTGGGACTGCTCGAGGTGTGGAACGTGAACTTTGTCGGCGCCGCGACCCGCGCGGTGCTGCCCTACGACGAGCGCCTGCGGCTGCTGCCGCCCTACCTGCAGCAGCTCGAAATGGAGTCCTGCGGCAAGCGCGCGACGCGCGAGGGCGGGCTCGCCGACTATGCCACCGCGCCGGTGACGTGGGGCGCGACCGGCACCGACGGCCAGCACGCCTTCTTCCAGCTCCTGCACCAGGGTCCGGCGCCGGTGCCCGCCGACTTCATCGCCTGCTGCCGGCCCCACCACCGGCTGCCCCGTCATCACGCCATGCTGCTCGCGAACTGCTTCGCGCAGACCGAGGCGCTGGCGCGCGGGATGGATGCGGAGGAGGTCGCGGCCGAATTGCGCGCGCGCGGGGCGACGGAGGCCGAGGTCCGGCGGCTGCTGCCGCACCGGGTGTTCGAAGGCAACCGGCCGACCACCACCATACTCCTCGACGAGCTCTCCCCGCGCGCGCTCGGCGCGCTGATCGCCCTCTACGAGCACAAGGTGTTCGTCGAGAGCGTGATCTGGGACGTGAACGCCTTCGACCAGTGGGGCGTGGAGCTCGGCAAGCAGCTCGCCGCGCGCATCCTTCCCGAGCTCGAGGCGGGCGCGCCGGTCTCGGGCCACGACGCCTCGACCAGGGGGCTGATCAACCATTACCAGGCGCGCCAGGGTCGACGCAACCGCCGATAGGCGCAGGTAAGATCAAAGGCAGAATGGACAGGATTAACAAGAAAACGGCTTCGGTCGAATCCTGTTAATCCTGTAAATCCTGTCTATTCTTCGATTTTCACGAGGATCCAAAGGAGGAAGCGATGAACGACGAAGCGCTGAACATGAGCATCCGCAAGTTCCTGAAGACGGTGGGCGTGAACTCGCAGCTCGCGATCGAGAAGGCGGTCAACAAGGCGATCGCGGACGGAAAACTGAAGGGCAACGAATCCTTCCCCGCGGGGATGACGCTCTCGATCGGCAAGCTCGGCCTCGAGGTCAAGTTCGACGGCGAAATCCACCTCGAGTAAAGGCGCATGCCGGGGGCGCCGCCTTCATGTGATTCAGCCCTTGGCGCGAAATGCCCGGCATTTTCTCATGCTCGGTCAGAGCTTGAGAAAATGTTCACGGTAGTACTTGAGCTCCTCGATCGACTCGTGGATGTCCGCGAGCGCCTCGTGCTTGCCCTCCTTGGCGACGCCCGCCATGATGTCCGGCTTCCAGCGCTTCGCCAGCTCCTTCAGCGTGCTCACGTCGAGATTGCGGTAGAGGAAATAGGCTTCCAGCCGCGGCATGTAGCGCGCGAGAAAGCGGCGGTCCTGGTGGACCGAGTTGCCGCACATCGGCGAGACGTTGGGCGGCACGTGCTCCCCGAGGAAGGCGAGCATTTTCTCCTCCACCGCGGTCTCCGAGAGCGTGGAGGCCTTCACCCGCTCGGTGAGCCCCGATCTGCCGTGCGTCGCCTTGTTCCACTCGTCCATGGCGGCGAGCACGGCGTCGGGCTGGTGCACCACGAGCACCAGCCCTTCCGCCACCGCGTTCAGCCGGGCGTCGGTCACGACCAGCGCCACCTCGAGGATGCGGTCGGCTTCGGGATCGAGACCGCTCATCTCCATGTCGATCCAGATGAGGTTGTTGGGGTCCTGTGCCATGGTTATTTCGGCGATAATTGTGTCATAGTTTGTGCTTTGCGTCAGAGCCGCTCATCGCAGTGAATACTTTCGGCATCGCTTTTCTCGCCGCGCTCGCGCTCGCCACGGCAACGCGCCTGTGGCTCGGCTGGCGGCACGTGCGGCACGTCGCCGCGCACCGCGAGCGCGTCCCGGCCGCGTTCTCCGACCGGGTGAGCCTCCCGGCCCATCAGAAGGCCGCGGACTACACGTGCGCCAGAACGCGCTTCGCGATGGTGAGCGCCGCGACCGACGTCGCGATCGCGGCTGCGCTCACCTTCGGCGGCGGGCTGCAGCTGCTCCACGATGTGTCGGCCGCGTGGGCGCCCGCCGGCATCGCGCGCGGGCTCGCGCTCATCGTGCTCCTCGTCGCCGTCGTGACCGTCATCGAGACGCCGTTCAATCTCTACCGGGTGTTCGTGATCGAGGAGCGCTTCGGCTTCAACAAGATGACCCCCGCCCTCTTCTTCCTCGACATGGCGAAGAGCGCGGCGCTCGCGGCGCTGTTCGGCCTGCCGCTTGCGGCGGTCGTGCTGTGGCTGATGGAGCAGGCCGGCGCCTACTGGTGGATCTACGTCTGGGCGGTGTGGGCCCTGTTCAACGTCGTCATGCTGGCGATCTACCCGACGTGGATCGCGCCGCTGTTCAACAAGTTCTCGCCGATGGAGGAGCCCGAGCTCAAGGAACGCGTCGAGCGCCTGCTCGCGCGCTGCGGCTTCAAGGTGAAGGGGCTGATGGTGATGGACGGCTCGCGCCGCAGCGCGCACGGCAACGCCTATTTCACCGGCTTCGGCGCAGCGAAGCGCATCGTGTTCTTCGACACGCTGCTCGCGCACCTCGACCCGCCCGAGGTGGAGGCGGTGCTGGCCCACGAGCTCGGCCACTTCAAGCTGCGCCACGTGGTCAAGCGCATGGCCTGGCTCTTCCTCGCGAGCCTGGGATTCCTCGCGCTGTTGGGCTACCTCATCCAGGAGCCGTGGTTCTACAGCGGCCTCAACGTGACCGCCCCGTCGCCCGCCATGGCCCTCATCCTGTTCGCCATCGTGGTGCCGCCTTTCGCCTTCCTGCTGCAGCCGCTCGCGGCGATGTACTCGCGCAAGCACGAGTTCGAGGCCGATCGCTACGCGGCGCAGAACGCCTCGGCGCGCGACCTCATTTCGGCCCTCATCAAGCTCTACAAGGACAATGCTTCGACGCTCACGCCCGACCCCCTGCACTCCGTGTTCTACGATTCGCACCCGCCTGCCATCGCGCGCATCGCCCGCCTTCAGAAGGCGTGAGCGAGTGATCACCTGATCAAGTGATTGAGAAAGCGCGACCACCGGGCTGCCACCGACTTAATCACTCAGTCACTTGATCACTCGATCACTCAATCACGCCTCAGTGAGGACCCCATGACCCAGGCCACCCCCGACCTCGTCAGCAAGAAATGCAAGCCGTGCGAAGGCGGCGTCGCGCCGCTCACGGAGCCCGAGATCCGGAACCTGCTCAAGCAGCTCGACGGCTGGGAGTACGCGAACGGCCGCATCGCCAAGAGCTACGCCTTCAAGGACTACTGCCAGACGATGGCGTTCGTGAACGCCACCGCGTGGATCTCCCACCGCGAGGATCATCACCCCGATCTCACCGTCGGCTACAACCGGTGCCGCGTCGAGTACCTGACGCACGCGATCGGCGGCCTTTCCGAGAACGACTTTATCTGTGCGGCCAAGCTCGACAAGCTCTTCGAGCTGTAAAGTGATTCGTGAGCCGTGAGCCGACGCGCCCGCGATAAGACTCCGGGTCGCGAGTCACGAGTCACGACTCACGCTTCAGCGCAAAGTGGCCAGATTGTGGCCGCTTACGGCCGCCGTTACCTGGTCGAGATGCCCGACGGAGCCGCGCTCGACTGCGTCACCCGCGGCAAGCGCGGCGCGCTCGCGTGCGGCGACCGCGTGGGCGTCGCCTCGAGCGGGCCCGGCCAGGGCGTGATCGAAACGGTGGCGCCGCGAAGGACGCTGCTCTACCGCTCGGAGCGCGCGAGAGAGAAGCTGATCGCGGCCAACGTCACCCAGATCGTCATCGTGGTGGCGCCGGTCCCGACGTTCCACGAGGATCTCGTCAACCGCTGCCTCGCCGCGGCCGAGCACGGCGGCATGGCCGCTTTCATCGTGCTCAACAAGCTCGACCTGCCGCAAGCGGCGGCGGCGCTCGAGCGGCTCGCGCTCTACCGCGAGCTGGGCTACCGCGTGGTGGCCCTCTCGGCCAAGCGCGACCTCGGACCCCTCCTGCCGCTGCTGCGCGGCCACGTGAGCGTGCTGGTCGGCCAGTCGGGCATGGGCAAATCCACCATCATCAATGCCCTGGTGCCCGAGGCTGCGGTGCGCGTCGCGGAAGTGTCCACAGCGCTCGACTCGGGCCGCCATACCACCACGCACGCGCGGCTCTACCACCTCGACGCCGACACCCACATCATCGACTCGCCCGGGATGCAGGAATTCGGGCTGCATCATCTGGGCCCAGACGAGCTCGCGCATGCCTTCATCGAGTTCCGCCCGTGGCTCGGGCAATGTCGCTTCCGCGACTGCCGTCACGTGACCGAGCCGGGCTGCGCGGTCGCCGCCGCATGCGCAGCGGGAAAAATCAGCGAGCGCCGGCTCGAGTCCTACCGCGGGCTCGCCCGCGAGCTGAAGGCGTGAGTCGTGATGGAACAGAAAAGCTTTACCGCCCGGGAGGGGGACGTCCTGGAAAATAACTTTCCTTTGCGTCCTTGGCGGCCTTAGCGTTGATGCTTTTCTTTTCCTTTGCGGCCTTCGCGGTGAGGCTTTTCATTTTCGCCGCGGATAGCGGTCACTGGTGCGCCCGCAAACCGTACCGAGACGGCGCCGACCGGAAGGAGCTCGAATACGACGTCATCGCCGGGCGCGACCGAGAGCGGCGGCACGATCGAGCCCGTGATAATGACCTCACCGGCGCGAAGCGTCTCGCCGAACGCGGCGAGCACATCGGCCACATAGCGCACGAGGCCGGTGAGCCCGCCCGTCATCGCCTGCGGATCGGAAGTGGTCGCGATCTCGGTTCCGTTTCGCGATACACGGCCGAGCAGGCCGCCCAGCACGCCGCCCGCGCGCGAGAGGTCGCGCGGCCCGAGGATGACGTTGCGCTGATAGATGTTGCCGGCGAGGATTCGCTCGACGTCGTCCGGCGGATGGTCCACATCGGCGAGCTCGATGGCGGGCGCGAGCCCCGCGATCGCCGCCTTGACGGCATCGCGGTCCGCGCCTGCCGGCAGATCCTTGCCCAAGTGGACCGCGATCTCGGGCTCCGCGACCGGTTTCGTCCAACCGGCCAATGAAATGCTCGCGCCCGAAGGGAGCAACGCGCGAGCGGTGAGGAAGCCGACGAGCGGCGCCCGGATCCCGAGCTTTTCCATCGCCGCCGGCGCGCCGAAGCCCACTTTCCAGCCAAGCGCCGTCTCGCCTGCGGCCAGGCGCTCCCGCCTGCGGGCGAGCTGCGCCGTCATGCCCCGCGCGATGCGCGGATCGTGCACAGGGCTCATCTCGAAAGTGTGATTCCGTGGTTATCTTGAGGTTCTAGTAAGTGCGCCCGCCTTCCACCGATTCGTAGCCTGCGGCCTCCAGCGAGCCCGCGCCGCTCCAGCCCCAGGCGAGCACCACGTCCTCGTTGGACGTGTTCTTGAAGCCGTGCCAGTGACCGCGCGGCGTGAACACCACGTCGCCTTCGCCCGATGGCTGCTCGCCGTCCTCGGTGTACATCACGCCGTGCCCCTTGACGACGATCCAGAACTCGTCGCAGTTGAAATGGCGGTGGCGGTCGTGCTGGGCTCCCGGCGGCAGGACCGTCCAGCCCACGAGGAGCTTGTCCGAGCCGGCGGTCTTCCGGTCGATCAGGAACTGGACCTGCATGTTGATCCAGCCGTCTTTCTTCTTCAGGCCGCCGACTTTCGGCACGTCCTTCAGGTTGGTGCGATAGGGCTTCAATGCGGGGTTCATTTCGACATTCCTCCCAGGCGACGGTACGCTTCATGCGCGATCACGAAATCGTGGTGGGCAAGCCCCAGGCCGCGGCAGGCGTTCATCATCTCGTTGGCCGCCGCCGCCAGCGGGACCGGGAGGCCCAGCTTGCGCGCGAGCTCGAGCACCAGCAGCATGTCCTTCTGCTGCAGGTTGACGTCCGCCAGCGGCACCGCGGGCATCCTGCCTTCGAGGATGAAGGGGCCGCGGTAGCCCAGCACGGGCGAGGCGACCACGCTCGCCAACATGGCTTCGACGGCGGTTTCGCGCGCGACGCCCCCCTTCTCGGCAAGGGCAACGCCTTCGCCGAAGGCGATGACCTCGACCATGAGCACGAGGTTGATGGCGAGCTTCATCTGCACCGCGAGCCCGTTTGCGCCGATGTAGGTCGCTCTCGCCCCGATATCGAGGAGCACCGGCTGCACGCGTTCGAATGCGGCCCGGTCGCCCCCGACCATGATCGAAGCCTTGCCCTCGGCCAGCGTCACCGGGCTGCCGGAGATCGGGGCGTCGAGCATCGCCAGGCCCGCTTTCGCGAACTCGGCGGCGATCGAGCGGCTCGCGTCCGGCGAAATGGTGCTCATGTCCAGGTAGACCCCGTCCTGCGCGAGGCCGGCGATGATGCCCTCGTCGCCGAGCGCGACCGCTCGCACCGCCGCCGCGTCGGTCACGATCGAGAAGACGAGCTCCGAGCCGCTCGCCGCCTCGCGCGGGCTCGCCGCCCAACGCATTCCGCGCTCGAGCAAAGGCGCCGCCCTCGCCTTCGTCCGGTTCCACCCGGTGACGGCGTGGCCGGCGGCGATGAGACGCGGGACGATGCCCGCGCCCATGGCGCCCAGGCCCACGAACCCGATTTTCACCCGCCCTCCCTGGAATCCCCAAAAATCCGTGAATGGTGAATCGTGAATCGGGCAAATCCTCGGCTACACCGCGGCGTTTCCACGAGTTGCGACTGACGATTCGCGATTCACGATCTAACCGAGCGAATAGGCGATGGTGACGATCAGCACGAGAAACATCCACAGCACGAGCGAGCGCCAGACCAGGCCCACGGCGCTCTCCATGTAATCCGCGTCCGCCTCCTCCCCCGTCCCGGCCTCGGGGCGGAAGAGCAGGGCGCCATGCTGGTGCAGCACGTCGCCGAGCCGCACCCCGAGCGCCCCGCCGCCGCTCGCCAGGATGACGCCGTGCGCGCGCGTCGCCCACGCGGCCGCCTGCGTGCGCCAGCAGTAGATGGCGTCCTCGAAGTTGCCGACAATGGCGAAGCTCGCGGCGGTCGCCCGCGCGGGAAGCCAGTCGAGCCAGAAGAAGGCCCGCCGGGCGAAGCGCCCGAACTCGGCGGTCTCCGGGTCGGCACGCGCGCCCCATTCCTCCGCCAGCACCGCGGAGATGCGGTAGAGCACCGCGCCGGCCGGGCCGAGCACCGCGAACCAGGCGATGGTGCCGAACACGTGGCGGTGGGAAGCGAGCAGGCCCTGCTCGATCGCGACGCGCGCGATCTCGCCGGCGGTGAACTCGCCCGCGCTTTCCCCGCGCCACTTGCCGAGCCGTTCGCGCGCGGCCGAGAGGTCTCCCGCGCGCAGCGCCCGCTGGATATCGGTGAAGTCGTGGCTGAACTGGCGGAATCCCATCGTGACATACAGGACGGCAATGCTCCAAAGGAGACCGAGCAGCGCGTTCACGCCGTAGAGCACGCGGAACGCGAGCACGGTCGCGAGGACGACCGGCACCCCCGCCAGCATCCAGGCCGCGGCCCCGTGCCGGAACTGCCCGGCGTTGAAGTGGCGCTCGAGGAGCGCCGCATAGCGGCGGAAGCCCGCGTGGACGGGGTTGTCCCGGCGCAGCGGGCGCGCCTGCTCCAGCAGGAGCGCGGCAACCAGCGCCAGGAATTTCATGTCGCGGCGGCAAGCGGTAAGCGGCGAGCGGCAAGCGGACAAGACATAAAGCCTAACCGACCGCCGTCCGTCGACGGCTCACCGCTCCCCGCTCACCGCTCACCGCTCTTGGGATAGCTGATCTCGACGATCTCGACCTCGGCATCGCCCGCGGGACGCTGCCACTTCACGGTGTCGCCGACATGCGCGCCCATCATCGCCTTCGCGAGCGGGGACGCCCAGCTGATCTTGCCCGCCGCGACGTCGGCCTCGTCATCTCCGACGACGATGAAGCGGTGCTCCCGGCCGTTCTCGTCCAAGATTCTCACCGCGGCGCCGAAATGCACCTCGTCCTGCGGCTGCCCCGCCGGATCGACGACGGTGGCGCGCTCGAGCTGCGCGTTGAAGTAGCGGAAGTCCCGCTCGACCTCGCGCAGCTTCTGCTTGGCAGCCGAATCGTCGGCCGACTGCGCCGAGAGCCGCTCGCGCGCGTCCTGCAGCTCCCTCACCCGCGCCTGCAGCTGCTCGAGACCGTAGGGCGTGACGTAGTTGGCGTGCGCGGACAGCGGCCGCTCGGGCAGCTCGCCCGCCACCAGGTCCTCGTCGCTCTCTTTTACGAAGGCTCGGCTCACGGAGTCACCTGAGTCCGGGGGGAAACCGCTGAATTCACCGGCACCACCCGGTGTCCGGTGCAATTCGGCGAGTTAACCGGACGCAACGCGTCCCGGTTAACGCTACTTATACAGGCGGACGCCACGCATGGCAACAGCCGGCGCGAAGGCCAAGGATGAAGGAAGAAGGAAGAACGAGAAAACCCTTAGCTAGAGCCGCCTTCTGCCTTCTGCCTTCTGCCTTCTGCCTTCTGCCTTCTGCCTTCTGCGTCTAGCGTCGCTGCTGCGACGCTAGAGGCGGCCCCCTCCCAGCCGAGAAAGGCGAGCAGGTCCTCCTTGCGCTCCATGGCGTCCCCGTAGCCGAGCCGGATCAGCGCGCGGCAGTACGACTTCTCGAACAGCAGGTACGACAGCAGATTGGCGCCGCCGCTCCGCAGCGCTCCCACCGTGTGGAGCAGGGCGCGGATGGTGCGGGGCAGTTCGTCGGCGTGCGCCATTGCAATCCGCTCCAGCTCCTCGCTCGGCGAGATCACCCGGAAATCGACGTGGTGCAGGGGATAGTGCGTGCGCTCGAGGATTTCCGCCGGAACGAGCTCGATGGTGCGGTTGATGCGCTGCAGCCGCTCGAGGTCCACTTCCAGGCTGTCGAGGAAGATGCTGTTCAGCGCGTGGCCCGCGATCTGGGCGAGGGAGGGATGGGACTCGGTCTTCACGCGCTCCTGCCTGTGCTGCAGCTGGCGGCCGACCCCGATCACGAACAGGCTGTCCGCCCCGAGGTGAAGCGCCGGGCTGATGGGCGCGATCTGGCGCATCGAGCCGTCGCCGAAGTACTCGCGGTTGATGTGCACCGGCGGGAAGATGAACGGCAGCGCGCTCGAGGCGAGCAGATGCTCGAACATGATCGGCATCTGCACGCCGATGCGGCGCGCGCGCTGCCACGGCTGCAGCCCCGGCGCGCCCTCGAAGAAGGTCACCGACTGGCCCGAGGTGTAGCCGGAGCAGGTGACGGCGAACGCGGTGAGATGGCCGGCGTCGATCGCCCGCCGGATCGCGGAGAAGTCGAGATCGCGCGCGAGCAGGGCGGCGAGCGGCGCGTTGTCGAGCAGGGAAACCGGCCGGCGCGAGAAGACGCCGCCCGTGACGAGCGCGAACACCCAGCGCGCACTGTTGGCGAACGCGCCCCAGGGATCGGAGCGGTAGACGTGGCGCACGTGGAAGTTCTTCCACACCGTCATCAGCCGCCGCACGCCGCGGCGGAAATCCGCCGCGTTCATCGCCAGCACGGCGGCGTTGATCGCGCCCGCCGAGGTGCCGCAGATGATGGGAAACGGCGTGCGCACGCTCGCCGGCACGAGCTCCGCCAGCGCGCGCAGCACCCCGACCTGGTAGGCGGCGCGGGCGCCCCCACCGGTGAGAATCAGCGCTGTCTTCGGGGGCTCGTCCGCCATGCTATCGAGACCGTCAGCCCCGGAGCATGCGGCAGAGGGCGTACAGCATTCCCGCCGTGGCGCCCCAGATGTAGCGGCCCTCGAACCGGACCGCCAGGTAGTGCCGGTGGCGGCCGCGGAACCGGTATTCGCGGCGCTCGTAGTTGGCCGCATCGAGGAAGTGCTCGAGCGGCGCCTCGAACACCGAGTCCACTTCGAAGGAATCGAGCTTCAGCGCAAACGGCGGCTCGATCCATCCCACGACCGGCGTGATGCGGAAGCCGGACGGGATCTCGTAGTCGGGAAGCCTGCCGAGCAGCGTGATGCCGGCGCGCCCGAGCCCGATCTCCTCCTCGGTCTCGCGCAGCGCCGTCTCCTCGCGGCTCGCGTCGCCGGCCTCCACCCGCCCTCCCGGAAAGCTGATCTGACCGGCGTGATCGTCGAGGTGCCCGGTGCGATGCGTGAAGAGCACGAAGACCCGCCCGCCGCGGTGCACGAGAGGCACCAGCACCGCCGCCTCGGTGACGCGCGTGCCTTCCTTCAGGGCGATGATGTGGAGATCCTGCGGATCGGGCGGCGGCGCCGGGCGGGCGAGCGCGCAGGCGATGCTTTCCCGCGTCAACGGGAATAGTTCCCCCCGCGTTTGTGTTAACGGTCGTTGAGCCACGCTGTTTCCGCCAAGGCCCTGTTGCAGCGGGAAATTCTACCTGCAGGCGGCGGGCAGCGCATCCGGCGGTGCCCGCCGCACGTAGAATGGGCGAGCGCCGGCGACCGGGTTACGGCCGACGAGTGTTTTTTTTCAACCAGAAGAGGAGAACTGCATGAAGATCCGTACCATCCTGATCGCAGCCGGCCTTGCCCTCGCGAGCACCAGCGCCTTCGCGTTTTCGTGCCCGAAGCACATGAAGGCGATCGACGCGGCGATGTCGACGGCCAAGCTCACCGACGCGCAGATGGCCGATGTGAAGAAGTACCGCGCCGAGGGCGAGAAGCTGCACAAGGAAGGAAAGCACCAAGAATCGCTCGATACCCTGGGCAAGGCGGAGAACATCCTCGGCATCAAGATGTAGAGAGCGTCGTCAGCCCTGCCATTCCCCGCCCGCCAAGCGGGGAATTTTTTGTACGGCACCTGGCGCCGGGCGGGTTTAGCGCGCGGGCGGCTTGCCCACCAGGAACACGTAGCGATTGAGGCTGAAGAAGTACTCCCCCGCCTCGGCGAGCCGCACGAGCTCGGCTTCCCACGCGGCCGCCTCCTCCGGCGTGATCCCGTTCCGGCCCGCGGCGAACTTCGCCACCTCGGGGATCAGCGGGCCGCTATAGGTGTCCCGGCCGGGGTGAGTGTTGACGAGCGGCACCGCTTGCACGCGCTCCAGTCTGAAACCGGCTCTGCGCAGCTTCCCCGGCAGCGATCGCGGCAGATGCGCGTGGGCGAAGCGCGTCGTCCACGCCGCCACCATGCGCTTCATGCGTTGCGGGTCCGCGCTGTTCCACGCGCACGTGCCCCAATCGGTGTCCACCACCACCGCGCGCCCGCCCGGGCGCAGCACGCGGTGGAGCTCGGCAAGCGCGGCATCGACATCGCCAACGAACAGGTAGACCTGGACCGCCGCGGCGGCGTCGAAGCTCGCGTCATCGAACGGCAACCGGGCGGCATCGCCTGCGCGCAGCTCGATCCGGTCCACTCCGGCGCAGCGCTTCGAGGCGAGGCCGAGCATCACCTCGCTCCGGTCGATGCCGCAGACCTTGCCGGTGGCGCCCACCGCGTGCGCCATTTCCAGAGCGAGATAGCCCGGGCCGACCCCGATGTCGAGCACCCGCTCGCCGGCGCGCAACGCGAGCGCCTCGAGCGTCACCCGGCGCTGCTCCACGATGTCCGGCGTGGAATACTGCCTCTCGACCCGGCGGGCGGACGCCTCGTCGTAGCCCTTCAGCATGCACGAAGGCGTGACCAGTGACGGACGCGCCGGCGGTCTAACCGCTCACTGGTCACCGCTCACTAGTCACACACCACCAGGAAATCAGCTCGCGGCCACCTTGTACACGACATCGTGCTCGCGCGCGTGCTCGGTCACCTTCAGGCCGAATTCCTGCCCCGCCGTCACTTCCGGCACGGATTGGTGCTCGATCTGCAGCGAGCCGACGCGCTGGCGGAAATCGCTCGTGTGCCCCCAGATGTGTATCGTGTCACCCACGCGCAGGCTGCCCGACTCCAGCCGCACCACCGCCACGGAGAGGTGGTTGAAGTAGTGAGTCACGACCCCGACCCGCTCCTCGCCGGCCAAGGGGGCGGCCGGAGGCGCGGCCGGCGCCGGAGCGGCCGGCTTGGCCGGTGGCGGAGCCGGGCTCACCGGCCGCGCCGCGGCAACCGCCGCCGGTCTGGCAGCGGGCTGCTTCGGCGCCGCGCGCCGGACGACCGGCTTCTTGCTTGGGCGCTTCTTCGCGGCCCTGGCCGGCTTTCTGCGGGCCACCGCCTTTCTTGCCGGAACTTTCTTCCGTTTCGCCTTCGCCTTCGCTTTCTTTCTCGCAGCCATGTCTAGCCTCCGTCACTCTAGGAATTCGCCGGCCCGCCGGCCGGCGAATTCCTCACATTTTGCCCCGATTTTCGGCTTCCTTGGTGTCCTTGGTGTCCTTTGTGGTTCGACTTTCCTTATGTTTTCTCTGCGTCCTCGGCGTCCTCCCCGTTAGAGGCCGCGCCTCTAACGGGGTCCTCCGCGGTGAGAGGTGGGCTTCGTTCCCCCTTGGCGGCTACTTTCCTACCAGGGAATCGGCTTCCGGTCGCGGAAGAAGCCGCCGCTCGGCCCATCATCAGGCAGTGTCGCGAGCCACACGGCGGTATCGGCGCCCTGCTCCACCGTGCGCGGCGCGCCGGAACCGCCCATGTCCGTCCTCACCCAGCCCGGGCACATCGAGTTTACCAGTATCCCGCTGCCGGTGAGTTCCGCGGCGAGCGTGCGCGTGAGCGCGTTCAAGGCCGCCTTGGAGACGCGATAAGCGGGGCTGCCCGCGCCCATGTCCGAGAGCTGGCCCTGGCCGCTCGAGACGTTGACGATGCGCCCGTAGCGATGCTGCTGCATGAGCGGCGCGAGCGCCTGCGTCAGCATGAGGGGGCCGATGAGGTTCACCTCGAGCGTTTCGCGGTAGGCGGCCGGGCTCGAATCGAGCACGCGGGAGCCGCGAGGGTCGGCCAGAACGCCGGCATTGTTCACGAGGATGTCGCAACGTTTGCAGGTGGCTTCCAGCCAGCCCGCAAACGTTTTGACGCTTTTTTCGCTCGTGACATCGAGGGGATGGAACTCGACGTCGAGTCCCTCGTCACGCAGTTTTTCGGCGGCGGCGTTTCCTTTGGTCTCGTCTCTGGCGGTAAGCACGACGCGTATCCCGCCGCGTCGTGCCAGCTGGCGGCAGATCTCGAAGCCGATGCCGCGGTTCGCGCCAGTGACAACCGCTACGCGCTTGTCACTCATTTAAACCCCATTTAGCCACAGAGAACACGGAGGACACAGAGAAACAATTTGGAACTGCGGATGCACACCGATAAGGCGGTCTTCGACTCTCTGTGCTCTCTGTGGCAAATGCCTTCTCGGGGTTGGTCTTATCCGCGTTCATCTGCGTTCATCGGCGGTTTCGAGTTCCTCTCTGTGATCTCTGTGTCCTCTGTGGCTAAATCTTGATTTTCCCGACCATTTTCTCGGGCTTCACCCACGCGTCGAACTGCTTCGCGGTGACGTAGCCCAGCTTGACCGCGGCCTCCTTCAGCGTGGTGCCCTCCTCGTGCGCCTTCTTGGCGATCGCCGCGGCCTTCTCGTAGCCGATGCGGGGATTCAGCGCCGTCACCAGCATCAGCGACTCGCGCATGAGCGCGGCGATGCGCCTGCGGTTCGCCTCGATGCCCGCCGCGCAGTGCTCGTTGAAGTTCTCGCAGCCGTGCGCGAGGAGCTTCGCGCTGTGGAGGAAATTGCGGATCACCATCGGCCGGAACACGTTCAGCTCGAAGTTGCCCGAGGCCCCGCCCAGGTTGATGGCGACATCGTTGCCGAACACCTGGCAGCACACCATGGTCAGGGATTCCGCCTGCGCGGGGTTGACCTTCCCCGGCATGATGGAACTGCCCGGCTCGTTCTCCGGGATTACGAGCTCGCCCAAGCCGCTCCTCGGGCCCGAGGCGAGCCAGCGGATGTCGTTGGCGATCTTCATGAGGGAGGCCGCGAGCGTCTTCAGCGCGCCGTGGGCGTTGACCAGCGCGTCGCAGGAGGCGAGCGCCTCGAACTTGTTGGGGGCGGTCACGAACGGCAGGCCCGTCAGCTTCGCGAGCTCCGCCGCGACCCTCACGGCGAAATCGGGATGGGCGTTCAATCCCGTGCCGACCGCGGTGCCGCCGAGCGCAAGTTCACGCAGGTGCGGCAGCGCGGCATCCAGGTGCGCGAGCCCGTGATCGAGTTGTGAGACATAGCCCGAGAACTCCTGGCCGAGCGTGAGCGGTGTCGCGTCCTGCAGGTGGGTGCGGCCGATTTTCACGATCCGCGCGAATTTCCCCGCTTTCGCCGCAAGCGTCTCGCGGAGCTTCCCTGCCGCCGGCTTGAGGCTGCGCTCGAGCGCGATCACCGCCGCGAGGTGCATCGCGGTGGGAAACGTGTCGTTCGAGGACTGGCCGCGGTTGACGTCGTCGTTGGGATGCACGAGGCGCTTGTCGCCGCGGCCGCCGCCCAGGATCTCGGAGGCGCGGTTGGCGAGCACCTCGTTCACGTTCATGTTGGTCTGCGTGCCGGACCCGGTCTGCCACACCGTGAGCGGAAAGTGATCGTCGAGGCGCCCGCCGAGCGCCTCCTCGGCCGCCTTCACGATCGCCTTGCCTTTCCTTTCATCGAGCACGCCCAGCGCCATGTTGGCGAGCGCCGCGGCCTTCTTCACCAGCACCTGCGCGCGCACCACCTCGAGCGGCATCACCTCGCCCGGAAAGCGGAAGTGCGCGAGGCTCCTCTGCGTCTGCGCGCCCCACAGCCGGTCGGCGGGCACCGCGATCGCCCCCATGGTGTCGCGCTCGATGCGAGTCTTCTTCGGCATGACGCCTCACGAGGAAATGGGAAACAGGAAATGGGGAAGGGGATCGTTGTTGGGATCGACCAGATCGAAGTCCTTGTCCCGCTTCAACCGCAATCCCAGCCGCCCGATGCGCGCCTCGATGACCACCGGCCTGCCGACGGGCGCCGGTCGCGCCACCGCCGTGCCGTTGGTGATCACGGCGACGAGGTTGCCGCGGGCGGTGAGATTACGCGCCTCGCCCTCGTCCGCCGCGATCGCTTCGCACGCGAAGGCCACGCCCGGCGTGTAGGCGAGCGCGAGGTCGCTCTGGTTGACGAGGCCCTTGGTGGCGACGACGGCGATCTTGCCGGGAGCCGGCGCGCGGTGATACTCGAGTGCCGCTTTGCGGAGCTGTTCGTCCATGCGGAGTCGGCCAGATCGAGGCGCGCGTTGAGCAGCACGCAGCGTCTGTTCGAACGCGCGCGGTTAAACTCGCGCAGCGCGTCCGGTATGACGAAAATTATACCTGAGGCCCGCCGCCCCATTTCTTGCCGGCGCCCGCGGCCTCTGAATACAATTTCACCATGGCCGACCTTCCCTACCCTGTCCGCACCGAGCTCTACCCCGAGATCGAGCCTTACGCGACCGGCATGCTCAAGCTCGACGCGGTGCACAGCATGTACTGGGAGCAGTCCGGCAACCCGGACGGCGAGCCGGTGCTCTTTCTCCACGGCGGGCCCGGCGCGGGCGCGGCGCCGGCGCACCGGCGCTTCTTCGACCCGGGACATTACCGCATCGTGATCTTCGATCAGCGCGGCGCCGGGCGCTCGACGCCGCTGGGAGAGTTGAGGGAGAACACCACGCCGCATCTCATCGCCGACATCGAACGGCTGCGCGAGCACCTGGGCGTCGAGCGCTGGCTCGTGTTCGGGGGTTCCTGGGGCAGCACGCTCGCGCTCGCCTACGGCGAGGCGCATCCCGGGCGCTGCGCGGGGTTCATCCTGCGCGGCGTGTTCCTGTGCCGCAGGAGCGAGATCAACTGGTTCCTCTACGGGCTGCGCGCCCTTTTTCCGGAGCCGTGGCGTGTGTTCGCGGGCGTGATCCCCGAGGCCGAGCGCGGCGACCTGCTCGCGGCTTACCACAGGCGGCTCACCGATCCCGACCCCGCGGTGCACATGGCGGCGGCGCGCGCCTGGAGCACTTACGAGGGCGCGTGCTCGACGCTGCTGCCGAGCCCCGAGACGGTTTCCTATTTCGCGGGGGACGGGGTGGCGCTGGGGCTTGCGCGCATCGAGGCGCACTATTTCAGCAACGACATCTTCCTGCCGGAGAACTCCCTGCTCGAAAACATCGCGCGCGTCCGCCATCTTCCCTGCACCATCGTGCAGGGGCGCTACGACGCGGTCTGCCCGATCGCGACCGCGGACGAGGTGCACCGCGCGTGGCCGGAGGCCGAGTACATCGTGGTGCCGGACGCCGGGCACTCCGCGTGGGAGCCCGGGATCAGCGCCGAGCTGGTGCGCGCGACCGAGCGGTTCAAGACGCGGCGCTAGGCGCCGCGCTACGGCCACCTCTCGCCGCGGAGGACCCCGTTAGAGGCCGCGCCTCTAACGGGGGAGGCGGAGGGGGCGCCGAGGAGATTCTCGAACTTCGTGGTCAGGGATTTCTAACCACGGGTCACCCGTCACTCGTCGCTCGTCTCCGTTACGGCAGCAGTACCGTTGATCCCGTGGTCTTGCGCGATTCGAGATCGCGCTGCGCCTGCGCGGCTTCGCGCAGCGGGTAGGTCTGGTTGACATGGATCTTGACCTTGCCGGCTCTCACCACCGCGAAGAGCTCGCGCGCCGCGCGCTCGAGGTCCTCGCGCGAGGCGGTGTAGTGCAGCAGGGTCGGGCGGGTGAGGAAGAGCGAGCCCTTCTGCGCGAGGATGCCCGGGTTGATGGGCGGCACGGCGCCCGACGCGTTGCCGAAGCTCACCATCACCCCGAGCGGCGCGAGGCAGTCGAGCGACTCCATGAAGGTGTCCTTGCCGACCCCGTCGTAGACCACCGGCACGCCCTTGCCCTTGGTGATTTCCTTCACGCGGTCCGCGAACTTTTCGCGCGAGGTCACGATGACATGCTTGCAGCCCGCCTTCTTCGCGAGCTCCGCTTTCGCGTCGCTGCCGACGGTGCCGATCACGGTCGCGCCCAGATGCTTTGCCCACTGGCACAGGATCTGGCCCACGCCGCCTGCCGCCGCGTGCACGAGGATGGTGTCGCCCTTTTTCACCCGGTAGGTGCGGCGGATGAGGTAGTGCGAGGTGAGGCCCTTCAGCATCATCGCCGCGGCGGTCTTGTCGTCCACACCGGCCGGGATCTTGACCAGCCGGTCAGCCGGCCGCAGCAGGACTTCGGCGTAGGCCCCGATCGGCCCGGAGTACGCGACCCGGTCGCCCGCCTTGAGCCCCTTCACGTTCGGGCCGACCGCCTCCACCACGCCGGCGCCTTCCGAGCCCAGGGTGAACGGCAGCGGTGTCGGATAGAGGCCGTTGCGCTGGTAGATATCGATGAAATTCAGCCCGACCGCGGTGTTGCGCACCCTCGCCTCGCCGGGTCCCGGGTCGCCAATCGCCACTTCTTCCCACCGCAGTTTTTCGGGGCCGCCGTATTCATGGATACGCATCGCGTAGGGCATCGTTGTTCTCCTTGTCAAGGAAATGTGAGCGCGTGATTAAAGCACATTTTCGGGGAGCGCCATACAGCCGCCCGCGCGCGATCCAGGTCGTGGACTCGCGTCAGTCCGCGCACCCGGAGCTGAACCGCACGGGCTCGTAGGCGCAGGGTTAACGCAAGGAAAAAACGGAACCGGGACGATACTTCTTGCGGATTCCTGGCGTCCTTTGCGCCTCGGCGGGTATGCTCGTCCTTCCTAGCGGGCGCGCAGCGCCCTGGCCGCCCGCGCGACGTCGCGCGCTTTCACCCAGAACATGGCGCCGTAGCGTCCCGCCCCGGCGGCGACCGCGTCCATCGCCACCATGTTGATGCGGGCCTTGGCGAGCTTGCTGCAGATCCCCGCGATCGCGCCGGGCTTGTCCGCACCCTGTGCCACGAACACGGTCTTCTTCTTGCTCACCTTCAGGCCCAGCTTGCGGGCCGCGCGTGCGAACTTGGCCGCATCGTAGGGGACGAAGTCGACCTGCGCGCGCCCGGCGTTGGGAAAACCCGTGAACGCAATCAGGTTCACGCCGTGCGCGGCGAGCCCGTTGAGCAACTTCGCGCCCTGGCCCGGGCGGTTCGACGTCTGCATGCTGAAATAGGCGGTCCTGCGGATGGTCGTGGCCATAACTGCCTCCTTTGGTATTGCGATTCCCGGAATGCCGTCGCCGCTCGAGCGGCGGTTTCGCGTCCGTCTCGAACCGGCGCACTTAATCCGGCGCGGAGCGTCCGGATTAAGCCTAAATATACGCCGACCAGTCGGCGCGCGCACGTCGCTTCCCGGCCGGCGACCGCCGATTCGGCGGTCGCCCCCCGGCTTGCCCCCGGGCTGCGGCTTGGTGCTCGCAGTGAGCGACTCGAGCGCGGATTTTTGCATTTCCAGCGTCTTCACGGTCATCTGCACGAAGCCGACGTTCATGGTGAGCCACGTCTCGACCGCCTTCAACCCGACGATCTTCTTCTCGATCTCCTCGATGTTGACGGTGGGCGTGACCATCCCCGGCGGCGGGAAGTTGAGCGGGTTCCACATCTTCTGCATGAACTCGAAAAGATCCTTGGGCGCAGCTCTGGCTGTTGCGCCATGTCACGCTCCTTCGATGACCAGGCGGTGGGACGCGGATATAGAAATGGCGGTTCCGCGGGCGGGAACCTGCCATGGAATTGCCAACGCGGCCGGGCCTGATGATTGCGTGGCAGGCCAAGGGCACGGGGATGTGCGTGACGGAAGCGACCCGCGAGCTCAAGACGTTGGTCAGACTTCATCGGCAATGAGGTCGACGCGTATCGTAGCGCCGTCCTTGACCTTCCTTAGCGTGCGCGGATCGCCGGCGATTTTCCCCAGCACGTTGCAGCGGGTGACGAGCCGGCACTCGCCGGCCTTGGAGACCGGGGTGGGCCCGAACGGCAGGGCGAGTGAGTTGCCCTCGACCCAGAAGCAGACCGTCCCGGGATCCACTATCTGCCGCGCGTCAGGCTCCAGGGCAGTTTTCACCGGCAGCTCGAAATAGACTTCCTCGCCCCAGGTGTTGGCGGCCGCCTCGCAAGGCAGCGCCGCGAGCAGCTTTTCGGCGGTCGGGGTGTCCCGTAAGTCAGCAATCACTTTACCTCCCTTCCAGGCAATTCTTATCCGGGCCATGAAAGGGAGGGAGGCCGTGCTTACTGCACGGGCGGGTAGGAAACGGGACGCGCGGTCGCGGTCTTGGTCGCGGGGTTGCGGGAAGGGCGCTGGGTGAGGACCTGCTGGAGGCGGTATTTCTCGTTCATCACCTTGTTGGTGTACTGGTCCTCGTGGTCCCCGAGCGCCCCGGCGTACATCTGCAATGCGATGCCCAGGTTGCCGGTTCGCCGGACGTATTCCTTGAGGATCTGTGCCCCGACGACGATGTTCGCCGCGGGGTCGAACACCGCCTTCTCGCCCCCGAACTCCTCCAGCTTGTCGGTGTGGTACCTCGGGATCACCTGCATCAGGCCCTTGGCGCCCGCAACGCTCTCGGCGATCGGGTTGAACCCGGATTCGACCGCAATCACGGCGATGATGATCAGCGGATCGAGCCCCAGCTGCTGCCCGACGGTGTGCGCGAGGCTCACCAAGTCAAAGGTGACGTCCTCCGATACGCGAAAGCGCTTGGAGAGGAACCCCGCCAGGGCCCGGTAGCGGTTTTCCTCCACCTCGGTCAGCCGGGCCGCATCGCGCTCCGCCCGTGCGGCGTTGCCTCCTGGGCCCAGCGATTCCGGGAGTGCGCGGCCCAGCGATTCGCTGAGCCACAGCGGGCCATATTGGGATTCCACCACCAGGACCAGCGCCGCGAGGCTTGCGGCGAGAACCAGCATCGATACCGCACTGCGCGCCCAACGCGCCAGCCGGGGGAGGTGAGATCCATCGGGATTCAGGGCTGATTTTGCGATCATTGCAAAACCTCCTTTCTCTGCCTCCGGCCCGTGCCGGCGCCGGTCTACGTTGCCCTGCAGGGCAACGCTCCCCGCGGCATGAGCGGCCTGAACGCAACCTCAATAGGTTGTAGGCCGTCTCGAAAAGTTGGCTAATTCTAGTGGGTCAGGTCAGCCGCTGCAACGATCCTTTACGAACCCAGCGCCGCCTCTACCCCGTGCAGGGGAGGTTGATGCAAAGCAACCAAGAAAATTATCTTATTTTTCAGCGATTTTGTCAAGGACTGTGACCAAATCTCCGCGCGGCTTGTTGCGTCGCACTAATCTCGATCTTTGGGTTCCCGGCTAACTCCGTCCGAGCAGGCCGGAAGGCGTTCTATAAAATTAAATTTAGTTTATTAAACAGAGCGTTGAAAGGCGTCCGCCGCTGCGCGGCACGGTTTTCCCAAGCTGTTTCGCGCTGCCGCAACCGGGACGGGATCTGAAATGGTGCCGGATTGCCCCGCAGAAAGATCACCGCGCGGGGGACAAGGAAGGCTGATCCGGGAAGCGGCGCTTGAACTCAGCCAGCACCTCATCCGCCAACGCCTGTTCACCCTGCTCGCGCAGCTCCTCGATCCTGCGACGCCACTTTTCAGGGGGCTCGCGCTCGAGTTCCCGCAGGAGCACCGACTTTTGGGGCTCGACCGGCGGCGCGCGCTCCGCGCTGAGCGACGCGGCCTTGCTCCTCGCGCGCGGTGCTTCGACCGGAGCCTCGGCAGACCGTGGCAGCGGCTGCGCCTCCCCGGTCGCAGGCCTTGCCTCGCTTCGACGGTCCGCGCGGGCGATGGGTGCCGCCTCCAGCTTCGCCTCCGCCGCGGTCGATCGTCCCGGCGCGTCGTCGGCCTCCCTACGCTCGTTTCCCGGACCAAAGAACGGCACGGCGGTCCGTCCCGGTGCTGGCGCTTCTTCCTCCCGCGAGGCCCCCGCACGGGCGGGTGGAGCCGCCGCCCTTGGTGTCGGCGCGGCGGGCACTTCCGGAGCTTGCGCGACTGCCTGCCCTCCGGGTTGGTCCCGCGACCCGGGGCTCATTGCTACGGCAGCTGGCGGCTGCGGTGGCGCCCGGTCAGCGAGCGGGGCCGCCGGTCCAACCGCCGCGACGCGATCGCCGCCCTCCTCGCTCATCAGCATGACCAGGCTCGCGCTCAGCACGATCACGGCCGCGATCGAGAGCGGCAGGCGGCAGGCGCGCAGCGTCGGGCCGAGGCGCAAGCGGGGCGCGCCGGAGCCGGAGGCGCGCAGCGTGGAGCGGGCAGGCGCGCCAAGGGACGAAACGACGCGGTCTTCCGCCTGCAACGCCGGCGAGCGGGGCGCCGCCCCGACCTCGCGCCGCGCTGCCGCGAGGATCGCGGCCTCGAGGTGCGCGGGCGGCTCCTCGACCGAGCCGGCGCGGTACAACCGCGCGAGCTCCGCCTCGCGCTCTTCCGGCGCGGCTTGCCCGCTCTGCCCCTGCTCGTTCAGCGTCATTCGTCCATCCCCCGTCTCAGCCTCGCCAGCGCGTAGCGCAAGCGGCTTTTCGCCGTCTCGCGGCTGACCCCGGTCGCCTGCGCGATCTCTTCCACCGTCATTCCCGCCTCCTGCTGCAGCACGAAGGCTTCGCGCTGCGGGGCGGGCAGTTCCGCGACGAGCGCCATGAGGCGCTCCGCCTGCCGCCGGGCGTCAAGCGCATCGTCCGGCGGCCGCTCGCGCTCGTCCGGCAGATTGGCGAGCTCCTCGCAGTCCTCGTCATCGAATGAAGCCGCAATCGCTCGGCTGTGCTTGCGGTAGTGATCAATGAGCCGGTTGTGCGCGAGCCGGTAGAGATAGGTCGTGAACTTGGCCGTGACCGCATAGCCCGCCCGGGCGCGGATGAGATTCGTCCACACGTCCTGGAACAGCTCCTCGGCCACTGCGGCGTCGCGGCAATGGCGCAGGACATAGCGGTAGACGCCACCCCTGTGGCGCCGGTAAAGGAGATCGAATGCGCCGGCATCGCCGTCGCGATAGAGAAGCATGAGCTCCTCATCGCTGCTCTCCGCGCTCCGCGACATAGCACGGCCAGTATGCGGAAGCTGCCGCGGACGGGCAACCGGGCTTCCATGCGGCATGGCGCCAACATCTTCAACCCGATAGGACACCGGTGACACGAACGTTCAGATCTGCTTGCCGATATTGCTCGGCGTCCTTCGGGTCCTTGGCGGTTGAGCTTGCACCGATCAGAGCCTCGTTCTCTAAACGTTGCTCCGGGCGAGATGGGGTTAACCTTGAAGGGGCGCGGCGCCCCCGGCTATACTCGCCCACTCCCGGTCACGCCAGCAAAGAGAGGGTCAAAGGACGCCGCCATGGCCAAGTTTTCTGCCGAAGCCATCCGCACCATCGCGCTCGTCGGCCACGGCGGCGCCGGCAAGACCACGCTCACGGAGGCGCTGCTCGCCAGGTCCGGCGCGATCGCAGCCGCGGGCAGCGTGGAAAAAGGCACCACGGTCTGCGACTTCGACCCGCTCGAGAAGCAGTACCAGCATTCGCTCAACGCCTCGATCGTGCACCTCGCTTACCGCGACACGCGCGTGCACATCGTGGACACCCCGGGCCTGCCCGATTTCATCGGCCGCGCGATCGGCGCGCTGCCCGCGGTCGATACCGCCGCGATCGTGGTGAACGCGCAAAGCGGCATCGAGATGATCACTACCCGCATGATGCAGTGGGCGGCGAAGCGCAATCTCTGCCGCATCATCATCGTCAACAAGATCGACGCCGAGAACGTGGACCTCGCCGGGCTGCTCGCCAGGATCCAGGCCGCTTTCGGAAAAGAGTGCCTGCCGGTGAACCTGCCCGCGGACGGGGGCAAGCGCGTGGTGGACTGCTTTTTCAACCCGTCCGGCACCGCCGATTTTTCCTCCGTGGAGGATGCGCACCGCGCGCTGGTGGACCAGGTGGTCGAGGTGGACGAGGAGCTGATGGCGGTCTACCTCGACAGGGGCGAGGTCGCGCCCGAGGAGCTGCACGCCCCCTTCGAGAAGGCGCTGCGCGAAGGCCACCTCGTCCCGGTGTGCTTCGTCTCCGCGCGCAACGGGGCGGGGGTCGCGGAGCTGCTCGACGTCATCGTCAGGCTCTTGCCCAACCCGACCGAGGGCAATCCGGCGCAGCTCATGAAGGGCGAGGGCGACAAGGCCCAGCCGGTCCGCGCCGAGGCCGACCCGGGAAAGCACGTCATCGCCCACGTCTTCAAGGTGGTGATCGACCCCTTCGTCGGCAAGGTCGGCGTCTTCCGCGTGCACCAGGGCACCGTCACCAAGGACACCCAGCTCTTCATCGGCGAGGGGAGAAAGGCGTTCAAGGTCGGGCACGCGTACCTGCTGCAAGGCAAGGATCTCGTCGAAACCGACGCGCTCGTGCCGGGCGACATCGGGGCGGTGGCGAAGGTGGACGAGATCCATTTTGACGCCGTGCTGCACGACTCGCACGACGAGGACCGCGTCCGCCTCGTGCCGCTCGAGTTCCCGACCCCGATGCATTCGCTCGCGATCGAGCCCAAGCGCCGCGGCGACGAGCAGAAGATCTCGGAGACGCTGCACAAGCTCGCCGCCGAGGACCCCACCTTCAAGGTCGAGCACCACGCGGTGGTCAACGAAACCGTGGTGAGCGGGCTGGGCGATCTTCACATGCGCTACATCCTCGACCGCATGGCGAACCAGTATCACGTCGAGGTCTCGACCAAGCCCCCGCGCATTCCCTACCGCGAGACGATCACCGCGAAAGCGGAAGGACACCACCGGCACAAGAAGCAGACGGGCGGGGCGGGCCAGTTCGGAGAAGTGTTCCTGAGGGTCGAGCCGCTCAGGCGCGGCGCGGGCTTCGAATTCGTGGACCAGGTGAAGGGCGGCGTCATCCCCAACCAGTTCATCCCGGCAGTGGAGAAAGGCGTGCGCCAGGTGCTCGAAGCGGGCCCGCTCGCGGGCTTTCCGGTGCACGACGTGCGTGTCACCGTCTACGACGGCAAGCATCACGACGTGGATTCCAAGGAGGTCGCCTTCATCGCCGCGGGAAAGCGCGCGTTCATGGACGCGTTGAGCAAGGCGCGACAGATCATCCTCGAGCCCATCGTGAACATCGAGGTCACCGCGCCCGAGGGAGCCATGGGCGATATCGCCGGCGACATCGCCTCGCGACGCGGCCAGCTGAGCGGGACCGATTCGGCTGCGCCCGGCACGCTGGTCGTCCGGGGCCAGGTCCCGCTCTCGGAATTGAGCAACTACCAGGCACGGCTCAAGTCCATCACCGCGGGCCAGGGCTCGTACTCGATCGAGTTCGCGCGCTACGAGCCGGTGCCGCCCGGCGTGCAGAAGGACCTCGTCGCGGCCCACGCCAAGACCGCGGTGCACGCCGAGGAGCAGTAAGCGGTGAGCCGTAAGCGGTGAGCGGTAAACAGCGAATGCAGGAGCGGGCAGCCTCCCGCTCACGGCTTGCCGTTCACCACTCACTCGCCGAGCTTCATGGGCGCCCCCGTGGATGAAATTGTTCTGCGCGGCATGGCCAAGTGGCCCAACGTGCGCGCGGTCTACGGCTGGCTCTCGCTCGACCGGCGCGGCAACTGGCTGATCAGGGGAGAGCGCATCACCCATCCCGGATTGATCGCCTTCATCGGCCGCAATTACGCGCGCGATGGCGAAGGCCGCTGGTTCTTCCAGAACGGCCCCCAGCGCGTCTTCGTCGCCCTCGAGTACGCGCCGTTCGTCTATTGCGTCGTGAGCCCCGGCGATGCCCCGCTCGCGATCGAGGCGCACAACGGCATGCAGGTCAGCACGGTCTCGGGCGCGTGGATCGACGAAAACGGCGCCGTCCTGCTGGAAACCGAGCACGGCCCCGGCGTGGTCCACGACCGCGACCTCGAACGCCTGCTGGCCGCCTTGATCGACACGGACGGCAAGGCCTTCGAGGCGCCCGCGCTCGACGAGCTCATGCAATTTGTCGAGCGCGGGCGTGAGGTGCCGGTGTGGCTCAGGTTCCGCGGCAGCAACGTCAAGGTGAGGCCGATCCGGTCGGAAACCGTGGCCCGCCGCTTCGGCTTCGTGCCGCGGCCGGTTGAGCCAGCCGGCAAGAAAGAACGCATTAAAAGCCCGTGAGCGATGAGCGGCGATCGCGGCCGACCGGCTCTACCGCGAGACCGATCTCGCGATCGACTATTGCGAGGACGTGGAGCGCCTCTCCGAGGAAGCGCTAGCGAGCATCGTCGAGCTGATGCGGGGCCACGGCCTCACCGCCAAGGTGAGCTCGATCCACGTCAACGGCTGGTTCGGCGGCTGCGACAAGCTCACCACGACGATGGCCCTGTTGCGCGAAGCCTTCGCCACCGATCTCGACGCCGCGCGCGCCGCGCACGTTTTCGTCGGCGACCCGCCCAACGACGTGCCGATGTTCGCCTGCTTCCCGCACAGCGTGGGCGTGGCGAACATCCGGCAGTTCGCGGGACGGTTCGCCCATGAACCCAGATACGTCACGCGCCGCGCTAGCGGCACAGGTTTTCGCGAAGTCGTTGATTGCCTGCCGGATGCGCGTTCAAATGGTGCTTCGGCGTCGGCGGGACTGCCCGCGCGTTGAACGGCGGACCGAAGCACGTAATTCGTGGCTTTGATATCCTAATCGTTCGTTCCAACGCGCGGAGTCAAACCGGTGCGAAGCGTCCGGCTTTAACCATGATTGATCTCAGGAGCGACACCGTCACCCGCCCGACCGAGGCGATGCTCGAGTCCATGCGCGAGGCGACCTTCGGCGACGATTCCCGCGACGGCGACGCGACCGTCCAGAGGCTCGAGGCGATGGCCGCCGAGCGCACGGGAAAGGACACCGGCGCCTTCATGCCGAGCGGGACGATGGCGAACCTCGTTGCGATGCTCACCCACGCGCAGCGCGGCGGCGAAGTGCTGCTCGAGCAGGGCTCGCACACGCTCTATGCCGAGCTGGGCGGCATCGCGGGAGTGGCCGGCCTCATGTACCGCGGCCTCCCGGGCAAGCGCGGCGCGATGGACCTCGAGGCCCTCCGCGAGGCGATCCGCCCCACGACGCGCCATTACATGGGCACCGCGGCGGTCTGGATGGAGAACACCCACAACCGCGCCGGCGGCGCGGTGCTGCCGCTCGCGCACATGCGGCAGGTCTACGGGCTCGCTCACGAGAACGGGGTGCCGGTGCATCTCGACGGGGCGCGCATCTTCAACGCAGCAATTTCGCTGGGCGTGCCGGTCGGCGAAATTGCTCAATATTCCGATTCAGTCTGCTTTTGCGTCTCGAAAGGCTTGTCTGCTCCCGTCGGCTCCATCCTTTGTGGTAGCCAGGAGTTCATCGAGCGGGCGCGCGCCTACCGCCGCATGGTGGGCGGCAACCTGCGCCAGGCGGGGCCGCTCGCCGCCGCCGGCATCGTGGCGCTCGAAACCATGGTGGACCGGCTCGTCGAAGACCACCAGAGCGCCCAGCGTCTCGCCGAAGGGTTGAACCGCATTGACGGGAGCCTCTGCAATCCACGGGAGGTCGAAACCAACCTCGTGCGCGCGGACGTGAAAAGGAGCGGCCGGCGCGCGGCGCAGTGGTCGGCCGACTTGAAGGCGAAGGGCGTGCTCGTTGCGCCGGCGGACGCCTGGACGCTGCGTTTCGTGACCCACCGCCACATCTCCGCCCCCGACGTGGACGCCGCGGTGAGCGCCTTCGCGGAGCTGTGGCGGAAAAATTAGCCGCCGCGGCGCGAGGACACCAGGACGCCAAGAAAATCGAAGGACCATCTCTCACCGCAGGGGACGCGGAGGACGCCTCCATTGCTGCGTTTTCCAATCCGCGCGCCACGATGAGCGCGACGAGCACCGCGTTCACCAGCGCCCAGACGCTCTGGTTGCAGCGGCGGGCGGCGATATTGCCTCGTCTTGCGAGCCAGGCGCCGAAGGTGAGGCCCGCCACGAGCAGGAGCTCGAGCGCGAGGTTGAGGTCGGGGACGAGCCCGCCCGGGCCGAGGAAACCCTTCGCCGTCCACTTACCCGCAGCCTCGATCGCGAGGATCGCGACGGCAGTCCCGGCGAGGACCAGACTGCCGAAAACGAGACTGAACCTCCTCACGCCAAGCGGCGGCACCAACACGCCCGCCTGGCGCCCGCGGGCTTCGTCGAACCCGATCGCCCAGTGCGTGCCGTCGCAGAAGGGCTTCCTCGAGGAGTTGCCGCAACGGCAAAGCGCGAACGCGCCGCGCGCCGGCACGTCTTCGCCGCGCGAGTCGCGCAGCCGGCACGGGCCGCGCACCACGTACGGCCCGTTCTTCGCCACCTCGATCGCGGTGTTAGCGGACGGCGCCCGCGCACTCATCAGCGCGGATGTTGGCAGGGCGTATCGGCAGGGAACAGACGACGCTCGTCCCGCCGTTCCGAATCACGGATCCGAAAAAGCGTAATATAAGCCGGCGTTCGGGACCCCATAACGATTGAGGTTTTCTCCAGAGCACTCACTGCGATGCTGTTCCCGCAGCGTTACGTGCACGACATCGACCCCATCATCGGGTCCGTGTTCGGCATTCATTTCTGGTGGTATGGCCTCGCCTACGTGCTCGGCTTCCTGTGCGTGTTTTGGGTGGTGCGCGCCAGACGGGACGAGCTCGGCCTCTCCCGGCGCGCCGTCTGGGACCTCGCCATTCTGGTCACGGTGGGCGTCCTCATCGGGGGGCGATTCGTCCAGGTGGTTTTCTATGAATGGCCGTTCTACGCCGAACACTCGCGCCTGATTCCAGCCTATTGGCTGGGCGGCATGGCGACGCACGGGCTGCTCCTCGGCGCAATAGCGGGAATCCTGCTGTTCTGCGGAATATACCGGCGACGGGTTCTCGTCATTGCCGACGCCCTGGCCGTGCCGGCCGCCTTCATACTGGGCGTGGGGCGCATCGGCAATTTCATCGACGGCCAGATCGTCGGCGCCGCAAGCGACGCGTGGTGGGCCGTGAAGTTCCCGGACGCCGAAGGCTTCCGTCACCCCGTCGTGCTGTACGACGGCGTCAAGAATCTTCTCCTCATCCCGCTCCTGCTCTATCTCGGCAAGCGACGCCTGGCGCCGGGCGCCGTCACCGGCGCCTTCCTCTTCCTGTACGCCTTTCTCAGGCTCTTCGTTGACCTCTTCCGGGAGTATCCCACGACGCTCCTCGGGCTCGCGACCGGGCAGAGCCTGAACGTCCTGATGTCGCTCGCCGGCCTCTCCCTCATCGCCTGGAGCCTGCGCCGCAGCCGTGCGGCGGCAACCGCCAGCGAGGATTCCTCCACCGTCGGCGAGATCGTGTCTTCCGCCGGTCTCCGCTGGCGGCGAATCGCGTTCGGCTCGCTCGCCGCGTTCTCGCTGGCGATCCCGAGCGACTGGACGCAGGACATTCCCGCCCGTTACGAGAAACGCCACCCGGGCCTCGATTACTCCGCTCTGTACCCGCGTGTGAACGGCTTGCGCGAGCAGCAACGAATGCAATTCGACCACCAGGACGGTAGAGTAGAGGAGGAAGTAGGGTCACAAAGTAACACCACCCCTCCCCCCTCGTCGAACCGGACGTGCAGGTTTCCCGCATCCGGCTCTCATGCGAGCATTGGCCGCCGCAGTGCGCGC
>Ga0073934_10002828_pt1 | contig 34218 bp, 19 predicted proteins | sample LarsenN4metaG_FD_76834 | JGI IMG/M metagenome (GOLD analysis project Ga0073934, IMG submission 76834) | Hot spring sediment bacterial and archeal communities from British Columbia, Canada, to study Microbial Dark Matter (Phase II) - Larsen... ...
CGATCGGGACTTAGCCTGGATAAATTGTTGGTCTATTAAATCCTTTCCTAGCCATCTTGTAATGAGCCCGATAGGCGTAAAAACCAGGAAAAAAATGAGGCCGAGGATCAGACGTGTATTAAACCAACCCAGAACGAAAGCCAGGGTCATCCAGGCTTTGTAGGGGTATTTAAGTAACTCCGGCAAGAAAATTCCTGAAACTAAGAAAAGGAGCGCTGCACCCCAGAATCCAACGTACTTACCGCTTCCTTTATAAAGCAGTAGACCGCCCAAGAGCCCAAGCGCCACGGCCATCGTGATTCCGAACTTGCGGAGTTCTTTCCGGCCAACCTTTATATTTTTAATTTCTTCTAGTAGCAAGGCTTCATGGTCTGTAATCCGGGGCCCGGAGCAAGGGTACATCGCGGTACCCCCTACCCGGCAACGGATCCTGGACCGTCGACGATTCTTTAATCTAACTCGAACTCCTTCTTCCAATCTATGTCTTTTTCCAGGGGTTTCTGCTCTCGCTTATCCAGAAGGAAGCTTCCCATCGCCAGGTAATCCATGTTGGTCCGCATAAAGCAGATATAGGCTTCTTCGGGCCGGCACACGATCGGCTCCCCCCGAACATTAAAGGAAGTATTAATGAGGACCGGGCAGCCGGTCTTTTCATAAAATCTTTGGATCAAATCGTAGTAAAGGGGGTGATCTTCCCGGTTAACCGTTTGAATCCTCGCCGAGTAATCCACGTGGGTCACGGCGGGTATGGAAGAACGGACGACGTTCAGCTTATCGATGCCCCAGAGTTTCTCTTCGTCTTCCGTCATTTGTCTTCGGTGGACGTCCTTAACCGGCGCGACCAGCAGCATGTAAGGGCTTTCCCGGTCCAGATCGAAATAATCCGAGACCTTATCCAGGAGGACGCTGGGCGCAAAGGGCCTGAACCCCTCCCTGAACTTAATTTTAATATTCATCGTCGCCTGCATTTTAGGCGACCGGGCATCCCCCAGAATGCTTCGAGAGCCCAGGGCCCGGGGCCCGAATTCCATGCGGCCCTGGAACCACCCGACCACCTGTTCTTTGGCAATCAACTCCGATACCGAGTCGAGCAACTCTTCCCGAGTCAACCGTTTATAAGGGATCTGGCGGTTCTTCAGGAACTCTTCGATGACTTCATCGGAGTACGCAGGCCCCAGGTAAGAGCCTTTCTGAAAATCTCGTCCTCCGGAGGGTTTTCGCTCATTTCCCAGGTATCGATACCAGATGAGTAAGGCCGCACCCAGGGCTCCTCCGGCGTCCCCGGCTGCCGGCTGGATCCAGATATTGTCAAAGGGGCCCTCCCTCAGAATGCGTCCATTGCCCACACAATTCAACGCGACCCCTCCCGCCAGGCACAGGTTCCTCTGTTGGGTGGCCCGGTGAACATGCCGGGCCATCCGAAGCATGATCTCTTCCGTGACGACCTGGACGGATCGGGCCAGGTCCATCTCCTTCTGGGTTAATTTGGTTTCGGGCGGTCGGGGAGGTCCGCCAAAAAGCTTATGGAACCTTTCGTTGGTCATGGTCAACCCGGCGCAGTAATTGAAATATTTCATATTCATCCTAAAGGACCCATCTTCCTTTAAATCTATCAACTCGGTCAAAATCAGGTCCACATACTTGGGCTCCCCATAAGGCGCTAATCCCATCACTTTATATTCTCCGGAATTGACCTTGAAACCCGTGTAGTAAGTGAAAGCAGAGTATAAAAGCCCTAACGAGTGGGGAAATCGGATCTCATAATCCAGTTCGAAGTCATTTCCCCGACCCGTCCCAAAGCTGGTCGTAGTCCACTCCCCTACGCCGTCCATGGTCAAAATAGCTGCTTCCTCAAAGGGGGACGGATAAAAGGCGCTGGCGGCGTGGGACTCGTGATGCTCGGGGAACAGGACCTTCCCCTCGTACCCCAGCTCTTTCCGGATAAGATCCGGAATCCAAAGCTTCTGCTTGACCCAAAGAGGGATGGCCTTCATGAAAGACTGGATCCCCCAAGGGGCGTAGGTGAGATAGGTTTCCAGCATGCGCTCGAATTTAAGCAGGGGTTTGTCGTAAAAGCCGACAAGATCCAGATCTTTTGCTGTAATTCCTGCTTCCTGGAGGCAGTAGCGAACGGCATGGGAGGGGAATCTGTAATCATGCTTCTTACGGGTGAAACGTTCTTCCTGAGCTGCCGCAATAATTTCGCCGTCTTGGACTAAGCAGGCCGCGCTGTCGTGATAAAAGCAGGATATACCTAAAATATACATAACACAGTCCTCAATGCGGTTAAACTTAGTGACCCGTTTGCCGTTTACTGGTTAAACGGCAAACCCGGTAAAATCAACCCTCGGTTTTGAGCAATGAAATGCCAGGATTTCATCTGATGGTAGATGGCTTCCGCGATCAGTGCATGTCCGATGGCATTGGGATGGCACCCATCGGTGGAAACATAAAGGGATCTGTTTTGTTCCATGGCTTTCCGGCCATAGAGATTTTCGTAATAATCGACCAGGTCTTTATAGATCTCTTTCCGCGTAATTTCCTCTAACCTCTCACGGAAAAGCTGATGGGCGTTGATAAAAGGCGCTTCCTTGGCGAGGGAGACATTTTTCATCATCTCCAGGTAACTGTTGGGCGCACATATCCCTAAGAGGATCGCCTGGGCCCCTTTTTCCCTTGCGGCGTCTATAAAATAGGCCAAATTTTCTTGATAATCCTTTCCAGACACAGCAAGCTGATTGAGCTGAAGGGTCTCCCGGCCCTCCCCGGAGCTTTTACCGCTCACGGGATCGTAGAAGTAAAAGATGAGCTTCCGCATGAGCTTATAGGTATAAAAATTTCGCAAAAATCTCCTTAACGCGCCCACCCAGGTCTCTTCCAAGGCAAGTACCTCCTTCATAGGATACTTAAGCCATCTGGCATCGTTCGCACCAAAGCTCACAATGAGAAGATCCGGAGAAAGGGATTTGGCGAAGTGATTAAAGAGATTGACGCCGTGTAGGGAAGTGTAACCGGGGATCCCCAGGTTTAGTACCTCATAACGGAGGGTACCTCCTTGGGCATTTAACGTCTCCTCTAATCGTTGTGGAAAGGTATACGTCGCCTCCACCCCCCAACCGAAGGTGCTCGAATCCCCCAGGGCGATAATGCGATAAACGTGTTCCCCCTTTTCTTGGGAAAATTCCTTGGTACGAAATCCCTGGGAATTAGAAGCCATTAAAAACTTAACCTGTTTTTCGCGTTCGATGGGGTTAAAGGGATTGACGACGAAAGCTCGAACCAGGGGTTTCATTTTATACTGGATGAATCTGGCCTCCTCGAAATAACCAAACCAATCCAGCCTATCTGCCGGGATCCCTCCTTGATTTTTCAACCGTTCTTTTTTCAGTTCCACCCAATTTTCATCGGCAAGCAGCCATACAGGAACCATGACCTTAAAATTTTTGTTTTTAGTCGCATCCACATCGATTCCGGAAAGTCGGATACCTGCCTCTAGGAGAGCTAAAAGCCCCAGGGGAACGACCATGGAGATCACCCCCCCTTGAACAAAAGACTTCCACCTGTTCGTCCAACGCTTCATCCCAAAATTTAGAGAATTATTAAATCCCCACAGAAGAAAAACCGGCAAGCCGGAGGTCGCTGGTCATAAATTTTACAACTTGCAGGCTTTTTCTCCGTTCTTGGAATTAAATGGGGACACGGGACTCCCTCGGGCTTGTACGTTCCATCCGGGAATCGAACCCCTAAAGCGACGCAGCAGACTCCACATCGAATGCACGCTTCATCGGATAATCCAGGAATCATAATGTCATCTTCACTCAAAGACGCGAATAAGGATAAATCTTCTCGGAATGATTTACATTTTGCAAGAATAAACCCGTTCCACTTTCCTGTCAAGATTTATTGCTTTCCTCCGGCCAAATTTCTCCTTGCAGAACCTTTTTTGTTCGTAACCCTTTCTCGCTCCCGGGCCCTGCCTGCCGGCGCCTGTCAAGGGTTTGCCCTGGCCAAGGGAGATAGAATTCCCAGGTTGGGAAGGCCCAAGTTTTGCCCGGGAACGAGGTGCGGATAAAAAAGTTAGCCCTTATAAATCTCTTGTTCCGGCATAATTTTCTTGACAAGCCCTCTCACCTGTATTAATACTTTGCGCGTTTGCTTTCAGACCGGATCAGCCATCATCTCGTATAGACGGTCGAAAATACTCTAACTTGATGTTTCCTTCCCTTCGAGAGCACTTCCTGATCCTTACCGAGTGAAAGTCCCACCAGAGGGACTGGGAAGTTGGATTGCATGAGCCGGGAGAGGCTTTGTCCGGAGGTATCGGAGTCTACTCGCGAGTTACGTAACAGGTAAATAGAGTCCATTCAGGAAAGGAGAAGATAGAATGAGATTACAGCGTATAAATTCCAGATTAGTTTTAACGGGTGATTTCGCCCGTAATTTAGAGGATTCCAACCTTTTTACCCAGGGGCTACTTCTTGGAGTGTGCCTTTTCCTGGCTTTATTTGGAGGGGGTTGCGGGGAGGACTCGGAACCTGTCACTTCGCTTTCCGACCCGGAGGAAAACGAACTCACCGCAGCACCTACCCCCACGCCGCTTCCCACCTTTTGTTCTCAAAATACGGGGATTTATTGCGATGAGAACGTCTATGACAGAAACTTTACGATAGACTTACCTCAGTTCCAGGGCTCTCACGGGTTTTTGCAGTACGACATTACCGGGATCTATATGCAGGGGGGAGCCATAGACCATGGGGTTTTATTTGTCACAGATCTTACGGATAAAGCCGCCAATGGGGTTAAGTTCTACGGAAACAACTGGTTTTACGTAAAGGGGCTGGACACCTTCTCCAGCAACTTCGACGCAGGGGCCTGGGCGATCAAATCCAGAGCTCAGGGGTCCGACAATGGTAGCAGTTTTTCTAGCCAGGGCAACTATTTTAATCCGGATACGACCTACCGGATACGCGCCGAGTGGGGAAATCGATTGATAAAGGTTTTTATTGACGGGAGGCTCATCAATAGCCTGGAATTACAGAGGGATTTAAAGTTTAACGGGGCCAATTTTCAATTTAATACAACCCCCCGGGGCGGCCTGGAGCCCCCTTACCCTGGCGCAGCCAAACTTACCAACATCCTCATCGGTCAATGACCCGAAACTACAAGGCTCCGCACCAACTCGATCCGTTAAGTTCCGCTTTCCACTCCGAAGGGGCAGGGACCTCTGCCCCTTCGCTATGAAGATGCTGCCTCATGGGTCGGGGCGACCCTTATCAGGCCACGCAAACCAGCAATTGAAGCTTCGAGGCGCTACAGAACAGGAAGTTACGGAGTCTATTCAAACGGAGACATGGCAACCCGCAGAACGTGGTAAATTAGAATGCCGGAAGAATTTTGCCTTTCATGCAGAGTGGAATGGAAAGTTTTATACAACCAAACAAGTACGACTTATCTTTGTTGATGAACCTGATGAAATCGTTGTTGTCACCGTTTACGTATATTATTTTTGAAGGAGGTTACCATGAAAATTACTTATGATCCCCCCCGAAATGTGAAACCGCCTGGGAACCAAGCTCATCCCCAAACTCAAGTCAGGAGCCAACCTCAAGATGGAAGTCGAATTTACACTCACGGTGAATACAGATGTTGCGAAGGGCTTGATAACAGAACTCTATCAGATTTTGGAAGAGTTGGGCGTTGCGGACAAGATGAAGATCGAGGAGACTTACTGATCTTTGTATAAGTTGCTAACAATGGCCAGCTTCATGGCTTTATTAATCAGAAAATGTTTTCAGATCAGATGAGGGTCGACATCCTCAAACGAGGAAAGCCGGGACAAGCAGGTATGCTGACCGAAAGGCTCCCCAGATCAGAACACGTTCACGTATTTGAAATTGAAACAGAAGATCATCAATGAGCAAAATTTTGATGAAAACCTTGGGAACCATAGTCCTTCTGGTCATCTTCGTATCGGCTGAGAAACTTACAACCCTCCCCCGAGGTTTACAAGGAACTTATTACCCGAATACCGGCTGGAGCGGGACTCCTGCCTTTTCCACCATAGATCCCGGGGTGACCCTCCATACCGTCCGCAGCCGACGTCTGGGGTTCCCTCAGAAGGAGTATAGCATCCGTTGGAGGGGTTGGATTCAAGTGGACCGGTCAGGTCTTTACACTTTTACCACCCGATCTGATGATGGCTCCCGTTTGATCATCGATGGAAAGAAGCTCCTGGACCATCGGGGAGGGCCTCCTTTAGAGGTTTCGGGAACCATTAACCTGGAGGCGGGTTTCCACTCCATCGAGCTTAGATACTTTCAGGGCAGGGGAAAAGATTTTGTGGAGGTCTATTGGCAACCCCCCGGCCAAAAACGAACGCCTATCCCCCCCGACGTGTTTTTTCCTACAGAACCGGACCCGCAGAGGCTCCTTTTAGAAAAGGGAGTTCACCGGGCCGCTTTAATCCTTCAGTGGATAGCTCCGCTGCTGCTGGCTTTAACGGTTATCCTCAACAGAAAGCAAATCTACAGGGCCATCCGACAGCTACCCTCCGTTCTCCGATTCTCCCGTTCCCCCTTTCTCCCCTTCTCCTTTTTCTGCCTCCTGCTTTTTGCTTACGGCCTTCTGAGTTGGATCCGGTCTGGAAACGGGCTGACGGGGATGTATTACGATAATCTTGCGTGGAGGGGGAATCCTATACTTTCCCTACGGGATACGTCTCTAAGTCCTCCATCCCTTTACAAGAGGGTAGCCCATAGGCTCCAAGAGCCTAACAGCCTTCGGTGGGTGGGCTGGATAGCGATTCCCAACTCGACCGAGTATAGCTTTAGGATTCGCTCGGATGGTCAGGTATCCCTCTCTTTCGATGGATTTTCGGCTCTGGAAAAGGGCAACAACGAGGAAATTCAAGCCGTCTCTACGGTCCTTTATCTGACGAAGGGTCTTCACCGGATAGAGCTCAAATATCTCCCCTCCCTGGGACTTCCCCATACTCTGGAAGTCTCCTGGTCCCATAAGGGTTCTCGAGCAAAAGCTATTCCCGGGGATATCCTTTTTCAAGAAAGGCCGAGCGCGCGAAGTTTATTCTTTAGAAACCTGACCTCCTGGGCTTACCGGGGCGTCCAAATCCTCTCGACGGTCTTCCTGGGAACGTTATGTCTTTTCGTTTTATTCAACCAGAAGTCTCTTTTCGATCGGCTCGTTCGAACCTCTACCTTCCAGGCTTTGTCGCGCCAGGTTCAGAAAAGAGGCCCTATCCGGGCTCTATTCCAGCGGACCTGGACCCACCTTGGGATTATTCTGGGAGTAACCCTTCTCGTGGTATTTAATAACTTAGGGCGCGGCAGCCTTATCACTACAGATCTTGACGAGGGGGCCTATACCTGGATAGCGCAGACTATGGTCGAAACGGGGGAATGGTGGTCTCCGCCTCCGATAGGAGGGGTTCCCCTTCGGCCCCCCCTTAAGTACTGGCTCAGCGCGCTCACCTTTTCCCTCTTAGGGGATACGGAGTTTTTTGTTCGTGTCTGGGATGCCGTATTTGGGTTATTTACCTTTATCTTACTCTACTTCTTTGGAGCTCACCTTTTTTCCAGCAAGACGGTAGGCCTGCTATCTGCTCTCATTTTATTGGGCTGCAAGGATTTCATCTCGAACCATGGGGTTCGGGCGGGGGTTTTAGACAGCCTCCTGGTTTTCTTCTTTGTGCTTTCCCTTTTTCTCTTCCACCTCCGGGGAAAGCGTGTATACTTTTACTACCTGGCAGGGCTTTCCATGGGCCTCGGGGCTTTAACCAAGAGTTTCCAGGGGCTCATTCCGCTGGTTATCATCATCCTTTACCTCATCCTGACCCAAAGGTGGGAGGAGTTTAAAACTATTCCCTTCTTGGGGATGGTCTTCCTGGCCCTTTTGGTTCCTGCCGTTTGGTATGTTCCTCAGGCTTTTTTACGTCCAGATTTGTTTAAAACGGTCATCCTCCAGGATCTCGTTCAACGGGTGCAGGGTAAAATCCATACCCGGCATGTCCAGGGGCCCTTTTTTTATTTTCAGGTTATCTACCAGGGATTTTTTCCCTGGAGCCTCGTAGTTCCCCCGGCTATCGGCGTGGGCTTCTGGCAGGCGATTCGGCGGGGCCGACGAGAGATGGGCTTCCTGCTCATTTGGATCCTGACCATCTTCGTCGGTTTTTCCTTATCTAAGATGAAAGTGATCTGGTACATGCATCCTTTGTACCCTGCCCTGGCTATGCTCCTCGCAGCCGCCTTTTACTCGTTCATAAAAGTCTTCCGCGGCTCCCAAACTTATCCACTCCTTTCACCTCTTGGGATCGGTTTACTGGTCTCCCTTTTAGCCTCTTCCCTTTACGCTAACTACGAAAGGGCCCTGGAACAGCCAAGAAAACTGCCGGTACACCTGTTTACAGATTACCTGGCGGATTTAAAGGATCAAGATTACCGGGTCGTCTTTTATAACCTCCAGACCTGGGAGTTGCCCTATGAAAGCCGTTACTATCTAAACAGGGTTAAAGATCGACTTATCTGGACCCGGGATATAAATACCATCGAACAGCTCTACCGCCGGCAAAGACCTCTGTTCGTCATCCTTAGGATAACGGATTATGAGACCCAACCTCTTTTTCGGGAGCACTTTTATAGTCGGCCCTTAACCCCTGCCTATGCCCGCGGGCTTTATCCTAAGAAACAGGTTTTGGTTTATAATCAGACCCCTGATAGTAAGTGGTTCGTTAAAAACCCAGATCGTTCAAGTTGATGATCTATAAGAATCCAACGCTCTAAAAAGTAACGGCGCTTGATTTTTTAATCCGCAGGCCTATGTTATTACTATTAAGTATAGACAGCTAGACCTGCCTTTGCGGAGAATCTCCACGGGGAACTAACCTTTCAAAGGTCGAAAACCTTTGAAAGGTTAAAGTGAAATAAGAAATGTCCGAACGTGTTCTCTTGTCCGTCGTTGCTCCTGTGTATAACGAAGAAGACAATATCGAAAGGGTCCTTCGCTATTGGGATGAGTACTTATCTAAGCAAGAATTTGACAGCGAAATTATTGTAACCAATGACGGCAGTAAGGATCGAACAGAAGCTATTCTGGAGCGGCTGAGCCGGGAAATTCAGCGGCTGCGCGTTTTTACCTTCGAAACGAACCTCGGATACGGTCGGGCTTTGTCCAATTCCATCTCCCACTCCCGGGGGCAATACGTGGTCACGCTGGATTCCGATGGTCAGTTTGATCTGGCCGATTTAGGAGCGCTTCTGAGAGAACTGAAGGCAAAGGATCTGGATATGGTCACCGGCTACCGGAGGAAAAAAAATGATACTCTCTTCCGGGTTCTGGCGGATAGGATTCTGAATATCCTCGTAAGGGTTCTGTTCGGTTTGAAGCTTAAAGATACCAATTGTGCTTTAAAACTCTGCAAAGGAGAGATCCTCCGGGCCTTCCCCATCGAGGCGCTGGGTTATCCGACCCCGACGGAGATATTGATAAAGGCCGGGTTCTTGGGAGCGAAAATCGGAGAGGTCGAGGTGGCTCATCTGGAGAGAAAGGGGGGCCTCTCCAAGTTAAAGCCGTTAAAAACCGGGCTGGACATGATAAAATTTTTTATCTATCTAAAATATAAGTTATACCTGGGTAAAAAGAGGATCATCAACCTGGGGATGTCTCTGAGATAAGACCCACAGGGGGATTCAAAAACCAATCGGACGGTCCGTTTCCTTCCCTTCGAGGGGAGGTAGGGGCGATGGTTCCACCATTCCTTTCAGTCAGAGAGGGGTTATATCGAATGGAAGAGATCATGGGAGTGATTTTAGCTGCCGGAAAAGGCACGCGTATGTATCCTTTCAGTGCCAGATATCCCAAACCCCTATTGCCTATATGTAACAAACCGTTGATCCAGTACCAGATAGAAACCTTGAAGGCTTTACAGATTAAGAAGATCATCATCGTCATCGGCCATTTAGGGTTTGAAATTGTCCGGGTCTTGGGCGATGGCTCCAGATACGACGTCCAGATCCAGTATATCGAGCAGCCGGATACTTTGGGGATAGCCCATGCGGTCGGAAAGCTCGAGCCCTATATCCACTCCCCTTTCATGCTCTTCTTGGGGGATATCTTTTTTAAAACCCAAGGTCTGATGCCCATGATCGAGCTCTTACGGAGGGGGGAGGCCAACGCCGTTTTGGCGACCAAGTACGAAAAGGACAACGAAGCGATTAAAAGGAATTTTGCGGTCCTGTGCCACGAGGATGGTCGGGTCAAACGGGTCATCGAAAAACCTCGATACATCACCAATAACCTGAAGGGATGCGGCCTTTACCTGTTCGATTTGCATATCTTCGATGCGATTCGGCGGACGCCCCGAACCGCCATACGGGATGAGTATGAAATTACGGAAGCCATCCAGATTTTGATCGATGACGGCTTTACGGTGAGGCACACGGAGGTTATCACCGATGATGTAAATATGACCTTTGCCGCGGACCTGCTCCTGTGTAATTTAAAAGAGCTCAAAAATCAAGGGCTGCATTACCTCATCGGGTCAAACCGAGAGCTGAATCCAGCCTGCAAAATAGAAAACTCGGTGATCGGGAATCATGTGCGAATCCTTCCGGATATTGAAATAAAAAACTCCCTCATTTTTGATCACGTGGTGATTAAAGACTCAGGGAACCTCCATAATTTAATCATGAGCCCCGAAAATGTCATCGATTGCTCTTACATATGGAAGAACGGACGAGAAACGGCCGAAGGGCCTTAGTCACAGGGGGTGCCGGTTTTATAGGCTCCCATCTGGCCGGGAAGTTGTTGGAGCAGGGTTGGGAAGTTGTGGTGTTGGATAACCTGAGCGTTGGAAAGAGAGAAAAGGTTCCTGAGGGCTGTGAGTTTATTCAAGGAGATGTTTTGGACCGGGGGCTTTTGAAGAAAATCTGCTCCGAGGTTGAGGTGGTCTTCCACCAGGCGGCGCGGGTGAGCGTTCGATCGTCCATGCAGGATTTTTATGAGGATGGACTCACCAACGTCCTGGGAACGTTAAGCCTTCTGGAGGCTTGTAAAGCCGGGAGGGTGAAAAAAATAATCTTTGCTTCTTCGATGGCCGTCTACGCGGATTCGAGAAAAGGGGAGCTCGTGGACGAGACTTACCAAACCCTCCCCCTATCTCCCTACGGCGTCTCCAAACTCGCCGCGGAAAGGTACCTGCTGACCGTATGTCCCCCTCTGGGGATCGATGGTGTGATTCTCAGGTATTTTAACACCTACGGCATCGGCCAGACCTTCACCCCCTACGTGGGGGTGATCACCATCTTTATAAATCGGCTCTTAAAGGGGGAACCGCCGGTCATCTTCGGAGACGGAAACCAGATCCGGGATTTCGTCCATGTCAGCGATATCGTCCAGGCCAACCTCAAAGCCCTCGACCCCTCTGTAACCCAGGAGATCTTCAACGTAGGTACCGGGGTCGGAACCTCGGTGAACGAGCTGGCGGACCTGCTGTGCCGGAAAATTAACCCCGGCATCCGGCCGATCTTCGGTGAAAAACGGCCCGGGGAAATTTCCCATTCGGTGGCCGATATCTCCAAGATTCGGCGAAAGTTAGATTATCGTCCGCAGTATAGGCTCCACGACAAAATAGATGAAGTGATCGAATCTATTAAAAAAGGATCTTCTCATTGAGCCTCCCGGTTCTGCACAAAAAGCCGGCTGCGGGGATGATGGTTATAAACAAGAACCCACCATTTAGCCCTGTCGCTCTCGTCCAGGGGGTGCCCGGTTTTATTAAGCATTTTATACAGGTAGGGCGCTTCTTGAAAGAAGGGCTCTGCCCGATAGGCTTTAGGGGTTACGATGACAAATAAAGGGACTCCTGACCGGGAAAGGGCCTTAAGGGTCTCCATATCCTTTAAGTAAAGGACGTGGGAGGAAACCTTTTCCAGGTAATAAGGCTGGCGGTCCAGAAGACGGGGGTCCAGGTTGTAGAGGACAACCTGGTAGGGGATCTCGCCGAATTCCTGCAAGTATTCGACCCATCGATGAATGGGTATTTTGGGGTTTTCGTAGGTTCTTTCGTAGTTCATATACAGGGAATGAACCAGGAGCAGCATAAGTAATCCGGGAACTCCCACGGCCAGAAGGGGGTATTTTTTCCTAAAACTCCAGGAAAGGCCCATGAGGGCGTGGGCAAAGTTCGCCATGAGCAAAGCCAGGGCCGGATACAAGGGGTAGATGTACCAGTCGCTCTTGTACCTGGATACCGAAAAGCCGCCTAACACGATCAGGACCCAGAGCAGCAAGAAAAGTATCGGGGTGCGGGTCTGTATCGGGGTTTTCCTTCGTAAAGCCAGGCCCAGACCGAAAAGGAGGGCCGGGGGATAGAAAAATCCCCAGGGGTAGAAACCTTTTAACAAGGAGCCCAGGTAGAAAAAGGGCCCCAGCAAATGTCGACTGCTGCCGAAGAATCTCCCGGCAAGGGTGCCGGAGGCTCTGGCAACGAGCTGGCTTTTGATAGCCTCGTCGAAAAAGCCCGGGGTTAAAAGAGATTGAGGGATAAACCAGGCCGAAGGAAGCAATCCCGCGATCAAGATCATCCCGTAAAATCTGGGATTTTTAAATTCAGAAAAGGTTTTTGTAATTCCCAGGTAGGGGACGATAATGGCCAGGGGGATGAGGCCGTTAATGCTTTTAACGAGGGCTCCCAGCCCCATAGATAAACCCGCCAGGTAATAAAAGGAGGCTCGCTTCGTTCGAAACCAGAAAAAAAATAGGGCCAGAATAAAAAGCAGGTTAGCTGCACTATCCTGGACGCCATCTCGGGCGTTGTGGAGAAAAATATAGTACGGGCTGCTGAGCAAGATCAGAGCGCCCATCAGCCCCACGAAAGGGCTACCCGTCAGGGACCTCCCTAAAAGGTACGTCAGGAAGAGGGTCATCCCGCCAAACAGGGCATCCCATACCCGGACGTAAAATTCCTGGTCTCCGAATCTAGAAAAGGTCCAGGCGCTTAACCAAAGCTTGAGGGGGGGTTTGTTGTAATAGGGCTCTCCGTGAAACTCCAGGGAGAACCAGTTTCCCGTTTCCAGGATCCGCTTGGCGACGAGCGTATGAACGGCTTCATCTTCGCTCCAGGTTCCGGCGACCCTTTCTCCCAGGCTTCGCTCCCCTAGCCTATGGAATAAAATCAGGCCCCCCAGGACGAGGAGCATGAAAACGTGGGAGGGGGAGGCCCGGAGGCCCGAGAGAACGGGGGAAAATGTCGAGGAAGGAGCGAAGCCCATCCTGAGCGAAGTCGAAGGGGTAGAGGATGGCGCCCTTGGATCCTCGCGCCTTATCCACGCGCGGATAGGGCGTATAAGAACCAGCCCTAAGCTCAGGACCAGCAGCCCCTCCAGAACGTGGAGGATGCCCAGGACTTTTCCCTTCCAGAGAAAAGAACGGTCGGCAGGCTTTTCGGGGAAAAACCAAGGGGTCGGCATGGGCTCCTTCCTGCCTCCGGGGGGAACCCATTCCACAGAGAGGAAATAATCCCGATTTAACTGATAATATCGGATCTCGATGGGGTGGAAGCCCTCCTCCAGGTAAACGGTTGTAGAGAGCTCCGGCATCGAGGAAACCCTCTCATAGCCCAAGATGATCGTTCCGTCGATCCATACCCTGGCCCCATCGTCCGCTTTGACGATCAACGTGTAGTCTCCCGATCGATCTATATAGACCCAGCCTTTCCATTGTAAACTGTAGTAACGCTGCGGGAATCCCTGTCGATCCAGGACTCGGAGGCTCAAAGAGGGAACGACTTTCGAAAAGAGGCTGTTTCCCTCCCAACCGGGGTTATCATAGTAGGATACCCTCAGCCCCCGGTCCGAAGCCAACCTGGAACTGAGCATCCAGAGCCCTAAAAGCACGAGGCAGAGCCCGAAGGCCAAGGAGAAGGGCCCAAGGGGATGGGGGAAGGGGAGGGCCCGTATCCCTTCTTCCATTCTCTTCCTCTTGTCCGCTACCTTTTTTAGGTAAGCCCAAAGCGTCTTCCTGAAGTACAGGACCGCGAGAAGATTCCAAAGGGGAAGGATCCTCCAAAGTCCCCGGAGGATTCTCCGGATCCCCTGCTCCAATGCAAGTTGCCGGGGGGTAGGCTTCTCTGGAAATAGCGCTTCAACATCTAACCGCTTCTCTCCCCCTTCGGGACCTGCCCCGTAGACCTCCAGATTGCCGGTGCCCAGGCGTTGAAAATAGCGAAGGTCTAGGGAATGGAAGCCCCTGGAAAGGCTTACCTTCTTTGAGACGAATTGGGAGGAATTTACCCGGCTCGTATCCATGATCAATTGGCCGTCGAGGGTTAAAGAGGAACCGTCATCGGCCCGCATTTTGAAAACCCTCTCGCCCTCTTTCTGGACGTAAAGCCAACCCATCCATCGGATGCTGTAATTTTTTTGTGGGAAGGAGAGTTTTCTTTTACGAGCCGTACTCAGATCTAAGGATTTATCGATCACGGTGAAGACCGGGGCTCCCTGCCATTGAGGGTTATCATAATAAGCCCCCGTTAAGCCGCGCTTGAGGGCGTAGCGGTCCTGGACTCCGTGGAGACCGAGGAAAAGAAGCCACAAAATCAGGGTGGACCCCAGGACGTAGGCGGGTTTCCCCTTTGTCGGACTCCTCTGTTGAGGACCTGTCCAGGACTTGGGCTCTGTTTCCATAGGATATCAGTCGGAGGATAACCACAGGATCGTTCCGTTGGAGAGGTTTAAAGCGGTATAGCCACGTTCCCTCGCATAATTCACCAAGGGCTTCTCCAATTCCGCTTCAAATCCAACAAGTATCCCCCTGGGCGGCTTCGTTTTTAAAAAATCCCTTAATTCCTCTTCAGATATGACTCCCAACGCCTTCCTTTTATGTTTCGGAAGTAGTGGCGCCGTCCTCCATGCAAAAGGCCCTGTCGCAAATTCTTCATAGATCTCCAACCCCCCTTCCAAAGGAAAGATGGGAGCAAACGTCAACACCTTACCCTCCACGAGGGCGGTTTCTATCTCCTGACCGATTTTATGAACTTTCGTTGGAACCCATTCGTGGGGAGACAACAGGTTATAGACAGATCGATAGTAAGAGAATCCATAAAAGCCGGATACGATAACCATCAGTGCGAATAATTTTAAACTCCATCTCATCTTTTCATTTTGATCGTAAAGGGCCGCGATTCCATATAATATCCCCAATATAAGAAACGGGACGGGCGCGTAGAAATATTGGGGCCAACTGGGCGTCGGTGCAAGGGAGCCGATCAAAAGGAAGGGGATTAAGATAAGGATAAAAATAATCTCTAAAGAGCCGGTCGCTTTTGCACGAACTGTGACAATACGCTTCGAAAAGACGAAGAATGTAAATCCCAGGACCAATAAAAGATTGCCGGGACTGCTCAGCACCTCTTTAAGGTAAAGGAGCTTTCCACTTAAATTCATGGCCCGGTCGCGCCCCATTTCTTGATGATAAGCCTGGCTGAGTTGGGCGTAACCGGTCATACCGAAGATAAATTGTTCGGGAGCCCATTTAAGCACTAAAAGCGTGGGCAGCATGGTTAGAAAAATCCCCAAACCGAATAATAAGAGCAGGTAAGGCCTTCTCCGGGATAGAATGACGGAGGGATATAACGGATATAAGAAAAGGACGGCAAGAAAAGGTATGACGGCAGGGGCGAGGAGTAAACGGGCTCCCATAGCAAACCCAAGCAATATGCCGCTCAAGAATATCCACGTTTTTGCTTTTTCTTGTCGGATACCGCGGCAGTGAAAAATAAAGGCCAGCAGGATAAGTAATATCGGTAAATCGTGGTTCCAGGCTCTCCCACTCGTGTACAGGAAAAGCGGGTTCGTCAGGAGAAAAATGGCGCCCCCTGCAGCGATCAGAAATCGGGTGGGATAGGGATGTCGATGAAATAAATGAAAGGCCGTATAGAAGATCAATCCGAGGCTGAGCCAGGCGCAGGCGGTAGAAAAAACCCTTGCTGCAAGCAGGATATAATCCGTGTACTTAAAGAGGATGGCGTAGACGAAGGCCAAATTGGGCACATGGAAGTAAGGATAGTCCCTGTGCGGGATCAATAATTTACGGGCAAGCAGCGCTCCGCTGGCGATGAATTGGTGCTCATCGTGGTCTAACCCCCTCTGCATGTTCGCGCTCAGTAGCAAAAGAAATACGGTGGAGAAGAAAATAACGATGAGGATCAAAATCGGAGCCTTTTGAAACCTGAGCAGTTTCTTTGGAAAGGCGGGAGCGGTCCGTCGGATCGCCCCTACGACCAGAAAAAGGCTCCCTGCGAGAAGAAAAATGGGGAACCCCTGAAGGAATATCCGAAAGCGCCGATCCGTTCGAAATTGCCGATGGCTGGGTTTATCCGGAAATAGAACTTCGGAGGATAGGGGCGACCGATGCCCCGCCCCGATTTTGAGGCCTCGGGGGCCTGTCCAGTAAATTTCCAGGCTGCTGATGCCAAGGTGTTGAAAATAGCGAAAGGTCAGGGGATGAAAACCCTTCTTAAGGGTTACCTTCTGGGAGACGAGCTGGGAAGGTTTCGCTCCACGGTTGTCTGCGACCTGTTGCCCGTCGATGGCTAGAGAGAAGCCATCGTCCCCTCGGATTTCGAAAACGTATTCGCCGGTTTTCCACGCATAGAGCCAACCGGTCCATTGGATGCTGTAGTTTTTTTGAGGGAAGGTAGATCTTTTTTCACGGACGGTCCTGAGGTCCAAAGCTTTATCGATCGCGGTGAAGACCGGGGTTCCCTGCCATTGAGGATTATCGTAATAATCCCCTTTTAAACCTCGCTGGAGGAGGTATCGGTCTTTGATTCCGTTCAACCCCAGGAAAAGAAGCCATAAGATCAGGGTAAATCCCCAAACATATTTATTATGGATTCTCTCGTTAAGTTTCTTAATCTTTAACATTTTGCCTTAAACCTTGTAAGTAAACGAACACGATCAGCCCTCCTACCAGGAGGTAGGACTGAACCACATTCAGCGGCGTATAAGAGGCGAGTTTTTTAGTCATCGGGAAATAGTTGCTGGATAACAGATAGCTCCCATACAGATAGGAGAGGGTTCTCTCTCCGAAGATTTTCTTCTCTAACAGCCGGGGAAGTAAGAAAGCGTATATGGGGAGCAGAATGCCATAATGATGTTCCCAGGCAATGGGGGAAGCCATGGTGCCGGTGAGCGCGATCATAGATAAATCTGTGGCGGTCCCTTTCTCCCCGGCGCGGGCCGGCCCAAGCAAAGCTATGGACATCAAGGTCAGGGAACTCAGGAGGGTTCCCAGATAAACCCAGGGATGGAAAGGTGGAAACGAATCTCCGCGCCACTCTAAATTGTTTCCGTTCAAGAACAACCTGTTCAGTAGGCCGTTAACGGACTGATTGGGGTAAAAACCTTCCCCATGTCTTGAGAGGAAGGATAATACGCTCAGGTAATCCACGTGATCGGCGATCCCAAATAACGAGACGGAAACCAGAAATCCGGCCAAAAGGGTCGTTGCAAAGGCCAGGAGAAAAATCCATTGTTTGCGTAAAAGCCCCCATAGGAAAATAATCAGGTACTGGGGTTTGATAAGGCTCATTCCCCCCACTAAAATCCCGGAAATTATCTTCTTGTCCTTCATCCAACACCAAAGGAGGACCGTAAACAGAAAATTGACCCAGGCCTGTATTTGCCCTAAGCTATAAGCTCTTATTACAGGATAAAAGGTTAAGGTCAAACCCAATAAGAGGAGGCTTCGGGCTACCAGATCGACCGTTGGGTCGGAACGGACATCGGGGTTCGCGGTCTCTTCTAAACTGAGGTTAAATATCTTTATCACAAAAAAAGCCGTGAGGAGTACGAAGATCCAAGATATCCAGGAAAAAACTTTTAAGGTATCAGGCCAGGATAAAGATAGGCTCTTTTGGAAAAAGTACAAGAGGAGCAGCGAAGTGGGTGGATATTGAAATTTGATTTTTTTATCAAAAAAGATCTCGGAATATAGGGGCTTTTGATGATCCGATTGAAGGTAATGGAACGCCTGCCTCATGGGTTCCCAGGAATCGGTGGACTGGGTCATGGAGAGGAACCTTCTATGGGCGAGCAGGGTATCTTTCCAGGACGTCGGAGATACCGCGATGGACGCGGTGGTGAGGGACAGGCTGCTGAGAAAGGCGACCAGCAGAGAGAACACGACCTTTCGGGGTTTGGAAAGCGGCCTCGTGAAGCCGAACACCCAGCCCGGTCGTCTCACGGAGGGGGGGATAACCTGCCGGACCCTCCATACCAGCCAGAGAAAGCTCCCCGCAGGAAGAAGGATCCATAGTCCCTGGAGCAGTCGCTGAAGGCCCTGATCCATCCGAAATTGTCGGTGGGTGGGCTTCTCCGGAAAGAGCACTGTGGAAGGTAAGGGGGGCCCCTGGCTCCTATCTCCTTCGGGTCTTTCGGGACCCGTCCAGTAAACCTCCAGAGCGCTTGTTCCAAGAAGTTGAAAATAGCCAAAGGTTAAGGAATGGAAGCCCTTCGGAAGGGTTACCCTTTGGGAAACCGGCTGCGGGGGGTCGCCCGGCGTTCGCTTCGCGATCGGTTGGCCATCCAGGGTGAGAAAGAACCCGTCGTCGGCTTTGATTTTGAAGACGTACGGACCGGCTTGCCGGACGTAAAGCCAACCGGTCCATCGGACGCTGTAATTTTTTTGGGGAAACGTAGACTTCCTCTCCCGGACCCTGGCCAGGCTTAAGGTCGGATCGAGGGTGGTAAAGGCGGGGGTTCCCTCCCAGCGCGGATTCGCATAATAGGCCCCGGTCAGGCCCCGTGGGAGGCCGTAGTGGTTTTTGGCGCCATAGAGTCCCAGAAAAAGGAGCCATAAGATCAGGATGGATCCTAAGATGTATCGCTGTTTATCCTTCATCTCCTCCCTGTAAGGTCCCTTCGTTATTTGCTCTCTCATAAATGACGTATCCATTGCCCCTCTGCGTTATTAAATAATAGGTATTCAGCAGATGCTCCAGCCCTTCAAAGGTTTGGGTCGTATCTAAACCGGAAACCCGAGATTTTTTGGTCATTTGGATAACGAACCGGGGTCTGGAGGCCTTCAGGCTTTCGAGGAACTGCTCCCGCAGGTTCTGGATATAGGCGCTGGATACGTGATGATAGAAATGGAAATCGTACACAAAGGGCGTAGCAATTTGCGCCTTTGCGATGAGCATGGCATGGACGGCCCCGCTCGTCCAGTCCAGGGGCTGTACTTTATCCCCCGGCGCCATGCGCGCTCTTAGATAGGCCGCGATTTCATCGACCCTCCCATGCTTGGGGGCCTCCAGGGGATGCCCCTTGATTTGGGTGAAGAACTCCTGCGGTGGTCCAACACGGATGAAAACGGTTAACAGGATGATAACGACAGGCAGCAGTTGTTTGATGGGGCTCGTTTCCTTAGGGTGTTCCACAAAGCAAAGGGAGCTCAGCAAGACGATGAAGTAGAGAAATGGGAGCCAATGGTAAGCCCAGAACTGGCCGGCAAATACAGGATAAACGCTGTAGCAGAACGCCAACCCCATCAGCAAGAGGACCTGACGTTTTTGGGCAGGGGCCAGCGTAGAGGGGAGGAGGGAAACAAAACTCCCCACTACCGCCGGGATCAGCCACCCCTTGTGCGTACCCAAGGTTAAATATTCTTTGATCAGATACTCGGTGCGGGCAGTTCCAAAAATGGTCTCGTGGCGGCCCGTGAGTCCAACGTAAAGGGGCCAGTAGTTCCCGGCGATGTGCAGAAAATACGACAGGGCCTCTGTTCGCCAGAGATAAACCAGGGTGGCGAGTATGGGAACGGCAAAACTCAAGGTGGCGGACAGGAGGATTAGATACAGCCGGGACCTCCGGAGAGGTCTGGCGGGGTCCCGCCGGATATCCAGCACCTGGGATAGAAGGACCAGGGGAAACCCGATGGCCGCGTGGGGCTTGATGGTGGCAGATAATCCAAAAAGAAAACCGACCATGGAACCTTTTATCCCATCGTTAAGTTTGGGAAACGATGAGACGAGAATGGCGGCACTGACGGGAAGAAGAATGAAGTACTCCCGTTGCATGCTCATGGGGGGACCGTATCCCAAATATAATAAATCAAAAAGGACGATCCCGCACCAAGCCACCTTCCATCCAAGGTTTTTCAACCAGAACCAGGTTGTGACCGAGATGGCCGTTAGATAGAGGAGGTCTGCGCCCCTGAAACCAAGATCGTTGTACCCCAAATAACGCCCGACGGCCAGGTTGACCAAATAGATCCCCGGCACGTTCATATCGAAAAAATCCCGGTAAGGGACGTAATGGAAGCGGTCGATCAAGTAAGCCAGGTAGAAGATGATGGGGGAATCGAGCTCCATGCGCCACTGTAAGGATAAGACTGCGATAAGGACCAGGAGGAGGCTTAGCGGGACGAAAAGGATGACGAAAAGACTATCAATTAGCACAGGGATCTGGCCCTTTTCGACGACCTTCTTCTTTTCCTTCTTGAGGTAAAGGATCAGGAAGTAAAGCACCAGGGAAAGGTTCCAGGCCGGGAGAAGGATCCATAATCCTTGAAGGCCCTTGCGAATGCTCTGATCCAATCGGAATTGTCCAGGGCGCGGCTTCTCCGGAAAGAGAACCCGGGAAGGCAGTTCCTCTTCGCGCCCTTTGGGATCCCTCCAATCCACCTCTAAGTGGCTGATGCCCAGGCGCTGGAAATAACCGAAGATGAGGGGATGGAAGCCTTTGGAGAGGTTTACCTTTTGTGAGACAGGTTGCGAGAGCTCCCCCTGGTTTCTCTTCACAACCGATTGGCCGTCGAGGATTAGAAAGAAGCCGTCGTCGGCTTTAATTTTGAAAACGTATTCGCCCGCTTTCGGAACGTAAAGCCAGCCGGTCCACTGAACGCTGTAATTTTTCTGGGGAAAGCTGAACTTTCTTTCCCGAACCGTGCGGAGATCTAAGGCTTTATCCAGGGCGGTGAAGACCGGGGTCCCTTGCCATCGAGGATTATCGTAATAGGCCCCGGTTAAGCCCCGTTGAAGGGCGTAGCGGTCCTGGAGGCCATAGAACCCGAGGAAAAGGAGCCCTAAGACCAGGGTAAATCCTAAGAGATAGGGAGACTTAACCTTCATTTCCCACCTTATAAATCTGAATCAGAGGATTATTAAATCCGTAGGTTTTATAGGGAGGGGGAAATTCCTTCACCAGAAGATACTTCTCGGGGATCTGGGCGTACAGGTTGAACTTCTCCGGAACGGCCTGAGGATTTTCTAGGAACCGATTGTATACAAAACTGCTGGTTATCAGAAAGCTCTTTTTCTGTAAGAGCTCCGGTTGCTTTAATTGCGGCATATCCAGGATCTTGTAATCTGCCTCTTCTAAGGGGGGTAGATAATAATATTTGGCCTTATCCAAGACGATCAGCGCGCCCTTGGGAATATTTGCTTCAATCCAATCCTTGGCCTGGAGCCGTGTGTCCGGCTTCATAGAGTGATCGTACTGAATTGTCGAGGATAAAGGGACGATTAGGAGAGAGAGTTGGACAAGTCTGATTGCCCATCTCTTCCACCTTTCCCATTTCCCTTCTTGTATTTGTACAGAGATCCAATTGAAACAGTAGGCTGCGGTCACGCAGAGAAAAGGAACGATCGGTAAAATGTAGCGTGCGGAAAAAGGCGCGGGCTTTGCTTTTCCGTACTCCATGCTAAGATAAAAATATAAAATCCAACCGGCCAGCAAGTAAGAGGGGCCTGCGGGGTCGTCTCTACGACGCAGGAAGCAGATAAAACCTATGCCTAGAACGGCTAAAATGGCTATAGGAAGGGTCAATCCCGGGACGATGCCCGTTTTAAAGTAATACATCCAGGCGTGATCCCAGGCCGATATGGCGATCCCATCGTGGTGTTTGCTGGATCCGTAGCGAATTTGGTAAAGAAAACCGTTTAAAACAAAATTCGGATCTTTGAGGACAACGGGTGTAAACAAAGCAAAACCGAGGCAGAAGGCAAGCATAGAGGATAAGGGCCCGAGGAGGTTAGATCGAAGATAGCGGATCGAGGAGCGCAAAGGGGTCTTGGATCTTGGATCTTGGATCTTGGATCTCCCTGCCTTCCCCATAAAGTGGGCCAGCACCATTACGGGAAGGGTTAAAATTCCGTTATATTTATTTGAAGTGGCCGCGCCGGCAAAGAATCCCATCCAGAAATAGGTTGATCCGCGATTTTTTTGGATCAAATTCAGGGCAGATAGAAAAAAGGCTGTAATCCAGAAGGTAAACGGAATATCCTCTTTGAGGTAGTGGGACATGACCCCATGAAGGGGAACCGTGGCCAACAGGAAAGCGGCCATCAACCCGACGGCGGATCCATAGAGATTTCTCCCTATGGAGTACGTCAAACCCACCGTCGCCGTCCCTAAGATAGCTATCCATAACCTTCCCAGATAATAGATGGAAAGCCTCGCGTCTTCGTCTCCTAAGACGATATGGAATCGCTCCTGGACCCACTCCTTCACGGTCCGATACCCGGCGCCCAGGAAGGCCAGGGAAAGGGCTGTAAACGTGGGGCGTCGCCATTCTACCGGGTAAAGGTTCCTCTCAAAAAGCTGGCGCCCATCCCGGAGCATTTCCTTTTCGTCCGGCGCCAGATTGTAGGGGAATCCAAAATCGAGGTTCCATACGCGTAATGAAAAGGCCAGAGCTACGATGGCAAGGAGTAACCCTCTCTGGAGAGGAGGATGCGAGTCTTTACCGTGGAAGGCCGCCGGGCTTAAGAACTTCATAAGGCACCGTAGAGATCGTTAAATGGCCGGTTCTGGTTTTGGATGAACCACTTGCTCTCGGGAGCGTGGTTATAAACCAGGATCAGTTTTTTCGGATACAGGTAATTGACATACACAGGGGCCAGCGGGTAACTATAAAGATGTTCCTGAAAGAGGGCCTGGGTGCTATAATCGCTGGCTTTAAGGATGACAAACAGAGGGATCTTTTGGTGGTATAACTGTTCGATAATTCCCGGATCGTAGGCCCGGATAACCCGGTTTTTGACCCTATCCAGATAATACTGATCTTCATAAGGCAGCTCCCCGGTGCGAAGGTTATATAAAACGACGCGATAGTCCTGGTCTTCTAAACGGGACAGGTAATCGGTAAACACATGGATGGGCAATTTCTCCGGCTGCTCCGTCGTCCTCTGATAGTTGGCATAGAGGGAGACCCCCAGGAAAAAAATCAGCAAACCCAGGGTGAGCGGCGAGAGAAGCGGGTAGACTTCCGAACGCTTAAAGGTTTTTATCAGGGAATAAAAACCGCTGCGATCAGCATAGACAGCGCAGGGTACAAGGGGTGCATGTACCAGACCACTTTCATTTTGGATAGGGAAAAACCGATAAAAATGATGAAGATCCAGATGAGCAGAAAGCCCATCTCCTTCTTGTACCGCCAGACGGGATCGTGAGTTTGGAGGCCATCGGAGCTCGCCCTGAGCCGGGCCGAGGAGGGCCTAAAAATCGCCTGCCACAAGCCGATCCCTATGGCCGGCAGAGCCACCAGGCTCCAGGGGAAAAATCCATCGTAGACGGTCGGAAAATAAAAGAGTGGCCCATGGATATGCCTGACATGGATTTTACCCTGCGCCCGCAGGATGATATCCCGGATGATCGCTAACCTGACAAACCTCGGTCGCAAGAAAGCCTGCGGGACATACCAGAGCGCAGGAATCAGCAGAGCCAGGAAGACCATGCCAAAGAACGGGAGGCTCTTGAACTCGCCGTACTGCCTGGTCAGGATCAAGTAAAGCACGATGATGCCCAGGGGGATGAGGGCCTGGACGCTTTTAGTTAAGGCCCCCAGACCCATGCAAAGTCCCGCCAGATAGTAATAACGGGGCCCCTTTTCACGAAACTGAAAGAGAAAGAGGGAAAGTACAAAGAAGAAGATCATGAGGCTGTCCATGACCCCGGCGCGAACCCCGTGGTTGGAGATAAAATCCCTACAGCCCAGCAAGATCAGGACGGACAACAATCCAACAGCCCTACTCGAGAAAAGGCGGGTCCCCAGGAAGTAGAGCAGAATAAATGTAAATAACCCAAACACGGCGTCCCAGAACCGGATAAAAAACTCGCTATCCCCCAGGAGCGAAAAAGTTAACGCGCTCAACCAGAATTTAAGGGGGGGTTTGTCGTAATACGTTACGCCCTCTTCCTGATAGAGGGACCACCATACGCCTGTTTTGGCGATAAGCTGGGCGACCCGGGTGTAGCTCCCCTCGTCAAGATCGGTGGTAATAAGGCTACCGCGCCCCAGGTTATTAAATACCAGGAGAAGGGTTAATCCCAGGATAATCAGCAGATGAACCCAGGTCTGCCGGCATAAGGAGTCGATGCGCCCCTGAAGGGGGTAGAGGCGGAGAATTCTTCCCTTTCCCCATTCCCTTATTTTTCTATCCTTCCATTGCAAGAATCCGTCGGCCAGAGCTCTCTGATGGGAGAGGACGAAAACGCCGAGTAGCCCCAGAGAGAGCAGCCCAAGGATCTGAACGCTGCGATAAGCCCAGGAGCTCAAGTCTCTAAAAAGCAGGCTCCTTTGATCCGGTCTTTCCTGGAAGAGAATATCCCCGGGGATCGCTGCTTCCCGGGTGCCCTGCCGGCTCCAGGAGGCCTCCAGAATATGGGAGGTTCCTGTGGCCGGGAGATAGGCGAGCCGCATTGGGTGAAGGCCCTCTGCAAGATAAAACACCGTAGAAACGGTTTGAATTGCCTCGTTGTTTTCCTTTTCCAAAACCGGAAAGTCGTCGAAAGAGAGGAGCATCGCACCGTCCGATCGGATCGTAAAGCTATAGGCCGCAGGGTGGCGGATAAATATCCAGCCGACCCACTCCAGGCTGTTAGGTTCTTGGGGGCGATGGGGGATGGCTTTGTAAAGGGATTTGGGATCGAGAGAGGCATCTGGCATGGAGAAGACCGGGTCGCCTCCCCAGTTTTGGTTGTCATAGTACTTTCCCGTCAGCCCGTGACCCGACCGGATCCAGTACAAAAGGCAGAAAGCGGAGAGCAGGAAGCAAAAGAAGGAGAGGGGGAGGAGGGGGGAACGGGAGAATCGGAGAACGGAGGGTAACTGCTGAACCCCTCTGTAGAGCTGCTTTCTGTTGAGGATAACCGTTAAAGCCAGCAGCAGCGACGTTATCACCTGAAAGACCAGAGATCCCCTCTGGAAGACCTTCTCTAAAAGGATCCTGCCCGGTTTCGGTTCCACGGGGAAAAGCACCTCAGAAGGTATAAGCGTTTGCCTCCGGCCTGGCGGTTGCCAGTAGGCGCTCATGGCATCCCTTCCCTTACGTTGAAAGTATTTGAGCTCTATCCGGTGAAAACCGGTTTCCAGAGGGAGGGCTCCGGAGGCCTCCTGGAGGGAGTGGGATCCCCCGTTATCTACGACCTTCTTCCCATCGATGCGCAGGGTGGAGCCATCGTCAGACCGGGTCGTAAAGGTGTACAAACCGGGCCGGTCAATCCGGATCCACCCTGTCCAACGGATGCTATAATCTTTTGTGGGAAACGTGGCCCGCCGGCTGTAAGCGGTGTCCAGGGAGATGACGGGGTCTATGGTGGAGAACGCAGGGGTTCCGCTCCAACCGACGCCCGGGTAGTAGATACCCTGGAGCCCTCGTTGGACGGTCGAAAGCCGCTCGCCGATCAGAAAAATGATCAGCAGAAGGCCGGCCTGAAAGGTAGCTTTGACCCAAAAGCGTTGACTTTGGAACCCCGGTTGAAACCTCATCGATTTACTTTTGTAACGGCTTACCCTCCCCTCTGTCAAGAGAATTTTTTGGCCGGAGAGCCGAGGAGGCGCCCAAATTTTCCTTGACTTTCCTTCCATTTTAAGTTTTTTTTATTCTCAACTATGGAAACAAACATTTTTAAGCTTTCTTTAGTCATTCCCGTCTTCAACGAGGAAAAAAATCTTCTGGAATTATATGGTCGGATCACGAAAGTGATCGAAAGCCTTCGGATCTGCTGTCAGATTATCTTCGTGGATGATGGAAGCCGGGATGGGTCCGTCAAGATTCTGGATGCTCTCTGTCGGCAGGACCCTCGGGTTTTGGCGGTCCTCTTCTCCAGAAATTTTGGACATCAAACCGCCGTCACGGCTGGGCTCCATTATGCTTCCGGAGACGCCGTGATTATTATGGACGCCGATCTTCAGGACCCTCCGGAGGTCATCCCGCAATTTATCCAAAAATGGCAGGAGGGTTACGAAGTGGTCTACGGGGTCAGGAAGAAGAGAAAGGAGCACCTTTTTCTGAGGATTCTGTACGCCCTTTTTTACAGGATGCTGAGAACTGTTTCGACCATAGAGATTCCGCTGGATTCCGGGGATTTTTGCCTGATGGATAGGAAGATCGTCAAGCTCCTTAATTCTATTCCGGAGAGGAATCGATTTGTTCGAGGGATTCGAAGTTGGGTAGGTTTTAATCAGATTGGGATCCCTTATGAGCGGGATAAAAGGTTCGGGGGGGATTCCAAGTACTCGCTGGGTAAGTTAATCAAGCTGGCCCTGGATGGATTCGTATCCTTCTCTTACGCGCCGCTCCGCATCGCTTCCTATACGGGCTTTCTGGTCTCTGCGTTTAGTTTGATTTACGCCGTTGGAACGTTCTTCCAGAAAATTTTGACCAATACCACCGTCCCTGGCTACACCACGACCATTATCATGATCTGTTTCCTGGGAGGTGTTCAGTTGATCGCGATCGGCATTATGGGAGAGTACCTGGGACGGATCTACGATGAAGTGAAGAATCGCCCCTTGTATATCGTCCGGGGCCTCTTGGGGTCTATTCCTGAAGAAAAGGGTGGCGGCTAAAAAGATGAAGTTAAAAGACAAGAGCCAGTTTCTTTCCCCTTACAGCCTTTGTCTCCTTTTTCTCTTCCTGTTTGCGCTCCGGGCGCTCCATCTCCCTGCGGATCCTCCGGTCAATCTGGACTGGAGCGGTGGAATTTTCTTTGATGAGGGCATGTTGGTCCATGGAGCCCGAAATAAAGTCCTCTTTGGCGCCTGGGACCTGGATGGCTGGAACGACTTTTATATCAGCCCGATCCTGGCCTACATCAAATGGCTGGTTTTATCTATCGCCGGGGTTGGAATAGTCCAGGAGCGCCTGATTCCCCTGTTTTTCAGCTATTTGACCCTCATCTTCTTCTACCTGACCTTCAAAGAGAGCTTCCATCGAAAAACGGCGGTTTTGGCCGTATTTCTTCTGGGCTTTAATTACATCTTCATTATGTTCAATCGCCTAGGACTTACGGAGACCTCCGTCGTTTTCTTCATGGTCTTGACGGGGTATTTCTGGCAGAGAGGTTTTTCCAGGCTCCCATGGGCAGGGATCGGAGACCGAGAACCGGAGGCCGACAAAAGCCCAATCTCCGGCCTCAGGCCCCTGGCCCCGGGTCTCGGGTATTTCTTCCTCTCCGGCGTCAGTTGTTTTACCGCTTACATTTTTAAGAACTTCCCTTACTTTTTGCCGGTGCCGGTCCTGGCGATGCTTCTTTCTTTCCGAATCCTTCCCCGGCTTCAAACGCCGAGGGCAGAGGGCGGGGGATTGCGGCGGGGTGTTTACTACCTTTTGCCCGCGGTCTGCTGCCTGCTGGGGATGCTTATCCCCTTTCTCATCTGGTACGTGTTCTTTTATTTGCCCTATTTCCCATCGATCCATCAGGCGATGAATTATTTTAAGCGGCAGTCTCTCCCCCGGTCCTGGGAGCAGGTGCTGCTCAACATCTCCCACCTCCCCTTTTTCGCCTACTTCATGAGAACCCCGGTTGAGCTGTTTCTTTCTTTCCTGGCCATCGGATACTTTATCTACCTCTTCTTCCATAGCCGTCCCCAACGGACCCCGGACCCCGGACCCCGGACCTCGGAGCGCACCCCGCTCCATCCCGTAGACCTGTTTATGCTTTGCTGGTATCTGATGCATTTTTTTATGTATATGGGGCTTAATTACCGCCCTTTGCGCTACTACCTTCCCATCCTCCCACCTATGGTCGCTCTGGCGGCGCGCCTCATGGTTTCCTGGAGTTCCTTGCGCTCCGTGACTGAAAGGAATGGTGTAACCATTAAAATTCCAGAGCGACTCTCCCTAGGGTCCGTGCCCTTCTTGGCCTCCTGGTTAACGCTGTTCCTGGGTTATGGATTTTTTCCCTTTATCCCTCGGCTGGGCCGGTTTCTTCCTATCTCACCGGGCTATTTAACCTGGGAACGAGGGATGCTGGCTTCTGCCGGTATCTCTCTACTAATCCTCGGGGCGGTTGCATGGATCTGCCGGAAATGGCGGGCGGGTAAGGTCAGGCCTGCCCTCTCCCTACCCGGTCCGTTAGCTCTCCTGGGGTTCCTCGTACTGCCTCTTTCGGCCAGCATCCTTATTAACGGCTATCAGTATTACCAATGGGCGGCACATCCCAAGTACGTCATCCGAAGCATTTCCCGCGAACTGGGAAGCACGCTGCACCATGCATTCATTGCCGGATTAGGAGCTCCCATGATCTGTCTGGAGAACACCCATCGGGCTTTGCATGTTTTTGATAATTTCTTCAATTACCGAACTATTTTTACGCGTTACCGGGTCACCCATCTTTTCATGGGCGACTATAATCAGGAAGTCGAGTTTTACTATCGTAAGTTTTCCTACCCCATGCGGCGGGCCACCTTATGGAAAGTCTACCCTATTAGGGAATCCCATTTTTACCTCTACTCCATGGTAGAACCTTCCGTTGAAAAGATTCAGGTTGCCCCTCCGGCTTCCTCCTCTCCTCTGGAGGTGACGCTATCCATCAAAAACAATGAGCTTACCGATCCCCGGGAAGTTCACGCAGGTTGGGTTCTACACCCCCTTGACGCGGGCTCCGGAGACATAACGGTTACAACTCCTTCCCCTGTTTCTCTCAAGCCCCTTGAAATACGCGACGTTCCTCTCTCCGGAGAGGTCCCCCCGGGAACTTATCGCCTTATGGCTTTTACGCTGCCATCCTATCAAAATATATTCGAAGCCGAACTTCTCAGCCATCTTATTGGAGAGAAACAAAAAGACCGCGAAGCTTCCAACGGCGAAGCCTGGAAGGTCCGCGGAGATGGTCAGACCTCCGGTTATGCCGTTTATGGTCCCTACTTAAGGTACCCGGCAGGACACTTGAGGGTGTTCTTCCGGTTGAAAACCTCCGATAATACCCTGGATCAACCCATCGCTCAGGTGGATATCGCAGCCGATGATAACCAGGAGGTTCTGGCCGCCCGGGATCTTAGGGGGACTGATTTCAAAGCTCCGGGGGCTTATGAGGAGTTGGAGGTATCTAGTTTTCTAGAAGGTTCTAAAAAACTGGAGTTTCGGGTGCGCTTCTACGGGCAAACGGACGTATGGATTGATCGGATTCGCGTGGAATTTACCCGGGGGAGGTGGTATGGGCAACCCATCACCCTTGGGGGAAAAGGGCTATTGGGGGGGAGGAAGGAGGAATTATAAAGAATGGAGGACGAAGTAAGCAGAGGATGGAAGCGTTGCTAAAGTCGGGGATATACGTCGGTTTCTTTCTATTATTTTGCTCGCCAGGACTTCCACTCGGTCTGTGGCTTTGCGGAAGGGATGTGAAAAGACACCCTGAAGCCGTTGTTTATGGCCTCCTCCTGGGCCATTTCCTGAGCTCCGGGCTGGCGACCGGTCTCATCTATCTATTCGGTTTCTCCCTTTGGTCCTTGGGGCTCTTTATCGGTCTGGCCGTAGTCTGGCTGATGGTCAGCCTCGCGTACCTTAGCGGCCGGGGGGTACGGAGGGATAGGCGGGGGTCTTTTGGCAAGCTTTCCTTCAAGGCGTGGAACGGACAGACCTACGCCCTGTTCCTGGCGCTACTTCTGGTGGCTGCGGCCCTGACCTTTGAGCCGCTCGCCAACCTGGGGAAGAAAACCCCTTCCGGCTATGCGTACCGCAAGTATTTCACCGGAGATTTCCTCAAACAGGTGGCGATCACCGCCGAGCTCTCCAGGGGAGAGCTCCCCCCCCAGAATCCCTGGTTTACCGGAGAGACCCTCCACTACTACTGGGGGTACTTTATTCTCCCCACCTCGTTCCACCGTTTAATAGGATTGAACTTCTCCATCAAAAACCTCATCGTGCTGTCCATTTTATTGACGGACGTGTTTTTCCTTTTCATGCTGTTCTCAACGCTTCGGCTCTTTACGACCGGCCAGGTGGCGCCCTTTTTGGCGGTTCTGGTGGGAATCACCTCGTATAGTTACGAGGGGGTTTATCTGTGGTGGGAATTACCGGGACCCTTCGTAAGTTTTCTTGAGCAGGCCCGGGCCTACAATATGGACGCCGTGACCCGCTGGCTCTGGGGAGAGCCCCAGATGGACGGGCTCTTCCGTTCTCTCCTCTACAGCCCCCAGCACCTCCAGGCCCTGACCCTCCTCCTGGCCGTCATAGCCATCTTTACCCTGGGGAACGTGCTGCGCAGTTTTTCGCTTTCTTTGGTAACCGGACTTATGGTAGGCGTCTCGGTGGGGTACAGCGTGTTTGTAGGGCTGTTCATCGCTTTGTGGTACGGCCTCTGTCTCGGAATCCAGCTGCTCGGTTTCCTGACCGGACGGTTTATCACGGCCCCACCCCCCACAACTCCCGGTGCCCCCCGAGGTACCCTTCCTCTCAATAATTGGAGCCCCATGGAAGCACAAAGCCGCGGAGTTCCCCGGCAGTATCTGTCCTCGTTCCTTCTAAGCGGCTGTCTGGCAGGTTTCCTGGTGGTCCTTTACTATAGCCTGGGCATGTTCGTTAGCGACCCTGATACCGGCCTCATGATCTACACGGGCAGGGCCTTAAAAACTTATGGACCCCTCGTCTTCCTGATGAACTACGGTCCACCTTCCATCTTTGGGATTTTGGGGCTCCTGCTGATTTGGAAAAAAAGGGGATCGGCTTCCGCCGGTCTCCCCTCCTCTCCCCTTCTTTATCTCTTTCTTCTTCTCTTCCTGGCGGTTACCGTGGTTTGTACGGTGGCTCTCAAGGGATTTCTATCCGATGTCAGTTTAAAATTGGGCCTGGTTATCCTCATATCCCTCCTGTTTTTTTCTGCCATCTTTTTAGAGTTTCTCGAACGAAAATGGCCCAGACCGGCTTTTTACCTCCTCCTGTCCCTTATCGCCGGGCCTGCCCTTTTGACCGTCTTAATTGATCGGGACCATCTGGCCGATATCTATAACGAGAAATTTACCCTTTACGTTTCAGAGGAAGATATGCAGGCCGCCACCTGGATCAAGACCCATCTGCCGGACCGCGCGATAGTTCAGTCCTCTTCTCCTGAATTTGAGGTCACCCCCTTTACCTTGATCCCGGTCCTCGGGGAGCGTCGCACCGCGGTTGGGGATAAATTTTACGCGCGTATTTTTCAAGTCCCACAGTCCGCCGTCAACCGTCGGAAAAAGGATATCGCCCGCCTGTTTGAAACCGATAGCCTGGCCGAAGCCATGGAGGTCTTAAAAAAATATCAAATTAATTACCTCTATCTGGGAGAATGGGAGAAAGAGACTTATCCTTTCGGCGTTCAGAAATTCTACAGCTTTCCCAGGCTGTTTGAGAAGGTCTACGAAAACCCCAGGGTGGATCTTTTTAAGGTTCTTTCTTATGAGCCGGAATTGATCACCTTGGAGATAGAGGCGCCCATTGCCCTGCGTGCCGGGGAAGACCCGACGGCGCACGTGCTCCTGAAGAATCAGGACCCCTTAAATATCCATACGGTCTCCGTTCGGACAGAGGTGATGCCTGAAGTCGAAGCGCAAGATCCTTTATCTGCGGTGCCTGCTGAAGCTGGTCCCCTGTCCGGCCATCCCGTTGTACTGCAGTTAGTCCAAAAGGAAGAGAAATGGATTCCCGTCCCTCTCCCGGCGATCGACCGCCCGGGAACCTACACCCTCGTCGTACAGGTTGTCCAGGAAAGCATCCGGCATACGTTTCGGGTGGAAGCCGAATCCGTAAAGGGTCACCTCGGGAAGATCCAGGATGATCCGGAAGCCTCCGAAGGAAAGGCCGTGTTCATAGGGGCTGAGAGCGTTTCGCCGGGGACCTGGGCTTTTCTCCTGGACCCGAAGTTTCCCCCGGGGGATTACATCTTGAATCTCCGGGTAAAAACCCGAGATAACCGCCTTCCCGATAAGATCTTTACCTGGGAAGTTGTCGCAACCCGCGGAGGGAAGCGGGAGCGATGGGAAGTATCCGGAACAGACTTTCAACAGGCCAACGTGTATCAGAGCCTGAACATGAGCTTTCATTTAACCGGGGAGGATACCCTTAAATTTCGTATCCGCTACCATGGCGGGGTCGATATCTGGATCGATGAGATCCTGCTAACTTTTAACCGAGAACCTTCCAGGCCCTCGATCACCAGAAAAGTTTATCCTTCTGGCGTTCAGGTCGACTAGTCGGAGCCAAGCTCTCGCAAATGTAGATCCAGGTGCGTGATCAAGCTCATAGGCGAAAGCTGCGCCCCTAAGAAATCTGGCATGAACTTCTTTCTAAACCTGAGTCTTTTCTTCATCTTCTGTTTGCCCGGCGTTCCTCTAGGGATTTGGTTGTGCGGACGGAACATCCGACGCCAGCCGGAAGGTCTTTTTTACGGTCTTTTGCTAGGTCATTTGATCAGCACGGGGCTCGTCGTCACCCTGGGCTACCTTTTTTCATTTTCCCGGCTCGCTCTGGTTCTTTACCTCACCATCGCTCTCGGTTTGGTTCTGATCTCGCTGCAACGCTTGGGTCTGTCTGGGGCGAAATTGCACAAGGACCCCCCTCTACGCTTAAGGCCCTGGACAAAAGGAGAGGGGCTGGTTCTCCTGGCCAGCCTGGTCGTCTTTCTGGCTCTGGCCCTTCCGCCTCAACTTAATATGGGCAGAGAGACCTCTTCGGGCCACGTCTTCTATGGGTCTTTTGCTTCGGATTCCCTAAAGAACAGGGCGATCATCGCCGAGCTTTCCAAAGGGGAGATCCCTCCCCCCAACCCTTACTTCTCCGGGGAGACCCTCCATTATTACTGGCTTTTCTATGTGGCGCCCGCGGTCATCTATAAAATCTTGGGAGAGGGGGTCTCCCTTCAGGACCTGCTGACCTGGCATACTTTGTTTGCCGGAGGTCTTTTCCTGATCGTTTTCTTCTCCGGACTCCGGTTGTATACCCGGAGGGTTCCCCTGCTGGCCCTGGGCATGTTTTTGATCCTCCTGGCGACCAATTACAAAGGCCTTTACTTATGGTGGACCTTTCCTGGAGATACCCGGGGCTTTATAAATCAGGTGCTGAACCACCAGGTGGAGACCATTTTCATCCTTCGAACCTGGCGGGTATCCCTCATGGGTCTATATCGGTTCTTGCTGGTCGCCCCTCAACACCTGTTTGCTCTGGCTCTCTTTTTGATGGGATGGACCCTTTACCTGAAGACGGAAGCCGATCCTGAACCTGAAGGAAGGGGCAAAACGCGTGGGCTGGGAGGTTCTCGCCCTTCCCCCTCCAGCCTTCATCCTTTAACCCTCGGAGTCGGTTTCATCATGGGGGCTTTATTCGGATATAGCAGCTTTATCGGACTGGTTGCCCTCCTCTGGTACGGAGGCTGCCTTTTTAGGCCTGTGCTCATGGATCCAAAGGCTTTGGGAAGAAACCTGGCCCGGTTCTTTACAGGCATGGGAGCTCTATCCGTCCCGCTCCTCGCCTTCTATGGACTCGAAATGATCATCCCGGGCGGGACGGTCGTCCGTCTGGATCTGCACGAAACCTTTTTAAAGGATCCCATCCCGATTTTATTTATAAACTTGGGTCCCAGCTTTATTCTGGGAACTTTAGGAGCTCTGGTTGCCCTCTGGAAATTCAAAAGCCATGCGTTTCCCAACCTCTGGCTCATGAGCCTCTGCCTTTTTTTATTTACGGCGGTGATGGTGAAGAACTCCTGGGAGATCACGATAAAAAGCGGGATGGTTTTGGTGGTAGTCCTGGCTTTTTTCTCCGTGGCATTTTTGGATGTCTTGGGAGACTGGCTCAAAAGGGCGCGCGGAGTTTACCTCCTGCTCCCTGCTCCCGGGTTCCTGTGGCTTTCCATCGTTCTCTTCTGCCTGCCCGCCGTCCCAACGGTGCTGCTGGACGCCTATAATTACACCCGCTCGACCAACCCTACAAATGCCTGGTTTATAAGCCCGGAA
>Ga0073934_10002830_pt1 | contig 34204 bp, 32 predicted proteins | sample LarsenN4metaG_FD_76834 | JGI IMG/M metagenome (GOLD analysis project Ga0073934, IMG submission 76834) | Hot spring sediment bacterial and archeal communities from British Columbia, Canada, to study Microbial Dark Matter (Phase II) - Larsen... ...
CAGCAGGCGATGGGTCTCCTCGGGATCGCGCCGGGCGGCAAGCTGGGTGAAGCGCGCCAGGTCGGCGAACAGCACCGTGACCTCGCGCCGCTCGCCGGGGGCAGGCCGCGCCGCGGGCGCAACAGGGGCGGCGGCGGCCGTCTCCAGCGGCCTGCCGCAGCCCGCACAGAAGCGCGCACCCGCCACCAGGGGCGTGCCGCATGCGGTGCAGAACCTGGCCTCGGCCACGCTAGCCTCTTCGTCCGCCCCGGCGGCCCGTCCGCGCAGTCTAGCGCGGGCGGCGGCGGACGCCCTAGCGCGCCATCGCGGCGCGGGCGGCCTTGGCGATCTGGCCCTGGCTCAGCTCGTGGCGGCGCGTGGCGATCGACCAGCGGATGCCCCAGGGATCCTCGACCTGGCCGTAGCGGTCGCCCCAGAAGGCGTCCTCGGGCGGCTTGGTCACCTTGGCGCCCGCCGCCACGGCGCGCGCCATCACCAGGTCGGCGTCCTCGCAGTAGTGGTGCAGCATGACCGGCGAGCCGCCGAAGTCGCGGGCCGAGCGCACGCCCCACTCGGGGAAGGCGTCGGCCAGCAGCACGCGGGAATCGCCGATGCGGATCTCGGCGTGCATCAGGCGGCGGCCGTCCTGCGCCACGATGCGGCTCACCTCCACCGCCCCGAAGGCGCGCTGGTAGAAGGCGATGGCCGCGTTGGCGCCGTCCACCACGACGTAGGGCGTGATGCTGTGGAAGCCCTCGGGGATGGGGTTCACGTTCGTCACCGCCGCGCCCTCCGCTTGCCGCCGTCCTCGCCGTCATCGTCGTCGCGGGCCCGCGCGCGGGGGCGCGCCGCCTTCCTCGCCCGCTCGCGCCGGGCCGCGGCCAGGCCGCGCTCGGCCCACGGCGCCATCGCTTTCGCCGAGGCCGAGGCCGCCGCGGGCGGCGTCCAGTAGCTCATCTCCACGCTCGCCCCGTCGCCGCGCGGGTAGGTGAAGGCCGTCCCGCCCGCCTCGGCAAAGATGGGCCGGCTCTCCGCATCGACCTTGAGGTACAGGTTCTCGCCGACGATCAGGCCGAACATCAGGTCGTCCAGGAACACGCCCCAGCCGCCGAACATCGCCTGGGCCTTCACCGGCCCCAGCGGCGTCAGCATCGCAACGCAGCGCTCCACGAACGGCGAGGTCTTGGGCATCGGCTCCCGCTTCGAAGGACCATAATAGGCCCTTTCCGACCTTAACGGATGGTAGCCGCCCAGCCAGCCTCGACCTGCCGCGGCCCTACCGGCACTGCGGCGGGGCGTTGGCGAAGGCCTCCTCCATGCCCTTCATCATCTGTTCGGGCGAGAGGTCCTGGCGGTGGCTGGCCAGCGACCAGCGGTGGCCGAAGGGGTCCTGCAGCTGGGCGTAGCGGTCGCCCCAGAACATGTCCGCGGGCGGCATGACGACGATGGCGCCGGCGGCCTCGGCCTGCCGCACGGCGGCGTCCACGTCCCTGCAATAGCGGTGGATCGTCATCGGCGTGCCGCCCAGGTCGGCCGGGCCCTTGCCGCCGTACTCGGGGAAGACGTCGGCCAGGAACAGCGGGTGCCCGTCGATGCGCAGCTCGGCGTGCATCACGCGCTTGCCGTCGGGCGCCGGCATGCGGTGCATCTCCTGGGCGCCGAAGGCCTTGACGTAGAAGGCGATGGCGGCGGCGGCGTCCTGCACCGCGAGGTGCGGGATCAGGCCCCTGTGGGTGTCGGGGATCGGGTTGACCGGGCTGGCCATGACGGTCTCCTTCTCTCGGTCGGGTTACCTGGTGGGCCGCCCCTCCGGCGGCGGACCTACTTCTTGGGCCGCCCCTCCGGCGGCGGCCAGGCGGGCGGCGGGATCACCGTGCCCGGCGTCTTGCCCGCCATGCGGTGCGCCACGAAGTCGGCCAGGGTGGGCAGCTTCAGGTAGGGGTTGGTCTCGAGCTGCGCGTCCAGCCGCGCCACGGGCGTTGGCCCGTAGTTGTGCCCCGGATACATGACGGTCTCGCCGGGCAGGGCGTCCACCAGGCCGTGCAGCGTGCGGTACATGGTCTCCGGATTGCCCCCCACGAAATCGCAACGGCCGCAGCCGTTCACGAACATCGTGTCGCCGGTCACGAGCGTGCCGTGCACGTGGTAGCAGGTCGAGCCCGGGGTGTGCCCGGGCGTGTGCATCATGGTGAGCTCGGCGTGCCTCCCGATCCTCACGCGGTCGCCCGGCGCGTGGCGCACCAGGTTCTCGCAGCGGAAGGCCGCGAAGTCGATCTCCTCGCCCAGCATGTGCACGCGGGCGTCGGTGTGGGTCAGCATCGCCTCGACCTCGTTGACGTGGTCGAAGTGGCTGTGCGTGCACAGGATGTCGGTGATGCGCACGTCGAGGGCGCGCGCCTCGTCCAGGATGACCTCGTAGTTCCAGGCCGGGTCCACCACGGCCGCCGTGCGCGTCGCCTTGTCGCCCACCAGGTACATGAAGTTCTGCCAGGGGCCGAACTCGAACTGGTGGATGAAGAATCCTTCCTGTGCCACGGGGCCTCCTGGGCGATGCCGGGATCCTGGGTATGCGACGCGGCGGTCCCCGGCGCCACCCCCGCCGCGAACCGTGCCGGCGTGCCGCGAACAGCGATCTAGTAGATCACCACGCTGCGGATCGATGCGCCCTCGTGCATCAGGTGGAAGGCGTCGTTGATCTTGTCCAGCGGCATGGTGTGGGTGATCAGGTCGTCGATGTTCAGCTTCCCCGCCATGTACCAGTCCACGATCCTGGGCACGTCGGTGCGGCCCTTGGCGCCGCCGAAGGCGGTGCCGCGCCACACCCGCCCCGTGACCAGCTGGAAGGGCCGCGTGGCGATTTCCGCGCCCGCCGGGGCCACGCCGATGATCGTCGATTCGCCCCAGCCCTTGTGGCAGCACTCCAGCGCCTGGCGCATGGTCGTGACGTTGCCGATGCACTCGAAGGAATAGTCGGCGCCGCCGTTGGTCATCTCGACCAGGTGCGCCACGAGGTCGCCCTTCACGTCCTTCGGGTTGACGAAATGCGTCATGCCCAGCTTGCGCGCCAGCGCCTCGCGCTTGGGGTTCAGGTCCACGCCCACGATCATGTCGGCGCCCACCATGCGGGCGCCCTGGATCACGTTCAGGCCGATGCCGCCCAGGCCGAACACCACCACGTTCGAGCCCGGCTTCACCTTGGCCGTGTTGATGACGGCGCCCACGCCCGTGGTCACGCCGCAGCCCACGTAGCACACCTTGTCGAAGGGCGCGTCCTTGCGGATCTTGGCCAGCGCGATCTCGGGCACCACGGTGAACTGGGCGAAGGTCGACGTGCCCATGTAGTGGTGGATCGGCTCCTTGCCGATGCGGAACCGCTTGGTGCCGTCGGGCATCTGCCCGCGGCCCTGCGTGATGCGGATCGACTGGCAGAGGTTGGTCTTGCCCGAGGTGCAGTAGTCGCACACGCGGCATTCCGGCACGTACAGCGGGATGACGTGGTCGCCCTTTTTCAGGCTGGTCACGTCCTTGCCCACGTCCACCACGATGCCGGCGCCCTCGTGGCCCAGGATGGCGGGGAAGAGGCCCTCGGGATCGGCGCCCGACAGCGTATAGGCGTCGGTGTGGCAGATGCCCGTGGCCTTCACCTCGACCAGCACCTCGCCGGCCTTGGGCCCCTCCAGCTCGACGGTCTCGACGGTAAGCGGCGCACCCGCCTTGTGCGCGACGGCGGCCCGGACCTGCATGGCGCTCCCCCCTTTTCGAAGGCGCGCACCCTAGCACGCCGGCCCGCGCGCACGCGACGGGCCCCGGGGGACAGAGGGTGCGATCAGAGCGGCGGGAAGGGGGCTGGAGCGGGTAGCGGGAATCGAACCCGCGCGTTCAGCTTGGGAAGCTGACAGGCTACCATTACATCATACCCGCGGCGCCCGGCCCCTTATACGCACCGCCTCCGGCCCCGATCAAGCGGGGCCCGGCCCATCGATGCGCGCGGGAAACATCCGCCCAAAACAAAAGGGGCCGCCCGCGTCACCGCGAGCGGCCCCTTTCGGGCGTAGCCGAAGCTACTTCTTCTTCGCCTTCGCCGACACCTTGGCGCTGGCCGACTTGGCCGACTTCGCCTTCGCGGCGGGCTTCTTGGCGGGCTTCTTCGCAGCAGGCATTGGATCCACTCCGGTTGCAAAGCCGTCGAAACGTGACGGCGCCTCTTTAGTACGATCATACGAGAATTATGAAAAGCGATAATTTTTGAAGGATAAAATCGGATTTCGTGAACTATCGTAGCGTCGCATCCGCCTGCGACTCGGACGGCCTGCGGACCTGGAGATTGGGGAGGTTTTCGGAACGTTCGGGCGACTCGGGTGGTTCCGCCGTCCGTTAACAGACCATTTCGATGGGCGTTGGAATCAACGTTCTATATACTAACCCCCGTCAGCATCGTCATTGCACAAGCTTCGTCGTCACCCCGGAAAACCCGGATTCCCGCCCGTTCCAGGGGCGGTCCGGCCCTCCCAGGAGCCCCGGCCCCGGCATGGATATCGAGCTCGCCCGCACCTTCCTCGAGGTCCTGGAGACCGGCAACTTCAAGAAGGCGGCCGACCGGCTGAACGTCACCCAGTCGACCGTCAGCATGCGCGTGAAGACGCTGGAGGATCTTCTGGGCCAGCGACTCTTCCGGCGCAGCAAGGCGGGGACCGAGCTCACCCCCGCCGGCCACCATTTCAACCAGTACGCGGTCGCCATGGTGCGGGCCTGGCAGCAGGCCCGCCAGGACATCGCCCTGCCCGCCGGCTACAAGGCCGCGCTCAACGTCGGCGCGCAGTACGACCTGTGGGACCGCGTGCTGCAGCCCTGGCTGCCCTGGATGCGCAAGGCGGTACCCGACGTGGCGCTGCGCGCCGAGGTGGCGGTGCCCGAGGTGCTGACCGAGCGCATCAACATCGGGCTGCTGGACATCGCGCTCCTCTACACGCCGCAGAGCCGCCCGCAGATCGTCATCGAGCGCCTGCTGGACGAGCGCCTGGTCATGGTCACCACGAACCCGAAGCGCGCGCTGCAGGAAGGCTCCGACTACGTCATCGTCGATTGGGGACCGGACTTCCGCTCCGAGCACGGCCAGACCTTCCCCGACATGGAGACGCCCGCCGTCTCGGTGAACCTGGGCGAGCTGGGCCTGGCCTATGTGCTGCGCAACGGCGGCTCGGGCTATTTCCCGATCCGCATGGTCCGCCGCCACCTCAAGGCGGGCCGCCTGCACCGCGTCGAGGGCGTGCCCGAGTTCGCGCGCACCGCCTACATCGCCTTTCCCGCGGCCGAGGACTACGTCGAGTGGTTCAAGACCGCGCTGCAGGGCCTTCGCCACGTCGCCGCCGACGAGGCGTCAGAGGCGGACTGAGCGCCCGCGAAACCCGCACGGCGGGGCGCCCTGCGGGGCGGTGCGGCCGCCCTGGACAACCTCCATCCCGGCCGCGATACTCCCGGCCCCGGCCAGTCGGCCCGCGGGGCCTCTCCCCCTCACGGACGCCATGTACAAGAAGACCACGCGCAACATCACCGTCGTCGTCGAGCCCCAGTTCCTCGAGGACCAGTCGCATCCCTCCGACGGCCACTTCGTTTGGGCCTACCACATCAGGATCGCCAACGAGGGCGGCGAGACGGTGCAGCTCCGCAACCGCCACTGGCGCATCACGGACGCGCGCGGCCGCGTGCACGAAGTGCGCGGCCCCGGCGTGGTGGGCGAGCAGCCGGTGCTGGAGCCGGGCGGCAGCTTCGAGTACACGAGCGGCACGCCGCTCGCCACGCCCACCGGCTTCATGACGGGCAGCTACGAGATGGAGACGCCGGGCGGCGAGACCTTCGCGGTCGAGGTCCCGACCTTCTCCCTTGACAGCCCGCACCAGCGGAGACAGATCAACTAGGCTTTCCTCGGCCCGGCCGCGTCGCGGCGGGGCAGGGCGCCGGCCCCCGGGCCGCCCGCGCCCCAGTCGTCCAGCATCGGAGGTCCATCGTGGCACAGCGCCCCTCGCGGCGGGCCGGCAAGGCCGTTTCCGGCAAGCCCGCATCCCGCCCCGCCACCGCCAAGCCCAAGGCGGCGGCGCCCAAGTCAGCGCCGGTCAAGGCCGCCCAGCGCCCGACGCGCGCCGAGGCCGAGGAGGCCGTCCGCACGCTTCTGCGCTGGGCCGGCGACGACCCGGCGCGCGAGGGCCTGCAGGGCACGCCGGGCCGCGTCGCGCGCGCCTACGAGGAGTGGTTCGCGGGCTATCGCGACGATCCCATCGCGGCGCTGGACGCCACCTTCGAGGAGACCGACGGCTACGACGAGATGGTGGTGCTGCGCGACATCCGCATGGAGTCGCACTGCGAGCATCACATCGCGCCCATCATCGGCAAGGTCCACATCGCCTACCTGCCGCGCAGCCACGTGGTCGGCATCAGCAAGCTCGCCCGGCTCGTCGAGATCTTCTCCAAGCGGCTCCAGATCCAGGAGAAGTTCACCTCGCAGATCGCCGATTCGCTGAACGCCGCGCTGCGCCCGAAGGGCGTCGCCGTCGTGGTCGAGGCGACCCACCACTGCATGTCGACCCGCGGCGTTCACAAGCCCGGCGTGCTGATGGTCACCAGCCGCATGCTGGGCGCCTTCCGCACCCACGACGCCACGCGCCGCGAGTTCCTCAACATGATCGGCAACCCCACCACGCGGGAGCAGGCTTAGGGCCCAGTCCGCGCCGAGCTCCCTAGAGGAAGCTCATCTGCCGCGGGTCGGCGGCAGGCTTCCTGAACTGCGTTGTGTCGAGCGGCAGCGCCGGGCGGTCCAGGCCGAAGCGGCCCTTGGCCAGCTTGAAGCGCCGGGCGATGATCTCGGCGAAGGGACCCGTGCCCTTCTGGCGCTTGCCCCATTCCGCGCGGTAGGCCTTGCCCTCGTGGCACGAGCGCAGCAGGGCGAACACGCGCTCGGCCCTCTCGGGCCGGTGCGCCCGCAGCCATTCCTCGAACAATCCCTTGATCTCCAGCGGCACGCGCAGCAGCACGTATCCCGCCCCCTCCGCGCCCGCCTTGGCGCAGGCCTCCAGGATGCCCTCGATCTCGTGGTCGGTCAGGCCGGGGATGACGGGCGCCACCATCACGCCCACCGGCACGCCGGCCGAGGCCAGCGCGCGGATGGTCTCGACCCGCCGCGGCGGCGTGGCGGCGCGCGGTTCCATGACGCGCGCCAGCTCGCGGTCCAGCGTGGTGACCGAGACGTAGACCCTGGCCATGTTCTTCCGGGCCAGCGGCGCCAGGATGTCCAGGTCGCGCAGCACCAGGGCCGACTTGGTCACGATGGTCAGCGGGTGGCTGGCCTCGGCCAGCACCTCCAGCACCTGGCGCGTGATCCTCATCTCGCGCTCGATGGGCTGGTAGGGGTCGGTGTTGGTGCCCAGCGCCATCGGCTGGCAGCGGTAGCCCGGCCTGCCCAGCTCGGCGCGCAGCAGCGCGGCCGCGTTGGGCTTGGCGAAGAGCCGCGTCTCGAAGTCCTGCCCCGGCGACAGGCCCAGATAGGCGTGGGTGGGCCGCGCGTAGCAGTAGATGCAGCCGTGCTCGCACCCCCGGTACGGATTGATCGAGCGGTCGAAGCCGATGTCGGGCGAATCGTTCGTGGCGATGATCGTGCGCGTGGCATCCACCTGCACGGTGGTGCGCAGCGGCGGCAGCTCCTCGTCCAGGCTGCCCCAGCCGTCGTCCACCGCTTCGCGCGTGTGCGGCTCGTAGCGGCTGGTCGCGTTGGTCTGCGCCCCACGCCCCTTGCGCCCCAGCCTGAAGGTTTCCGGCTCCATCCTTAGAGCGTAGTGCCATGACGTGAACGAATCAAGAACGAGAATGTCTGGTTCTCCGTTCCCCGTTCACGACCCTCCCACTGTTCGAACGTCATGCTCGGGCGAAGTCCCGGCCGCCCATGCCTTGGCAACCGACAGCTTCATCCGTGAATGCCCGGGACAAGCCCGGGCATGACGCGCATCAGGAACAAGGTTCTGAAACGTCAGCCCGTCGCCGCGATGGCCTCGCCGGTGGCGATGCCCGGCGCCACGGGCACGATCTCGAACTCGGCCAGGTCGCTCCACGCCACGACCCAGCGCTGCAGCAGGGTCACGTCATCGGCCTCCATCAGCTGGAAGCAGCGCCCCAGATCGGCAGCGACCCAACTGTCCACGAAGCGCACCCCCGCGGGCGTCAGCCGCCCCTTTTCGCGGAAGCGGCGATAGATCGCCCGGCGGTCGCGCCCGCGGAAGTCCTCCACCACCATGAACAGCATCGCCCTCTCTCCCTGCATTTCTGCCGCAGCAGCATAGCCCGCGCGCAGGGGTTGATCGGATACCCCCGCCCCGCGATGATGCGCCCATATCCTGCAACCGCCCGCTGCCGCCCACCCGCGGTCGGCCAGCTCGCCCCGGTCCCCATGAAGCAACCCCGCGTCGACAGTCCCGCCGCCTGGGGCGTGGCCGTGGCCCAGCTCCTGCTCATCACGATGGCGATGGGCAGTGTCTATCTGCTGCCCGTGGGGCTGAAACCCATCGCCCAGGACTTCGACTGGCCGCGCAGCGTACCCTCGCTGGCCGCCGCCCTGCAGATGATCGGCACCGGGCTTGGCGGCATCTTCATGGGACGCTGGCTCGACCGCGCCGGCATGGGCGGGCCGGCACTGGCGGGCTCCATCGCCATCGGGCTGGGCATGATCCTCACCACCTGGATCGACGCCGCCTGGCAGCTCTATGTCATCTCGGCCGTGCTGATCGGCTTCGTCGGCAACGGCGCCATGTTCTCGCCGCTCATCACCAACACCACGCGCTGGTTCGAGCGCCGGCGCGGCATCGCGGTGGCCGTGGTGGCCTCGGGCCAGAGCATCGCCGGCGCGGTGTGGCCGCTCGTCTTCGGCTGGTCCATCGTCGCCTTCGGCTGGCGCGACAGCTATTTCTGGGGCGGCATCCTGTGCCTGGCGGTGATGCTGCCGCTCGTGCTGGTCGTCCGGCGCCGCCCGCCGGCACCCACGCTCGCCTCCGTGGCCAGCCGCCTGCCCGACACCCACCGTGTCGCCGGCCTGCCGCGCGACGTGCCGCACGGGCTGCTGGCAGCCGGCATCTTCACCTGCTGCGTGGCGATGGCGGTGCCCCTCGTCCACATCGTCGCCCACGCCACCGACGTGGGCTACAGCCCGACGCGCGGCGCCTTCCTGCTCTCGCTCATCCAGCTCCTGAGCTTCGGTAGCCGGGTCGGCATCGGCGCGCTCGCCGACGAGCTCGGCGCCACCACCAGCATCATCGTCGGCTCGGCCCTGCAGGCCGTCGGCCTGGTCCTGTTCTCGCTCACCCACGGCGATGTCGGCATGTTCATCGCCGCCGCCCTCTTCGGGCTGGGCTTCGGCGGGCTGATCCCGTGCTACGCGGTGGCGGTGCGCGAGCTCTACCCGCCCAGCGAGGTCGGCTGGCGCATCGGCCTCGTCTTCTTCGCGGGTTCCATCGGCATGGCCGCCGGCGGCTGGCTGGCCGGCGCGACCTTCGACTGGCTGGGCTCCTACACCCCCGCCTTCGTCGGCGCCGCCGCCGTGAACGGCCTCAACCTGGCGCTCCTCGCCTTCCTGCGCGTCGCCCAGGTGCGCGCCGCCCGCGCCGCGGCCTAGGCCTTCTTCCTGGCCTGCTCGGGCCGCCCTTCCAGCAGGCGGGGCATCAGCTCGACGAAGTTGCAGGGGCGATAGCGGTTGTCGAGCTGGTGGACCAGGATGTCGTCCCAGGCGTCCTTGCAGGCGCCGGGCGACCCCGGCAGGGCGAAAAGGTAGGTGCCGCCCGCCACGCCCGCCGTGGCGCGGCTCTGGATCGTCGACGTGCCGATCTTCTGGAACGAGAGCCAGCGGAACAGCTCGCCGAAGCCGGGGATCTCCTTCTCGTAGACCGCGTGGAAGGCTTCGGGCGTCACGTCGCGGCCCGTCACCCCGGTGCCGCCCGTGGCGATCACCGCGTCGATCGCCGGGTCCGCGATCCACTGACGGAGCTGCGCTACGATGGCGGCCTTGTCGTCCTTCACGATGGCGCGGGCGGCCACCCGATGCCCCGCCTTCTCGATGCGCTCGGCCAGCACCGCGCCCGACCGGTCGGTGCCCGCGTCGCGCGTGTCCGAGACCGTCAGCAGGGCGATATGAACCGCCAGGAAGGGGCGGGCCTCGTCAATCCCCGGCATTGGAGGCGGTCAGCACGCGCACGTCCTGGCCCTCGTAGGCCGGCCAGCCGCCCGTCGCGACCGCGGCCAGCGAGGGCGAGTCCTGCCCCAGCCGCGCCCGGTACAGCCACAGATTGGCCATCACCTGCTGGATGAAGTGGCGCGTCTCGCTGGACGGCACGCTCTCGATGAACAGCAGCGGGTCGTCGGTGCGCTTCATCCCCGCCGTCCACTTTCGCAGATTGCCCGGTCCGCCGTTGTAGGCGGCCACGACCATGAACAGGTTGTCGCCGATATCGGGCTCGGCCATCAGATGCTGGATGTAGCGCTGGCCCAGGTCCACGTTCAGGCCCGGCTCGAACAGCGACGTGTTGCCCTTGTCGTCCAGCGCCCCGTTGCCCGAGATGAAGGCGGCCGTGGCCGGCATGAGCTGCATCAGCCCCGCCGCGCCGGCCGAGCTTCTGGCGAACGGGTTGAACGCCGACTCCTGGCGCATCAGGGCGTAGATCAGGGCCCGGTCCACCGTGAACCCGCCGGTCGGCCGGTAGGCCGGCACCGGGTACAGCGAGCCCTGGTAGCGCGTGTCCCACTTGTCCGCCAAGCCATAGGCCATGCGGATCTCGGTGGCCGCCAGCCCCAGCCGCGAGGCCAGCGACAGCACCAGCAGCGCCCGTCCCGGGTCGTTGCCCGGTTTCAGGCCGTTGAACTCGAGCTCGGCCATGCGCCGCTGGCCCGCCTCGACCAGGGCCAGAGCGCGCCTGACCTCGGGGTAGCGCAGCAGCTCGTCACGCTCGCGCGGGGAGAGCGTCGGCGTGTCCCAGGCGAAGTCGAGCGGCTGGCCCAGGGACTCGCGGGCGAGCAGGCCGTAGAACGTCGTGGGATGCCCTGCCGCCAGGGCCAAGTTGCGGAACACCTCGCCCGACTTGCCGGTCAGCATGGCCGTGCGCGCCGCCCAGAAGGCGCCGGCCGCCTGCTGCCGCGTGGTCGCGGCGTCGGCCCTGGCCAGGGCGGCGAAGTGCTTGAAGGCGGTGTCCAGCTTGCCCAGGCGGTAGGCGGCCAGGCCAGCCGTCCAGTGGGTCAGCGGCACCGTGTCCCCCGAGCGCCGGGCGCTCACGGCCGCGATCTTCAGGGCCTGCTCGTCCTTGCCCTTCAGGAAGTAGAGGAAGGCCACCAGCTGCGCCGCCTTGTCGAAGGTGGCGTCGTCCGCGAGGCTGTCGAACTCGGGGCTGCGCAGGATGTCGTAGGCCGCGCGCACCTCGCCGTCGCTCACCAGCTCGCGCAGCTGGCCCAAGAGCTTCGCCAGGCGCTTCTGCTGCGCCTTGGGCAGGCCGGCATCCTCGTAGGCGTCGATCGGGGCGGATGCGTCCTCCACCTCCACCCCGAAGCTGCCGGGCGAGGGCTCCTGCGGCGCGGCCGCCCCCTTGGGCTGCCGGCGCAGGGCAAGGCGGTGGATGCGCTGCGCATTGGGCAGGTCGCTGTAGTGCGCGAGCCAGCCCGCCAGCTCCTCGTAGCTCGACTTGTACTTGGTGGGGTGCAGATAGCGCTGGGCCAGCACGTAGCCCATCAGGGTGCGGTCGCCCAGGGCCGCGATCAGGCGGTCGGCCTCGTCCCAGCGGCCGTCCTCCTGCAGGGCGAAGATGCGGGCATAGAGGGTGGCGTCCTTCTCGGAGAGGATGCGGGGCAGGGCCACCGCGTCCTCGGCCTCGCCCCCCGGCACGGCCGCGGCCAGGGTCAGCCCGCCCGCCACGGGTTCCTGCGAGGCCGCCCAGGCGACGCCCGGCGGGCCCGCTGCCACGAACGCAAGCGCGGCGGCCAGCAGGCCGACGCGAAGGCGTCCGGGCACCTGGAACGATGTCGCCATGTGTCCCCCTATTGACTCGAGCGTGCTTTGGTTTCGAGAACCTTAGCCGCGCCCCGGCGGCCCGGGCAAGCCAAACCCGACTCGCCTGTTAATTAAGGTTAACGGCCGTAAGCCGAAGAAAAGACTCGACTCTTCGGATTTCCCAGGCCGGCCGCGCCCCTCCGCGGAAACCCACCGGCAAACCCAGGCTGGGCGCGCCTGAGCGCCTATCGCACCCCTCGCCTCCGCCCCAGCAACGCCACGCCGGCCGAGGCGATCGAGATCAGCGCCACTGCCCCCCACGCCCGCCAGCCCAGGGTCTCGCCCAGCACGATCATGCCCGTCAGGGTCGCCACCACCGGTTCCAGGGAGACCAGCACCCCGTACACCGTGGGGGTCAGGGTGCGCAGGGCCAGGTACTCGAACAGCATGGGCAGGGCGCCCGAGAACAGCGCCACCCCCAGCAGGGTCAGGATGGTTTCGGGGTAGGTCACGGCCGCCGTCACAGCGCCTGCGCCCGCGAAGGGCAGCAGCAGCAGCGCCGCCGTGGCCATCGTCAGGGCCAGCCCCACGCCCCCCTCCAGCCGGTTCGCCAGCCGCTTGCACAGGAGGATGTAGGCCGCCCATCCGGCCGCCGAGGCCGCGGCGCAGGCCACGCCCACCGGGTTCAGATCGCCGCCGATGTCGGGGGTGAGCAGCGCGATGCCCCCCGCCGCCAGCAGCACGCACAGCACGTCGCCCGCGCGCCGCGAGGTGGCCAGCGCCAGGCCCAGCGGCCCCACGAACGAGATGGCCACCGCCACCCCGAGCGGCAGGCGCAGGATCGACTCGTAGTGCAGCAGGCTCTGCCCGGCCATGACGATGCCCAAGGCCAGGATGCCCAGAGGCTCCCGCCGGATGGCGGCCGTCAGGCTGCGGCGATAGGCGAAGCACAGGATCGCCCCGCCCAGCGCCATGCGCAGGAAGAGGGTGCCCATCGTGCCGTAGGTCGGGAACAGGAGGACGGCCAGCGCCGACCCCACCTGGATCGACACCACCGCCATCACGAGCAACGCCCACGCCGGCACCCGCTCCAGCCCCCGCCCCGTCATGGCCGCTCCTGCCCTCGATACGCCTGAACAACAAGAAACCCTCGTCCCCGCCCGCGCGGGGAGAGGGTTGCGAAGGCTTGGCGGCGCCCCCCCGGCGGCGCCTGGCCGTGGCCGGGCAAGAGGGCCTCCACGAACCGCGCCTGCGCCCGCTGCGTCCGCGCCCCCACCCGACCCCTCCTGCCTTGCGGGCGAGGGCTCAATCGCCCCCTTGCGCCTCCAGCCGTGCCTGCACCGCCAGCAGGTCGCGCCATGCCTCGCGCTTGTGCGAGGGCTGGCGCAGCAGGTAGGCGGGGTGGAACGTGGCCGTGGTATCCACCGGCGCCGGCAGGCCCGCCCCCTGGTAGCGGAACCAGCGCCCGCGCAGTCGCGTGATGCCCTCGGCCGTTCCCAGCAGGGCCTTGGCCGGCGTGCCCCCCACCAGCACCAGCACCTTGGGCTTCACCAGGGCGATCTGCCGCTCGACGAAGGGCAGGCACAGCGCGATCTCCTCGGGCGTGGGCGTGCGGTTGCCCGGCGGACGCCAAAACAGCACGTTGGTGATGTAGGCCCCGGTGGCGCGCTCCAGGCCGATCGCCTTCAGCATGCGGTCCAGCAGCTGGCCGGCCCGGCCCACGAAGGGAAGGCCCTTGCGATCCTCCTCGGCGCCCGGCGCCTCGCCGATCAGCATCAGGCGCGCCTCGGGCGTGCCGTCGTAGACGACCGTGTTCGTTGCCGTCCTCTTGAGGGCGCAGCCCTCGAAGGCGCGCACCGCCTCGACCAGCTCGGGGATCGACCGGCATGCCGCCGCCGCCTCGGCCGCCCCGCGCACCGCCTCGCTGGCCGATCGCGCTGCCGGCGCCGCCAATGTCGGCTCCGCCGCCCCCTGCCGCGCCGCGTGGTCGCGCGCCGCGTCCCGATGGGCGGAAGCGGCACCCGCGGCACCCGCCGCCCGGGCGGGTGTGGTGCCGGGCGCGGGGGAGGGCGCCCGCCCCGGGGCCCCGGCGTCGGCGCGCCTTGCGGCGAAACGGTCGACCGGCGACTCGCCGATCGCCTCGTCCGCGCCCATCGCCGCATACCAGGCCAGCAGCGCCGCCGCTTCCTCGCGCGTACCCTTGCCCATCATGCGCCCACCCAAGCATCCGGACCTCCCGCAATCAAGCGGTCCCGTGCGCCTGGCCGAGTCCTGCCGCATCCTGGCGGCTCCACACTTCCTGGAGGCCCCTCATGGTGTTCGAGCACCGAACCCAGCGCCTGCTGCCGTTTCGTCTATGGCTGCGCCGCGTGGCGCGGTCCGTCCTGGTGGCCCTCGCCATCCTGGGCGTCTCGCTGGCCATCGGCATCGCCGGCTACCGCGGCCTTGCCCACCTGGGATGGATCGACGCCGTGCTCGAGGCCGCGATGATCCTCTCGGGCATGGGCCCGGTAGCCGCCATGCCCGGCCCCGCCGCCAAGCTCTTCGCCTCGGCCTATGCCCTCTTCAGCGGCGTGGTTTTCCTGGCCACGGCGGGCGTGCTGGTGGCGCCCTGGGCCCACCGCCTGCTGCACGCCATCCACGCCGCGGACGACGAGACCGGCGCCGCCGAAGCGGGCTGAGCCGCCCCGCGCCTTCCCATCCGGCGCCCGCGGCCCCATCTTGGGGGCGTGCCGCCAGGAGCCGCCATGAACCCGTTCGGCCTTCGCCAGGGCTGGGTGCTGCCCGCCATCCTGTTCACGCTGGGCGCCTCGGCCGCGATCGCGCTCCTGATCTGGGCGCTGTTCGGATTCTCGGGGTGGGGGTTCGAGCCCCACATGGTCGTGGCGATCCTGTTCGGCTCGCTCCTGACCGTGGCCCTGACCGTCGGCCTCACCCTGCTGATGATCCACAGCAACCGCAGCGGCCACGACGACGAGGCGAGCGGGCCGGGGCAGGGGTAGTGCCCCCGTTTCGTCCCCGCCCCGCGATGCGGTAGAACACGCGGGTTCGCCCGTGGCCCGGGGGGCCGGGGGCCGGATCGTGCATCGCTAGGAAGGTCGCCCATGCCGCGCGAGACCATGAGCTACGACGTCGTCATCGTCGGCGCGGGGCCCTCGGGCCTGGCCGCCGCCATCCGGCTGCGCCAGCTTGCCGCCGAGCAGGGGCGCGAGGTCAGCGTCTGCCTGATCGAGAAGGGCTCGGAGGTGGGCGCCCACATCCTGTCGGGCGCCGTCTTCGAGCCGCGCTCGCTGAACGAACTCATCCCCGACTGGCAGGCGAAGGAAGCGCCGCTCAATACCCCTGCCAAGGAGGACCGCTTCCTCCATCTCACCGCCACGGCTGCGCGCCGGCTGCCCACGCCGCCGCAGATGAACAACCACGGCAACTACATCATCAGCCTGGGCAACCTCTGCCGCTGGCTGGCCAGGCAGGCCGAGGAGGCCGGTGTCGAGATCTATCCCGGCTTCGCCGCTGCCGAGGTGCTGTACGACGAGCAGGGCCGCGTGAAGGGGGTGGCCACCGGCGACCTCGGGATCGGCAAGGACGGCAAGCCCACGCCCGCCCACCAGCCCGGCATCGAGCTGCACGCCCGCCAGACCATGTTCGCCGAGGGCTGCCGCGGATCGCTCACCAAGACGCTGTTCCAGCGGTTCGGCCTGCGCCAGGGCGTGCAGCCGCAGACCTACGCGCTGGGGATCAAGGAGCTGTGGGACGTCGATCCTGCGCAGCACCACCAGGGCCGCATCGTCCACACCATCGGCTGGCCGCTCGACACCCGCACCTACGGCGGTTCGTTCCTCTATCACCTGGAGAACAACCAGGTGGCCGTGGGCTTCGTGGTGGGGCTCGACTACGCCAATCCGCACCTGAGCCCCTTCGAGGAGTTCCAGCGCTTCAAGACGCACCCCGCCATCCGCCCCACGTTCGAGGGCGGGCGGCGCGTTGCCTATGGCGGGCGGGCGCTGAACGAGGGCGGGTTCCAGTCGATCCCCAAGCTCACCTTCCCCGGTGGCATGCTGATCGGCTGTGCCGCGGGGTTCCTCAACGTACCCAAGATCAAGGGCAGCCATCTCGCCATGAAGTCGGGCATGGTGGCGGCCGAGGCCGTGTACGAGGCCCTGGCCGGCGAGGCGGCCGAAGTGACGTCCTATCCCGAGCGGCTGCGCGCCTCGTGGCTGTGGGACGAGCTCTACCGCGTGCGCAACATCCGCCCGGGCTTCCGCTTCGGCCTGTGGCCCGGCATCGTCCACGCGGGCATCGACACCTACGTGTTCCGCGGCAAGGCGCCCTGGACGCTCAGGCATCGCCACGCCGACCACGAGACGCTCAAGAAGGCCAGCGAGGCGCCGCGCATCGCCTATCCCAAGCCCGACGGGAAGGTGAGCTTCGACCGCCTCTCCTCGGTCTTCCTCTCCTCGACCAACCACGAGGAGAACCAGCCCTGCCACCTGACGCTCAAGGACCCCAAGGTGGCGATCGAGGTGAACCTGGCGCTCTACGACGCGCCCGAGCAGCGCTACTGCCCGGCCGGCGTCTACGAGATCGTCACCGAGGAAGGCCGCCCGCGCCTGCAGATCAACGCGCAGAACTGCGTCCACTGCAAGACGTGCGACATCAAGGATCCAACCCAGAACATCAACTGGGTCACCCCCGAGGGCGGCGGCGGGCCGAACTATCCCAACATGTAGGGGGCGCTCGGGGCGAAGCGCGCGGCCTACGCGTCCACCACGATGATCTCGTGCGGGATGGCATGCGCCAGCCCGGCCGTCTTCTCGTCCACCACGATCGTGTCGATGAGCATCGACATCCCGGGCCGGCCGGGCAGGTAGAAGTTGCTCTCGTAGTTCATCACCATGCCGGGCTCGAGCGTGGCGTCGCCCGCATCCTCGCCGCAGGTGAAGGCGAAGCTGCCAACCCAGTCGGGCGGGAAGGCGCAGCCCAGTTCGTAGCCGCCGGTCCAGCGCTGCGAGCCCCAGATCCCCGCCTCCCTGTAGTGCTCCTCCAAGGGCTTCATCAGCGCGTTGATGGAGAGCCCCGGCTTCGCGTTCGCGCTGATGAGCTTGAACGCCTCGGCCGACTGCGCGACCAGCTTGGCGATTTCCGGCTCCGGCTCGCCGATGGAAAGCGTGCGCGCGTTGTCGCCGTGGTAGCGGTTGTAGACGCCCACCACGTCGAGGTTCAGCACGTCGCCCTTCTGCAGCACCCGCCGCGAGGGCGCGGCGTGGCTCGCGATGCTCCGATGCCCGCTCTGCACCGGCATCGTGATGCTGGGGATCTCGCCCCCGGCCTTGGAAAGCGCCCGTACGATCTCGCCGAACAGCTCGAGCTCGGTGATGCCCGCGCGTGCGTTGGCGATGCCGGCCCGCATGCCGATGTCGCAGATCGCCGCCGCCTTGCGCACGCAGGCGAGCTCGGCCGGCGACTTGTGCCGTCGCACCTCGTTCACGATGGGCGTCGCGTCCACCACGCCGCACCCCCTGGCCTCGAAGGCCGCCCGCATGCGGGCGCTGGCCGAGGGGTAGGGGCGGTAGTGCGACAGCTCCAGCCCCACGCGCCCCTTCACCCAGCCCGCCGCCTCGAGCTCGCCCAGGATGAACGCCAGGAAGTCGCCCTTGCCCAGCGGCCAGATGCGCAGGTCGTGCGCGATCGTGGTCAGGTGGGTCAGGGCCTGCTCGCGGTCGCACTCGATGTGGACGAGGGTGTCGGCGTCGCGCCGGATGGCGATGCCGCTGATCGGCTCCCACCCCGCCAGCGCCAGCTGCTGGTACCAGATGGCGTGGTAGCCCAGCAGCCAGAAGGCCGCCTCCGGGCTGGTCAGGTAAACCAGGTCGACGCCCGCCTTCTCCATCGCCCGCTGCACGCGGCGCCGGCGCTCGGCGTACTCCTCCGGCGTGAACGGCGCCTCGGTGGGCGTGGGCACGTATTCCATCGCCATGCGCTTGCGTGCGATCACGTCGTTCATCCTTGGTCCCTTCCGTCTGCCGCGTTGCCGGGCCTGCCTCGCGCGTGCCGCGGGTCGCCCGGGGGCGCGTTGACTCGCGCCGCGCCCGATGTATACGCTTTCCCGAACGCTTGTACGAAGATCGCCCGGGGCCCCATCGTCCGGGCCAGGGTCCGAGGGGTGCCATGCGGCGTCCGCGCATGCAGGACGGGTGGATCGGCAAGGCGCAGCTCGTCCTGGCGCTTCTGGGCGCGCTCTTCCTGCTGCTGCCGCTCGCCGTCATCTTCCCGATGGCGTTCTCGGACGCCGAGCGGCTCACCTTCCCGCCGCCCGGCTATTCCCTCGAGCTCTACGAGAAGCTGTTCACCAGCCCGGATTGGCTCTCCGCCATCGGGCTCAGCCTGCAGGTAGCGGCGGTGGCGGCGGCGCTCGCCGTGGCGCTGGGCGTGCCGGCCGCCTATGCCATCGTGCGCTTCCGCTTCTGGGGCCGCCGCACGCTCTACGCCATCCTGATGACGCCCCTCGTCGTGCCCGTCGTCATCATCGCGCTGGCGCTGTTCCTGACGTTCGCGCCCATCGGCATGGTGGGCAACCTGTGGGCGCTGGCCGCCTCGCATGCCCTCCTGGGCATCCCCTTCGTCGTGGTGATGACGATCTCGGTGCTGCGCGACTTCGACCTGAACCTGGAGCGCGCGGCGCTCAGCCTGGGCGCGAGCGGCTTGCAGACCTTCGCCCGCGTTACCTATCCCGGCATCCGCTCGGGCGTGCTGGTGGGCGCCTTCACCGCCTTCGCGGTCTCCTTCGACGAGGTCGTCCTCGTCATCTTCATCGGCGGCCGCGAGGCCAACACCCTGCCGCGCCAGATCTGGGGCGGCATCACGACGCAGCTCGATCCCGTCATCCCGGTGGTCTCGGCGCTGCTCATCGGCATCGTCGTCGCCGCGTTCACGGCCGTAGGGCTGCGCCATCTGCGGGCGCAGGCCGGCCGCCGCGGGGCCGCCATATAGGCGCTCCGCACCGGCCGGCTCGGCGACGGGCCCACCGGCAGCCACGCAAGCCATCCAACCCAAGGAGTTCCCATCGCCATGACGCAACGCACGTTCACTCGCCGCCGCGCCCTCAAGCTCGGCGCCGCCTCTGCGCTGGCCGCGCCCTTCGTGAAAACCGCCCGGGCCGATTCCAAGGTGGTCGTCGGCAGCTGGGGCGGGCCCTACACCGACGCCCAGGCCGAGGCGTTCTTCAAGCCCTTCGAGGCCGCCACCGGCATCAAGGTCGAGATCTTCACCGCCGGCAACTTCACCGCTGCCGGCATCAAGGCCGCCGTCGAGACCGGCCACTACGAATGGGACTGGACGACGCTGGGCGGCGCGGAATCCACCAACGCAGCCCGCGGCGGCTGGCTCGAGCCGGTGGACTACAACATCGTCGACAAGTCGAAGCTGACCCAGGACCGCCAGGCCTTCGAGTTCGGCGTCGGCGCCGAGGTCACCAGCGACGTCATCGCCTACCGCACCGACGTCTTCCCCGACGGCGGCCCGCAGAACTGGGCAGACTACTGGGACACCGAGAAGTTCCCCGGCCCGCGCAGCATGTACAAGAACCCCTGGCCGCTGCTCGAGGCCGCCTTGCTGGCCGACGGCGTGGCACCCGCGGACCTCTACCCGCTCGACCTCGACCGCGCCTTCGCCAAGGCCGACGCGATCAAGGAGCACGTCACGGTCTGGTGGGAGAGCGGTTCGCAGTCCCAGGACGCCATCATCAGCAAGAACGCGGTGATCTCGGCCCTGTGGAACGGCCGCGCCGGCATGTCGGCCCGCGACGGGGCCCCCGTCGCCACGAGCTGGGGCCAGGCGTTCTACGACCCGGCCATGTTCACGGTGCCGAAGGGCACGCCCAACCGCGAGGCCGCCATGCGCCTCACCGACTGGTGCGCCCAGCCCGAGGGCCAGGCCCGCTTCGCCGAACTGACCTTCTACGGCCCGACGAACGCCGCCGCGATCGACCTCATCGACGAGGCGATCCGGCCCAACATCAACACCCATCCCGACAACCTGGCCAAGAGCGTCGCCCGCGACTTCGACTGGTGGGCCGACAACCTCGCCGCCGTCAACGAGCGCTTCGTCGCCTGGCTGATCACCTAGGCGCCGCGCTCGGTCATCGCGCCCTCCCCCGCAAGGGGGAGGGCGTCGTGACGCTCGCCTGTCGCCGCGCGGCAGGCTCAATCCATTCCGCCCGCGCTCTCGTGTACGGTTCGCCCATGACCCACCGCCGCACGGACCCCGACGCATGAGGCAGTCGCGCCTCGCGCTCGCCCTGCTGCTTGCGCCGGTCCTAGCCTTCCTGACCGCGATCCTGTTCTACCCGCTGGCCCTGATGGTGGAGCGCAGCTTCACCGACCCCGCGCCGGGCGTCGGCAACTACGTCCGCATCGTCGACGTGCCGGTCTACCTGCGCATCTTCTGGACCACCTTCCAGGTCTCGGGGATCGTCACGCTCGTCTGCCTGCTGCTGGGCTATCCCATCGCCTATGCCGCCGCCAACCGCGGCCCGGCCATGCGCCTGTTCCTGCTGGCGGCGGTGATGATGCCGTTCTGGACCAGCCTCCTGGTGCGCACCTACGCCTGGATCGTCATCCTGGGCGCCGAGGGGCCGATCGCGCTGGCCTGGCGCGCCTGGCTCGGCGAGGAGCCGCCGCAGATGCTCTACACCCGCTTCAGCGCCGTCATCGGCATGGTCTACGTCATGCTGCCCTACATGGTGCTGTCGCTGTTCGCGGTGATGAGCGAGATCGATCCCAACTACCACCGCGCCGCGCGCAGCCTGGGCGCGGGACCCTTCCGCGCCTTCCGGCACGTCTACCTGCCGCAGTCGATGGCCGGCGTCACCGGCGGCGTGCTGCTGGTCTTCATCGTCTCGACCGGGTTCTTCGTCACGCCCTCGCTCCTGGGCGGGCGCAAGGAGGTGTTCATCGCCGAGCTCATCCAGGTGAACCTGCAGGAGATCATCGACTGGGGCTTCTCCTCCGCCCTGGCCGTGGCGCTCCTGGTCTTCACGATGCTCCTCCTGTTCCTCTACGACCGGCTGCTGCGCAACGAGAGCGTCTTCGCCGCCGGGCTCTCACGAGGCCGCCGATGACCGATCGCCGCGTCCACGACCTTGCGCTGAGGGACCTGACGAAGGTCTACAACCCCAATTCCGACGAACAGGCGGTCAAGGGCGTCTCGCTGCAGATCGCGCGGGGCGAGTTCGTGGCCCTGCTCGGGCCCAGCGGCTCGGGCAAGACGACCACGCTGATGATGGTGGCCGGGTTCGAGGAGCCCACCTCGGGCGACATCCTGGTGGACGGGCGCAGCATCGTGGGCATGCCGCCCAACAAGCGCGACATCGGCATCGTCTTTCAGAACTACGCGCTATTCCCCAAGATGACGGTGGCCGAGAACATCGCCTTCCCCCTGCGCATGCGCCATCGCGCCAAGAGCGAGATCGCAGCCACCGTGGCCCGCCTGCTCGATCTCATCCGCATGCCCGAGTACGGCACGCGCTATCCCAACCAGCTCTCCGGCGGCCAGCAGCAGCGCGTGGCGCTGGCTCGCGCGCTGGCCTTCGATCCCAAGCTCCTGCTGCTCGACGAGCCCATGGGCGCGCTCGACCGCAAACTGCGCGAGCAGCTCCAGCTCGAGGTCAAGCGCATCCAACGCGAGCTCGGCGTCACCACCGTCTACGTGACCCACGACCAGGAGGAGGCGATGGTGCTGGCCGACCGGGTCGCCATCATGAACCTGGGCCGCATCGAGCAGGTCGGCCCGCCTGCCGAGGTCTACAACCGCCCGGTCAACCGCTTCGTGGCCCAGTTCCTCGGCACCGCCAACCTCATCCCCGCCCGCGTCACCGCGCCCGGCCGCGCCGAGGTCGCAGGACACGTCGTGCCCTTCGCCCAGGATGGTGCTGCCGCGCAGACCCCCGGTTCCTCGGCCGCCCTGTTCGTCCGGCCCGAATGCGTGACGCTTGCTCCTGCCGATCAGCTACCATCGGGCCGCGGCCTCCCCGGCACGGTCGATCACGCCATCTTCGTCGGCGACTCCACCCGCTATGCGGTCAGGGTAGGCGCCGACATCGTCCAGGTAACCGCCCACAACCGCGCCGGCCTGCCCACGTTCGCAGCCGGCGATTCCGTCACCCTGTTGTGGTCGCCCGAGAACGCGCGGGTCCTGGCGCCGTCATGTGAAGGGCCGTGGCCCGCCGAGGCAGGCAAGGGGCTGTGCCCGCCGTGAACGCGGCACGCGATCATGGTGCATCGGGGCACCAGGGCCGAGCGCGCCCGACACCATCGACTCCGCACCTCCGGCGAACGAGGCTTGGCCGCTAACCCAGGGAGGCGCCAGGATGCAGGAATTGGAGGTTTCGGGCACGCAGCCGCTCGTCGCGAAGGATCCGGAACGGGCCTACGGGCTGCCCCCGTGGTACTACACGGACGGCGGCATGGCCCAGCGCGAGCGCGAACGCATCTTCCGGCGAACGTGGCAATGGGTCTGTCATGCCGGCGAACTCGACGGTCCGGGCGACTACCTGACGGCCCGCGTGGCGGACCAGGACATCATCGTGATCCGTGGCGGGGACCTGGTCCTGCGCGCGTTCCACAACGTCTGTCCCCACAGGGCTCACGAGCTGCTGAAGGGCCGCGGCCGCACCGAGGTCATCGCCTGCCCCCATCATGGCTGGTCCCTTCACGCGGACGGCCGCCCGCGCTCGGCGCGCGGCGCCGGACGGGTCGCGGACCTCGATCACGCGGCATTCGGCCTGAAGGCCGTGCGCCTCGAGGTGTTCCATGCCCTCGTCTTCGTGAACCTGGATCCCGACGCCACGCCGCTTGCGGTTGCGGCGCACAAGCTGGCCGCCGAGATCGAGGAGTGGGTCCCCGACATGGACCGGCTCGTGCATGCCCACCGCCTGACCTTCTCCATCGCCGCGAACTGGAAGAACGTCATCGACAACTTCCTCGAGTGCTACCACTGCCCCACGGCGCATCCGGCCTTCGTCGAGCTCATCGACATGCGGCGCTACAAGGTCACGACGCACGACATCCATTCCAGTCACATGAGCTTCGCCCGGGCCGGATCGAACAGCGCCTACGACATCGCGGGCGCCGACGTCACGGCCCATGCGGTGTGGTGGCTGTGGCCCAATCTCTGCCTGCTGCGCTACCCGGGCAGCGGCAACCTCATGGTCCTGAACGTCCTCCCCGACGGCGTGGAACGGACGTTCGAGACCTACGACTTCTACTTCCTGAACCCCACGCCCGACGCGCAGCAGCGCGAGGCCATCCGCTACATCGAGGACGTCCTGCAGCCCGAGGACATCGCGATCGTCGAAAGCGTGCAGCGGGGCCAGCACTCGCTGGGCGCGCGCCCCAGCCGATTCATGGTGGACCGCAACCGCAGCTACTGGAGCGAGCACGCACTCCACCACTTCCACAGCCTGCTGTCCCAGGCCCTGGCGTAGGCGTGGGCCCTGCGCCAGGGCCTGCAACGCTAGTTCATCGTCCGCGGGGGCTTCTTCGGCTTGAACTTGTAGCAGCCGTCCTCGATGCCGGCGAAGTACTCGGACACCATCGGGTGGCGCACCGGGCCGCTGTCGCCATCGGGCAGCAGGTTCTGCTCGCTGACATAGGCCTCGTAGCAGGACTCCGCGTTCTCGGCGAACAAGTGATAGAAGGGCTGGTCCTTGCGCGGCCGGATCTCCTCCGGAATCGCCTGGTACCACTCCTCCGTGTTGTTGAACTCGGGGTCCACGTCGTAGATCACGCCGCGGAACGGGAACACGCGGTGCTTCACGATCTGGCCGAGGCGGAACTTTGCATCGCGCGACGTCATGGCGGGTTCCTGCGAACGGTGCGCGGCCGCGCGCCGCACCTCGAATCGACAATCATTCCGTATTCTTGCACGAACCGGGCCGAACCTGCCCGGGCGCGGCGGGGGGCGATCTTAGACCAGCCCCCGCGGCGTCTGGCAAGAGGCGGGCGGGGCGGACTCCGCGGGTCGCGCACTCGTGAGCCCGCCCGCGGCCTTGCGAAACTGGCCGTCAAGCCCTACCTCCGCTAAAGTTGCCCCGCGCCGACGTGGGCATGCTGTCCAAGGGTCCGAAGACGATGGTTCAGGGTAGGCGGGGCGCCGTGTGGGCGCTCCGGGCCGCCGTGATCGCGGCGGCAGTGGCGACGTGGCCCCTCGCCAGTTGCGCCGAAGGCAAGGGTGCGCGTAGCGGCGGCGATCAGATGGCCGCCGCCGATCCCGGCGGCGTCGATGCCGTTGCCGCTTCCGGCTCGTCCTCCTTCGGCAGCTACCTCGCGGGACGGCTCGCGCGCAGCGAGCGCGACACGGCCTCGGCGGCCGATTTCCTGCTGCACGCCCTGGCCGACGACCCCGACAACGCCGATCTGCGCAACCAGGCATTCCAGGCCCTGCTGGTCGACAACCGGATGCCCGACGCGGTGAACCTGGCGCGCCAGATCGCCGCCGACGACCCCTCTGCCCCCCTGGCGGGCCTGCTGCTGGGCGTCGAGGCCGTACGCCTGGGCGATTATCCGGCCGCCCGCGCACACCTGGGAGCGCTCACCCAGTCCGGCTACAACGCCGTGCTCCTGCCCCTGATCGGGGCCTGGGTCGGAGTCGGCGAGGGGCAGGGAGGAAAGCCCGGCGACGAACTCGGATCCGTGCGCAGCGAGGGCGGCTTCCTGGCACTGCGCTCCTTCCATCAGGGCCTCATCTTCGACCTGGCCGGCGATACGCGATCGGCCGAGGCCATGTTCCTCTCCGCCCACGCCATCCAGCCGGGCGCATTCCGTCTGGTCGAGGCGCTGGGCGGCCTCTACGAGCGAACTGGCCGTCCCGATGACGCGCGCCGGCTCTACGAGGATTTCCTCGACGCCAACCCCGACAGCCCCTGGCCCGATGCGGCGCTGGCGCGAATCGGCGCGGGCGACCCGCCGCAGCCCATCGTGAACAGCGCCTCCGAGGGTGTGGCCGAGGTGCTGTTCGGCCTGGCCAGCGCGCTGCAGCAGGAGGAGTCCCTCGACTCGGCGCTGGCCTATGCGCGCATGGCGGGCCATCTGCGCCCCGGCAGCGACTTCATCGCACTTCTGATCGGCGACGTGTTCGAGGCCCAGGGCCGATCGGACCAGGCCATCCAGGCGTATCGGCAGGTGGCCGCCGATTCGCCGCTCTCCTGGTCGGCGCGGCTGCGCATTGCCGTGAACCTCGACGGCATGGGCCGCACCGAGGAGGCCGTGCAGACGTTGAGCACGATGGCGGCCGAGCGTCCCGAGCGCACCGACGCGCTGGTCACGCTGGGCGATGTGCAGCGGGGGCAGGAGAACTGGCCGGGCGCCATCGCGGCCTACGATGGCGCCCTGCAGCGCATCGGTTCGCCCGACGCGCGCCACTGGCGCATCCTCTATGCCCGCGGCATCGCGCACGAGCGCGCACGCGATTGGCCCAAGGCCGAGGCCGATTTCCTGAAGGCGCTCGAGCTCGAGCCCGAGCACCCCTTCGTCCTGAACTACCTGGGATACACCTGGGTCGACCGCGGCGAGCACCTGGACGAGGCGCTCGGCATGATCGAGCGTGCGGTGGACCAGCGGCCCAACGACGGCTTCATCGTCGACAGCCTGGGCTGGGCCCACTACCGGCTCGGCGACTACCACGAGGCCGTGCGCCAGCTCGAGCGCGCGGTCGAGTTGCAGCCCGACGACCCCACCATCAACGACCATTTGGGCGACGCGCTGTGGCAGGTGGGCCGCGTGTCCGAGGCACGCTTCCAGTGGCGCCGCGCCCTCACGCTCGGCCCCGACGAGGATCTCGCCACCGCGATCCGCGCCAAGCTCGACCACGGGCTGGCCGGCACCGCCTCCACGACCGGCGGTTGACGGGATCGGCGGGCGCGCTTCGCCTGGCCGCCCCGGCGAAGCTCAACCTCTACCTCCATGTCCTGGGTCGCCGCCCCGACGGCTACCACCGACTCGACAGCCTGGTTGCCTTCGCCGACATCGCCGACGAGGTGACCGTCGCCCCGGCCGAGCACCTGACGCTCGCGGTGACCGGCCCCTTCGCCTCTGCGCTCGGCGGGGATGACGGGGCCGCTGGCCGTCCTGAAGCCGGCACGAACCTCGTCCTGCGCGCGGCCCGAGCGCTCGCCGCCGCGGCGGGGACGCCTGCGCGCGCGGCCATCCTGCTGAGGAAGAACCTCCCCGTGGCGGCGGGCCTGGGAGGCGGCTCGTCGGACGCCGCCGCGACGCTGCGCCTGCTCGCCCGGCTCTGGGGTCTTCCGGAGGATCCATCGACGCTCATGCCCGTTGCCGCGGGGCTGGGGGCCGACGTCCCCATGTGCCTCTTGGCCCGGCCGCTCTTTGCGGGCGGTGTGGGCGAACGCATCGCCGCGCGGAGCGTAAGCCTCCCTGCCGTCTCCATCGTCCTCGTCAACCCCAACCGACCGCTTGCCACGCCGGCCGTCTTTCGGCGCTTCTCCAAGCCGTTCTCGCGTCCCGCACGCTTCGCCGGCCCCGCCACGGTGCGCATCCTGTCGCACCGCCGGAACGACCTGACCGAGGCAGCCGCCTCGCTCGAACCCGCCATTCCTGACATCCTCGCCGCCCTTGCGGCCGCCGGCTCCGGCTTCTCCCGCATGTCAGGAAGCGGCGCGACCTGCTTCGGGCTCTTCGCGGATGCGGCCACGGCGGGCGCTGCCGCCGAACGGATCTCGAGCGATTCACCGGGATGGTGGGTACGGGCGGGACGGTTGCTGACGGAACCGCCCAGGCTCGTCGATGTGGCTTCCCTGCAACAGTAGGGCGGAAAGGCAAGCGCCACCGGGCCGCGGCTTGACAGCGGGGCTTCAACCCCACTACGTTAATGTCAATTCTGTGGGGGTTCCTCCGCGGCGACAAAAGGTCAGCCATATCAGGCTGCAAGGCTTCGGGAGGGGGGCCCTACGGGCGAGGGTGCAGAGCCTCACTCATAGGAGACAAGGAATGATCGCGAAGAGGATCACCGCAGCGGTTCTGGCGGGCGCCCTGCTAGTCGCCCCGATGGGCGCGATGGCGCAGGAGGAGGGCGGTGCCGCCGAGGGGGGCATCAGCACGCCGTTCGGCGAGGTCAGCCCCGTCGTCGCAGGCATCGGTGTCGCTGTGGTGACGCTGGGTGTCGTGCTCGCGGTCACGGGCGGCGACAACGACAACGCCACCACCACGGCGACCGCTACGGCTACCGCGACGAGCACGCAGTAGAGCCGGACGCCAGGTTCTAGTTTCGGGACGAGGTGGCCCTCGGGGGCCACCTCGTTTTCGTTTGCGGCGGCCCTAGGCCGGCGCCTTGGCCGGCTTCAGGATCTCGAGTTCGATGGGCGGCCAGCCCGGAGCGAAGTGCTGCATGCTCCGCCACACGAAGCCGCTATCCTTCGCCACCCAGTACTGGTTTTCGAACTCCCACTCGAGCAGCGGCGCGACATTGCGCTCGTTGACCAGAATGGTGTCGTAGGTCCGCTCCAGGATCTCGATGGTTTCCTCTCCTGCGCGCGCGAACGTCGATTCGACGGGGATGCCGTAGTGTGCACCGGGTTCCAGGTCGATGAAGCGGCCGATCTTGCTGTCGCCTTCCAGCTCCTGCAGACCCGTTGCCACCGGATCCGGCTCCACGAACTCAGTCCGCTTCAGATCGGCGGGAAGGCCGGCGGTCTTGACCAGACGCCCCCTGCGCGTCGCAAAGGCGACGCTGTCGGAGGACACCCACACGAGGTCGCCGCCGTCGTAGCGCCGGAGCACGAGCACCGAGCGCTGGCCCCTGCCAATCTTTGCCCTGACGGTGGCGTATGGTAGCTTCGAAATCTGATCCCGCGTGACCGGCGCATCGGGCAGTCCGCTGAACAGCATGTCGAACGCCGTGCCCGCATCCTCGTAGATTTGCGAACTGCAGGCGGCGAGGACGGTGCAGGCTGCGCCGGTCGACAACAACGTGCGGCGCGACAACGAGGCGCGAGGCTCGGGCGCCGTCAAACCAGGGACGGGTGAGCGCCGATGGGACATCCGGCAAGATCGTTCGCGTTGGGATCCGTAAGGGGATTGTGCGCCGCTCTCACGCTGCTGTCGATCCTCGCCGCGGGGACCGCCGCGCTGCAGCCCGCGCGCGCCCAGACGATCTCTCCCGACCTGATCTCGCCCGAGGTCATCAACCAGATCCTCGGCGATTTCATGCGCCAGCAGAGCCAGCAGACTGGCGTGCCTGTGCAGCAGCAGTCGCCGGTCGACCAGGCCCGGGACGCGGCCGCGCAGGCCCGCCAGGCGGCGCAGGAGCAGCAACTCAGGGCGATGCAGGACCTGACCAGCAAGAGGGCCGCCGAGCAAGCCGCCGAGGAGGCCGCTCGCAAGGAGCTTTCGGCCCTAGAGCTGGATTACTCCGACCGCATCGGCGAGCCCATCGCTCTCTTCGGATACGAGATCTTCAGCCAGGTGCCGAGCCAGCCCGAACTGATCGTCGGTACGGCTCCGCAGAACTACCGGCTGGGTGTCGGTGACGAGGTCATCGTCAGCTTCGTAGGCAGCAAGGCGAACTTCCAGTCCTCGCGTGTCGACCGCGAGGGACGGCTCCTGCTACCGGAGCTCGGCCCCGTGCCCGCGGCGGGCCGCTTGTTCACGGACGTTCAGGCCGAGATCGAGCAGATGGTTGCGCAGCGCTTCATCGACACGCAAGCCTTCGTGTCACTTGGCGGGGTTCGGTCGCTGCAGGTCATGGTGCTGGGCGAGGTGACGCGCCCGGGCGTGCAAGTGGTGACGGGCCTTTCGACGCTGCTGGACGCGCTGTTCACCGCCGGCGGCGTCAAGCGTACGGGCAGCCTGCGCCAGATCCAGATCGTGCGGGGCGACGAGGTGGTCTGGTACGACCTCTATGACCTTCTCGTGGGGCACGGGTTCGAGAAGGACATGACGCTTCGCGACGGCGACCGCATCGTCGTGCCGCCAATCGGGGCGACCGTAGCCGTGGCTGGCAAGGTCAAGCGTCCGGCCATCTACGAGCTGCCGGAGGGTCGCCTGGAGACGACCACGGAGGAGGTCCTGTCCTATGCCGGTGGGCCACTGCGCCCCTCGGGCAATCGGTACGTTCGCATCGCAGTCGACGCCACCGGGCGCCAGCAGGTGACCGAGGTCGGCCAGGATGCCAGCGGTGGCACCCGAGCGACCAACGGCGACATCATCACAGTAGCGTTCACGGACGACGTGCAGGTGGGCTCGGTCTATCTGGAGGGTGCCGTCCGTGTCCCCGGACGGCGCTCGCTGGCGACCGCCCCCACGGTCAGGGCTCTCGTGCGCGACGTGCAGTCGCTGAGCGATGCACCGTATCTGCTGTTCGCAGTGCTGGTGACGCACGATCCCTACACGCATTCCGCACGCCTCGTTCCGGTCGATCTGCAGCGCGTGCTGAGCGGCGTGCAGGACTTTCCGCTCGCCCCCGAGGACCGCCTGGTCGTGCTGGGACTGAGCGACATCCGCTACCTGTGGTCGTCCGATGTGCAGGGTTTGCTGTCGGGCGAGATGCTGGCCGATCAACTGGCCGAGATCGCTGCCTCACGCGAGACCCTGGACACCCAGGCGGCCGATGCGGCCCTCGCAGCATCCGCAAACCAGGGCACGGGCATCGCAGGAACCGATGCCAGTTCGGCAACCGGCCTTGGCGGACAGGTCGCGGGGGGCCAGCAGCTAGCGTCGCTGGAGCCGGTCAATCCGGCGTTCAACGCGAACCTCGCTCCCTGCAAGGGACTCCTCTTGCTGGGCTCGGTCATCACGACCTCCAATCCCGGTCGCTTCAACGATGCCATCCTGACGGCGATCCGCGACCTCCAGCCCGTCACCACTGCCCGCATGGAATGCCCTGAGATCTACGACACGTATCCGGACCTGCTCCCCTTCGTGCTCGAGAACATGCTGTCTCTCACTGGCGAGGTGCGAATCCCCGGCGCCTATCCGGTGGCGCCCAACTCGCCGCTGTCCAATGTGGTGGCCTATGCAGGCGGCATCAGCCGCGAAGCCGACCTCGCCAAGGTGGAGATCCTGCGCACCGTGGCCGACCCGGCGAGCGGCGAGAGCAAGGCGGACCGCCAGCTCATCAACCTGTCGCAGGGCGGCATGGAGGCGGTATTCGTCTCTCCGGGCGATTCGGTGCGGGTGAATGCCCGGTTCAACGATCGGGACGAAAAGCCGGTCCTGCTGGCGGGCGAATTCGTTCGGCCTGGGCTCTATCTCATCCGCCGCGGAGAGCGGCTCTCGGATGTCATTGCGCGGGCGGGTGGGCTGACGCCGCAGGCTTACCCGTACGGGGCGGTCTTCACACGAGAGCGGACCAAGCAGGCGGAGAAGGTGGCCTTCGAGCGTGCGGCGCGCGAGCTCGAGATCGCACTGGCTGCCGCCCTCACTTCGCGCAGTTCGGGCTCGCAGGCGGCGACGGGCGCAGATGCATTGCGCGGGCTGGCCCAGCAGCTTCGCCAAGCCGAACCGGTCGGCAGGGTGGTGATCGAGGCCGACCCAACCGTTCTCCAGGTGCGTCCCGAGCTCGACACGGTCATGGAGGGCGGCGACAAGCTCTTCATGCCCAAGCGTCCCAACTCCGTCACGGTTATCGGCGACGTGCTGAACGAGGGCACGCTGCAGTTCGTGCCCGGCTCGCGGGTCGACGACTACATCGACAAGGCGGGCGGCATGCGCCGCACCGCCGACGACGGTCGAGTCTTCGTGATCCTGCCCAACGGCGAGGCGCAGCCCGTATCCGTCTCGGCGTGGAACTACGCCCCCGTCACGATCCCGCCGGGCAGCACGGTCGTCGTGCCCAAGGAGCCCGCGCCCTTCGACGCGTTCTCCTTCATCAAGGACATCACGCAGATCACGAGCCAGCTCGCGATCACGGCGGCGGCGCTGTCCGCCATCAACGACTGAGGCTCGGCAGGCAAGCGGGGCGCGGGCGCCCGTGGTTCGTGGCGTGCCAGTTTCGCGTGGGCCTGGTCTCCGTCTGCCGGCGGGAGGGCTTGCGACCGCCATCGTGCTCGCGCTCCTGCTGGGCGTGGTCTCGCTCCGGCATGGAACGGCGCAGCAGGCCTACACGCCTTCGATCGGAGATTATGGCGGCCTGGGTCTGCTGCAGACGCGCAACGCAAGATTCGGCGACGACGGCACCTTCGCAATCGGTGCCTCGTTCGCCTATCCCTACAACCGCTACTTTTTCAGCCTGCAGGCCATTCCGGGCATCGAGGCCAGCTACCGCTACACGACGATCCAGAACCGCGGTTTCGGGTTCTCCGGGTCGCGCGGCGAGGTGGAGTTCCAGGACAAGGGCGCCGACCTGAAGTTCGAACTACTGCCGGAGTCGCGCGACTTTCCCGCGATTGCGCTCGGCTTGCAGGATTTCATCGGCACCGCGCAATTCGCGGGGGAGTACATAGTCGCCAGCAAGCGCTACTATGATTTTGACTTCAGCGTAGGTCTGGGCTGGGGCCGTTTGGGTACGCGCGGACACTTCAAGAACCCGCTGATCTACCTGTCAGACAGCTTCGAGGACCGCGATCGTCGCGACCGCGGCGACAGAGGCGGCACCGTCAACTTCGGCCAGTTCTTCGCCGGCGAGGACGTCGCGCTGTTCGGCGGTGTGGAGTGGCTGACGCCCGTCCACGGCCTGCGCCTGAAGGTGGAGTACGACCCCAACGACTATCAGAGCGAGCCCCTGAACAACGATCTGGACGTCGACTTCCCGCTGAACTTCGGCGTCGTCTACAAGCCCTGGAACTGGCTCGACATGTCGGTCGGGCTGGAGCGGGGCAACACGTTCATGGTCCGAGGGGCGCTGACGCCCGATCTGCACACGGCCGCACCCGTCCTGCGCACCGATTCGCCGCCCATCCCCGTGACGCCGAGGACGCCTGCCGCCGAGCCGGTCGGCACCTTGCCCGACGTGTCGGGCACGGCCGGAGCCGTCGCGGCGACCGACCGGCTGTACGACGGTCTGGCTGGGCTGGGCCTGGACATCCAGAGCGTCGACCTGGTGGACGGCGCGACGACGGTGGAGGTCGTGCGCCAGGATCCATCGCGCGAGGCCGATCTCACGAAGGCGGCACTGGTGATCGCGGAGGCGATCCCGATGCCCTCGGGCGCCATTGTGCTGGCCGAACGCGGCGCGGATGGGATCGTGCAGCGCCGCTCGGTGCGGCGTGAGGACCTGGGCCTGGTCCTGGCCCTCGGCAGCGATGCCTTCCCTCGCGCAACCGGACGGTCGAAGGAAGTGGACGACGCGATCGCCGCGGCCGTCGCCCAGGCGCTGGTCGTCGCCGAGTTCGACGTGAACGCCGTTTACGTGGGCGCGCGCTCGGTGACCGTCTTCGTGGAGCAGGGCAAGTATCGCAACGTCCCGCAGGCCTATGGACGCGCCGCCCGCGCCGTGGCCGCGGTGGCGCCGCCCGAGTTCGAGGAGATCACGGTCGTCCACATGCGGGAGGGCATGGAGACGAGCCGCGTCACCATCCTGCGTGCGGATCTCGAGCGCGCCGTCGCCCATCGCGGCAGCCCCGAGGAGATCTATGCGCATGCCATCCTAGGCTCCGGGGACGGCATCTATCCCGAGGGTGCGTTCCAGCCCTCCGATCGCTATCCCGCCTTCGACTGGAGCCTAACCCCCCAGCTGCGCCAGCACGTGGGCGGCGCGGACGGCCTGTACCTGTTCCAGATCTGGGCCCGCCTGGCCGCGGATGTCGAGCTTGCGCCGGGACTGATGGTGGCCGGCGCGCTTGGCAAGAACATCTACAGCCAGTTCGACAGGCTGCGCTCCCCGCCCAATCGCAGCAACGTGCCGCAGGTGCGCAGCCTGATCGACAAGTACCTGGCGGCCGGCAAGAACAACCTGGTCAACCTCTATGCCAGCTACACGACGAACCTGGCGACCGACTGGTATGCCGGCGTCCACGCGGGCATCTTCGAGGAGATGTACGCGGGCGTGGGCGGCGAGGTGCTGTACCGCCCCTTCAACTCGCGCCTGGCCGTGGGCTTCAACATGTTCCACGTCTGGCAGCGCGACTTCGACCAGCGGTTCGATTTCCTGGACTACGACACGACAACGGGTCACCTGAGCCTCTACTACGACTGGCCGGTGTACGGGCTGCAGAGCGTCGTCCACATCGGGCGCTATCTGGCGCGCGACGTGGGCGCGACCTTCCAACTCCAGCGCGAGTTCGACAGCGGCATCATCGTCGGCGCCTTCGCAACGAAGACCAACCTGTCGGCGCAGGAGTTCGGCGAAGGCAGCTTCGACAAGGGCTTCTTCGTCTCGGTGCCGCTGGACCTGTTCTTCCTGCGTCCGACGCGCAACCGCGCCAACTTCGTCTTCAAGCCGCTGACCCGCGATGGCGGCCAGATGGTGGTCTACCCGCGGCCGCTGATGGCCGTCGTCGGCGACGAGCAGGAAGGCAAGGTCTTCCGCGACTGGTCGACCCTGCTCGACTGACGGTCGGAATGTGCCGCCGCGCTTGCCGGGAAGGGGCCCTTGGGCGAATCTGCCACGCCATGCCCGTCGGCCGTGACCAATCCGCAGCTCCCAACAGGGACCGAGTATGGATGACCTGATCCCCGTCCTCCTCGCGGGGGGCATCGGCACGCGGCTGTGGCCGACCAGCCGCGAGTCCTACCCCAAGCAACTTCTCACGATGGCAGGCGAGCGCACGCTGCTGCAGGAGGCTGCGCTGCGTGCCCGCGGGGTCGCGGGGCCCGAGCGCATCGTCACCGTCACCACCGAACAGCACTACTTCGCCGTTTGCGATCAGCTGGGCGATCTCGACAAGGGCCTGGCCACGCACGTCATCGCCGAGCCCGCGGGGCGCAACACGGCCGCCGCCGTCGTCATGGCCGCGCTCTATGCCGAGCGCGCGTTCGGCGATGCGGTGCTGTGGGTGGCAGCCGCCGACCACGTCATCCGCAGGACCGACGCACTGATCCGGGCGGTGGGCACAGCGGCCAAGCTGGCGCGCGCGGGCCGCCTGGTGACCTTCGGCATCCAGCCCGGCGAACCCAGCAGCGAGTACGGGTACATCGAGGCCGGCGCGCCGCTGGCCGGGCACGACGGCGCGCATGCCGTAGCGCGATTCGTGGAGAAGCCCGATCGCGCGGCGGCCGAGGCCATGCTGGCGACCGGCCGTTGCTTCTGGAACAGCGGCATCTTCGTGTTCGG
>Ga0073934_10002831_pt1 | contig 34170 bp, 27 predicted proteins | sample LarsenN4metaG_FD_76834 | JGI IMG/M metagenome (GOLD analysis project Ga0073934, IMG submission 76834) | Hot spring sediment bacterial and archeal communities from British Columbia, Canada, to study Microbial Dark Matter (Phase II) - Larsen... ...
CCAACGATGATGTTTTCTCCAATCCAATTGCCGAATCCATGGCATGCACAACGTCAAGTCGAACCTTAGCCGGGTCCAAACGCATCAAGTAAATTTTCACCGGATCGCCTTTTATGCTGTATTCGACCGCTGCATATTCTATGCCGTCGAATAACGAAATATAATTTTGTCCGTAAGCAAAGACGCTGAGAAAAATAGTTGCCGTCAATGCCAAAACCAAATTGTGCAAAAAGACGAATAAAAATATCGGTCGCTTAAAATTTTGCATCATAGCAGCCTGTATTTACATGATTTGCGCCACGGGCGGCAACCGAATCTATAATAAACAACTATGCGCATCAACGAAAGAGTCGTCCAGTTAAACGAAAAGCACTTAAACAAGCGCGGTAAATACGTACTTTACTGGATGCAGATGTTCAAACGTACGGAATATAATCATGCTCTTAAATGGGCAATTCGCAAAGCCAATGAACTCCATCTGCCATTGGTTGTTTATGAAGGTTTGAAATATTACTACCCGTGGGCAAATGATCGGCTGCACACTTTTATTCTGGAAGGCGTTGCGGAAAAGAAATCAGCTTTTGCCCGTCGCGGCATCCGGTATATTTTCTATCTTCAAAGTGACGGCGATTCGCCAAGGCAAACGGTAGCCGGCCTGGCAAAGAATGCCGCGTTAATGGTTACCGATGATTTTCCGTGTTTTATAATTCCCGAACATAACCGCCGAATCGGGCTGCGTGCAGAAATTCCTGTTCAGATAGTAGACTCCTGCGGTGTAATCCCAATGTCGAAATTTCCCAAAGAAGAGTATGCAGCCTATACCATACGTCCAAAGATCGCCCGGCTTCTACCGGATTATTTGAAATCATTCGAAGAAGAAGAAGTAGAGGCAGACTCTCTGAATATTGACGTCGATTGTCCCGAGACCGAAGTAAATAATCACAATATTGCGGATTTAGTTGCTCGCTGCGAGATAGATCATTCAGTAAAGCCTTCTCCTATCTATCGCGGCGGTCGAAAGGCAGCGCTTGAACGCCTGTCCAAATTCATAAATGAAATACTCCCTGATTATGCAGCGGCACGTAACAAGCCGGAACGTGATGGCTCCTCGCGGCTCTCGGCCTATCTTCATTTCGGTTATATTTCTTCGCTCGAGGTGGCTCTAGAGGTTTATAAAGCCGATGCGCCGCAGGAATCCAAAGATGCATATCTCGAGGAACTGATTGTCCGCCGTGAACTTTCATTTAATATGACGCGCCATAATCAGAAGTATGATTCTCTTGAGGCCCTGCCCGAATGGGCACACCTGACAATGCGCGAACATATAGATGATCGGCGTGAGGTTATTTATTCTCTGGAGGAACTCGAATCTGCGGCAACGGGTGATGAATTATGGAACGCAGCCCAAAGGGAAATGGTAGTTACAGGAGGAATGCACAATTATATACGAATGCTTTGGGGTAAAAACGTGATTGCCTGGTCCCGCACCTATGAGGAAGCTTTCGAACGCCTTGTTCATCTTAATAATAAATACTGTCTGGACGGACGCGATCCGAATTCATATGCCGGAATATTATGGTGTTTTGGCAAGCATGATCGTCCGTGGCCGGAGCGTCCGGTGTTTGGCAAGATCAGGTATATGAACAGTAAAAGTACGGGACGAAAGTTTAATTCAGGAAAATACATTGAATGGACCAAGAGTCTCTCTTCATCGCCGCTATTCTAGATGCAGGTACAATTTCACACATTTATTTATACGAATCTATTCTCCAACATCTTCGAGATCAAAGAGGTATTTTTCAGGGTCAAGGTCCGCAAATAAACCGTGTCGAATTGTTACGGGGCTGAGATATTCCGGTTCGTAAGGTATCCAACTTCCGTTCCAGTCGTAAACTTCGGCCGGGCGAAACCGCTTTTTATAATCATAGAATGAACTTTCGCGAAAAACATATCCCGGATAATAAAAAGTCATACCGTTTTCGCGGGTGAATTCTATCTCTTTGAGCATTGTATAAATACCGAGACTGCGGCGTGCTTGAGTGGGTTCGAAAAAAGCATATAATCCGCTTGTGCTTTTACCGGCGACATCCAGATAACTTACGGCAATGAGGCAGTCGGAAAGGTAAAGCGAAAACTGAAGTGTCTGGCCGGTATGCCTTTCTTCGGCAGAGGCAATTACGTCGAATATATCGCGCGGGGGATTTTCGGAAAATCGTTCCTTATGACGTTCAAAAATTTCAAAAACCTCGCGAGTGGTTCTGATTTCTCCGATACGCAGGCGCAGGTCGGCATTTTTTCTTAAAACGCGCCTTTGGCTTCGGCTTGGTCGGAAATTAGCGACCCGCAGACGAAGAGCTCTGACAGAAAACAATTTTGATGAATGAACAAAAAAGTTATGGCGGAAATAACGCGAACCAAAATGACGCCAACCTCTGGCCCAGAGCATTTCGAGATGCGATTCGGGCAACTGCCGATGTTCGAATCGTTCATCGATGATTTCCAGTTCATTTAGCGACATAAGTCCGCCGCACGGAGCATTTTACCATTCAATCTTGCCTTCTTTGGAAGTATCGATTTCTGCAAGGTTTACACCTTCGCCAAAAAAGAAGATTCGCATTTGATCGAATAAAAACTGATGGCTGTCGGGATTGGAAACGTCGATCCCGAAATGGTTAATTAACTGCATTTGTTTTTTCTGCCATTCTGCCCAGCAGTCCTTGCATACTTCGGACCCGATTCTTTGCCCGAGATCCGTCGGCAGTGGAGCAAAACCAAGCGGTTCGGATTTATCACCGCAGCGAATGCATTTAAACTTTTCACCAAATATTCCCATACCTGAATTTTATCAAATACCGGCAAGAAATTCTTACGAAAAAACAATTGATGCCGACATTTCTTTGCCGTTTATCCGGCAGAGCGGATTGCGGCCAACACTTCCGAATCGGCAGGCCTGAAAAGACTTATTGCCTGCACTTTTCTATACGCTATGTTTCCATCTTTATCAATTACGACTACACCGCGTGCCGAGCGGCCGGGAATCCAGGATTTCATGTCATAAAGCCTGCTGACTGTGCCGTCCGGATCTGAGAGTAAGCGCAATGGAAGCCGGTTCCGCTCGGCAAAACCTTTGTGCGATTCCCGCGAATCCGTAGAGATTCCGACTACTTCGGCACCTGTCGCCTGATACTCGGACCAATGATCACGGACAGAGCACATTTGTGCCGTACAGACCGGAGTATTGTCGCCGGGATAAAAAAGCAATACGACAACTTTGCCACGATAATCACTTAGTTTCCACCGATTGCCATCGGAATCCTCCAGGCTGAAATCGGGTGCTTTTTCTCCGACAATCAACTGTGTCATAAATTTCCTCTATCTTTCTTACTGTCCTTACTGTAGTTATTCTTTGATTTATCTCAGCAAAGCGGATGTTCTCCCGGTTGTGAAAAATCAGTTTCAAAACCAAATAGCCGCAATTCAAATCGCGGACTACTGAAAATCGCGAATATCCTTGAAAGGCTTTTCCGTATTGGTAAAATCCGGACGATAATAAAATGAAGCCGATTCGTATTCCTGTACGAATCCTTCCTCGAAGCCGAGTTCTTCCAGCATTGTTACGGCATCGCACCATTCACCGGTCGAAATTCTCCTGGAAAGCAGAATGTATCGCGGATCAGATTCCGCCCGGTTTGTGGCATAGTATTGAGCCATAAGTGAGATAGCAGTTTGCGGCCCGAGTTCTTCGCGAATCCACCGCAGGCTTTCATCGATTCCCGCAATCTCATTGGGCAATACCAGCAGACGTATCAATAGCCCTCGCTTGAGCAGGCCATTCTCATCTATTAAAAGGCCGGGACCCATTTGTCTGTGCATTTCCTTTATGGCTGAACGGGCAAAAAAGGTGTAATCACGAACCTTGGAAAACTGAAAACCTGCATCCGAATCGGCATATTTCAAATCCGGCAGATAGATATCAATGATGCCCTCGAGCAGGCGGAGGACATCTACCGAATCATAAGCATTTGTGTTGTAAACAATTGGAATCCGCAATCCATTGCGGGCGGCAATGAAAATTGCCCGCGCCATTTGTGGGACAAAATGTGTCGGGCTGACAAATCCGATGTTATGACAGCCACGCGATTGCAGTTCCAGCATTATCTCTGCAAGGCGTTCATGTGTAATTTCGTTTTTCTTTTGTGTCTTCCACGTTTGCGAAATCTGATAGTTCTGGCAATAGACGCAACGCAGATTGCAATTACCAAAGAAAATGTTGCCGGCGCCGGCGCTACCCGAAAGGCAAGGCTCTTCACCGAAATGCACCGTATAGGACGACACGATTGGCAATCGTCCGGAATAACAGGCTGCAATTTCATCCTCCAGACGATTATTTCCGCAATCTTTGGGGCAGATGTTGCAAGCCGAAAGCATTTGCTCCAAAGCTTCTACACGATGCAGCAATTCACCTGATTTCAATAATTTAAGATAACCCGGCTCGTAAACGGTCATATTTCTTCTTTGGAGCCGTCTTTCGGCTCAATGGCTTCTACATCGCTTAATGTGTAGCGGCTGATGATTTCCTTTGGTGCAACAGTTTTGGCAAGCGACCAGGTGAAATCCATTTCGGCATTGATAGTCGCCGTAGCCATTCTGGTTTCACGAAGCATTTGCATTGATCCGTAAAGCAGAAAAAGTATTCCCACGATACCGACTGGAATAGGCAGCCATCTGTAAATATTGAATAGTCCCGCAACGGCGATTGTAACGCTTGTCAGCACAAAAAATCCCAGGCCGTAATAGAACGCTCCTTGTGCACGCTGTAAGATCCGGGCACGGCTGGTTACTTTGTCGAGCAGATGGACAACAGTTTCAATGCGTTTTTCATACAAGGGTACTTTGTCTCGATCTTCGGTAAGGATCAATTCGCTTAGCCTGCGCTCGAGTTCGCGAACGCGATCTACGACCCGGCCGAGCCGCGTTGAGGTGGAAAGCACAAGCGAGCCGGTAGCAGAAATAAGCAGGGCCGGAGTAATCATCGCAGTCAAAAACTCTATCGTGCTATTGAGATTTTCGGGCCGGACAGTAACTAAATCACCGGAAAACATAGTAGATAAAGAATTTAAGTCAAAATTTTCCGTCAGTCGAAGCCTTTCAGATTGATGTATTTGCAAAAGAGCGTAATTTCAGGCCGAGAGCTATGAATATCGCGCCAAAAAATATTGCATAGAGCCCGATCAGCAATGCTATTGCCAATGCGCCTGCCTGTGGATAAAAAGCGACAGCAAGACCGAAAAGCACGCTGATGATACCGCCGAGAATCAACCAAAATTCACCCTGAATAATTTTACGCAACCTGACTGCCGTAATAATTTCAAGTATTCCTGTAATCAAAGCCCAGGCCGCGATCAGGATCAACCAGGCTTCTCCCATTGCAGCCGGCTGGATGATTGTCAATATTCCGATACCCAGCCCGACTATGCCCTCAAGAATAAGCCACCACCAGTTTTCGCTTCTGGCGTTGGATGTAAATGCCGAAACCAGAGCAAAAACACCATCAACAAAGGCAAAAGCTCCAAACACCAGAACCAGCGCCAGAAAAGCTGCGGCAGGGAAAAAAATCGCCACGATACCAAAAATAAGAGCCAGGATTCCCCGAAGAAGAAATGCCCACCAGTTTTTAGCTAATAAAAGCATAGTTTACCTCCATCGTACTTTACCTTTTTCTAGTTTCCAGGCTTTACGGCCTTTCAGGCTTTGGAGTTAACGCGTTCCACTTCTTTTTCCATTCGCAAAGTTAACATATACCACATCATCCGAAAATCACTGATAAATGACCAAAGCGGGTATTTAAAAGTAGCCGGACGGTTTTTTTCTATAAAAAAATGTGAAAACCAGGCGAAAGCATAGCCGACCGCAAAAAATACGGGGAAATAATACCAGCGTCCGGTTGCAATGAAATAAATAAGCAGGACAATGCCAAGCGTCGTTCCAAGGAAATGAAAACCGCGGGTAAGCGGTTTGGAATGCTCCCGAATATAAAAATCCCAAAATTCGCTGTAATTTCCGGGCCCGACCGACATAAAAAACCTCCATCCTTAAATTATGTTTGTGCGAATCGTATAACTTTTCATGTTTTGATTCAATCCTTTATGCAATTAATACTGAAATTGGCCGACTTCAAGGCTTCCTTGATTCAATATGGGCGTATATTTCATAAGTATCGATCGTAGTAACGCCGACAAATTGGTTTCCGTGATTCGGTCAATTTGCCCGATTTGATTTCAAAACGGTTATTTTTGGAAAAAAGAAATCTTGACAGCCAATGTACAAACATTTATTATACTTAAACAACAGTGTTTGACACTGTTGTCACTTTTTCGTCTGCACCCGGTTTTGTATTAGTTTCATATCGCCACCGATACTTCCTAACCGTTGCCCAACCGATTAGGAACCATCACAAATCACAATGACAGAAAAACTAGGGGAAATACTTGTCCGCGAAAACTTGGTAACGCCGCAACAGCTTCGCGAAGCCCTCGATTATCAGCGAACTAACGGCGGCCGTCTTGGTTCAAATTTAGTGAAGCTAGGGATTATTTCCGATGATGTAATCACGGCTGTTCTATCGCGGCAATATGGTGTCCCGTCAATCAATCTCGATCTGTTTCAAATCGAGCCAGAGGTTATAAAAATTATCTCGCAAGAGGTTGCGTTAAAGTACACGGTTTTGCCGGTTTCGCGCAATGGATCAACTTTGACTCTTGCGATGGCCGATCCGATGAACGTCTTTGCAATGGACGACATCAAGTTTATGACCGGCCTCAATGTCGAGCCTGTAATCGCATCCGAAGCATCTATACAAATGGCTATCGGCAAATACTATAGCGGTACCACGCAGATAGACATTTTTGATCCGAAAAATTTCGACCATGAGGCATTAGGAACAAACGGCAAAAACGGTAATCGCAAGATCGGCAAAAACGGAACAAAAGAAGCCACAAAGCCAAAGATAGAAACAGGACGTATTTCCGAAGAAGATCTCAATATCGGCGTTGCTAATCTTGATTTCGGCGAAATAACTGCAGGCTCGGATGATCTTGAAGTAGTCGAAGAAAATCAGGAAATCAACCTGAATGAACTAACCAATGCAAGTGAATCCGCTCCGGTGGTTCGGCTTGTAAACGTGCTTTTGGTGGATTCGCTGCGTCGCGGAGCGTCCGACATTCACGTAGAGCCTTACGAAAAGGATTTCCGCATTCGTTTTCGTATAGACGGCGTTCTTTACGACATAATGCATCCGCCAATGAAGCTTCGCGATCCGCTGATTTCGCGGCTCAAGATAATGGCCAAGCTCGACATTTCCGAGAAGCGGCTGCCGCAGGACGGGCGTATAAAAATCAAGGTGCGGGTCGAGGATCGTTCTCGCGAGCTGGATTTTCGCGTTTCGACATTGCCCACGCTTTTTGGTGAAAAGGTTGTACTTCGCCTTTTGGATAAAGACAAGCTGATGCTTGATATGTCCAAATTAGGCTTTGAACCCGAAAGCCTCGCAAAATTCAAAAAAGCAATTGCTAATCCTTACGGAATGGTTCTCGTAACCGGTCCGACCGGATCCGGTAAAACAAATACACTTTATTCTGCATTGCAATCGCTCAATACTCCGGAGACAAATATTATGACCGCCGAGGATCCGGTCGAATTCAATCTCCAGGGTATTAATCAGGTGCAGATGAAAGAGCAAATCGGCTTGAATTTCGCTGCTGCGCTCAGATCATTCCTGCGTCAGGACCCGAACATCATTCTCGTCGGTGAAATTCGGGATTTCGAAACTGCCGAAATAGCAATCAAGGCGGCGCTTACGGGTCACCTGGTGCTCTCCACTCTGCATACAAACGACGCTCCTTCAACAATTTCTCGGCTCGTGAATATGGGTATAGAGCCGTTTCTGGTGGCAACCAGCGTGAATTTGATACAGGCACAGCGTCTGATCCGTCGTATTTGTAAAGATTGCAAAGAAGAGGTTGAGACACAGCCCGAAGTGTTGCTCGAGATAGGTTTCAAGCCGGAAGAAATCGGCTCACTCAAACTATATCGCGGACGCGGATGCGACACCTGTCTTAATACCGGATATAAAGGCCGGGTCGGGCTTTATGAAGTAATGGAAATTACGGATGAGCTTCGCGAACTAATTATTATCGGAGCAAGCGCAATAGAGCTTCGCCGCAAGGCTATCGAACTTGGGATGATAACTTTACGTGAATCGGGGCTTTTCAAGCTCCGGGAAGGGATAACGACCATCGAAGAGGTCGTAAAGGAAACGGTTCTGTAGGAATTGGAGGGAATATGTTTTATAGGGCAATCGCACTTTCTCTGGCATTGCTGATCGGAATCGGCACCATCATTCCGTTGGCGACTGAATCCGTCGAGGCCGGAAAACACAGAAAAAAACGCTACCATAAGAAAAAATACCGCAAATATTCGAAGGCCTGGTGGCGGCAATACCGTGCCAAACAAAAACGAAAAAGGGCATTGATGGCTCGAAAGCGTGCGCTGCGGCTCCGGCAATTGCGGCTGGCTCGTCTTCGCGCCAAAAAGAAATCGGTAAACACGCCGGCGGTGGCTGCGAAGCCATCACAGCCGAAACCGGCGATGCCTTCTCTGCTTCCGACGGGCGCGCCTGCACCGGAAGGCTGGGCACCGGCACAAAACTCCGGCAGCGAAGTCCAGTTTTCGGTTGACGGCGGCCGCGGAACGGCCTCAATTTCTGTGGTCGGCCCTGCAATGGGAGAAACAATTGACACAGGTCGTAACCGCACGGTCGGCGGCGTCCCGGTCTCGTCACTTCGCCGTGAAGTAATCAATCGGATGATTCGCGAAAACGGCTGGGTAGTCAATGATTACCAGAAAGAGGTCGGGAAGAAAAAGGTTTACGTCGTCGTCGCTCAATCTCAGGGTCCCGGCGGGAAAATCAATTCACGAATGTTCTACTTTACTGAGGTAGAAGGACGAATTTTCAGTGTTGCAACCAATACTTCGGTAGATTCTGCCGAGAGAATTGCCGAGGAATCTGAAAAAGTCATCAATTCCTTGCAGGCTCGCCCGCGGCCCGCGCAGCAAGCAGCCATTCGTGAGGAATAAATTTGTCGCTTATCTTGTCGGCGGCCGTTTTAGGCAAATTTCGGCCGCCGCAACTACCCCTCATTTGTAAAACCCCACAGTGGATGAAGAGATATCTCTATGAGTTTCGATAATCAAAACACAGTCGGATCACAGGTAACACTGCCGGAATTACTTAAAAAAATGACTGATGCCGGCGGGTCTGACCTTCATCTGACCACCAATTCCCCTCCACAGGTACGCGTCCACGGCCACCTCCGGCCACTAACTGAATACCCTCCGCTGACGCCTGCCGACACAAAAAGGCTTGCCTATTCGGTCCTGACAGATGCTCAGAAGCACCGTTTTGAAGAAAATCTGGAGCTGGACTTTTCATTCGGCTTGAAAGGTATGTCGCGTTTTCGCGCAAACCTCTTCAATCAAAAAGGAGCCGTCGGAGCTGTTTTTCGGGCGATTCCTTACGAAATCAAATCATTTGAAGCTCTCGGACTTCCTCCGGTAGTTGCCGATCTTTGTAAAAAGCCCCGGGGACTGATTCTGGTTACCGGGCCGACCGGCTCCGGTAAATCAACTACATTGGCGGCGATGATCGATAAAATCAACAATGATCGTCACGATCATATTTTAACGATAGAAGACCCGATAGAATTTTTGCATAATCACAAAAACTGTGTGGTGAACCAGCGCGAAGTTGCGGCAGACACGCATTCATTTGCATCGGCGCTTCGCACTGCACTGCGTCAGGATCCTGATGTCGTGCTGGTGGGCGAAATGCGCGACCTCGAGACCATCGAGATGGCGCTCAGAATTGCTGAAACAGGCCACCTGACGTTTGCCACACTGCACACAAACTCGGCGTATTCAACCATCAATCGTATCATCGACGTTTTTCCTGCCGGACAGCAGGCTCAGGTTCGAACGCAGCTTTCTCTTGTGCTGGAGGGAATTCTTTGCCAGGCGTTGCTGCCTAAAGCAAGCGGTGACGGCCGGGCAATGGCTCTTGAGATTCTGGTACCGAATGCGGCTATCCGCAACCTGATACGCGAAGACAAAATTCATCAAATTTACTCGATGATGCAAACCGGCCAGGACAAATTCGGTATGCAGACGTTTAATCAATCGCTGGCTACTTTGTATCACAAGAAAATCATCACGCTCGATGCAGCGATGCAGCGATCGTCCAATCCCGACGAACTGCGCGAATTGATCGAACGCGGTTCCGGTATAAATCAATCTTATGCGGGCGTCGGTAAACCGGCCGTCAATCCCGGCGGAGGAAGTCCCTATGCTCAAGGACGCCCGATTGGACAACGACCTGTAATAAAGTAAGCGGGCCCACCAGCCACCAACGCATGAAGGAGCAATAAACGCAATGCCAACATATGCTTTCAAAGGAAGAAATCGGCTGAACGAACTCGTTTCCGGAGAACGTGAAGCCGCAAATCAGGATGATCTCCGCGCACTGCTTCGCCGTGAACAGATCACGATGACGCAGGCGACAGAAAAAGGCAATGTCATCTCAATACCCAAAATAGGCCGTCGGAAAAAGGTAGGCGCCAAAGAACTTGCAGTCTTTACACGACAGTTTTCCGTAATGATTGACGCCGGACTTCCGCTTGTCCAGTGTCTGGATATTCTGGCCGAGCAGCAGCAGAATCAGTTTTTCAAAGACGTCCTGAGACAGGTACGTCAAAACGTAGAGGAAGGATCTACGCTGTACGCCGCGCTCGAAAAACATCCGAAAGTATTTGATTCTCTCTACACGCACATGGTCGAAGCGGGCGAAACGGGCGGTGTTCTCGACCTGATTCTTCAGCGTTTGGCTACTTTGATCGAAAAGGTCGTTAAACTTAAACGAAGCATCGTGTCCGCTTCCATCTATCCAACGGCAGTCGTGCTGGTGGCTATTGGTGCAATCGCCGTGATAATGGTTGTCGTAATCCCTCAATTCGAGCAGATATTCATCGGTTTGCTTGGGCCGGGCGAACTTTTGCCGCTTCCGACACGAATAGTGATGGGAATAAGCAGTTTTCTTGCGGGATGGGGTGGTCTTGCTCTGCTTGCGACATTGATTGCAACCGCCGTCGGTATCAGTTTTTACTACAAAACGGAGAATGGGCGCTGGCAGATAGACACGATTCTTCTCAAACTGCCTATTTTCGGACCTATTTTGCGGAAAATCGCAGTTGCCAGATTCTCGCGAATACTTTCAACTCTTCTTTCATCGGGCGTGCCGATCCTTCAATCGCTTGATATTACGGCAAAGACAGCAGGTAATGTCGTTATAGAAAATGCAATCATGAAGGTCCGCGCAGGCGTCGAACGAGGCGAAAGTTTTGTTGAGCCGCTGAAAGCCACGGAAGTATTTCCGCATATGGTTGGCCAGATGATCGGCGTCGGTGAGCAGACGGGTGCTCTTGATGCGATGCTCGGAAAGATTGCTGATTTTTACGAAGAGGAAGTCGATACTGCAATTGCAGACCTGCTGGCTATGATCGAGCCGGTTCTGATAGCATTTTTGGGCATCACAATCGGCAGTATAGTTATTTCAATGTATCTTCCGCTGTTTACGCTCATCGGCAAACTTGCCGGCGGCGCAAAATAAGCCGTTTAACAGAGGCAAAGCAAAGGCGGCCACAGGCAGGGCCGCCTTTTGTTATGTGTAAACTATTCTAATTGCCGGACTTATGCTTCGAAAGGCACTTCGGCATTTTGCAATACGCCGAGTTCGTTTCTTGTAACGCGTTGGAGAAGGTCTTCGTCGTCGAACATCTTGACCAGCCCATTGACAGTGGCATAGCGCGGCTCATCGGCAACCGTTACCGCTAGATTGACGAAGGAACGCATATAACGATCAAGCCCTTCGAGAAGTGATCCGCCGCCGGTAAGTATCAGGCCGCGATCGTAGATGTCGGCTGCGACCTCCGGACGCAATTCGGTGAGTGTATCTTTTGTCAACATTGCTATACGACGAACGACCGCTTCAACCACAGGATAGAGTTCTCCGACAGTAACCTTGACGGCGGCCGGGCTGCCGGTCTGCACGTCGCGACCGCGGACTTCAGTCTCGCGGGAAATATCATCTGGCAAAAATGTTGAAACAAAAGAGGTTTTGAGATTTTCAATGGTTTCCTCGCCGACCTGAATCCCACGATGACGACGCAGGTGCGTAGCAAGCGCGGCATTTATTTCGTTACTTCCAAAGCGTTCGCTGACGGATTGAACGATAGTGCCTTTGGCGACAACGGCGATATTTGTCGTGCCTGCCCCGATGTCCACAATTGCGGATGCCCGTTTGTCATTCGGCTGAATTCCGGCACCGAAAGCCGCTGCCAGGCCTTCTTCCATCATGTAGATTTTTCGAATTCCGGCATCTTCGGCGGCGTTAAGCAAAGCACGCTGTTCGACATGAGTTACGTCCGAGGGCTGGCTCATAACGGCCGAAATCGAAATATTGGCGCCGCCGGATTTCGCTTTTCTGACAAAATGGGCAAGCATCTGCTTGGTGCGTTCGAAATCCGCAACTACTCCGCCAATAAGAGGAGCCTTGACGACTACGTCGCGCCCTTCGCGTCCGGCAATTTCCGCAGCCTCGCTGCCATAAGCAACTATTTCATTTTTTATTTCATTTACGGCAACAAGCGAAGGCTCATCGAGTACAATCCCGCGGCCTTTAACGGCAATGATTGTGCTGGCGGTGCCAAGATCAATCGCCATTTGGTCGGTTACAAATTTTTTGAGCGACGCAATTTTAAGCATAATTTCGCGGCGATTGGTCAATTATATGTCTTTGCAATGCCTGCTGCCAAGAAAAATAAATCGAAGTTTGCGCATTGTTTAACGCCAGCGGACTTCGAGTACATTAACCGGCTGGACGCGATTCTTTACCGTAAGCGGTTCGCGTTGTCTTACGGGAATCAGATTGCGGCTTGCTTCGGCGGTGGCCTCGCTCATAAGGATTTGGCCGCCCTCGGCATTGGATTCCAGCCGGGCGGCCAGATTTACCGTATCACCGATTGCCGTGTATTCCGAACGTTTATCTGAACCGATGTAGCCGATCAATGCTTCGCCCGTGTGCAGGCCGATGCCGATCGAAATTTCGGCAAGACCTTCTGCCCGAAACTCCTCATTAAGTTTTGCCAATTGTTTCTGCATTCTTACGGCGGCTTTTACGGCATTCAGGGCATCTTCTTCCGATGCTGTCGGGGCGCCGAAAATCGCCATCAGTCCATCTCCGATATATTTGTCCAAAGTTCCGCCGTGTTCGAATATTACATCGGACATGGCGCTGAAATAACGGTTAAGAAGAGCAACGATTTTTTCGGGTTTTTCGCGTTCTGCGAGAGCCGTAAAGCCGCGTATATCGGCAAAAAGCACCGTCACGGTTTGATTTACGCCGCCAAGCTCGAAAGAATCCGGGTTTTGCAGGAGTTGTTTGACTACATATTCCGGCATGAACCGGCTGTAGTTTGCGCGGGCTACCTCCTCGCGGGCCAGACGTTTATGGGCTTTAACGGTTTCAACGGTTAAAGCGGTTTGAGCTGCGACAGCACCGATTAATTCCAGATCGTCAGCGGTAAATGCGGCAAATGGATCCAGCCGATCGGCATAAATTACGCCATGAACATTTGTTTCCGTTATCAGCGGAGCGCAGATTGTAGAACGAACGCCCTGTGCGACGATTGACTCTACGCCTCTGAACTGCTCGTCTGTCCTGACATCCTGTGAGAGGAGCGCGACTTTTTCACGCATAACCTTTTGCGTTATTGTCCTGCTTATGGTTAACGATTCCATCGGCTGAACGGCGGCGCGGAGTTTCATACTTACAGGGACCAGGCTGTATTCCAATATTCGGCCGTCAACAGTTTCATCCGCAAGCAATGCAACGACACGGTCGGCTGGCGTACCACGGAAAACAAGATCGGTAGCGCGGTCAAATACCGCCTTGAAATCGAAAACGTCCCCTAGCGAGCGGCTCATTTCATAGAGCAGCTCAAGCATTTTTGCTTTGCGGCGGAGAGTTTTTATTTCCTCAGGAGTGGCGATTGCGGATTCTATGGAAAGATGCGACTGACGACCGATAATCTCATTGGCTGAAATCTGCAACTGCGTCTGCCCCAGCGGTTTATCGTCATAGTCAATGCCGCGCGGCGGCTCGGCGATTTCGGTTACGGCGGTTGCTGCAGAGGCGATTGATGAAGCCGGAACGTAGCCGGCCTGATGTTCGGGAATGAACGGCTTCGGGGCAAAGGATTCAAAACGCAGCGTGGTTTCGCCAATGGTTATCGTGTCTCCGGGCAGGAGAGTTTTTTCCATTACGGGTGTACCATTGACGAATACGTGATTTATGCTGCGCCGCAGCTCTCCATTTTCATAAAATCCGTCAACTATCGTAAAATCGCCGCCGGTGCCTACGATGTGTGCATGCTTTCGCGATACACGGCGATCATTAAGCACTACGTCATTGTCTTTCGAACGGCCGATAGTCAGAATGCGGCCCGGTTCGAGTGAAAACTCCCAGGTTTTGCCGTCTGGCTCTGAAATCTTTAATTTTGCGCTCACCTTGCCTTTATTGTAATTCTAATTGTCCCGATTGGTAAATTGTCCGTAATCCTGCAGGATAAATTAAAAGAAGTGATTTTTTTAGCACATAATTTTACATTCGAACACATACAGCCTGAAAGCGGATTTGCGTCAATCGGCTTCGGGTTGGAAGCTGTATTGCAACTGGCAAGCCGTTCGAAAAAACCCGGCAAACCCGAGATACGAATTACTCAAAATCCGGGAAAAGTCTTTTCAGCTCTTTTACAATCAGATAAAAGCAATTCACAAAGGCTGCTTACGTTTGCGGCCGGTACGGATCGCCTTTATGAGGCACTGCACGGGGCGGCAGAAAAGTATTCCGAACCGGTAATTGCCGCGATAGATCGTTTGGGAAGATTTGAGGCAAAGGAATTGAAACGTTTTGCAGAAACTTCGGCAATGGTTTCGATACCAATCGCCGATCCCGCAACGGGCTTGATATTGCCGTTTGTCGAGATTGCTGATATGGCAGCCTCCACATCGGACGCAATAATTCATCTCGATGCAACCGCGGCTGCCGCAAATATGGAATCTTTACCAGATTCGATTCTTTTTGATTTCATAACCATTACAATCCCACCGCTAAAAGCGGGCGATGTCGCATCGGATGTGGTTATTTTACAAAAAGGTTCAAGGGTTGAAACTGCAATTCTAGATGTGACCGAACCTGCTGAATACCTTCTTAGACAAGAAACATCGGGGCAGTCGGTTCAATTGAGAAATGATCTGCGTCGGCAGATGCGCGATTGTTTCGAGTTGAATCTCAAGCAAAATGCGGAAGGAATCCTTATTCTGTTTTCAGAGGCGAGACGCCTTGTAAATACCTCTGCGATAAGCGTTTCCGGCGTCAATGGTGAATCGCTCGCGGCTCTTTTGGCTGAGCGCGGAGTCTATGCCGTGCCGTTATCACTGTGTTCAAGATTACCCAAACCACCTTTGCCGATTTTCGCCGCCGCCGAAATTCCATTTGCCGCGACTATCGGTGCGATTCATTTTTCATTCGGTTTAGATTTATTGCCCGAGAGTATGGAAACGGCAGCTTTGATTGTCGCCGAGTGTATCGGACATCTGCGGAAGACCGGTGTTTGAAAAATCAGGCAGCTTTTTCTATACCGTAACGGGCAATTTTCATATACAGACCGCGACGTGTTACCCCGAGTTCAGCGGCTACGCGCGATATGTTCCAGTTATGGCGGCGGAGCGATTCCCTGATCATTTTCATTTCCAGTTCCGAGACGGCTTCTTCAAGTGTTTGCCCCGGCGTAATGTCTGCGAAAGGGCGAAAATGTCCGTCAGTGGTCGTTATCGGAACAATGGCAGTGTCATCGGGAACTGCGGTCAGCCGTTTTGCGGTGCGGCGTACTTCCGGCGAAAGATGCTCCGGGGTGATTACTTCGCCGTCCTGTGCCCGTGCCACAATACGCTGGATTTCGTTGCAAAGTTGGCGTACGTTTCCTTCCCAATCGCAAACCATCAGCAAATCAATGGTTTGCGGGAGAAAAGTAATATCCCGCTTGTTGAATCGGGCAGAATAATGATTTACGTAGTAGTTAACCATCGGCGGAATTTCCGAGCGCCGCTCGCGAAGCGGAGGAACGTGGAGCCGGATAACATTCAGCCGGTAAAACAGGTCTTCGCGGAAAGTGCCGTTTGCGACTTTTTCTTCGAGCGGCATATTCGTTGCGGCAATGACGCGGACATCTACCTTTACAGGCCGCTTTTCGCCGATTGGCTGGACCTCGCCTTCCTGCAAAAATCTTAAAAGTTTTGGTTGAACTTCGATCGGCAGATCACCGATTTCATCGACGAAAAGCGTTCCGCCGTCTGCAGTCCGAATGATACCAACCGAATCCGTATATGCGCCGGTAAAAGCGCCCTTCTTGTAACCAAAGAGCTGTCCTTCAGCCAGTTCGCGGGGCAGAGCCGTACAGTTAAAAGGCACGAAAACTTTGTCTTTTCGATTAGACATTGCGTGGATGGCACGCGAAACAAGTTCTTTGCCTGTTCCGGATTCACCGGTAACCAGAACCGTAACATCCGAAGAGCGAATCTTGTAAACCTCTTCAACCAAAGCAGTCATAGCCGGCGACGAGTGTATAAATCCGGGCATCAGGCTGCTTGAAACGGATGCGCCGGGCTCGATTTCTGCCGGGACGACATGATCGCGCTCGCGCAGTGCAATTACGTCCATTCCCAATTCAACGACACGCAGCAGGGGCGAAAGCTGGCTACCGTCTTCCAGGCATGCAGCGTCAGCCGGATGGACAAACAGAACAGCTTGTGGTGAATTTGCAGGCTTGAGAGGGAAAATGGCAAGATTCTTGGCCCTTCGAAAAGTTGTTTCGTCGCCGCTGTCCCGTGCAAGCTGGTATTTTTCCAGCATTTCCATACTTTCAGCGACGGAAAAGCCGTGAGTTATAAATGGCTTAAGCGTGCGATTCTCTCCGGCTTCGGCAATCATTGCTTTGCCGGCGTCGGTTTCCTGTCGTAAGATTGCGATCAATTCGCGAAAGAGGAGTTCGCGGGACGCGGTTGCTTCGGCAAGGCGGACAGTCAGGAGCTGCGCCGTAACGGAGTTTCGCCTTCCGCCCGGCTTTTTCCTGACGCTGACGGTTGTTTCCAATCGGCGCCGCTCCGCTTCGGCTGCCTTCAGCAGTGAATTTACGTTCAGGCTGCGAAATCCATCGATCGCCTGCGATAGATGTGCCGTGGCGCTTTCGAACTGATCGCCCGGCAGATATTTGCCAATAAGGTAGTTTGCAAGCGCGGTGTAATAAATATCGCCGGCGGCTTCAAAATGCGTGAGCGCGCGGCGGAGATGATGGATGGCAACCTGTATATCACCTTCGGCCGCTGCGGCAAGCCCGCGAATCCTTTGTATGTTGCCAAGCACGAAATAGTCCGAGCCGGGATTGCTTTCCTCGACGATTTCCAGATAATTAGTGCATTCGGCGTTGCGCCCCTGAACCAGAAGGCTTTCGGCTAGGACAAGCCCTGACATATTAGCGTAATGTTTATCGCCGATCTGGCGGCACTTTTCTATATTATCGCGGGCAATCTCTTCCGCGCGGCCGGGCTCTCCTTTGGCAAGGTATAGCCGCGCAAGGTTTCTAAGAGCCTGAACCTCATACCAGAGCCGGTTTTCACGGCGAGCGATGGCAACCGCTTCAGTGAGATTACGTTCGGCGGAATCAAATTCCTCACGTAGAATATTCAATTCCCCGAGGCTGTCCAGAATACCTGCAACGTGAACATGTTTTGTCGGCAGTGCGAGCTCGAGCGCGCGGCGGATCATGGCCTCTGCACGTGGCCATTCGCCGATCAGCATCAGGTTGATACCCAGATTGTTATAGGCAATTACAGAATTAAGAACGTGCTCGGTTTTTTCAAAAAAAGCGACCGAACGCTCCAGACATTCGATACCTTTTTTCGGCTGCCGCAAAAACCAGTATGCGCCCGACATATCCGTATATATTTTGCCGAGCATGAAAGGAGCCGAGCGATCGCCGATGATTTCTATCCCGAGCTGAAAGTATTCGATTGAACGTTCGCTGCGGCCTTCCTGATGATAACTGATGGCTATTTCACGGTAGGCTTCTGCCATACCGAGCCAATCACCGGTTGAGCGGAAATCTGCCAGAGCCTTTTCGGCATAATCACGGCAGATCGCGCATTCATTCAATTTCCTGTAAACCCTTGCAAGAGCAGTATTTATTGGCCCAAGCAGATCTGGAAGCCCAGCGGCGCGCGCCTTTTCGAGATTATCCTTGAGGAGCGTAACTGCTTTTGGGTGATCATTTAAGTTGTTCCAGCAGATAGCCAGCTGGGTAGAAACACGGATCCGGGTCTCGGTTTCAAGCGATTTAAGGAAAACCTCTTCTTCGTATGGTCTGAGCAAATCGAGCGATTCTTTATAGCGGCCAAGTGTTTCGAGCGTAAATGACATCAAACGCTTGAGGTTGGCAAGGTCATTGGGCGAATGTGACTGGCCGGCGATAGCATCTTCGAGGATTCTGAGCGCTTTGGACGACTGACCGTTGCGAAGTTCGCGGCCGGCGGCAAGAAAAACTGATTCGAGGTTACCCGATTTGGACGAGCGGAGTTTCCGGCGCGCCGAATCATTGGAAACAACGTAGCCCGAATCCCGCATCGAATTTAACTCATCGGAATTATAAATCATTGTAAACGTTTCCCTTAGAGAAATGACGAATACCCCTGAGATTTCAGCTTGGGAGAAAAATATTGAATACTAAGTAAACAGCGTTTAGGAAATCTATCAGAATTTTTCAGGAAAGTCTATAATTTTTCCAATCCGGAAACCGGTGCACAAACCGCCACTGACAATTCGGGCATCTAAGTCAGGTTGCGTAGATGATATGGGCAGGATGTTTTTATGAGTCAAATTGACCAGGAGAGTAATCCACGGCCGGTGTTTCACGACCCGAAGGGAGGCCGGCGGCGATTTGTCAATTATTTCGCGATAATTGCCGGCGGGGCAGTTTCTGTTTTGATAGCGGTCTTTGTGGTAAGTGTTTTGGTTAATCCTTTTCTGCCACAGGTGCGTCTCAAGCCATTGGCAGCTTTGCCTCAATCAGAAGACACAGGCCTTCCCGTACCGGAGCGGCCCGCAACCTCGCGAAAAGAATTGCAGGTGCGACGACTGAGCGAACGAATCCGCGAAGAAAAAGCCCGCCGCGAGGAATTAAAACTGATTGAAAGACTGAAACGCGAGGCGGAAAAATCGGCACGGCGAAACAATCAGTCCGGTTCGGTTTCAGATCGTCGCTTATCGGTCGGGTTTTTTGTAAATTGGGATGATTCCAGCTTTGCGTCGCTGCAGCAAAACATCAAATCGCTTGATTGGCTGGTACCCGAATGGATAAGACTTTCGGGCGATCCAAATGACCCTCTTGTTCTGGATATAGATCAAAAAGCAATGCAGCTGATTCAGGCAGAAAAACCTGATCTGCGCGTATTGCCGCTATTGCAAAATTACAAAAACGAGCAATGGGATGCCGGATTGATTTCCAAATTGCTGATGACCGCTGCCGCACGGCAAAAGGTAATCGAATCGCTTCTGAAAGTTATCGAAGAAAATAAATTCGGCGGCCTTACGATTGATATCGAGGAAGTGCCTGCAGATAAACAGGCTGCACTTCTTGCTTTCGTAAACCAACTTCATTCGGAATTTTCGAAAAGAGGTTTGGTCCTTGCCCAAGCCGTACCTTTTGACAACCCCGACTGGGACTACAAGGCATTTGCGGCCGTAACCGATTACCTGATGCTGATGGCCTATGACCAACACTGGGCAACAGGACAACCCGGATCGATAGCCGGGCAGGACTGGTTTGAGACGGTTCTGAAAAAAAGAATGGCCGAGCTTGCGCCGGAAAAAACCATCATCTGCTTTGGGAATTACGGCTATGATTGGGTCAGCGGCAAAAGCGAAGCCGAAGATATTTCATTTCAACAGGCAGTTCTTGCCGCCAAGGAATCGCTCGACTCTCCTTCGGAAATAAAATTTGCCTCTCCAGATAAAAACCCGCATTTCAGTTATACGGAAGATGATGGACGGGATCACACCATCTGGTTTCTGGATGCCGTAACGGCATTCAATCAAATAAAGGCGGCAGAGCATTACCGAATCGGAGGACTTGCCTTATGGCGACTGGGCAGTGAGGATCCATCGGTTTGGAAAATTTTCGGATCCGGCCGTGACGCCGCTGACCCAAACGCAGTTGCGACCATCAAATACGGCTATGACGTAGATTTCGAGGGAACAGGCGAGATTCTGCAGGTAATAGCAGAGCCGCAGGATGGACTGCGATTGCTGCAAACGGATAACGGCGGCCAGATTACGGACGAAATTTATCAGACGATTCCGTCTTCATATGTAATCCGGCGAACAGGCGACCGTCCCGGAAAAATCGTTTTGACGTTTGATGACGGGCCGGATCCTAAATGGACGCCGCAGATTCTGGATATACTGGCTCGTGAAAATGTAAAGGCGGCCTTTTTTATCGTAGGGCAAAACGGCCAGGCAAATCCCGATCTCGTGAAACGCATCGTCGCTGAAGGCCACGAAATCGGCAACCATTCCTTTACACACCCGAATCTGGGCGAAGTGCCGCGCCAAATCACGGAGCTTGAACTCAATACCACGCAGAGGCTGATCGAATCTCTGACCGGGCGTTCCACACGGCTATTCCGTGCTCCATATTTCGGCGATGCCGAACCGCGAACTCCGGATGAAATCGTCCCGACCGTACAGGCTCAAAATCTGGGCTATATTTCGGTCGGGCTGCATCTCGACCCGGCAGATTGGAAAATGCGAAACGATGACGGGACGCCGCATACCGCCGATCAAATCGTCGATGAGGTGATACGCGCCGCCGCAATACGGACGCCGGAAGAACGTGGCAGCATCGTACTGCTTCACGACAGCGGCGGCGATCGTTCGGCTACGGTTGCGGCCCTGCCGCGCATAATTAAGGAGCTGCGTGCGCGTGGCTATCAGTTTACTACTATTTCAGACCTTGCGGGCATATCGGCCGATGAATCGATGCCGCCCGTGGCCAATGATCAGAGTTTCTATTCAAAAGCGGATGCTTACGTCTTTTACGGGCTTTCAATCGGAGGCTGGGCACTGCGCTGGCTGTTTTTGCTGGGCATCGTGTTTGGGATCGGCCGCATGATTGTTATCGGTATTCTCGCATTTGCACAGTTTATACGTTCTAAGCGGAGGGCCGCGACACATTTCGGCGAACAATATCAACCAAAGGTGTCAGTTGTTGTGCCGGCATACAACGAGGAAAAAGTCATTGTCCGCACTATCGAAAGTTTGCTCCGGTCCGATTATCCCGATTTCGAAATTATCGTCGTAGATGACGGCTCGTCCGATAATACCTATACGGCAGCTACCGAAGCCTTTGGAGAAAATCCGCTGGTACGCATTTACCGAAAGGAAAACGGAGGCAAGGCTGCCGCTTTGAATTTCGGCTGGAGAAAGGCATACGGCGAAGTCATTATCGCTCTGGATGCAGACACGCTGTTTACGCCCACCACGATTGCCGCTCTGGCACATCGGTTTGCAGACAAGCGTATCGGTGCGGTCGCCGGCAATGCAAAAGTCGGAAACCGTATCAACATCGTTACAAAATGGCAGGCTCTCGAATATGTAACCTCACAAAATTTCGATCGGCGCGCCTTTTCTTCCCTGAACTGCATTACTGTCGTTCCCGGTTCGGTCGGCGCCTGGCGGCGCGAGGTTCTCGAAGAAGTTGGCGGATTTTCGTCCGACACTTTGGCCGAAGATCAGGATTTAACCATCGAGGTCATAAAACGTGGGCACAAAATCGGCTATGAGGAAAATGCCATCGGGTTGACCGAGGCACCAGACAGCCTCCGAAATCTGGCCCGCCAGCGGTATCGCTGGTCATTTGGAACGCTTCAGTGTATGTGGAAGCACAAGGATGCCTTGCTCAATCCGAAATATGGAATGCTCGGGTTTATCGCAATGCCGAACGTCTGGATCTTTCAGGTATTCTTCCCGCTTGTTTCACCCCTGATGGATCTGGTGTTTATCTGGACGATGATATCCGCAGCCATCTCTGCTTTCGAGCATCAGCAGGAATATGCGCATACGCCGGTCAATCTGGATCAGGTAGTTTTCTACTATGCATTGTTTCTGGCTATTGACTGGTTCGGAGCTTTTGCGGCATTTATGATGGAAAAACGCGAAGATAAAAAGTTGCTGGGCTGGTTGTTATTGCAGCGCTTCGGTTATCGTCAGGTTATGTACTGGGTTATGGTAAAATCAGTATTTACGGCAATACGCGGAGCGTTCGTCGGCTGGGGAAAGCTGGAACGCAAAGCTACGGTTGCGGCCGATGCCTGAAATACGATAGTTCAATATGCCGAAAATCCGTAATGCAGAATCAGACGCCGATGTTCTTACAGTGGAAGAACAGGCAGTTGAATTGCCAAGACTTTACAGGGTTTTACTGCATAATGATGATTTTACTACGATGGATTTCGTAGTCGGCATACTGCAGGACATTTTTCAAAAATCCGCTATCGAGGCAGTCTCGATCATGTTGAAAGTTCATAATGAAGGCATCGGCGTCGCAGGCATTTATACATACGAAATCGCAAAAACAAAGGCACGAAAGGCGATGGACAGGGCACGTGCCCGGGAGTTTCCTTTGCTGATTACAATTGAACCCGAGCCCGGATAGCGTGGACGGCCGGCAGGAAACGAACGCATAAAATCCGGCGCTGCCGGATTTTTCTTTTCGCCCGGCGTTTTCGTTTTCATCAGGCAGTTGATAAATGCTAACATTTCCTTTTGCGCCTGCGACTGAGAAGTTTCCGGCGCCGATGCTTATGAGTGAATCTCCGGACTTGAAGAAAACAGTAAATCTGCCAAAAACCAATTTTTCGCAAAAAGCGAATCTGGCACAGAGCGAGCCCGCAAGGCTGAAGAAATGGGCCGAAATCCGGCTATATGAAAAAATCGCCGAAAGCCGTCGCGGCCGCGGGAAATTTATCCTTCATGACGGCCCTCCGTATGCAAATGCGGACATTCATCTTGGCACGGCATTAAACAAGGTGCTCAAGGATTTTGTTGTAAAGAGCCGTTCGATGATGGGTTATGACTCGCCATTTGTGCCGGGCTATGATTGCCATGGCTTACCGATCGAGATACTTGTCGAGCGTAAATTGGCTGAAAAAGGTAAGAATAAGAGCGATCTGCCCGTTTCGACATTTCGAAAAATCTGCCGTGACCATGCTTCGACGGCAATGAACAGCCAGACGCGCGATTTTCAGCGGCTGGGCATTCTCGGCGAATGGGAGAATCCCTATCTGACAATGTCGCCCGAATATGAATCGGCGACTGCCCGTTTATTCGGCACATTTTTACGGCGTGGTTTTGTTTACAAGGGTTTGCGGCCGGTCTATTGGTGTATCAATGACCGGACAGCCCTGGCCGAAGCGGAAGTAGAATATGCCGAGCACACTTCGCCTTCGGTCTATGTAAAATTTCCGCTTAAAACCGATCCCGCAACAATCGATCCCGCGCTAAAAAACCGTTCCGTTTATCTGATTATCTGGACCACGACGCCGTGGACTTTACCGGCGAATATGGGACTCGCAGTTCATCCGGAATTTGAATACGCCGCTCTGGATTGCGGCGGCGAGGTTTATATCGTCGCAGCCGAATTGGCAAAATCATTCACGGAAACAGCGAAATTAGGTGAATGCAAGGAGATAGTCCGATTCAAAGGTTCCAGACTCGACCGGCTCGAAGCGCGGCATCCTTGGCTGGATCGCGTCTCGCTGATTATGAATGGCGAACACGTAACGCTCGGCGAGGCAGATGCGGAAACGGAGCTCGACGTCCGCTTTGAAAATAAATCCGCAGGAAAAGCCGGCACGGGAATAGTCCATACGGCGCCGGCACACGGCACGGATGACTTTCACATCGGCAAACGCTACGGCCTCGAGATTTATAACCCTGTCGATGACGCCGGCCGCTTTTTGCCTGACGTCGAGCATTTTGCCGGCGAACATATCTTCGAAGCCAATGCCGCCATCGTCGAATTCATGCGCGGGCGTGGCGTTCTCCTGCATCAGGAAAATTACCGTCACCGCTATCCGCATTGCTGGCGCTGCAAGCGGCCCGTGATTTTCCGTGCAACGCCGCAATGGTTTATTTCCATGGATGAGGTTAACGGCAGGCCGGATGAAAAAAGCCTTCGCAACCGTGCCCTCGAGGAGATCGAAAAAGTCAAATGGCATCCGGGCTGGGGACAGCACCGGATGGCAAATATGTTTCGCGGCCGGCCCGATTGGTGCGTTTCGCGGCAAAGAGCCTGGGGCGTGCCCATACCGGTTTTTTATTGCCGCGGATGTGATGAAACGATTGCCGATCCTGAAATTGTAGATTACGTTGCGGATATTTTTGCAAGGGAAACATCCGATGCCTGGTTTGCACGCGAAACAGCCGAACTGCTCCCGGAAGGTTTCAAGTGCCCAAAATGCGGCGGAGCGGATTTTCGGAAAGAAACGGATATTCTCGACGTCTGGTTCGATTCCGGCTCAAGCTGCGTTGCGGTGCTGGAAAATCGCGGCGAAACACTGCATTTCCCCGCGGATGTATATCTGGAGGGCGGCGATCAATACCGCGGCTGGTTCAATTCCAGCTTGAGCTGCGGTATTGCGGCTCATGATGCGGCTCCTTACAGGCAAATAATCACTCACGGCTGGGTTGTTGACGGCGAGGGCCGCAAGCAATCGAAATCGCTCGGTAACGTTACTTCGCCGCATGAAGTCATCAATGAATCCGGTGCGGAGATTATCAGGCTCTGGGCCGCTGCCGTAGATTATACAGAGGACGTCAGGTGTTCGCCGGAGATTCTTTCGCGAATAGTGGATGCCTACAGGAAAATCCGCAATACGCTGCGCTTTGCCCTCGGCAACCTCAACGGCTTCGACCCCGGGACGGATGCCGTATCCGAAACGGAAATGCTTGAAATAGACAGGTGGGCACTTGCCGCACTTGCAGACGTCAGCCGTAAAACCATAGCGGCTTATGAAAAATACGATTTTCAGGCCGCTTATTCCGAACTTTATAATTTCTGCACGGTTACACTTTCGGCACGATATTTCGACATCATCAAGGACAGGCTGTATATCCTTGCACCGAAATCGCACGAAAGACGATCGGCGCAAACGGCTCTTTATACCATCGCCGACGCGCTCAGCCGTCTGCTGGCGCCGATACTGGCATTTACAGCCGATGAAGCCTGGGAGAATATACCGGCGCGCGAAACCGAATCGGTCCATATGGCCGAATTTCCTGCCATTGCCGAGGTGAATGAAGAAATACTCGGTCAATGGGAACGGATCTTTGTTGTCCGCGATGTTGTTCTCAAAGCACTAGAGGAAGCACGCAACGGCAAACTTATCGGGTCATCGCTGGAAGCAAAGGTCAAACTTAAGGCTGATGACGGTTCATATCAGCTGCTGTCGGACCGCAGAGATGATTTGCGATTTATCTTCATAGTCTCTCAGGTAGAACTTGAAAAAGGCGATGCCGTCGCCGCGGAGATTGTCTTTGCCGACGGAGCAAAATGCGAGCGGTGCTGGAATTATTCGGTCCGTGTAGGGGAATTTACAAAATATCCGACAGTATGTGAGCGCTGTTACGAAGCGCTTACCGAAATCGAAGAATCAGCATCGGCCGCATGATTCGGTGTTGATAATGATCTGCAGAATCCGGGCGAGATAAATGTTTTATGAAGACTTTTGCTGCAATGGCTCTAATGCTTGCATCGGCGATGCTTGCATATTCGCAGGCTGTTTACACTCCCGAAAAAGGGTCTGCGGAGAGACGTGAGATAATGGACGCACTGCGGGTTCCGGTTGAGAAAGAACTGGGGCAAAAAATCGTCTTTGCTGCGGATGATTTTCGCATTTACGGAAACTGGGCTTTTCTCGGCGGCCGTCCGCAGACGCCATCCGGGACAGCTCCGGATTACCGCCGGACTCCGTATGAAGAGGCCCGCCGCGCGGGCGCTTTCGACAATAACATTTTTGCTCTTTTGCGAAAGAGCGGCGGCCGCTGGAAGGTGGTAAAATATGCCATAGGCTGTACCGACGTCTGTTATCTTGATTGGTGGCGGCGATTCAAAGCGCCGAAACAATTTTTTCCATTTACCGAATAGGCCGTGACTCTGAAGGATTTTTTCTGGAAACTTGCTTACCTCGCCATCGCCGGCGGGGTTTTTCTGATTGATCAGACAACTAAGGCCTGGGCCATCCGACGCCTCAGACTCGGGGACGAGATCCGGCTGATTCCGGGATTTCTCAATCTTTCCTATGCACAGAACACGGGCGTCGCCTTCTCGATGCTCGATGACCACGGCGATGCCGGCCGTTGGGGACTTTCGATTGTCGGCATCATTGCCGCTACTTTGGTCATCTATTTTTTCTGGCGGACTCCGCGCACGGATGACCGGATTCTGGGAGCTCTTGTCCTCCTGCTTGGCGGAATCGTCGGCAACGTTACGGACCGGATAAGGCTCGGTTTCGTGATTGATTTTATTGACGTGCAGTTTGGGTCATATCATTATCCAACTTTCAATGTCGCCGATATGGCAATAGTTTGCGGCGCCGGTTTGATAATCCTTGACCTGATAATCGTAAAACGGCGGGAGGCCGTAAAAGGAGAAAAGGGCAGCGCCGTCAGCTAAACGTGTTCCGAATCATGTTTCGGAACCGTCTTTACCGCAAACGCAAATAAGGTTCTATGTATCCCGAATTATTCCGCATCGGCAATTTTCCGGTTACTTCCTATGGGCTCTGGCTTGCGGCCGGAATGCTGCTCGCATTGTTTGTTGCTTCCAGGCTTGCCGCCCGGGACGGTCTTCCGCGCGAAAGGATCTATGATCTTGGGCTTTGGACTCTGCTCGGCGGGCTGCTTGGTTCAAAGATTCTGATGATCTTTGTCGAGCCGAATGTCGAGATTTTCAGTCTGGATTTCCTGCGATCCGGCGGGGTTTATTATGGCGGATTGATCGGCGGATTTCTTGCGGTTGCGATTTTGATAAAAATTTACGGATTGCCATTTTGGAAAGTGGCCGATGCCTTTGCGCCGGCGGTTGCGCTCGGGCAGGCTTTTGGAAGGCAGGGCTGTTTTGCCGCCGGTTGCTGCTGGGGTAAGCCGACGGATTTATTTTTCGGGGTGCATTTTACCGAAGCAGGCCATGAATACACCGGCGTCCCGACGTTCGGGCCTGACGGAGCGGATCTCTATTTGATCCCGACGCAGCTGATAGAATCGTTTGTAATGTTAGGCGTTTTTGTTTTTCTCTATCGGCTGCATGCCCGTAAGAAATTCGACGGACAGATTCTGATCACCTACGGCTTTATTTATTCGATTTTCAGATTTCTGATTGAATTCGTAAGAGACGATCCGCGCGGCGATCTTTTCGGTCTGACGACAGTAACCGGTCTTTCGACTTCGCAACTGGTTAGTCTTTTGGTCGCCTCGGCATCTGCGATTTTCCTTTTCCGCCGGCTGCAGAGAGCGCGGGCCGCCGGCATACCCGAAACGCGTGGTTGATTCAGCAGAAGTTCTTCATTTTACGGTAACGGAAGAAGATTCGGGCAAGCGTCTCGATACGTTTCTGGCCGAGCGTATCGAAGGCTGGTCGCGGTCGCGTCTGCAATCTGCGATTGCAAATGAAGACGTTACGGTTGGCGGCCGGACGGCAAAAGCGTCCTATAAAATCCGGCCCGGCGACGAAATAGATGTAGAACTGCCGACTCCGGCTGATGAGCGTTTCGAGCCGGAGAATATACCGCTCGATGTATGTTACGAAGACGAATATCTTGCCGTAATCAATAAACCTGCTGGAATGATCGTGCATCCCGGAGCAGGCGTCAACGGCGGCACATTGGCAAATGCGATTGCCTGCCACTTTGGTTTGAAGTCTGACGGCATGACGCCGGGCGGAAATCGCGTCGGCATCGTTCATCGTTTGGACAAAGACACATCCGGCCTGATAGTAGTGGCAAAAGATGAGGCAACGCATGAATGGCTTGCGGCACAATTTCGTATGCGGCGCGTTGTCAAGCGATATGTCGCTCTGGTTCACGGCTCGACGCGGGAAAATTCCAGCGAAATTGACCGTCCCATCGCACGCGACCGGCGAAACCGGACGCGGATGACAGTATCGGCTGATGGCCGGCGGGCAATCACAATTTGGCGCGTTCGCCGCCGCTTTGTTAAATTTACGCTGCTTGACGTAGATATCAGGACAGGCCGGACTCATCAGATACGCGTTCACCTTTCCTCGATACATCATCCGGTTGTAGGCGATGCGGTTTACAACGAAGGACGCGACAAGACCATCTCAAATCCCGAAATCAGGAAGGCGGTTGCACGGCTCGGGCGGTTTTTCCTGCATTCCGAATATCTGGCTTTCCGGCATCCGAAAACGCGTGAAACGGTTGAATTCTCCGCATCGCTGCCATCGGAACTTGTTGATTTGCTTGATGTTATCGAACAAAACGAGCTGGCCTGAAAACGGCTGCGAAAAAAAGCTTGCATTTGTTGCAGAAATGTGATAACGTTTCATTTGTGAGACGAATTGAAAACCCGCCAAACCCATACAATCGCTATTCGGCCGAGTTCATCGGTGCGCCGCCGCCGGTGAAACTGGAGATTTACGAAGAAACCGCAACGAAAAAAATTATTACAAGGGCGTTTGCTTCCGACAGGGAAGGCGGATGGCGTTATACGGTCAATTGCTATCGCGGCTGTATCCACGGCTGCACTTACTGTTTCGCACGCCAGTATCACGAATATCTTGGATATGGTGCGGGCACGGATTTCGAAACCAAAATCGTTGTCAAGCCTTACGCGCCGGAACTTTTGCGTGAACAATTGAAAAAACTCCCGGGCAAAATACCGCATCTGGATTTTTCATTTGCGACCGATCCGTATATTCCGCTCGAGGCGACTTATTGCCTGACGCGCCGCTGTCTCGAAGTCTGTGCGGATTTCCGCATATCGGTTGCGATAATTACCAAATCGCCATTGATAACGCGCGATCTGGACGTTTTGAAACGGCTTGCCGAGGTTTCGGTCTTTTTTTCGCTTCCGTTTCTGACCAAACAGAAGTCCAATCCTTTCGAGCCTTTCGCGCCGGTGCCGGAGGCAAGATTTCGGGCAATGAAGAAGCTTTCTGATGCGGGAATCGAGACAGGTATTGCGATAGCTCCGGTGATACCGGGATACAATGATTCGGATATACCCGGATTGCTGGAGCGTGCCCGTGAGTGTGGCGCAAAAAGAGCTTTTATGTCCCTGCTGCATATTGACACGGATTCGATCGAGGATTATTTCCTGATGCGTATGCGTGAGAAACTATCAGATTCTGCCATGCGAAAAATCATCAACGCAATTAAGCGCGAACGCGGCGGCTCATTACGGCATCGAACATTCAAAGAGCGTTCGACGGGGCGTACCGAACAGTGGGAGATGGCCCGTCAACTCTTCGATTTTCATTACCGAAGGCTCGGCTTTATCTCGTCGCAATCTACTTCAGGTTTATTGCCTGAGACTATTTCCCCCAAATCGCCGATTTCGCAGCCGTCGCTTTTCGGTTAGACTATCTTAGTGCCCGCCAAAGGACAAAAAAATGTCCCGGAGTTAAACGTTTAGAAGGAGAACGCACAGATTATGAAGTTTAATATAAAAAGATTTGCAGTTTTGTTGGGAGTGATGATTGCGGTTAGCGCACCGGCGCTTTCCGGCTACGGGCAGACGCCGAGCGCAAAGCAGTTGAAGGAAGCAAAAAAACGGAGTGAAAAAGCGGCCGAAACGATTCACGAGATAATGCGGATTGCCGAAAAATCCATACCGCAGGATCTGCTTGCAAAGGCAAAGGCGGTGGTAGTATTTCCGGGTTCCTTGAAGCTGAGCTTCATCGTTGGCGGACAGGGCGGCAGCGGTGTCGCGATTTCGCGGCTGGCAAAGGGCTGGAGCGCACCGGCATTTCTGAATATGGGGGGCGGCAGCATCGGTCCGCAAATCGGCGGCCAATCAACCGATTATGTGCTGCTGATTATGAACGACGAAGGTTTGAAAAAACTTTTGCAGGACAAGTTCGAAATCGGAGGCGAAGGGAGCGTTGCTGCCGGTCCGGTCGGGAGGACCGCGGCGGCTTCAACCAATGCAAGGATGGACGCCGAGATACTGACCTATTCACGGAGCAAGGGACTTTTTGCCGGCGTTGCGCTCAAGGGCATCGTCATTACACAAGACGAAAGCCTGAACCGCGCTTTGTATGACAAGAGCGCAAAGCAGATACTTGTTGACAATCCGGTCTTGTGGTCAGACGCACCGGAAGCCGTAAGGGCATTTCCGATAATGGTAAACCGATACGCGCGTTAAATTTTGGTTTTATTACGGTTTTTCACCGGTTTGGCCGACGTATTCAACAAAGCGGCCAAACCGGAATTTTTTCGATTAAATCGGACAGGCCGGTTAAACCGTTTCAACGGAAATACGTATAATGCACATATATGAAACGGCTTGAAAAAATTTTTCTGTTGACGGTTTTATTGCTGACGTCGCTTACCGCGGCGGCGCGTGCGCAGCGCGAACTCGGCGTGAGGCCGACGGAATCCGGCGGACCGCTGAAATTCGAGCAGGCCGTCTTCGATGTTCAGTCTTACGATATTACGCTCCGCGTTGATCCGAAGGCAAAGGCGATTTCAGGTGCGACGGTGGTGCGTGCACGCATCGTTATTCCGACAAACGTGATCCTGCTCGATCTGGACACGCCGTTTACCGTTTCAACAGTAAAAGACTCAGACGGAAAAGATTTAAGATTTCAGCGGACGGAAACGGCAATCAGGATTTTCTTTCCGCTGACGAAACAGCCGGGCGAAGAAATAGAAACAGTGATTGCATACTCCGGCATTCCGCGTATTGCGCCGCGTCCGCCATGGGTCGGCGGTTTTATGTGGGAAAAAACGCAGGGTGGTGCGGATTGGGTTTCCGTAGCATTGCAAAATGACGGCGCGGATTTACTGTTTCCATGTAAAGATCATCCGTCGGACAAGCCGGCAGCCGTCGCAATGCACATTACCGTGCCGGATCCTCTTGTAGCAGTCGGGCCGGGACGCAGCGAAGGCTCGCAAACAAATTCCGACGGCACAACGACATATAACTGGCGGATGACAAATCCGATTTCCAATTATTCGATCGTCTTCAATGCCGCACCGTATAAACTCGTCAATGATAAATACCGCTCAATCGCCGGCGACGATATTCCGATTGCATTCTATGTCCTGCCGGAAGATGCGGACAAGGCACAGCGGCTCATAGAAGAAACCAAAAAATATATTAAATTTTATGAGCATTATCTCGGGCCGTATCCTTTTCGCTCGCAGAAGCTCGGTATAGTTGAGACACCACACCTCGGGATGGAGCATTCGACGGCGATCGCCTACGGAAACAAATTCCGCTTTGATGCTGACGGCACCGATTCGTTGATGCTGCACGAATTCGGCCACGAATGGTGGGCTAATCTGGTAACCGCCGCAGATTGGAAAGATTTCTGGATACACGAAGGTTTCCAATCATATATGGACACGCTCTATCAGGAATATCTGCACGGCCGCGACGCCTACAATAAGGCAATGGCCGCACGTGCGAAGAACTTCAGAAATATGCAGCCCGTCGCTCCGCGCGAAGCCAAAATCGCCTACCAGGTCTATATGGCCGAGCCCGACTATCTCCGCAGCGATGGTGATATCTACGGAAAAGGCGCATACATATTGCATACACTGCGGTATCTGATAGGTGACGATGCATTCTTCCGCGCGCTGAGGCGAATGGCCTACCCGACACGCGACCTCGAAAAAGCAACCGACGGCAGACAGGTAAGGCTCGTAACAACCGACGACTTTCTAACCATAGCCGAAGAGGAATCAGGCCGCCGGCTCGACTGGTTTTTCGAACTCTACCTCAGACAACCAAAATTACCTAAACTTATCAGCGAAATCTCGGGCAATCAATTGTTGCTGCGATGGGAAACTCCAAATAATATGCCCTTCCCAATGCCGATAAATATTATCAATAATGGCAAAACCGAACGCATAGAAATGAAGGACGGCCGGGCCGTAATCACTTTCAACGGCACACCGCCCGTAATCGATCCCGACGCACTCGTGCTGAGATCAAAATAATGGTCAAAGCCGCCGGCAGCCCGATATTCGTAAGTGCTAAAAACGTGCGGGAACGTTGAATCACGTCAGGACGCCCGCAGTTGCAACAAGTTGTTATCCGCTAAAATAATGGATTGAAAAAGGCCGGTACTTTGTATAAATAAAAAATAGCGTTCAATGGGCCGGTGCCGCCGGGGCCTAATTACCCATGGTCGGACCCCACGAACGCTACAAGAACAAACTAATAACTAAAAACGATTTTGTCAAATCGTGACTTGCAACGATTCTCTTATATGCTAAAATTCAATCTCTGCGACCTTCCCGTTGATGTGTGAGACAAGGACGCGACGGAATCGGTGAGCGGAATTGCGATGACTAACAATTACGAAGGAATTACCGTCATATGAATACCACTCCAAATCCCTCTGCCATTTTACAGACTGCCTTCGGCTTTTGGGGCTCCAAGGTCCTGCTCACAGCCGTCGAAGTCGGTCTCTTCACAACACTTGCCGGTCGCCGTCTCAACGGGGCTGAGTTGGCCAACGAATTGCAATTCCATCCACGAGCCAATCCCGATTTTTTTGACGCCCTCGTGGCAATGAAATTTCTCGACCGCGAAGGCGACGGCCCGGCGGCGAAGTATTTCAACACGCCCGAAGGCGCCATGTTCCTCGATGAAGCAAGTCCGCGGTATATCGGAGGAATTCTAGTCATGCTAAACGCACGACTGTTCAAATTTTGGAATGATTTGCCCGAAGCGTTGCGGACGGGACAGCCGCAGAACGAAGTCAAGCATGGGCAGAAAGGCATGTTTGAGGAACTCTATTCGGACCTGCCTCGGCTTGAACAGTTTATGGGTGCGATGGCCGGTCTCTCGCGCATCAACTTTGAGGCGTTTGCGGAGAAATTCGACTTCTCAAACTTCCGCACTCTCTGCGACGTGGGCGGCGCGACTGGCCTGCTAAGCATTGAAGTTGCGAAGCGTCACCCACACCTCACCTGCATTAGCTTCGATCTACCGGTCGTCGAACCGATCGCGAATAAACACATCGCCGCCGCCGGATTAGCTAGTCGAGTGCGTACGGCATCCGGCGACTTCTTTAAGGATCGGCTGCCGAAGGCCGACCTCATCACAATGGGCATGATCCTGCACGACTGGAATTTAGAGAAAAAGATGCATCTGATTCGTTCGGCATACGATGCGTTACCGCAAGGCGGAGCGCTCGTGGCGATCGAAGCATTGATTGATGACGCCCGGCGCGAGAATGTGCAAGGGCTGCTGATGTCACTCAACATGCTTATCGAATTCGGCGATGCGTTCGATTATTCCGGGGCTGACTTCCGCCGGTGGTGTGGCGAGGTGGGTTTCACACGATTCGACGTCATTCACTTAGCCGGGCCCTCGAGCGCGGCAGTAGCATACAAATAATCCGAGGATACCATAAAACCTCTCCAGCGTCTTTTTCGAGGGATACTGCAGTTCCGGCGGCGTTCACAGACCTGCAGCGCCACATTCGGTGAGGCGTTAACCCCAAGACCTCAACGTATTACCGTTGTGAGTTGCAACGATTCTCTTATCTGCTAAAATATAGTGAATGTTTCGCCGATCGTCTCGCTTGTTGTGAGTTGCAACGATTCTCTTATCTGCTAAAATTTTACAAAAGGATATAGTTACGAAACCGCTGTTGTGAGTTGCAACGATTCTCTTATCTGCTAAAATTTTAC